>JABAOG010005425.1_pt2 | contig 26695 bp, 29 predicted proteins | sample 7062131 | NCBI WGS metagenome assembly JABAOG01 (sample SAMN14538629, study PRJNA623070) | marine sediment metagenome | biome: marine biome [ENVO:00000428]; feature: marine pelagic biome [ENVO:01000023]; material: deep marine sediment [ENVO:00002113] | place: India: Arabian Sea | collected... | reverse complement strand
TGGTAGTCGAGAATCTCGCCGAGCTTCGACGCAAACTTCTCGCGCAGGAACAGGTCGGACACGCGCAGGGCGCGCCGGGAGACCTTGTCTTCGTAAGCCGGGCCGATGCCGCGGCCGGTGGTCCCGATAGCGCCGGAACCTTTCGCCTTTTCCCTCGCGACGTCGAGCGCTACGTGCGACGGCAGGATCAGCGGGCAGCCGGGACTGACCTTGAGCCGTTCGAATACGGGAACACCGTTTGCAACCAGCGCATCTGCTTCGGCGACAAGCGCGTCGAGAGCCAGAACGACGCCGTTGCCGATCAGGCAGCTGACGCCGTCGCGCAGGATGCCGGAGGGAATCAGGTGCAGGACGGTCTTCTTGCCGTCGATGACCAGCGTGTGCCCGGCATTGTGGCCGCCCTGGAAGCGGGCCACGGCCGCCGCCCGATCGGTCAGCAGATCGACGATCTTGCCCTTTCCCTCGTCGCCCCACTGGAGACCGATAATGACGACACATTTACTCATGCTGACCGGGGCCTCAATCTTCGGTTTCCGTCACGAGCCACTTGCCGTCGCGCTTGCGCAGGACGTGCCGGACACCGCCACCCGGCGCGCGCTGCTCACCCGGCAGCTCGTATACCACGCGCTTGCCCTCCTTGCGCAGCTTCTTGACCAGCGCTGCGAGAGCAGGCTCCGAGGACCACGGTGCGAGGATGACGCTCTGCTCGACCTCCGCGCCGCCAGCGCGTGCGAGCGAGAGCAGACTCTTCAGATCGGTGCTGAACCCCGTCGCCGGACGCGCATGTTCGAATGCGCTGCCAATGGCGTCGTAGCGTCCCCCGCGGGCCACCTCCTGCCCATGGCCTGGAACCAGGGCTGCGAACACCGCTCCAGTGTGGTAGCGATAGCCGCGCAGCTCGGCCAGATCCACATGCAGCGGCGTCGCGGGGAAGCGTGCTTTTACGATTTCAGCGATACGCTCGAGCCGATCGATAGCCGCGACAACCTCGTCATCGACGTTACCGAGCCGTGCGCGTGCCTCGGCCAGCACGGACGCCTCGCCGTTGAGCTCCGCCAGCGCCTCTATCATGGCGGCAACACCCGGGTCGGCGGTCTCGAGCAGAGCGGCGATCTCGCCTCGGGCCTTGCGCTGCAGCGCGTCGTGCAGCGCCGATTCCCGGTCGCCGTCGATGCCCGCGCGCCGCGCCAACGCGCGGAAAACGCCGACGTGGCCGAGGTCCACGTGGACCTCCTCGACGCCGGCCAGCTCCAGGGTCTCGAGCATGAGGGTCAGGATCTCGCAGTCGCTTTCGAAGCCGGCGTGACCGTAAAGCTCCGCCCCCACCTGCACCGGTGATCGGGTTCGCGTGAAACCGTCAGGCAGCGCATGCAGCACCGTGCCGAGGTAGCAGAAGCGCGAGCACGCGTCGCCGCGACGATTGCGCGCATCGATTCGAGCCACTTGTGGCGTCATGTCGGCGCGCACGCCCATCAGCCTGCCGGTCAGCTGATCGGTCAGCTTGAAGGTCTTCAAATCCAGATCGCTGCCCGTGCCGACCAGCAGCGATTCGAGGTACTCGATGAACGGCGGGATGACGAGCTCGTAGCCCCAGCTGGAATAAAGATCCAGAACCCCGCGTCGGAGATTCTCGAGACGAGCCGCATCCGGGGCGAGCACCTCCTCGACCCCCTCCGGGAGTAACCAGCGATCGGAGATCATATGTTGACGGCGTAGAGCAGCAGGCAGCCAAGCACCATGGCGGACAACCCGGCAAAACGCAGCGTGTTGTCGCTCAGCTGAGAAATCATCGCGAGTGTCCTGCGCAGGCCCTCGGGACTCAAGAACGGCATGATGCCCTCGAGAATCAGAAGCAACGCAATGGCGACAAGAAGTTCATGCCACATGAGAACGGCAACCCGCGCAAATCGAGGTCGTGCGATACGATGCGGCGTGTTCTTGCCGCAATGGCTCCCTGCGCGCCCCCGCTGTCGCGAGCATGGGCGCCCCCTGCTTTTTTACTCTACGTCCGCGCCCTTGAAATACTTGAAGAACTGAGTGTTCGGTTCCACCAGCAAGACGTCCGAGGGATTATTGAACGTATTGCGATACGCATCGAGGCTTCGGTACAGCGAGTAAAATTCTGTGTCCTGGCCAAACGCGTCGGCATAGATCTCGGTGGCGCGTGCGTCGCCGTCACCCTTGATCTTCTGGGCGTCTCGCTGCGCCTCCGCGAGAATGACCTCACGCTCGCGATCGGCTTCCGCGCGGATTCGCTTGCCCTGCTCTTCACCCTCCGACCGAAACTTTTTCGCAACCTGCTCGCGCTCGGCGGCCATGCGCGCGTACACCGACGCGCTTACCTCTTCTGGCAGATCGATGCGCTTGAGACGCACGTCGATGATATCGATTCCCAGCTCATCAGCCTGATTTGCCGCGGACAAGCGCAGCTTGTCCATAATCTCGGTGCGCTCGCCCGACACGACTTGCTGGATGGTGCGTTTACCGAACTCGTCCTTGAGGCCCTTCTGAATGACCGCGGCCAGACGATTCGAAGCCCTGCTGGGGCTGCCGCCGGTGGATGTGTAAAACCGCACCACATCGGCGATGCGCCATTTGACGAAGGAATCGACCTTAAGGTTTTTCTTCTCGTTTGTCAGATAAAGCTGGGGGTCCGAGTCCATGTTCTGAATGCGCTTGTCGAACTTGAGAATTTCCTGAATCAAAGGCAGCTTGAAATGCAGCCCGGACTCGTAGTCGGATCTCACGACCTCGCCGAGCTGCAGGTTGATGGCGCGTTCGCGCTCGTCGACGGTGAAGATGGACATCGATGCGATGATCGCCGCAATGACCAGAAGAACCAGTACGACTTTTCCACTCATCATCGCATCCTCGTCCGCAGAGCATCCCGGGCGCGCCGCGCGTCGTCCATATCGGCCGCCGACGCGCCGCCGTCGTCGCGGTTGGGATCACCGGGGCGCAGCACGCTGCCGGCCCCCTGACCCGAAAGCAGCTTGTCCAGGGGCAGAAACATGATGTTGTTGCCACTCTGGAGATCGACCAGCACCTTGCTGGAATTCGCCATGACCTGCTCGACCGTCTCGAGATAAAGACGGTCGCGCGTCACCTGGGGCGCCTTCCTGTACTCATTGAGCACTTTCAGGAAGCGATCGGTCTCACCCTCGGCTTCGGCGATGACCCGCTGGCGATAGGCCTCCGCGCGCTCGAGCATGGCATTGGCCTCACCGCGGGCCTTGGGCACGACGTCGGCCTTGTAGGCGTTGGCCTGGTTGATGATGCGCTCCTGGTCCTCGCGTGCCTTGACGGCGTCGAAGAATGCATCCTGAACCTGGGCAGGCGGCTGAGCGTCCTGCATGTTCACGCTGGTGATGCGTAGCCCCGCCTTGTAGCGATCGAGGATCTCCTGAATGAGCGTGCCGGTCTCGGCGGCGACCACGTCACGGCCGGCGGTGATGACGAAGTCCATGCCGCTGCGACCAACCACCTCGCGCACCGCGCTCTCGGTCGCCTGGCGAAGGGTCAGGTCCGGATCGAGCACGTTGAAGAGATAGAACTGAGCGTCGCTGACGCGGTACTGGATCGAGAACTTGATGTCGATGATGTTCTCGTCCTCGGTCAGCATCAGGGACTCGTGGGCGACGGAAGTCTGCGCGCCACCGGAGCTTCTGAATCCGACCTCCTGGTTGCGGATTTCCTGGACGTTCACCTTCTCGACGCGGTCGATGAAGTACGGCGCCCAGTGCAGACCGGGACCGGCGGTCGTGCGGTACTCGCCGAAGCGCAGCACCACCGCTTCCTCGGCCGGATCGACGATGAAGAAGCCGGCCAGCGCCCAGGCGCCGGCCAGGACCGCTGCGATGATGCCCATACCCGCCAGGCCGGTGCTGGGCAACCTGAAGCCGCCGCCGGGCGCGCCGCCGCCGCGCCCCCCGAACAGGCGTCCGAGGCGCGTCTGCAGCTTTTTCAATACCTCGTCGAGGTCGGGCGGACCCTGCTGGCCGCCTCGGTTACCCCAGGGATCGCGTCCGCCGTTTCCGCCGGGCTGGTTCCACGCCATTAATCGACTCCATGCACACCCGTGCATCATTGGTTGGCCGCGCGGGCCGCCGTGTGACAGCCGCTGAGCGCGGGCGAACTGCGAATATTAGGAGGCTTTCGGCGTGCCGGCAACCGGCAAGTCCGCCTCAACATTACAATTTTCGCCAACCTCGCGGCGGCTCACGAGGGTCGGGGCGAGCCCCTCGCGACGGCGCAAACGCTCGAGCGCGGCGGGTGCGATGTTCACCTCGATGAGCCAGTCGCCGTTGTCCTCGGTGCGCTCGGCGACGACGCTGCCGAGCTCGTAGAGCCGCGCGCGCAGGCGTCCGGCGCTCGCCGGCAGACGAAGCTGCCTGACCACGGTGGCGGCCCGGAAATGCTCGCCGATGGCCTCGGTCAGTCGCTCGAGGCCGGTGGATTTCAGCGCCGAGACCCACACGCGCGTTGGCCCGGCGCTCTCGCCCTCGCGGCGCCGGGGCGCCGCGGCGCCATTCAGCGCATTCGCGCCCTGCGGGCACGCGTCGACCTTGTTGAACACGTGGATCTGCGCAATATCACCAGCACCAATCTCATCGAGCACGCGGTTCACCTGAACGATCTTGTCGGCGCGATGCGGGTCGCCGGCGTCGACAACGTGCAGGAGAAGGCTCGCGCGGCGCGTCTCCTCCAGGGTGGCGCGGAATGCGGCGACCAGCTCGTGAGGCAGGTCGCTGATGAATCCGACGGTGTCGGCCAGGATGAGACGCTGGCCGCCCTCGAGCTCGATGCGCCGCAGGGTCGGGTCGAGGGTTGCGAACAATTGATCGGCGGTGCCGACGCGGGCGCCGGTGAGGGCATTGAAGAGCGTCGATTTTCCGGCATTGGTATAGCCGACCAGGGCCACCACCGGCACCCCGGCGCGGCTGCGGGAACGGCGACTGAGCTCGCGTCGCGTGCCGACACGCTCGAGCCGTCGCTCGATGGCGCGGATGCGCTCGGTCACCAGGCGTCGGTCTGTCTCGAGCTGCGTCTCACCCGGACCGCGCAGACCGATGCCGCCCTTCTGGCGCTCCAGGTGGGTCCAGCCGCGCACCAGTCGGGTCGACAGGTGTCTCAGCTGGGCGAGCTCAACCTGCAGCTTGCCCTCGGCGGTGCTGGCACGCTGGGCGAAGATATCCAGAATGAGGGTGATGCGGTCGAGCACGCGACAGCCGAGAGCCGACTCCAGGTTGCGCTCCTGGGCCGGCGACAGTGCCTGATTGAAGATGACCACGTCGGCGTGCTCGGCTGCGACCCGCGCGCCGAGCTCCGCGAGCTTGCCAGCACCGATGAAATGCCGGGGATCGGGCGCGCGGCGCCGGCCGGTGACCGTCGCCACGGGCGCGACGCCGGCGGAAATCGCCAGATCGGCGAATTCGTCGCGATCGTCGCCTCCGCGACCGTCCGGAAATGTGATGTGAACCAGAACGGCCCGCTCGCCGCTGTCCGGCCGTTCAAACAAACGGGATGCTCCGCAACGTCCCCCCGAGATTAACGCTCTTCGCCCTCGGAGCCACTTTCATCGTCGGGTCTCGGCAGCTTCACGTTGCGCGCGGGCACTACGGTGGAGATGGCGTGCTTGTAAACCATCTGGCTGACGGTGTTGCGCAGCAACACCACGAATTGGTCGAATGACTCGATTTGCCCCTGCAATTTGATTCCGTTGACCAGAAAGATCGACACGGGCACCCGTTCCTTGCGCAGCGCGTTCAAAAAGGGATCTTGTAGTGACTGCCCCTTGCTCATCGTTGTTCTCCTTATAGATCGTTATCCTTCTCTTGTTATCTTGTTCTCTCCCTGACTCCGCGAGCCCGCCGACAAGCCCCGGCGACGGGTGTCTTGACGGCCGTATTCGCCGGCCGTTAACCAGGCATTCGGACAGTGGTGCTTCCCTCGTGCGGCGGCTGCGCGAAAAACTGAGTATACCCCATATCGCAACCCTCAATCTGGGTCCAAAGTCGCTTTTTCTCCCACTCGATGCCACCAGCGCCCTCAGCCGAGCGCCTGCAGGCGCTCAGCGAGGCTGTCGTGGACCGCTTCAGCCAGCCGCGGCGCGTGGCAATCGAAGCGCACGGCGCCGTTCTCGGCGCGCAGCCAGGTGAGCTGGCGGCGTGCCAGCTGACGGGTGGCAGCGATGCCGCGATCGCGCATCTGCTCGTGGCTCGAGCGCCCCTGCAGATATTCGCTCACCTGCCGATAGCCCACCGCGCGCATGGCGGGCAGCTCCGGGTCCAGCCGCCAACGTCGTTGCAAGGCTCGCACTTCCTCGACGAGACCGGCCCGCAGCATCGCGGCGAACCGCGCCGCGATGTCGGCGTGCAGCCTGGCGCGCTCGGCGGGCTCGATGATCACGCCGAGCACGGGATTCGCGAGCCCGGTGCGGTCATCGTCGGCGAGCAGCTGCGACATGGGGCGCCCGGTCAACCGGTAGACCTCGAGGGCCCGCTGAATACGCTGCGGATCGCTGGCGTGGATGCGACGCGCGGATTCCGGATCGACGTCCGCGAGCCGCGCGTGGAGCTGCTCCCAACCCATGCTCGCAGCCTCCGCGGCGAGCTGCGCGCGGACCTCGGCATCAGCCGATGGCAGCACCGAAAGACCCTCGCGAAGGGCACGGAAATACAGTCCGGTGCCGCCGACCAGGAACGGAATCTTCCCCTCGCGCGTCGCCAGCACGATTTCCTGCAGCGCATCGTCGCGGAATTCAGCGGCGGAATACGCCTGGTCGGGATCGCGAATGTCGACGAGTCGATGCGGCACGCGGCGCAACGCCTCGGCGTCGGGTTTGCCGGTACCAATGTCCATACCCCGGTACACCATGGCGGAGTCGACGCTGATGACGCGCAGGGGTAAGCGCTCGGCAAGCTGCAGCGCGAGCCGCGTCTTTCCCGACGCGGTCGGGCCCATCACAAACACCACCGGGCGCGGATCAGCCACCGCAAGCGTCCCGTTCAGAAGGCGGAAACGGGAGGCGCGACGCGCCGCTCTTCGGCAAGCAGGGCGGCGATGTCTTCGGCATCGAGCGCGCGCCAGACACGCTCGCCCCTGCCGGTGAAGGCGGCGGCGTCGAGCTGCTCCAGATCGCGCAGCAGCTCCGCCATCACGGCTCGATCCCACGACCAGCCGGCGGTCAAATCGCATCGCTCGAGCACCAAATCGAGCAACGCCGCAAGCCCGGCGGGACTTTCGTCGAGCGAGTCCGTGCGCGCCAGCGCATCGGCGAGTGCCGTCACCAGCGCCTCGGGCGACGCGCCCGCGAGCGCCGCCGGTATGCCACGGCAAGAGACCGACTCCGGGGCGACGCGGCGCAGATCGAATCCGAGCCGCTCGAGCACCGGCGCCCGCCCCTCGAGAGCATCGGCCGTGTGCGCGTCGACGGCGACGGCCACCGGCACCAGCAGCGGCCGCGGCGTGACGCCGCCGCGGTTGATGGCGGCAGCGAGGCGTTCGCCAGCCACCTGCCGGCATGCGCGGCGCGCGTCGACAAGAATCAGGCCTCGGGGGGTTCGCGCGATGACGTAACGGCGAGCCACGTGCTGCACGACCTCACCGAGCGGCCGCTCGGCCGCCTCGGGCACCCCGCCCCCGGCTCTCTCGCGAAACGCTTCATAGGCCGCCGCGTGCTCGCGCACGCGCGTGGCAGGCACGGGCGCAGGGGCCGCTGGCCCGGGAGCCCCCTCGAGCGCCGCGCCGACGTCGATGCTCTGATCGACCGACAGGGCCCGGCGCAGGCTGCCGGCGATGAAGCCGTGCACGCTGCGGGCGTCGCGGAAGCGCACCTCGTGCTTTGCCGGATGCACGTTGACGTCCACCTCGGCGGGATCCAGGTGCAGGTAAAGCACGTAGGCCGGCTGCCGGCCGCGCTCGATGACGCCGTCGCACGCGTGGCGCACGGCGTGGCGCAGAAGATTATCGCGGACCATGCGTCCGTTGACGAAGAAGTACTGCAGATCCGATGCGCCACGGCTGTAATCGGGACCGCCGACCCAGCCGTGCAGCCGCAGCCCTTCGGCCTCGAAATCGAGCGCCAGCGCCGCGTCGATAAAAGCGCCGCCGCACAGCCGCGCCACCCGCCGGGCGCGCTCGACGTCGCTCGAGGCGACCGCCAGCGCCAGCGTGCGGCGGTTGTTGTGACTCAGGGTGAAAGCGCAGCCGAATCGGCTCAGCGCGGCACGTCGCAGCACGTCCTCCATGTGGCGGAACTCGGTCTTCTCGGTGCGCAGGAACTTGCGGCGCGCCGGCGTGTTATAGAAGAGATCCCTGACCGTCACCGTCGTACCCGGCGGATGCGACACCGGCTCGATGGTGGACTCCCCACCGGGCGCGGCGACGAGCCTCCAACCACTCTCGGCTTCGGCCGTGCACGAGCTCAGCTCCAGACGCGCAACCGAGGCGATGCTCGGCAGGGCCTCGCCGCGAAAGCCCAGGCTGGCGACGTTCTCCAGGTCATCGAGGGTGGCGATCTTGCTGGTGGCGTGGCGACTCAGCGCGAGCGCCAGGTCGTCCCTGTGAATGCCGGCGCCGTCGTCGCGAACGCGGATGAGTCGCGAGCCGCCCCGCTCGATATCCACGGCAATGCGCCCGGCACCGGCATCGAGACTGTTCTCGAGAAGCTCCTTGAGCACCGAGGCGGGGCGCTCGACCACCTCTCCAGCCGCGATCTGGTTCGCCAGCTGCTCGGGCAACGCGTGGATGCGCGCCGGCTCAGGCGCCGTCATCGACCTCGCGCTCCGCGCCAGGCCTTCGAGAGGCTCATTTGCCGCACCGATGGAATACGGCCATGGCCTCGCAATGACTCGTGTGGGGAAACATGTCGATCACCCCCGCAGCCATCAGGCGGTAGCCGCTGCGATGCACCAGATGCTGCGCATCGCGGGCAAGCGTCTTCGGGTTGCAGGATACGTACACGATACGCTCGGGCAGATTGCCATCGAGCGCGGCGAGCACCTCGGCGGCACCGGCGCGCGGCGGATCGAGCAGCATCCGGTCCCAGCGTTCGTCGAGCCAGCGTCGCTCGGATTCGATCCGGCTCAGGTCGGCGCAAGCGAATTCGGCGTTGGCGATGCCGTTGCGCCGTGCGTTGGCCCGCGCGCGCGCAACCAGCGCCGCATCACCCTCGATCCCCGTCACCCTGGCCGCGCGCCGCGCCAGGGCCAGGGTGAAATTGCCGATTCCACAGAACAGATCCAGCACGCGCGCCTCCTGCGATACATCCAGATGATGAATCGCCGCGGCCACCAGCGCACGGTTCGTGGCCGCGTTGACCTGGATGAAATCCGTCGGCTGGAACTCGAGCTCGAGTTCGAATTCGGGCAGCGCGTAGGTCAGCGGCGCCGGCTCATCGGGCCACAGCGGCGCGATGCTTTGCGGTCCGCCGGGCTGCACGTGAATCTGCCAGTCCCGCACGCGCGCGAATTCGACCAGCACGCCGCGATCGTGTGCGCTGAGGGGCTCGAGATGGCGCACGACCAGGGCGGTGCCGGCATCGCCCATGGCCACCTCGATCTGCGGCACCCGGTGGCGTACATCGAGGCGATCGATCATCGCGCGCAGGTCGCCGAGCGCATTGCCGACACGCGGCTCGAGGATGGCGCACGCACTCAGCTCGGCCAGCTTGGCACTCGATCTCTCACGAAAACCAACCAGCGCGCCGCCCTTGCCGGGCACGTGCTTGACGCCCAGGCGCGCGCGGCGGCGGTAGCCGATCGACGGGCCGCCGATCGGCTCGAGCAGGACCTCGGGCTGCACGCGGGCGCCCGCCTCGAGGACCCGCAGCAGGTGCCGCTGCTTGTGCTCGAGCTGAGCCCCGACCGGCATGTGCTGGAGCGTGCAGCCGCCACACATGCCGAAATGCGCGCACACGGGCGGGATACGTGCACTGCCCGCCTCGAGCACCTCCACCAGGTCCGCCTCGTGTCGCCGCCGGCCGCGCCGCTGTCTGAGTACGACCTTCTCCCCGACCAGCGTGCCGCCGACGCGCAGCTTGCGGCCGTCCACATCGACCACGCCGGCTCCGCTCGCATCGAGCGCCTCGACCCTGGCGACCAGGGTCGCCTCCGGCGGTCGCTTGCCGGTCCTGTCCGGGAGGGCCGCCGCGTGCCGCCCGCTCAACGTGCCCGCCTCTCGGACCAGGCGGAGAGGAACTCCGCGACATGCGCGCGCTCGTCGCCAGTGAGCGCCTCGCGAAGCGCCTCGCATTCGCGCTCGTAGCCCGCCTCGTTCAGGTGACCGCGCACCAGCTCGAAACGCAGGTAGACGAGGTACGTGTTCAGCACGTCGGTTTCACAATAGTTTCGAATCGCGTCCACATCGCCTGCAAGAAACCGCTCCCACACGAGCGAGCCGTGCATGCCGAGCTTTCCCGGCAAGCCGAGAAGCAGAGCCACCTCCTCGAGCGGTGCGGAGGCGCGTGGCTGGTAGCCGGCGAGCACGTCCATGAGGTCCGTGTGCCGCTCGTGATAGCGACTGAGATAGTTGTTCCAGCGAAAGCTCGTATCGTCCGCGCCGGTCTCCCAGTAGCGGCTCGCAGCGACGCCGTGGAGCATGGAACGGTAGTGGAGCACGGGCAGGTCGAAGCCCGAGCCGTTCCACGATACCAGCGTCGGCGAGTAGCGATCGATCCCGTCGAAAAATCTTTGAATCAGCTCTTTCTCCGGTGAGCCGGCGTCACCGAGGGACCACAGCTTGAAGCGATCGCCGCTTCGCAGCGCCACCGAGATCGCCACGACGCGATGAAGGTGATGACGCAGGAAATCGTTTCCCGACAGCTGCCGTTGCTTGTGGAACATGATCTCGGCGACGTCCTTGTCATCCAGACCGTCGAGATCGTAAAGCCGCCGCCCGGCGTCCACGTCCGGCACTGTTTCGATGTCGAAGACGAACAGATTCATGGGCACTGCGAACGCGTGGTCCGCCTGCGGGATCGCTCCATGCGCGGGTTCCTACTTCGCTCTCCAGCCACCGCCCGACTGGTAGTACCAACCGCGCTGCGCGCGATCGATCCAGCGACGCGCAAATGTCTCCTGGATCTGCCTCTCCCATTCCGGGTGGCCGTTGGCGGCGGCAATCTCGCGATAGAGTGCCATGCGGTCACGATTCTCATCGGCCACCAGCTGATTGACCGTCTTGCGTGCGGCGAGCGGGATGGCCTTGGCATCGCGCACGGCCACCAGCCCATTGCCCGTGAGTCCGACGGCGCCCGAGTTGTAATGCGGCAGAAGCTGCCCGTGACGGGCGCGCATGGAAGCTTGCAGCTTCCCGATGGCAGGGCTCGAGATGTCGAGATTCGCCTCCTGGGCTCGGGCTGCGCTCACCAGCCACTCCAGGATGGCATACGCGACCCGGGACGGGATCGCGCCAAGAGAGCCCGCGTCGGAGGACTGCTCGTTGGCGGTCTTGTCGGCGTCGTCCCCCCAAACCTCCTCGATGATCTTGTCGGCTGCCTGCTCGGCAGCGGCGGCCGGGAAATACACGTTGATGGTCACGCAGGCGCCGCTGCTCAGAAAGGCGGCGGTGGCGAGCGCAGCGGCGAGATTTCTCAAGTAACTCATTGGACGCTCCCAGCTTTGCAGACAGGATTGTGAATTTACGCGCATTGGAGATGAACCTACCATGAACGAAGTCTCCCCGGCGGTCCGGGCGGCTCAGCGGATGACGGGCCCCTCGCTGGCGACAATCTGGCGAAGCCTGCCGACCAGCACCTGCCAGTCCACGCGCCGGTTGAAACCGAGAACGTCGATGCGTGGTGGCAGACCACCGCCTTCGACGATGTAATAGCCGCGCTCGGCGGGCGCCACACCGTCCATCTCGCACACGCCACTCTCGAGGCGGCAGGCGATACCGAGCCGGCGATAAGAGAACTCGTCGAAGATTCGCAGCAGCGTCGACGAGAGAACCGCCCCCGCGCCACCCAGGCTGGCAAGGTTTTCGACTGCCCGCTGAGAGATGCGATGCCGGGAATCATCGTCCTCGGGCGTGGCAAAGCGCGCCTCGAATCTGGTCGGCTTCCAGTCTTTGAGAATCAGACCGTGCACGCGGCCCTGCAACTTTCCTTGAATGTTACCAAAGGAGAAGGTGCCGGTCAGGGCATCCAGGGAGAGATCCTCCAGATCGACGTCGGCGTACAGCACCGGAATGACACCGAAGGGATCGGCGATACGAAGTTCCCCGACGCGCACTTTGCCTTCGAAGACTTCCATTTCGAGACTACCGTCGACCGTGACCACGCCGCCCGCGTAGCCGACCAGCGGAATGTCGCCGCCGAGCGTGCCGCCGAAGCTCGGCCAGCCGAGCGCGCCGGTGAGCGCGGTGAGCGACATGGGCTGCACGCTGCCGCGAAACTGCCAGCTCAGGTCGGGGGTTGCGATAGCATCCACGCGAAGGTCGCTTACCTGTATGCCACCCTCGAGCAGCGGTATCCAGAGCGGTGCCCCCAGGTCGAACCGCCGGCCGACGAAACGCCCGTCGAGCGTGCCGGAGCCGAAATCGATACGGTAGAGCCGGCCCCCGTCCCAGGTGAGCCTGCTCGCCTCTGCGCCGGGTGCCTCGCTCCATTCGACATGCCCGTGCACGCCGGAAAGGACGAAGCGCCCGGCCGAGTCGTCGACGTCGATACCATCGAGGTCGATGCGTACCCGTCGACGCTCGGGCACGGCGTGCCACTCGAGACGCGCCGCCGCTCGACCATCGACGGTGAGCGCATCAAACGGAGTGCCGATGGCGAAGGGCTGAAGGTAGGTGGCATGGAGGGGCGCTGCGGCAGTGCTGGCAAGCCCCAGGTCGAGCGCCTCGAGCGCACCATCGGCCGCCAGGCGCAGGTCGCCCTCGAGCGTGGCCACGGACCGATGGTGAAAACGCACCGGTGAGAGCGTCACACGTCCGGTTTCGGTATCGACGCTGCCGGCTGCGCTGACGCTAATCGGCGTTGCACCTGCATCCACGAAAACCGGATCGAGATACATCTGTCCGGCATCCACCTCGAGCTCCGCTTCGGTGCGCCAACCGCTCGCGGCGCGCGACACGCGCCCTTCGACCCGGGCGCTCACACCCTCGCCTGCATGCAAGCCCTGCGCATCGCTGAAGCCAAGGCCGGATACAACCGCGTCGAGGCGTGCGCCGCGAACGCCGGCATCGCCGTCGAGGGTCAGCTCCACCGACAACTCGCCGTCGCTCATATCGAGCGCCGGCACCAGGCCCTGCTCGGCGGCGGGACGCCAGAGCGATTTCGGCGCGATCCGCGCGGCTTTCGCCTCGAGCCGCCAGCGCCCGGCGTCCCAGTCGAGCCGCACGCCGAGGGGTAGTGATTGCGCTGCGCCGGCATCGCCGCGGACCGTGAGCGCGGCATCGGCGCATATTATCGAGGAGGTCTCCGCCACGGCCCCGGGACAGTCGAAAAACGCGCCGGCCAGCGCCGGCAAGCGTCCCGGCAGCTCGAGCTGTGAGCCGCCGAGCGCGAGCGCGAGCCGATCCTCGCCTGTGAAGCCGAGACGCACGGTCACGTCGGCGACAGACCACGCGGCGCCATCCACGCGGGCGATTTCGAGAATCAGCTCCTCAACCGCCGCCGACGGGGTGGCGCGCATCAGAGCTACGAGCACCAGCAGACGCGCGGCAAAACCGATGAGAGTTTCCTCGTTATGATTCTTTGAATTATATGGGTGTGTGCAAAGACCGCGCTCGCCATGTGCCGGATCCCGGCGCCAGGTCGTGCGCCTGGAATGCCATGGCCGCAGTGTAGGGTAATCCTCGCGGTGGGCAAAAAGACGGTGTTCGAGCGACGGTGAAGCTGCCGTCGGAACCCTTGACAAGCCCCCGGCTGCAGAGCCCCCCGGGACTAACGCGCTGAATTGCAGCGGATTTCCCGGCCGCGGGTGAGGCCTCGAAACGTTCGGAGCGTGAACGGGTTCACACAAGGTCGGCGAGCCGCTGTCGGAAAAGCTTACACCCGCACCGAGGGGCGCCGACCAGCCACCCGCAAGTCGTTGAAATGGGGCTGCCACTTCAAGTTGGCATAAGGCTTGCTTCGTTGCTACGCATACCGATGTGCGGAGGAACAGCTGCTTGCACAACCGCATCACCGCGACGGAAGACCAGCTGATAGCGGAGATTAGCGGCCTCCAGCGCCGAGTTTCGGACGCGCCGGATAGCGGCGATTATCGCGCGCGCACTGCGCGCAGTTATCTCAAGGAACTGTTGAGATTCAAACAGGAGATGCTGGAGCTAATCCGCTATCGGCGCGCCGGCAAGGTGGCACGCTGGCAGCGGCGCCCCGAGCTGCACTGAATCGTTTCGTGACATGTCCCTAGTGGCACCCCGCTTGCTCTCAAGCGGGGTTTTTTTTGTCCGTGTGATCGCCTGACCCGTCGAGGCTCATGGCGAGGATCAGCGCGTCCTCGCGCCCGCCGCGACCGGGGTAGTATCCGCGCCTCACGCCGACCTCGTTGAAGCCCACGGCCGCGTAAAGCCTGAGGGCGGCGAGATTGGTGGGACGGACCTCGAGCAGCGCGGTGTCCGCACGGTGCGCCTTCGCCACCTCGAGCAGATGGCTGAGCAGCAGCCGACCCACCCCTTGGCGACGGTCGTCGGCACGCACGCACAGATTGAGAATATGCGATTCCCCAGCCGCTACCTGCATGATGCCGTAGGCCCTGATGGCACCGCCCTGCGCAACCACCCAGCAGCAGTATCCCGCCCGCAGGCAGTCGCGGAATATCCCCTCCGACCATGGAAACGAGTAGGCTTCACGCTCGATCGCCATGACCATGGCCAGATCCGAATCACGCATGGGCCGGATGTTTGGTATCTCGTCCTTGAGCACGGCGCTCATTCGCAGGCCTCCAGGAGCTCGCGCACGCGTTTCAGGTCTTGCCACGCCTTGCGTTTCTCCAGCGGAGAACGCAGCAGATAAGCGGGATGATAGGTGACGACGAGGGGTATTCGCGTACCCTCCTCGGCATTCTCATAAACATAGCTCTGCCCGCGCATCCTGCCGATGGGAACGGTCGACCCCACCAGGTGCTGAGCGGCGACGCGGCCGACGGCAACAATGACCCGCGGCTGCACGAGCGCGATCTGGCACCTGAGGTACGGGGCACAGGCGACCATCTCCTCGGGCTTCGGATCGCGGTTCTTCGGTGGCCGGCACTTGACGATGTTGGCGATGTAGACACCCTCGCGGGTGAGCCCGATGGCGCGCAGCATCGCGTTGAGCAGCTGGCCGGCGCGGCCGACGAACGGTTCGCCCCGGCGGTCTTCCTCGGCGCCGGGCGCCTCACCGATAATCATGCAGCGGGCACCCGGGTCGCCGGTGCCGAACACCGTCTGGGTGCGGCCGTCAGCGAGCGCGCACAGGTGACAGTCGGCGACCGCGGCGCCGAGCGCCTCGAGCGATGCGAATTCCCGCTCGCCGCCGTGCGCGCTGCGCGCACCGTGCGAGGGCCGCGCCGCGGGCGCGGCGGGCCCGGCGTCGGCCGTCGAATCCGGCAAGCCCGGCGCGTGCCGGTCGCGCGCGAGCCATACGTCCACCTGCATGGCCTGCAGGTAGCTCTCGCGCCGGGCTCGGTCGGCCTGTTCAGCCATCGTCTGCAGCCTATGCCCCCTCACCGCCTTGCCGGGGCTCCTCCGGCACCGCGCTGCCGGCGCGCCGCTCCGCCCGGCGCCGGCGAATCTGCACCAGCGTCACAACCGGACCCGAGAACATGTAGATGATGGAGAGCGCGAACAGCACCAGCGGAGGATCGCTCGATATGAACACGAACAGAACCAGGACCACGAGGATCGAAATGAATGGCACGCGACCCTTGAAGTCGAGCTCCTTGAAGCTGTAGTAGCGGATATTGCTGACCATCAGGGCACCGGTGATGATGGTGATGGCGAACGCTGCCGGCATCATGCGCGTGCCGTCGAGGCCATAGTCGGTGCTGAACCAGACCAGCCCGGCGACCACGGCCGCCGCCAGCGGGCATGGCAAACCCTGGAAGTAGCGCTTGTCGGCGGTCTCCACCTGGGTATTGAAGCGGGCCAGCCGGAGCGCCGTGGCCGCGGCGTAGAAAAATGCCGCCAGCCAGCCGAGCTTGCCCATACCGACGAGCGCCCACTGGTAGACCACCAGCGACGGCCCGATGCCAAACGACACCATGTCGGCGAGGCTGTCGTATTGTGCTCCGAATGCGCTCTGCGTATTGGTGAGACGCGCGACACGCCCATCGATGCCGTCGAGGACCATGGCCACGAAGATAGCCACCGCGGCAGCTTCGAAACGGTCCGCCATNNCCGCGCCGAAGGCGCTCTGGGTGTTGGTCAGGCGCGCGACCCGTCCGTCGATGCCATCGAGAACCATGGCCACGAAAATGGCAACCGCGGCGGCCTCGAAGCGATCCGCCATGGCCGCGACCACCGCGTAGAAACCGGCGAAAAGGGCCGCGGTGGTGAAAAGGTTCGGCAGCAGATAGATTCCGCGGCGTTGCCTTCTGGGAGCTTGCTGCGTTTGCATGGCGATGACGAGTGGCGCCCCCTGTGACTGCGTGGACCGCCCTACTCATGATAGCCAGTAATCGGGGAGCGATCAGCCCGCCGCGGGGATGTCCTGGGGTCCCCTCAGGCGGCCGAGCACGGTGGCGCCGGAAACGACCGCAGCGCCCGCGGTCACCTCGGTACGGGTGGTGATCGGCATGTACACGTCAATGACATGGCCGAAGTAGAGAAAGCCGGTGCGCTTACCGATGCCGATCCGCTCCCCTGGCGCGGCGTACAGCTTGAACCGCGAGATGGGGCGCAGCGATGACACCGCGAACACGATGTCGTCACCCTCATCGGTCTTCAACCAGGTGCTGTAGCAGTTCGGGGAAAAACCGGTTGCCGGCAACACATCCGGCTCGTTGAACGGCTGCGACGAGGTCCAGTAATCCATGACCTTGCCTTCCACCGGGCTCCTCAGAACGCCGATGCCGAGGCCGTCGAGGTGTATGCGCACTCGGCACGATTCCCTGTCGAGCCATGGATCGCGCCCCGTGGTGACGTCGACGACGCGCCCGTCCCCCGGGCTCAGCACGGCCATGGGCAGGTTCGGGATGTCGGGAGCGAAGTCGCGAAAAACGAACAGCAGCAGGACGGCAACGACCCACAGAGGCAAGGACCACGCAGCGCTTGCGAAATACGCGACGGCGATTGCCGAAACGACCGCCACGCCGATCGGAACAAGGCCCTCACGCGCGATCATGGCATCGCCTCGACGCCGCTCAAGCGTACTCGCGCGCGGCGCTCAGTTCTTGGTTTTGTCGACGAGCTTGTTTTCTTTAATCCAGGGCATCATGTCGCGCAGTCGTTGCCCGACTTGCTCGATAGAGTGCTCGCGACTGATGCGGCGCAGCGCCTTGATGGTTGGCGCGCCACTCTGATTCTCGAGTATGAACTCCTTGGCGAAGGCGCCGCTCTGAATATCGGCGAGAATTCGCCGCATTTCCGCCCGCGTCTCCTCGGTGATGATTCGCGGGCCCCGAGTGAGATCGCCGTATTCGGCCGTGTTCGAAACCGAATAACGCATGTTGGCGATGCCGCCCTCGTAGATCAGGTCGACGATCAGCTTGACCTCGTGCAGGCATTCGAAGTAGGCCATCTCGGGCGCGTAGCCGGCCTCGACCAGGGTCTCGTAGCCGGCCTCGATGAGCGCCGTCAGCCCGCCGCAGAGCACCACCTGCTCGCCGAACAGATCGGTCTCGGTTTCCTCTTTGAAGCTGGTTTCGATGATGCCGGCCCTGCCGCCGCCGATTCCCGAGGCATACGAGAGCGCAATGTCCTTGGCCTGGCCGCTGGCGTTCTGGGCGATGGCGATCAGGCACGGAGTGCCGCCCCCGGAGACGTAGGTGGAGCGCACCAGATGACCGGGTCCCTTGGGGGCGATCATGATGACGTCCAGATCGGCGCGCGGCTCGATCTGCTCGAAGTGAATGTTGAAACCGTGGGCGAAGGCGAGCGCCGCGCCTTCCTTGATATTCGGTCCGACGACCTCCCGGTAGAGTGCCGCCTGGTGCTCGTCCGGGGCGAGAATCATGACGATGTCCGCACCCGCCACCGCCTCGTCGATGGCCATGGCTTTAACGCCAGCCTCGCTTGCCTTGGCATGTGACGAGGAGCCTGGGCGCAGGCCCACCGTAACGTCGGCACCGGAATCCTTCAGGTTGTTCGCGTGAGCATGGCCCTGCGATCCGTATCCGACGACCGTGATCTTCTTGCCGAGGATGATGGAGAGATCGGCATCCTTATCGTAATAAATGTTCATTGTCATGGTGATTCCCCCCGAACTTGTTCAAACGCGCAGGGCTTTCTCCCCGCGCCCGACACCGATGGCTCCCGATCGGACGACTTCCATGATGAGCTTGCGATCTATCGCGGTGATGAACGCGTCGAGCTTGTCATCGGTACCGGTGACTTCAATGATGTAGGTCGAGTTGGTTACATCGACGATGCGGCCCCGGAAGATATCGGACAGGCGTTTGATCTCCTCGCGCCCCGCCCCGGTGGCCCTGACCTTTATGAGCATCATGGCGCGCTCCACATGTGCTCCCTCGGTCAGCTCGAGTAGCTTTACCACATCGACGAGCTTGTTGAGTTGCTTCGTGATTTGCTCGAGGATGGCCTCCGAGCCCGTGGTGGTGATGGTCATGCGCGACACGCTCGGATCCTCGGTCGGCGCCACGCTCAAGCTTTCGATGTTGTAGCCGCGCGCGGAAAACAGACCCGCCACGCGCGACAGCGCGCCTGGCTCGTTCTCCAGCAGCAACGCGATGATGTGACGCACTAGGCCAGTTCCCGCTCTTTGCAGAAAGCCGGCAACAACATATCGGTCTGGCCCTTGCCCGCCATCATCATGGGAAAGACGTTCTCTGACGGGTCGGTGACGAAGTCCATGAACACCAGACGGTCCTTCATGGCAAAGGCTTCCTTCAGGGCGCTGTCGACGTCAGAGGGCTTGTCGATGCGCATGCCCACGTGGCCGAAGCTCTCGGCGAGCTTGGCGAAATCCGGCAGCGAATCGAGGTAGCTGTGGGACTCCCGCTTCTCGTAGATGAATTCCTGCCACTGCCGAACCATGCCGAGATAGCGGTTGTTCAGGTTGATGACCTTGATCGGCAGGTTGTACTGCTTGGCGGTGGACAGCTCCTGGATGCACATCTGGATGCTGCCCTCGCCCGTCACGCAGGCGACCTGAGCTTCCGGATAGGCGAACTGCACGCCCATGGCGGCTGGCAGGCCGAAACCCATCGTGCCGAGACCGCCGGAATTGATCCAGCGATTGGGCTTGTCGAAGGGATAGAACTGCGCCGCCCACATCTGGTGCTGACCGACGTCGGATGTGACGAAGGCGTCGCCGCCGGTTACCTCGTAGAGCTTCTGCACCACGTACTGGGGCTTGATGCGCTCGTCGGACCACTCGTAGTGCAGGCAATCGATGGATTGCCACTCGCGCACCTGCCGCCACCAGGCGGCGAGCGAATCGGCGTCGGGACGGCTGTTGGTCTCCTTTAACATGGCGATCATGTCGCGCAGGACGGACTTCACCGGGCCGACGATGGGCACATCGACCTTGACCGTCTTGGAGATGGACGACGGGTCGATGTCGATGTGCACAATCTTGGCGCCGGGGCAGAACTGCTTCACGTCCCCGACCACACGGTCGTCGAAACGCGCGCCGATGGCGATCAGCACGTCGCAGTCGTGCATCGCCATGTTGGCCTCGTAGGTGCCGTGCATGCCGAGCATGCCGACGAACTGCTTGTCGGTGCCGGGATAGGCGCCGAGACCCATCAAGGTATTGGTGATCGGGAAACCGAGAATTCGGGTGAACTCACGAAGCTCCTCGCTGGCCCCATCGAGGATCACCCCGCCACCCGTATAAACCATCGGGCGCTTGGCCGAAAGGATGAGATCGAGCGCCTTCTTCATCTGTCCGGTGTGACCACGGCTCACCGGATTGTAAGAGCGCATGGTGATATTGGCCGGATACTCGTAGGGAATCTTCACATCCGGCAGAGTGACGTCTTTGGGTATGTCGACGACCACCGGGCCGGGCCGGCCGGAGGATGCCACGTAAAAGGCCTTCTTGAGGGTCGACGCGAGATCGTGCACGTCCTTGACGAGGAAATTGTGCTTGACGCAGGGGCGCGTGATGCCGATGCAGTCGACTTCCTGAAAGGCGTCGCTGCCGATGGCCGGCGTCGGCACCTGGCCGGTGAGGACCACCATCGGGATCGAGTCCATGTGCGCGGTGGCGATGCCGGTGACCGCATTGGTGGCGCCCGGCCCCGAGGTGACCAGCACCACGCCGGGCTTGCCGGTGGCGCGCGCATAGCCGTCCGCCATGTGGGTCGCGCCCTGCTCGTGGCGCACGAGAATGTGCTTGATCTTGTCCCGCCGGTAGATCTCGTCGTAGATGTGCAGTACGGCGCCGCCCGGATACCCGAAGATGAATTCGACCCCCTCGTCTTCGAGGAATTGCATGATTATCTGGGCGCCTGAGAGTTCCACCTGACCATCCCTCAAGGAAAAAAACACCCGCCGGAGCGGGCCTCAATCGGTTTCTCACCGGAAACGGCCAAACTACTGAATCACCGGGTGATCGTCAAGAAATGCCCCGTCCCGGCGCGGCTGCCCCGGGCGGCGGCGAAAACGTGACGAAGGCCACATTTGGAAGCCCGGCACCCGCCTGCGTCACTGACAGTGGCGGTCCGATGCGGCTATATTTATCCACAGCCCCTCCGGAGTGCCCGCGACGATGACCGCTCGACTTCGACTTTCTGCCATTGCCCTCGTAAGCGCGCTGGCCGCGGCCGCGCCGGCGCAGGCCGGCAAGCTGTACAAGTGGGTCGACGCGGACGGCAACGTGACTTACTCGCAGCAGAGGCCCCCCGGCCAGCAGGCCGAGGCCATCCGGCTGCGCAGCGCCACCTTGAGCGCCGAGGGCGCCCAGGAGAAGCTCGACAATCTGACGGGGAAGGCTTCCGAGCAGCAGAAGGATCGCGAGTTCGCCCAGAATTCGGCCACTGCCAAGCAGGAGCGCAGCGAGCGCCTGGCCAACAACTGCAAGATTGCCCGCGAGAACATGCGCATTCTCAAGAACAGCTCGCGCATTCAGGACAAGGATGCCGAGGGTCAGCCGTATTTCCTGGACGAGGCAGGCATCCAGGCCAAAATCGCTCAAACGCAGCAGCAGATCGACGACAACTGCAATCCGTAGAGGGCGTCACCGACGCCTGCGGCGGCGCCAGCCGCTCCTCGTTCAAACCCTCACACGGTGTTCCGCCGCAGGGGCACGCGCCGCTGCGCCATTCCGGTAAAGAGGCAACCCTTGCCTTTGCAAGCGGGTTGGAGAATTCGACCGGATCGCCGATCATTGGGCTCGCGTTTCGAATTCGAGGGCATGCGGCGATGCGGATGTCGCAGATTCTGATCCCGACGGTGAAGGAGACGCCGGCCGATGCCGAGATCGTCAGCCACCGGCTGATGCTGCGCGCCGGGCTGGTGCGCCAGCTCGCCTCCGGGCTCTACACCTGGCTGCCGCTCGGCATGCGTGCCTTGCGCAAGTTCGAGAACATCGTCCGCGAGGAGATGAACCGGGCGGGCGCCCAGGAAATCCTCATGCCGGCCGTGCAGCCGGCCGAGATCTGGCGCGAGAGCGGGCGCTGGGAAAAGTACGGGCCGGAGCTGCTGCGGCTCCAGGACCGGCATCAGCGCGACTTCTGCATCGGACCGACCCACGAGGAGGTGGTCACCGACCTGGCCAGGCGCGAGATCCGCAGCTACCGCCAGCTGCCCATCAATCTCTACCAGATACAGACCAAGTTCCGCGACGAGATCCGGCCCCGCTTCGGCATCATGCGCGCGCGCGAGTTCATCATGAAGGACGCCTACTCGTTCGACCTGGATCGTGACGCGCACCAGAGCAGCTACGACGCCATGTACCAGACCTACTCGCGCATTTTCACCCGCGCCGGGCTGGTGTTCCGCGTCGTCGAGGCCGATTCCGGCGCCATCGGCGGCAGCCGTTCCCACGAGTTCCACGTGCTCGCGGACTCCGGCGAGGACGCCATCGCCTTCTCCCCGGGCAGCGAGTTCGCCGTCAACCTGGAGCTGGTTGCCTGCCCTGCGCCGGACGGCGAACGGGCGCCGCCGGGCGAGGCGATGCGAAGCGTCGACACGCCGGACGTTCACAGCATCGCCGAGCTGAGCGCCTTCCTCGCCGTTGCGCCGGAGCGCTGCCTGAAGACGCTGGTCGTGGAAGGTGAGGACGGCGATCTCGTCATGCTGGCGCTGCGCGGCGACCACGACCTCAATCTCATCAAGGCCGAAGCCCTCGAGACGGTGCGCAAGCCTCTCGCCATGGCGAGCGCGGAACGCATCTCGGCGCGCTTCGGGTGCGAGCCGGGATCACTCGGACCGGTCGGATCCGACATGACGCTGGTGGTCGACCAGGCCGCGGCGATCATGAGCGATTTCGTGTGCGGCGCCAATCAGGAGGGCCGCCACCTGACCGGTGTCAACTGGGGTCGCGATCTGCCGGAGCCCCGGGTGGCGGATCTGCGCAACGCCGTCGAGGGCGATCCCGCCCCCGATGGCTCGGGTACCCTCTCCATCGCCCGCGGCATCGAGGTGGGACATATCTTTCAGCTCGGCACCGTCTACAGCGAGCCGCTCAAGGCGGTCATCCTGGATGACGAAGGCCACCCCTTCAACGCCTTCATGGGCTGCTACGGTATCGGCGTGACGCGCGTCGTCGCCGCGGCCATCGAGCAGAATCACGACGACAACGGCATCATCTGGCCGACCGCCATCGCCCCGTTCCAGGTCGCGCTGCTGCCCATGAACATGCACAAGTCGAGGCGCCTGCGAGACGCCGTCGAGGCGCTTTACGCCGATCTCGAGGCAGCCGGCATCGAGGTGCTGATGGAAGACCGCGCGGTGCGCCCCGGCGTCATGTTCGCCGAGATGGACCTGATCGGCATTCCCCACCGCCTGGTGCTGGGCGAGCGCGGGCTCGATGCGGGCAAGGTGGAGTACAAAGCGCGCGCGGAAAGCGAAACCGTCGAGATCGATATCGCCGATGTGGTGACCTTCCTCGCAGAGCGGATCCGCGCGGAGCTCGCCCCCTGAGGACGACTGCGCGTGCGCGCCTAGCCGGCGTCGACATCCGGCCAGCGCCCGGGCGGCAGCGTCTCGCAGGCCACGTCTACGACGCGCGCGTGCGCCGGCCCGCAGCGCAGCCAGCCGCAAAGCTCATCGACGGCATCCTGTGGTCCCCGGGCGATGACCTCGACCCGGCCGTCGGCGAGATTGCGCGCACTCACCGCGATACCCAGGACGCGACCCTGCTGACGGGTGGCGAATCGGAATCCGACCCCCTGGACGCGTCCGCTCACGTGGCAGCGACGGCAGCACTCGGCCATGAGCGTCACTGCAGGCTGCGGAGGGCCTCCGTGGCGAGCTCCCAGGCACGGCTCTCGTCGCCGTCGCGCCCGGCCGCCTGCGCCTCGCCGATGAGCCGCTCGGCGGCGGACGGGTCGTTGCCCCTGGCTTTGGCCTGCGCCACGGCGGCACGCGCGTCGGCGATGGCGACCGCAACCTCGCGCGCCCTCATGGCGGCCTGACGCGCCTCGAGGGCCTCGTCGCGGGCCGTGTCGTAGCGCCCCTGCTTCAGCGAGCGCTCGGCGTCATCGAGCAGCCGCTCGGCGTCCTGCATGGATCTCGGCGCGTATTGCGACGCTTCGACGCCGCGCGCCGAGCCGATCGCCTGGCGGGCGTCGCTCATCTCCTGGGTGGGCGGGGTGGCACAGCCCGTGACGACGAGCGTCACGGCAAAAGCGGCGCCAAGCAAGCGAAGGGCATGCGCACGCATCGGCAAATCGGCTTCGGACGGCGTCGTTTTCACGCAGGGGAGCCCCGGGCGCGGCGTTGCCGGACGCTAACATCGCCCCGGTAGGCTGTCAACGCGGGGCCGGATAGAATGCCTGGTGTACCGACAAAGGGGACCGAAGCGTGGACCATGTGACGCTCTACCACAACCCGCGTTGCAGCAAGTCGCGCAAGGCGCTCGAGCTGCTGCGCGCACACAATGTCGAACCCGAGATCGTCGAATACTTGAAAGCGCCACCGTCGCTATCGGAGCTCGATCGCATCTTGACGCTGCTCGGCATGGAGCCTCGCGAGCTGATGCGCCGCAAGGAAACCGTCTACAAGGATCTGGCCCTCGATGACGAGAGCCTCGACCGGCACAGCCTTCTGCAGGCCATGGTGGAGCACCCGATCCTCATCGAGCGTCCCATCGCCGTGAGCAACGATCGCGCCGCGCTCGGACGACCACCGGACAACGTCCTCGACGTGCTTTAGTCATGGCGGAGGTGCTGGTCCTTTACTACAGCCTGCACGGCAACGTCGCACGCATGGCGCGCCTCGTCGCCCGGGGCATCGAGGAGGTCGACGGCATGCAGGCGCGCGTGCGCACCGTTCCGCGGGTATCCACCGTGTGCGAAGCCAGCGATGACGCGGTGCCGACAGAGGGGCCGCCCTACGCGACGCACGCCGATCTCGACGCGTGCACGGCGCTTGCGCTCGGCAGCCCGACCCGCTTCGGCAACATGGCGGCGCCGCTGAAGTACTTTCTCGACGGCACCGCGACGCAGTGGCTGTCGGGAACCCTGGCGGGAAAGCCGGCGGCGGTGTTCACCTCCACCTCGACGCTGCACGGCGGCCAGGAGTCCACGCTGCTGTCGATGATGCTGCCGCTGCTGCATCACGGCATGCTGCTGGTCGGCATTCCCTACACCGAGAAACAGCTGACGACGACCCGCAGCGGCGGAACCCCCTACGGCGCGAGCCACCTGGCGGGCCCGCGCAGCGACGTCGCCCTGAGCGATGAGGAGCAGCAGCTCTGCATTGCGCTCGGTCGACGATTGGCGAGCGTCAGCGCGCGTCTCGGCGGCGCGCGATTCTAGCGGCGCCGTTCGTCCGCCGCGTCGAGCAACTCTTTCACGAACGGCACCGTGATGCGCCGTTGCGCGGCGAGACTCGAGTGGTCGAGACGATCGAGGAACGTAAACAACGACCCCATGTCGCGGCGCAGGTGCTTCAACACGTAGCTCGCAACCTCATCGCTGAGGGTGAAGCCGCGCCCGGCGGCGTGCACCTGCAGCGCCCGGCGCCGCGCGCCGTCGTCGAGAGGACGCAGACGCCACACGACACCGGCGGCCAGCCGCGAAGCGAGATCGGCGAGCCTCCATGGCGCTCGCTTCGGCGCGACGCTCGCGGCCACCACCATGGGCGAGGATGCGAGCTCGGCCTCGTTGTAGAGATGGAACAGCGCTTCTTCCCACTCCCGATTGCCGGCGATGCGGTCGGCGTCGTCGATGCACAGCAGCGCAGTTTCAGCGAGCCCGTTGAGCATCGCCGGCTCGAGGTGCGCATCGCCGAGAGGCACGTAGACGACGCGGCGCCCGCCGAGCGAGGCGTCACCGCAGCAGGCCTCGAGCAGATGGCTCTTGCCGGTGCCCTGGGCGCCCCACAGATAGACGAGCCCGCCGCGCCCCGCATCGAGCAGGTCGCGCAGCACCGCGACGGCTCCGCCGTTCGGCCCGGCGATGAAGTTCGAGAAGCTTCGCCGGTGCCGCAGAGTGACACCGAGGGCAAGCTGATCCGGGCGGCGCGTGGTGCCGAGGCCGCTGTTCACGGCAGCAGCCGGTAGTTGAGCGGGCCTGTCAGATCGGGTTGCCCTTCCTCGGCCAGCGTGCGCCCGAGTGCGACCACCTGGCGCACCGTTTCCCGACCGCCGCGCGCATCGAGACGAAAGGACACGCTGACGTCATCGACGCGCGTGACGTCGACGCGACTCACCGCATCGAGCGAGCCCAGGTACTTGACGGCACGCGCGTAGTCGCTGAGCGTGCCGATGCCCGTCACCCTGATCGCGACCCCGGAGGCGGTGGTCGTACCGATGAATCCACCGTAGCGCGAGGCCAGCCGATCGGCGCTCTCGTGCACCGCCGAGAGCAGCACCACCTCGAGACCCTCGCCCTGCTCCAGCCACTCGCTGCGCGTGTCCTCGAGCAAAAGCCGCCAGCGCGCCTCCCAGAAATTGGGCGCGACCTCGTAGACTCTGCCGAGCAGCACACCCTCGCTCTGGTACCTATCGGTGGCGCGCGGCAGGTTGTCCTCGAAGCCGGCCCAGACGTCGGATGCGCGCAGCGTGGCGCGATCCTCGAGATCCATGAGCGGCAGCACCAGAGGCACCCCACGATCGGCGGCGGCACGCTGGATGAACCGGGACCAGCCCTCGGCGTCGTCACTGCTGAGCAGCTGCCGGATGCCGCCGGCCTCGATGGCCAGCAGCACCAGCACCGAAGGCCGCACGCGTCCCCAGACGGACAGGCCCGCATTGCGGATGAGGGCGTCCACGGCACGCGCATCGAACTGCACCCAGAGGCTCAGGGTCGGCGTCGCCGCCGGCGCTTGCGCGGCCGCGTCGGCCGGCGGCGGCTCGATGCTGTCGTAGCGGAACTGCTGCACGTAGCGATCGGGGGCTGCGACGGCCTCGGCGACGACCGGCCGCGCGCCGGACTCGCGGTTACCGCTCACTTTGATGACCACCTGGAGCAGC
>JABAOG010006483.1_pt1 | contig 26716 bp, 25 predicted proteins | sample 7062131 | NCBI WGS metagenome assembly JABAOG01 (sample SAMN14538629, study PRJNA623070) | marine sediment metagenome | biome: marine biome [ENVO:00000428]; feature: marine pelagic biome [ENVO:01000023]; material: deep marine sediment [ENVO:00002113] | place: India: Arabian Sea | collected... | reverse complement strand
CTTCTCGTGGCCGAAGGTCCGGTAGACCACCCCGTGGACGTAGCCGGAGAGCATCCGGGCGGTGTCCTCGAGGGGCTCGCCCCGGCCCATCTGGGTGTCCTTGGCGATCAGGGTCGTCGGCATCGCGCCGAGCTCGTGGATGCCGACCTCGAAGCTCAGCCGGGTCCGAGTGGACGCCTTCTCCAGCACGATGGCCACCGTCTTGCCCTCGAGCGGGCGCGGGTGGTCGGCGGTCCCCCGAGCCGCCTTGAGCGCGTCGGCCCGGTCGAGGAGCGCGACGAGCTCTTCCTTGGAGAGGTCTTCGAGGGTGCGGAAGTGACGGAGGCTCATCCGCCGCCCATAGCACGAGGAGGGACAGCCGTTGACCCGAGGGGCCAAATCCTTACGCTCCACCGGCCTTGCACGCCGAAGACCACCGAGCCGCGCCTGGGCCGACCTTTCACGCCACCACCATCGTCGCCGTCCGGCGCGATGGCTTCGCCGCGATGGCGGGTGACGGCCAGGTCTCCCACGGCCAGACCATACTCAAGGGCACCGCCAAGAAGGTGCGCCGCATCGCGGAAGGAAAGGTGGTGGCCGGCTTCGCCGGCGCGACCGCCGACGCCTTCACGCTCTTCGAGCGCTTCGAAGCGAAGCTCCGCGAGCACCGCGGCACGCTGCAGCGCGCCGCCGTCGAGCTCGCGAAGGACTGGCGCACCGACCGCTACCTGCGGCGCCTCGAGGCGATGATGATCGTGATGGACTCGGAGCAGACGCTCCTGCTCAGCGGCACCGGCGACGTGGTCGAGCCCGACGAAGGCGTCATCGCCATCGGCTCGGGCGGGTCCTACGCCCAGGCGGCGGCGCGGGCGCTCTACCGGCACACCGACATGGACGCCGCGCAGATCGCCGAGACCGCGTTGGGAATCGCCGGCGAGATCTGCGTGTACACGAACGGCAACGTGGTCGTGGAGACCATCGGGGAGAAGGCTTCGTGAGCAAGAAGAAGAACGACACCTTCACCCCGCGCGAGATCGTCTCGGAGCTCGACCGCTACATCATCGGCCAGGACGACGCCAAGCGCGCGGTGGCCATCGCCCTGCGCAACCGCTGGCGTCGGCAGCAGGTCGAGGAGGACCTGCGCGAGGAGATCACCCCGAAGAACATCCTGATGATCGGGCCCACCGGCTGCGGCAAGACCGAGATCGCCCGCCGGCTGGCCAAGCTGGCCCAGGCGCCCTTCGTCAAGGTCGAGGCCTCCAAGTTCACCGAGGTCGGCTACGTCGGCCGCGACGTGGAGTCGATGATCCGCGACCTGGTCGAGATCGCCATCGAGCTGGTGCAGGAAGAGGAGATGGAGCGGGTGCGCGCCCGCGCCGAGGAGAACGCCGAGGAGCGCATCGTCGAGCTGCTCGCCGACGAGATGGCGCCGACGCCCGAGCCGCAGCAGCCGCCGGCCCAGTCGCCGCAGAGCCGGATGTTCGGGCCCTTCGTGATGAACCAGCCGCCACAGCGGCCGCCGCACCCGGAGAGTCGGCTCGACGAGATCCGGCGAAAGCTCCGGGCCGGTGAGCTCGAGGACGAGGAGATCGAGGTCAGCGTCCAGGACACCGGCTCCCCCTTCATGAAGATCTTCGGCCAGGGCGGCATGGAGGAGATGAACCTCAAGGACATGCTCGGTCAGATCCCCGGCTTCCAGGGAAAGACCAAGCTCCGCCGCGCCAAGGTCAAGGACGTGCGCCGGCACATCGAGGACGAGGAAGCGAAGAAGCTCATCGACATGGACGGCGTGCAGAGCCGGGCCATCGAGCGGACCGAGCAGACCGGCATCGTCTTCCTCGACGAGATCGACAAGGTCGCCGGCCGCCAGCATGCGAGTGGCGGCCCGGACGTGTCCCGCGAGGGCGTGCAGCGCGACCTCCTGCCGCTCGTCGAGGGCAGCACCGTGTCCACCAAGCACGGCACGGTGAAGACCGACCACATCCTCTTCATCGCCGCCGGCGCCTTCCACGTGGCGAAGCCCTCGGATCTCATCCCCGAGCTGCAGGGCCGCTTCCCCATCCGGGTCGAGCTCGAGCCGCTCACGAAGGAGGACTTCGTCCGGATCCTCACCGAGCCGAAGAACGCGCTGACCAAGCAGTACACCGCGCTGATGGCCACCGAGAAGGTGGACCTCGTCTTCGAGGAGGACGCCATCGAGGCCCTCGCCAGCTACGCCGCCACCGCGAACGAGCGCAGCGAGAACATCGGCGCGCGCCGACTGCACACGGTGATGGAGGCGCTGCTCGAGGAGCTCAGCTTCGCCGCGTGCGAGATCGGCGGCCAGAAGGTCGTGGTCAACGGCGCGTACGTGAAGGAGCGCCTCGAGCCGATCCTCGGCGACGCCGAGCTCAGCAAGTTCATCCTCTAGCGTCGCGGACTCGATCCGTTTTCGGCTTTGCCTCGCGCCAAGCCGCAAAGCCGGAAAGCTCAGCAAGAGAAGAAGAGAAGAGGCAGGGCAGCGATGGTAATTTCGACGCGAGAGCCGGGGGAGCTGCCGGGGGTTGGCGAGCTGCGTGAGCTGGCGCGTTCGCTCGCGGTGCTGGACGCGATCCTCTGCGCGGAGTGGGCGTATCGCTACTACTCGTTCGATGCCGAGTGGGGTCCGGAGCAGTCGATGGGGTCGATGCGCGATGGGTCCGGCGACCACTGGTTCGCGCTCTTCATGCCGGCGGGCGGGGGGATCATCGGTCTGGCGCACGAGGCGCCGATCTACGAGCACGGCAAGCCGCCGGCCGGGCTCTTCGAGGGGCTTCCACCCGAGCTCGAAGAGCTGCGCACCGAGCCCGCGTTCGACGCCGCGAACAGCACCTTCTGCCTCTGGCGGCTGAACGGCGGCGACCGTTGGCACCGAGGCACCGTCGAGCTGCCGGAAGACCACCCCGACCCCGACGGCTCCGCCGAGCTCCTCGCCATCCTCGACGGCGAGCCCTCCACCTATGTGGCGTTCGCCAGCGACTACTACGAACACGACATCGACCTCGAAGCGGCGAGGGCCATCTACGCAGCCCAGCCACTGAGCGACGCGCTACTCCGAGGGCTCGACCCCGACGCCGACCTCGACCGCATCCGCGCCGAGGCCGAGGCGATGAGCTATCCCGTCCGCTGAGCTGGCGGGAGTCAGGGGTCGCGGGGGTAGGTCGCCTCGTCGAGGGTGCTCCACTCGGCCCACGAGCCGTCGTAGAGGCGGACGTCTTCGACGCCGAGCCAGCGCAGCACCAGGTAGGTGACCGAGGCGCGGGAGCCGCTCTGGCAGTAGGCGACCGCGGTGGTCGTCGCCAGGTCCAGCCCCGGATGGAGCGCGAGGACCTCGTCCCGCGGGCGAAGCGATCCGCCGGCCACGTTCTGCGTCCAGTCGACGCTGACCGCGTTGGCGATGCGACCGCCACCGAACTCGGCCGCCGAACGGGCATCGAAGAGCATGACCGCCTCGTCGGCGAGGTTGTCCCGAACCCAGTCGGCGTCCACGCGGCGCGTCGGGTGGAGCGCGTCGATCGTGTAGTCCGAGGCATTCGCCACGAACGCGCCGGTCTCCGCCTCACCGCCCGCGGCGACCCAGGCCGGCCATCCGCCGTCGAGGAAGAGGACCCGCGCATGGCCGGCGTGCTCGAGGGTCCAGAAGACGCGAGCCGGCCCGGTCGTGGTCTGCGAGCCCACCACCACGACGGCGTCGTCGCGGCTCAGCCCCGCGGCCCGAAAGGCCGCCTGAAGGTCCGCCTGGGGCGCGACCTGACCGCCGACGCCGTCGACCGTCGCGCGGAGTGGCGCCACGTCCACCCAGAGCGAGCCGGGGATGTGGCCGGCCTCGAAGTCGCCCGTCGTCCGGGTGTCGAGCACCGCCAGATCCGACGCGCCGAGGTGGTCGGCCAACCAGGCCGCGTCGACGATGACCCGATCGCAATCGGCGCCGCAGCGATCGGGATCGGCTCCGCCGTCGCCGCCTTCCCCCGCATCGGCGGAGGGACCGGCGTCGGGGGAGAAGCCCGCGTCGCTCCCCTCGGAGGGCGAATCGTCACCGCAGGCGGTGAGGGAGAAGGCAAGGAGAGCGAGACAGAGGGTGCGAGTCATCGGCGGCAGGCTAGGCCGACCCGTGAGGCGAGCAAGGGGACCGAGCCGGTCCGGTACGGCTTCGGCGCTCGCTCGATGCGGGCGACCAAAGGGGGGCTCGACCGGGGGTGGGCCGGAGCCCACAATGTAGGCATGGCGAAGAAGGACCTGCCCTCATCGCGCTTCGGGCGCGCGGCGCGGATGGCGCTGCTCGGGGCGCGGACCGGCGCGGGGTGGGTCTTCGACGGCGACGGCAAGAAGAGCGCGAAGGCCGCCGCCGGCGTGCTCGGACAGATGCGCGGGCTCGCGGCGAAGGCCGGGCAGATGGCCAGCTACGTCGATGGGCTGGTGCCGTCCGACAAGCGCGAGGCCTTCGAGATCGCCCTCGGCGCTTTGCGAGCGGCGACGCCCTCCTCCGACCCGGAAGCGATCCGGGCGGTCGTCGAAGCGGACCTCGGCGCGTCGGTGGACGAGCTCTTCGCGAGCTGGGAGGCGGAGCCCTTCGCCAGCGCGTCCATCGGGCAGGTGCATCGCGCCGCGCTCCACGATGGGACCGAGGTCGCGGTGAAGGTGCAGCACCCGGGCATCGACCGGGCGGTGGAGAGCGACCTGAAGAACGCGGGCGTGATGGCGAACATGAACGCCTTCGCCTTCGGCGCGAAGCTGGGCATCAAGGAAGGGATGAGCGAGGTGGCGGAGGTCTTCCGCCAAGAGCTCGACTACGAGCTGGAGGCCGAGCGGCAGGAGCACTTCGCGGACTTCTACGCGAGGGGCACGGACATCAAGGTCCCGGCGGTCATCCGCGAGCGCTCGAGCCGACGGGTGCTGACCACGGTCATGGTGCACGGTCAGAGCTTCGAGGAAGCCTGCGAGGCGGACGAAGAGCTGCGCACGGCCTGGGCGGAGGTGCTCTGGCGCTTCGTAATCCACTCGACCATCGTCGGCGGCCTCTTCAACGGCGACCCGCATCCGGGGAACTTCATCTTTCACCCGGATGGCTCGATCACCGCGCTCGACTTCGGCTGCGTCATCGAGATTCCGCCCGAGCGCCGCACCATCTCGCGAGCCCTTCACGAGGCCGCGCTCACGAACGACCTGCCGGCCTTCTACACGGCCGCGCGTCAGATGATGGAGATGCCCGCGCTCGAAGGGCTGCCGCGCGAGAGCGAGCCGGCCTACCACCGGCTCGTGCTGCAGTTCTGCCGGCGCCTCTTCGAGCCGCTCTTCGACTCGCCCTACCAGGTCACCCACGAGTGGGCGGCCAGCCTGGTGGACGACTGCGTCGACCTGGCGAAGAAGGCGATCCGCACCAAGGCCGGGGAGGTGATCACCATGCCCGAAGGGATGATGTTCCTGAACCGACTGCAGTTCGGCTTCTACTCGGTCCTCGCCCGGCTGGACGTGCCGGTCGACTACGCGGGCGTCGAACGGCAGATCCTCGGCCTCGGCGAGTGAACACCGCGGGTGCGGGTGGTATAGAGCACGCCGATGACCGAGTTCGAACGGGGCACCCACCGCACCGAGGACGGCTACCGGCTGGCGACCTACCGCTGGGACCCGGCGGGCGAGCCGCGAGCGATCCTGCAGATCGTCCACGGGATGGCCGAGCACGCGGCACGCTACGATCACGTCGCCCAGGCGTTCACCGCCAAGGGCTTCCTGGTCCACGCCCACGACCTGCGCGGGCACGGGTGGTCCGTCCCTGCCGGCGAGAACCCGGGCCACATCGGCAGCCGGCGCGGCTGGGCGAAGCTGGTCAGCGACGTGCACGAGCGAGCGGAAGCCATCCGCGACGAGCACCCCACCCTGCCGCGGGCCCTCTTCGCCCACTCGATGGGCGGCTACGTCGCGCAGACCCTGCTGGGGCAGGATCCGGACGACGCCGACGCCTGGGCCATCAGCGGCAACGGCGGCAAGCCGCCCTTCATCGCCGCCATCGGCCGGCTGGTCGCCCGCGGCGAGCGCCTGCGCCTCGGTCGGCGCGGGGTCTCGGACGTCATCCGCAAGCTCACCTTCGAGGACTTCAACAAGCCCTTCGAGGGACGCACCGACTTCGACTGGCTCTCCCGGGATCCCGAGCAGGTCGACCGCTACGCCGCCGATCCGCTCTGTGGATACGACGTCTCCATCGAAACCTGGATCCAGCTGCTCGATGCGATCCCCGAGCTGACCGAACCCGCTCATCTGGCGGCGATCCCCCGCGACAAGCCGATCTACCTGGTCGCCGGCAGCGACGACACGTCGATCGGGCGGGCCCAAGGGGCCCGGAGCCTGGCCAACGCCTACCGCCGCGAGGGGCTGAAGGACGTCACGCTGAAGGTCTGGCCCGGCGGGCGCCACGAGATGGTCAACGAGGTCAATCGGGACGAGGTCATCGCCGAGCTGGTGGACTGGGTCACCGATCGCCTCGGCGTGAAGTGAACCCCCTTCCCCCTTTTTGGGTGAGCACCCTCCCTTGCCGGCGGCATGGGGCCCTGCTAGTCCGAGCGGATACCCATGCTGCGCGCTTACACTTGCTTCGGGGCTGCTTCGCTCCTCCTTCTCCTCGCCGCCTGCGGTGACGATGACGGTGACATCACCGGCATCCCCGACCAGGGCATCGACATGGCCGAGCCGGAGACGGACATGGGACCGCCGCAGCCGAGCTCGCTCTTCGGCGAGTGCGTCATCGACAGCCAGTGTCAGGCGACGCTCGGGCCGACGGCCTTCTGCCGCACCGGCCCCGAAGGTTGGCCGAAGGGGCACTGCACCCTCCCCTGCGAGGACCGCGGTCCCTGCGACGACGGGGTGGTCTTCAACCACTGCGCCCCCACCGGCGAGGGCGGCCAGAACATCTGTGAGCAGGCCTGCTCCAACTCGACCGACTGCCGCGAGAGCTACGTCTGCGTGGCCAAGGGCCAGATCGACCCGAGCCGCCCGGAGTACGGGCTCTGCGTCGGCTACTGCGACAGCAACGAGTCCTGCGGCTACCGCTCCGATTGCAACGTCTACTCGGCGCAGTGCGTCGGCCAGGGCGAGGTCCCGACCGAGGGCGGCCGCACCGGCGAGGCCTGCGCGAGCGACGACGCCTGCCTGAGCGGCAACTGCATCACGGAGACCAGCGAGGGCAACCCCACCGGCTGGAACGGCGGCTCCTGCATCGGCGCCTGCATCCTCGAGGCCGGCTGGAACAACAACGACCTCTACTTCGGTGACGCCTACCCGACCGAGGCCTGTCCGGATGGCAACGTCTGCTACCCGACCAGCGAGCTGACCACGGGCAGCCCGGGCGTGTGCATCCAGGTCTGCGACACCAACGAAGACTGCCGCGTGGCCGAAGGCTACGAGTGCTCGAAGACCGTCGAGCTCTCCTCGGGGTCCAAGACCTTCACCAACGGGATCTGCTTCCCGGTCGATTGCGCGGTGACACCCTGCCCGACAGGGTTCGAATGTACGAGTGTTCCGGACGGCCGCGGTGGCAGTCGCTCGGTGTGTGCCCCGATGTGAGCCGGGGTCAGGTGGAATGAGGAACGTGAACGTGATGAAGAAGCTGAGCTTGATTTGCATCCTGGGGGCGTTCGTCGCCTTCGGGTGTGGTGACGACGACGTGACCGACCCGGGCGATACGCCGGCCGGCGACATGGGTACGGCCATGGACGAGGACCTCGGGACCCCGGACGCCCTGTCCTGCCAGGACCGAGTCCCGACGATGGGCTTCGGGTCGATCGTCGGCCGCAACATGAGCGGGTTCACGCTGCAGGACTGCAGCGGCGCCGACTACTCCTTCTACAACGAGGACTTCTGCGAGTCCGAGCTGACCGTCATCAGCATTGCCGCCGGCTGGTGCCCGCCCTGCATCGCCGAGAGCGAGCAGCTCGAGACGGAGATCAACGACTACTACGCGGGCCAGGGCGTGCGGGTCATCCAGATCCTCATCCAGACCGCCGACTACTCGGCGCCGGACCTCGCCTACTGCACCGAGTGGGTGGAGCGGTTCGAGCTCTCGAACATCGAGCTCATCGACCCGGCGACGCTGACGGATATCTTCTTCCCGGACAACTCGCTGCCCTCGACGATCATCATCGACCGCGAGGGCGTGATCCGCTTCCGCGAGAACGGCGCCTCCGATGGCCTGACCTCGCTCAAGGCCGCGATCGACGAGGTCCTGGGCGGCTGAATCGAGCACGGTGCGCGCGAAGGTCACATCGCTCTTCGCGCTCCTTCTGCTGGGGCGGGCTCTCCTCTTGGGGGAGCCCGCTTTCGCGCAGACGGGGGCGGAGTCAGGGTCGGAGTCGGAAACGGACTCGNNTTTCGCGCAGACGGGGGCGGAGTCGGAGTCGGATACCGAGTCGGAGTCGGACACGGAGTCGGCGGCGGACGCGGAGTCGGCGGCGGACGCGGAGTCGGAGTCGGACACCGAGTCGGCGGGCGACTACGAGCTCCCGGACGATCTCGACGACATCGACGCCGGTGAGGACGACTGGGATCTGCCCGACGACCTCGACGATGGCGAGGGCGGCGAGTGGGACTTCGACGCGGCGCTGGAAGAAGCCGACGAGGACGCCCCGCCCGAGCTGCCGATCTTCGGGCAGACCACCGTCACCGTCACCAGCACCACCCGCGCGCAGTACCGCCTCGAGAACTTCGACGCCAACGACCTCAACGACTACTTCTTCAGCGCGTGGGAGCGCCTGGAGGGCGCGATGCAGGGCGAGGAGCTGCGCCTCGGCGCCCGCCTCGACTTCTTCCTCCCGCTCGCCCACGACGAATGCCCCGAGGGCAGCGAGGGGAGCTGCATCGAGGGGGACATCCGCCTCGAGCGCTTCTCGCTTCACTGGGACCGCGGCCCCTGGAAGGTCGACGCGGTGGACAGCTACGCCGTCCTCGGTCGGGGCATCGCGCTCAGCTTCCGGCGCCTCGACATCCTGGGCACCGACACCGCGCTGCGTGGCGGCCAGGTCGCCTACGACAACGGCAAGATCTTCTTCAAGGCTCTCGGCGGCGCGGCCAACCCGCAGAACCTCGACCCGAATACCCTGGCCATCATCGAGCGCCCCGCCGACCAGCTGCGCTCCTCGCTCTGGAAGTCGCCGGAGACCCGCGATTGGATCATGGGCGCCGAGCTCGGCTACCGGCTCCCGGGGTTCGAGCTCGGAGCGCACGCCGCGCGCTTCATGTTCGCCGCCGACGAGTCCACCGGCTTCCGTCGACAGACCGATCTCGACATCGTCGGTTGGCACGTCGAGCTCCCGCGGCTCGCCGGCGGCAAGGTCGGCCTCTACGGCGAGGCCAACCTCTCCCGCCGCGAGGTGGACGACCAACTGCGCGGCATCAGCACGAACTCCGGCCGGGCGATCTACCTCTCGATGCAGGCGGAGGCGTCCGAGCGAGCGACCCTCGCTTTCGAGTGGAAGGACTATCGCCGTTTCTACGTCGCCGACGACGTGGCCGCGGACGCGCACCGCGTCTACAGCGCCGTCCCCGACCTCGAGGGCGACTACGAGCGCCCGGAGAACCAGAGCAATGCCCGCGGCGGCCGGCTCCAGCTCGACTACGGCTTCGCCCCCGGCCCTTGGGGCATCTCGGCAGCCCTGCTCAGCTACGGCCACGCCGAGCATCGGAACAGCGACGCCACCGACCAGGGCGACCCCTGGTCCAGCGACGGCTTCTGGCTGAACCACTTCACCCTCAAGGTGCAGAAGGTCATCAAGGGTGACCCCGGCGCCTTCGACTGGACCTTCGACATCCTCGGCGGGTACCGCGACGACCGCTACCTCGGCGCCCGCGATGCTCGTGAGGGCGGTGATCTGCACTGGCGCGTCGTTCACGGCCAGCTCGAGACCGGCATCGTGATGGGCCCTCACAGCCTCGAGCTGAGCTTCATCCACCGCCAGGAGAGCAAGTGGAACGCGTCGGTGCTGGACTTCGACGACTACGTCCGCGGCTCGGTCTCGCTCACCTATTCGTGGGAGGGGCGCATCCGCTTCGCGCCCGTGCTGGCCTGGAACAACGAGAAGCGCGGCTCCGACGCCCCGGTGCTCTATCCGGGGGTGGAGGCGCGCTTCGACTTCCTCGACGGGAGCTTCCTGCGCATCTTCGGCGGCGCCCAACCCGGTGGTCGCATCTGCGCCGGCGGCGTCTGCCGCGACGTCCCCCTCTTCCAGGGGTTCCTCGGCGAGCTGGTGCTCCGGCTCTGAGCGAGTGAATCCTCCCCCGTCCCTCCACGTCTGCTAGGACCCACCCATGCGTTTGCTGACCACGCTCTCCCTTCCCTTCCTCGCTGCGGCCCTCGTCCTGGGCCTGATGGCCCCGCCGCAGGCCGACGCCCGCGTGGGCAGCCGTCCGCCGGCCTTCACCCTCCCGGCCATCCCCGGCGGTCCGGTCAGCGGGAATTTCGAGATGGGCGACCACCTCGGCGAGCACCCGGTGGTGATCATCTTCTGGGCGACCTGGTGCGAGCCCTGCAAGCAGCAGCTGCCGCTCTACCAGGCGCTCTACGAGCGCTATCACGAGCGAGGCCTCGAGGTCGTCGCCGTCAGCATGGACGGCGCCGAGACCATCGCCCGGGCGGCACCCACGGTGAACCGGCTCGGTCTGGAGTTCCCGGTGGTCAGCGATCTGGACACGGCGGTGACCAGCCGGCTGAACCCGCGCCGCGGCGCGCCCTTCACCGTGTGGGTCGACCGCAGCGGTCGCATCGTCCACGAGCGCGAGGGCTTCACCCTCGCCGAGCGCGATGACATCGCGCGGGGCGTGGCCGCTCTCGTCCGCCGTCGCTGAACTATTGCACTGACCACTCGGCCTGGTAGTGGGGACGACCAACCCCGCCCATCACGGGTCGCCCGCGAGCGACGCTCGCAAAAACCCCAATGATTTCGGTCGAGGGGGTCGATGGCAAGCTATGTGCAGAAAGGTGCGACATGGCCCGCACCCTGGCAGCAAGCAACGACGACAAGCACCCGGTCGACCGAATCCTCGAAGCGGTCCGCTCGATGCGGGCCGGCAGCGGCGACGCGAACCTCTCCTATCGCACCATCGCGAAGCGGGCGGGGCTGAGCTCCGGGACCGTCTCCTACTACTTCACCTCCAAGGCCGCGCTGCTCGAGGCGGCCCTCGACCCCTACCACGGAGGGCTGGCGGAGCTCCTCCGGCCCTGGCTCCGGCGGGGCGCCCCGAACCCGGGGTCGATGTCCCGGCGCCTGGTGCGTTACCTCTTCCGGAACGGAGACGACGTGCGTCTCCGTCTCGCCGCCTGGGTCGAGTCCTGGGGCCTCCCGGAGGACCGGCTGGCCGACGTGGACCGGTGGCTCACGTTGGTCGGGGACGCCCCTTGGATGGCGCAGTGGTCCAGGAACGAGAAGCGCGTGGTCATCCAGAGCCTGGTGTGGGCGGCGCAGCGCTTCGCCGCGCTCTCCGAGCACGAGCGCAGCGTGATCGTGGGCGTCGACGACCCGGCCGAGGCCGAGGCGATCGTCACCGAGACGCTGGCCAAGCTCGCCGACGCGCTGGCTTCCGATCGGGTGGCGCCGACCACCGCCAGCTGAGCTACCTGCGCTTCTTCCGCTTCGGCTTTCGCCGGGTGTAGAGCTCGCCGTCCGCGCCGATGCGCGGCACGCGCGTCTGGGGGGTGGTGTGGAGCACCCAGAGGTCGGAGCGTGCGCCGATCGACTCGGCCCCATCGTACTCGGTGAAGTCACGGCGGACTTCCCGGACCACCAATCCGCACTCGGCGAGGAGCCGCTGCTTGGCGAGGGCCCGGTCCGGCGCCCGGCGGCTGGCACCGAAGGCGAGGTAGAGGACGCCCCCCTCGCGAAGCGCTTCGATGGCGCGGGCGATGAAGAGCGCGAAGCCCTCGATGGCGTAGGGCGGGTCGGTGAAGACCGCGTCCCGCTCGCGTAGCTCCACCGGAATCGGCTCGCGCAGGTCGTGCTCGCGAACGTCCACCTCGGCTTTCTTCAGCAACGCCACCAGCTCCGGATCGACCTCGAGCACGGCGAGATCGGCGTCACCCGCGAGCGCTCGAGTGGCGGCCGAGGTGAGATCGTCGTCGCCGAGAAAGAGGAGCGAGCCCTCGGCGCATCCCTCGGCGACGAGGAAGCGCGCCCGGCGGACGACGCTCTGGGGCGTCGCGTAGACCTGATCGAGATCGCGGCGGATCGACCCCCGCCCGGCGCCGAGCGCGCGCAGCATCTCCTCGAGCTCGGCATTCGAGCGCTCCGCACCGAGCGCGCGCGCCTGTCGCGCCGCGGTGAGCTCCCGCACACCATCCGTCGAGAGCCGAAACCGATCGCCGCTCTCCGCGAAGAGATCGGCCCGCTCCTTCGCCACCGCGCGGAGCACCGAGTGCGGCTCACCCGAGCGGCGCACGAGCTCGGTCCGCGAGAGCGTCGCGTCGCCGAGGGCGTCGAGCACCCGAAACTCACCGGAGTCCATGGCGCGCACGCTAGCACCCGGGGAGCGAGAATCGGGGTGCGAGATCCGCGTCCGGCCGCTGATTCCGAGCTCCGAATTCCGAATTCCGAGCTCCGAGCTCCGGGACCGCAGATCGGCCAACGAGAACCGACTTCACTTCTGTCTGCCTGTGGTACCGTCCCGCAGCCGCCATGACGCGCGCTTTCTTCGTTTTGCTGACGGTGAGCTCGGCCCTCACCGCCCTCGCCCCGGGTGTAGCGGAAGCGACACCGCCGGACGTCTTCGGCTATGGCGCCCGCAACCAGGCCCTCGGCATGACCGGCGTGGCCTACGCGAACGACTACGAGGCGGTCTTCTCCAACCCCGCCGGGCTCGCGCGCGCGGAGCGCAGCGGCATCAGCCTCGGTCTGCAGGCCGCGTCCTTCGAGCTCTCCCTCGACGGCGACGACTTCGATCTCGAGGCCTACCGCGGGAGCACCATCGGCTTCCACCTGCCGATCCCCTTCGGCGGCGAGCTGCAGGACGTCTTCACCCTCGGCGCCGGCTTCTACACCCCGGCCAACACCGTGCTCCGCACGGACATCATCTTCGCCGAGGTCCCGCAGTGGGCCGTGCTCGCGCGAACGCAATCGGTGAACCTCACCATCGGTCTCGGCATCGACCTGACCAAGCTCGTGCCGGGGCTGCGGATCGGCCTCGGAGTCACCGCCCTGGCCACCATCACCGGCCGGCTGCTGGTCACCCTGGACGAGGCGAACTCCTTCAACTCGCTCACCGAGACCCAGCTGCTGGTGAACTACCACCCGATCATCGGCGCCACCTACGACGTCGGCGATTGGAAGCTCGGGCTGGTCTACCGCGCCGAGGTCCGCTCGGACATCGATCTGGACATCGTCGTCGAGAACCTCCCGGTCGAGCTCCCGCGCATCAACATCACCGCCCTGCCCCAGTACGATCCGCACACCCTCGCCGCGGAGGCCACCTGGCAGGTCACGCCCCACCTGATGGGCGCGCTCCACCTCACCTACCGCCGCTGGTCCGCCTGGCCGGGCGTGGTGGGCAAGACCTCCGAGAGCTCCTACTTCCCGGTCGCGCCCGACTTCCGAGACACCGTCTCGCCGCGCTTCGCCCTCGAGTACACCGGCACCCACCGGCACGTCGATGGCGCCCTCCGCTTCGGCTACGCCTACGAGATGACCCCCGCGCCGCCGGCGGCGATGGTCCCCGGCCGGGACTCGCAGGGGAACCCGCGCGATGGGGTGATGCTCCCGCGGCGCTACCTCGACTCGGACCGGCACATCCTGACCGGCGGCCTGGGCATGGCCTACCACACGGCCGGCGCCGTCATCCGCCTGGACCTCTTCGGTCAGGTGCACCGAGTGACCGAGCGCGAGCACGACATCCCCGCCGTCGACGGCGGCGCCTCACCGATGGTCACCAGCGGCTGGATCGTCGCCGCGGGCTGGACGGGAGCGCTCGAATGGTGAGCCGCCTCCGCATCCTGGTCGTCGCCCTGGGCGTCCTCTGGGCCCTTCCGGCCTCGGCCACGCCGCCGGACACCCACGGCCTCTTCTCCCGCTCCATCAGCCTCGGCGGCGCGGTCACCGCCGACGTCGAGGACTCGAGCGCCAACTACTACAACCCGGCAGGCCTGGTTCACTCCGGCGAGCTGCGGCTGACGGTCGGCTACCTGAGCGTCAGCCCCTTCCTGAACATCAACGACGAGCGCTCCTCGGTGGAGCGGCACGGGGCGATGCTCGTCGGGCTGGTCGCGCCGGCCACCTTCGGCGACGCCCGCTTCGCCTTCGGCCTCGCGCTGCACCTGCCGGACCAACGGCTGGCCCGTACGCGCTCGGCGGTGGTCACCCGGCCGCGCTGGGAGATGTACGACACCCGCCCGGGGCGCATCTACCTGGCGACGAACGTCGCGGTGAGCCCCGTGCCCTGGCTGACCCTCGGCGCGGGCATCACCTTCCAGTCGCCCTCCGAGCTGACCCTCGACATCCGCGGCGACACCCACGCGCTCAGCCCCGAGTCCCGCTCGCGCCTCGAGCACCAGTTCAAGGGCGACCTGACCTCGATCCGCTACCCGCAGGCGGGCATCCAGATCCACCCGCACGACATGTTCTCCTTCGGGCTCACCTACCGCGGCTCCTTCGAGCTGCGGAACCGGATCATCGCCCTGGCCGACGCGAACATCACCGGCATCGGCGACACACCGATCCCCCTGCAGTTCGCCCTCGACGCCGACACCGTCAGCATGTACGGGCCGCAGCAGGTCTCCTTCGGCGCGACCTTCGATCCCACCTCCCGGCTGCACTTCGCTCTCGAGCTGACCTGGTACGACTGGTCGAAGCACCCGAGCCTCATCGCCGACCAGGAGATCCTCCTCTCCGCCGATGTCCCGCCGGGGCTGGGCATCACCATCCCCGACGAGATCTCGTCGCTGCCGCCGCTGCCGCTGAACCTGCACGACACCTTCGTGCCCCGCATCGGCATCGAGGTCGGCGTGCTGGAGACGAGCGCCTACCAGCTCGATGCGCGCGTCGGCTACGTCTACGAGAACTCCCCCTTCCCCACGCAGACCGGCACCCTGAACTTCGTCGACAACGACAAGCACACGCTGACCCTCGGCATCGGCCTGAAGATGACCGAGCTCGAGCCGACGCTCCCCGGGGAGCTGCGCCTCGATGCCCACGCGCTCTACAGCTACTTGCCCGAGCGCGAGCACATCAAGGACTCCCTCGTCGACGCCGTCGGCGACTACCGCTCGCAGGGCCATCTCTTCGGGGCCGGCGTGACGCTGGAGGTCGCGTTCGAATGATGGGCCGCCGTCTGCTCTCGACCGCCGCGCTCTGCCTCGCCTTCGTCGCCTGCGCGACCCTCGGCGACGAGACCGAGTTCCCGGACATCGTCCAGACCAGCGGGGTCGGTCCCTTCCGCGTGCTCGACTCGACGGAGACCGGCGGCTTCGGCGCGCCCCGCGGCCGAGTCCTCTTCAACCGGAGCGCCGTCGGCCGGTCCATGGTGGCCGAGGGCTTCCTCTTCTATCCGCAGGCGAGCGTCGTGGACGAGCCGCCGGAGCGGAACCCGGACCTACCCGAGGGGGTGATCGATCCGGCGCAGGTCGGACCGAGCGCGCTCCATCGGGGCGCGCCGCGCGAGGTCGACGGCGAGGACGTGCTCGAGGGCGCGCTGAGCTTCAACGGCGGCCCGATGATCCTCGAGGCCAGCGAGAGCTGGGAGGGCGACTCGCTCACCGATCCCTGGGTCCACGTCGCGGCGGACGGCACCGCCCGGCTCTACTACGCGGCGGACGGCGGCATCGGGGTCGCCGAGGCCAGCTCGGCCGACGGCACCTTCACCAAGGTCGCCGGCCCCGTCGTGGCCGACGCCCGCGCGCCGACCGTGGTGACCTTCGAGGGTGAGACGCTCCTCTTCTTCGAGGCCACCGACACCGGCTCCCTCGGCTTGGCTCGGTCGAGCGACGGTCGCGCCTTCACCGAGGAGACCCGAGCGCTCGATCTGGCGCTGGCCGGCGAGACCGCGCTCGGCGCCCCGGGGGCCGTGGTCGCGACCATGCCCACCGGCCGGACGGTGCTGCNNGGTGCTGCGCCTCTACTTCGAAGCGACGAATGCCGACGACGTCACCATCGTGTCGGTGGCCGCTACCGAGGATCTCACGAGCTGGGACCGCCTCGACTCGGAGATCGGGATCCTCTCCACGGTGGAGGACGCGCGGGACCCGACCCCCTTGCTCCGCGACGACGGCATCACGGTGCTGATGATCACGCGCTCGGAGACCAACCGCGACGACATCGAGCTCCGGGCGATCTGCGGCGCGATGGCCCCGGCGAACCTCTCGCTGGTCCCGGTCCTCGAACCGGGGGAGTGAGCCCGGTGAGCCCGCCGGACGCGGAGCGGATCGTGGAGAGCGACGCGCCGGTGGACCCGGTGCGTACGCTCCGCCTCCAACGCCTGGGCCGCCGCGACGAGTCGATGACGGTGGAAGCGAGTGCCATCGCCTTCGCCAGCCGCACCCGCGCCGGCCCGGTCGCCGTTCGCTTGGCGTCCGTCGATCCGCACCGCGTGCGCGTGCAGGCCTGGGGCCCGGGCGCGGAGCACGCGGTGGAGCGCGCCGAGTGGCTCCTCGGCCTCGACGACGATCCCACGACCTTCGACCCGAGCGCCGGTGGCATCATCGACCCGCGGGTCGCTCGCCGGCTCCGGCGCATGGCGCGGGAGCAACCCGGGGCGCGCCTCGGCCGCTGCCTCTCCCTCTTCGAGATGCTCGTCCGGACCGTGCTGCAGCAGCGGGTCACCTGGATCGAGGCGACCCGCGCACAGCGCATGCTGACGAAGCGCTACGGCGAGCCCTCACCGCTCCCGGAGCTGCGGCTGCCCGCCGACCCGCGAAAGCTCGCCGCGGCGCCCTACTACGAGCTGCACCCGGCCGGGCTCGAGCGGAGCCGCGCCGACACGCTGCGGAAGCTGGCCAAGCGCGCGGCGGCGATCGACGACATCGACCGGCTCCCACCCGGGGAGGCGAAGGCGGCCCTCTTCGCCCTCCCCGGCATCGGCGGTTGGTCGACCGGGATGATCGCCGGCTTCGGCCTCGGTGATCCGGACGCGGTGCCCGTGGGCGACTTCCACCTGCCCAACGTCGTCAGCTCCTTCGTGGCCGGCGAGCCACGGGGCGACGATCGCCGCATGCTCGAGCTGCTCGCGCCCTGGAAGGGGCACCGCTTCCGCGTGCTCCGCCTGCTCTTCGCCGCCGGGGTGCACGCCGAGCGGCGAGGACCGAAGAACGCGCCCTCCAAGTGGACGCGCGACTGGCGCCACTGACGCGGCACTCGGTGACAGTCTGGTTGACGGGCGCATCCCCTTTTGACGATTCTGCGGTCCGTGAGCACGGAGACCGAGGCGGCCGCACCCATGGGTCGACGGGAGCGGCGCAAGCGCGCCACCCGCCAGGCGCTGCTGGAGGCCGCGTACACGCTCTTCGCCGAGCGCGGCTACCACGAGACGACGATGGACGAGATCGCCGACGCCGCCGGGGTGTCCCGACGGACGGCCTTCCGCTACTTCCCGACCAAGCACTCGCTGGTCTTTCCCGAGCGGGAGAGCCGGCTCGAGCGCTTCCAAGAGCTGCTGCACGAGGACCCGAAGCTCGGCCCCTACGCGGCGCTCCGCCACGCGGTGCTCACGCTCGCCGCGGAGTACGAGGACGACCGGGGCTACCTGCTGACGCAGGACGCCCTGGTGCAGGCCACACCGGAGCTCGCCGGTCTCGAGCTGCGGCTGGACCGCGACTTCGAGGAGGCGATGGTCGAGCGGCTCCGCGATGGGGGCCGCTCGCGAGCGGCGGCCCGCCGAGCACGGGTGCTCGGGGCCGCCGTCATGGGCGTGATCCGGGCCTCGCTACGCGAGTGGCTCGACGGCGGCGGGAAGGCCGACCTGGTCGAGCTCGGCGAGGAGGGCTTCCGGGTCTTGGAAGAGGGCGTCTCGTTCTGACGGGCATCGCTGTGGGCGAGGGGCCGATGGCCACCTCGCCCGCAGGGGCTCCGCGAGACGGCTCACTTCTGACGGAAGACGATCATTCCGTGGGTGAGGTCGTAGGGTGAGAGAGCGACGGTGACGTGGTCACCGAGGATCACTCGAATGCGGAACTTGCGCATGCGGCCGCAGAGCTGCGCCCGCACGGTGTTTCCGGCTTCGGTCTCGACCTCGAACTGACCGCCGGCGAAGACGTTCGTCACCACGCCGTTGAGCTTGATGTGATCGTCGCGCCCGCTGTCCTGTCCCTCGTCGAAGCGACGACGTCGTCCGCCCTTTTTCCTGCGGCGGCCGCCGCCTCTTCTGGGTCTCTTTGCCAAACTGGTTCTCCTGAGTGTGTTCGAGCCGCCGTCCTGGCGGCATTTTCTGCCCGTGGTGGGCGGCACACCCTAAGTCGTGATGACGCGTTGCGCCAGTGCCGACCCCTTCGGAGAAGGGCCTGCGGCTCAGCTGGCCAGCTCGTCGATCCGCGCCTTCAGGTCCCGGCCCCAGCGAGCCAGGTGATGATAGAAGGGGGTCTTCGATGCCTCGTCCTTCGGGCTGTAGGCGTCCGTGAGGTAGGGCACGTAGCAGGTGCGGCGGAGGCTGCGGATGCCCTCGTGGGGGCAGCGCTCCACGCGGTGCCAGGTGCGCCCGTCGTGGACGGTGAGATCGCCCGGCTCGGTCTCGACGGCGATCTCGTCGGGGTCGACGTCGTGGGAGACGAAGTAGGGCTTGCGCGTGAGCATGTCCCAGAAGCCCTGCCGGTGGCTGCCGGGGATGATGCGCAGGCCGCCGTCCTCGCGGCGGATGCGGTCGAAGTGCAGCCCCACGTTGAGCATCGGCCCGGGGATCTCCCGGTTCATGAAGAGGTCGCGCAGGCCGTCGGTGTGCCAGCCGAGGCGCTTGTAGGCGCTGCCGGGGACGTTGAGGTTCCGGTTGAAGACCAGGCCGTCCTTCTCGTGATCGCCGACCCGAGTCTCCTTGCCGACCAGGCTGCGCACCGGGGCGAAGCGCTCGTCCCGGACCAGCCGGTAGAGGTACTCGCTGAAGAGCGAGCTGAAGGCGAAGCGCTGGATGAAGGGCTCGCCGTCGATGCCCTTGCCGACGAAGAGCGGGATGCCGTGCACTTCCTCGCGCCCCTCCGCCAGCCAGCGCTCCTGGATGGCGTCGATCTCGCTCAGCACCCGGTCGACCTCGTCCTGGCCGAGGACCTGCGCGAAGACCAGGTAGCCGTGCTCGTCGAGGAAGGCCTGCTGCACCGGCGTGATGCGCTCGCCGAGCTCGAAGCGGGTCGAGAGCGGGAGGGCGCGCGCCTCGCGGCGATCGGCATCGGTCACCTCGGCGCGGGGCGGGGAGAGGACCATCTCGGGCGTGAAGTTGGGCTGAACGGCGTACATCGGAAGCTCCTGTGGCGTGGGTCGGGTCAGATACCGAGCATCTGGTGAGCGTGGTCGACGAGGTGGTCCTCGACGGCTCGAAGGGCGGCGTCCGGGTCGGCGGCGCCGGTGACGAGCATCAGCTCGCTCTCCTCGGCGATCGCGTAGCGGCCGTTGAGGAAGACGAGACTCTGCAGCGGCAGCCGCAGGGACGCCGGGTCGCGACCGGTCGCGGCGGCGACGAGGGTCGACGCCTGCTCGAGGAAGGGCAGCAGGAAGTCGTCCACGCGCCCGGCGTCCAGTGCGCCGCGGGCGACGACCCGGCGCATCATCAGCCGCATGGTCGTGCGCCGCTCCCGCGCGAAGCGGAAGGCGGCGCGGACCGCGTCCTCGAGGATGGTGTCCACTGCGGAGCCGGCGAGGGCCTCCGTGAGGTGACCGCGGAGCTCCGCCAGCTCCTCGTACATGGCGTCGACGCAGGCGCCGTAGAGGTCGTCCTTGCTGCCGAAGTAGTGGTGGACCATCGCCAGGCTCACCCCGGCGCCCTTGGCGATGTCGCGCACCGAGCTCTTGGCGCCCTTCTCCGAGAAGAAGAGCGTCGCGCTCTCCAGGATGCGCTGTTTGGTCGCCGCAGCGTCCGCGTTCACCGGTCTCGCCATGGCCCGATCTCTAACTAATCAAACGTTTGATTACAAACGATCGCCGTGAGTCCCCTCACCGCTCTCCGGCGGCCCGGCGCCCGGTCGAAGCGCCGGTGGCCTTGCGCTTGCTCCCGCGAGTCGGAGAGAAGGCGCATGGGGGGATTCGGCGCGAACGGCGAGCCGCTGGAGGCCGCCGTGCTCGACATGGACGGCGTCGTCACCCGGACCGCGCGGCTGCATCGGGTGGCGTGGAAGGAGCTCTTCGACGAATTCCTGGCGGAACGGGCGAACGGATCGGTCGAGGAGCGCCGCCCCTTCAGCCCGGACGACTATCGCGCTCACGTCGATGGGCGGCCCCGCTACGAGGGGATCCGCGCCTTCCTCGCCTCCCGCGGCATCGAGCTGCCCGAGGGTCGCGGCGACGAGTCACCGAGCATGGAGACGGTGCGGGGGCTCGGGCTGCGGAAGAACCAGCGCTTTCGAGCGCTGGTCGACCGGGAGGGGGTGGACGTGGATCGAGGCGCCGTCGCCTTCGTGCGGGCGCTGCGAACGGCCGGCGTGCGCGTGGGCATCGCCACCTCGAGCGAGAACGGCGCCCTCATCCTGGAGCGGGCCGGCCTAGGCGACCTCTTCGACGCTCACGTCGACGGGGTGGTCAGCAAGGAGCTCGGCCTTCGGGGCAAGCCCGAGCCGGACATCTTCATCGAATGTGCGCGCCGGCTCGGGGCGAGCGCTCCGTCGCGGGTGCTCGTCGTCGAGGACGCGGCGAGCGGCGTGGCCGCCGCTCGAGCGGGCGACTTCGGGCTGGTCATCGGGGTCGGCCGGAGCCGACACGCGAAGCGACTGCGCGAGGCGGGCGCGGACTGGATCGTCCGGAGCCTGGGGGACGTGTCGCTGGAGGACCTCCGGCGCCATTGGAGCGATGAAAGGAAGACGCGATGAGCGACGAGGGCTGGGTGCTGCGCTACGAGGGACTGACGCCGGAGGAGGAGGGCTTGCGCGAGGCGCTGTGCACGCTCGGGAACGGTGTCTTCGCGACCCGCGGCGCGGCCGAGGAGCAGCCCGCCGGCGCCGTCAGCTACCCCGGGACCTACGTCGGTGGGCTCTACGACCAGCTCGCGAGCGAAGTCGCCGGTCACACGGTCGTGAACGAAGACCTGGTCAACGTGCCCAACTGGCTCTGGCTGACCTTTCGCCCAGCGGAGGGCCTATGGCTGGACCTCTGGAGCGCGGAGGTGCTCGAGCACACCCAAGAGCTCGACCTCCGCGACGGCGTGCTGACCCGGGCCTTTCGCTTTCGCGACGGGCACGGGCGGGTGACGCGCATCGTCAGCCGCCGGCTGGTGCACATGGGCACCCCGCACCTCGCCGCGCTCTCGTGGGAGCTCACGCCGGAGAACTGGTCGGGGGGTGTGGTGGTCCGCTCGGGCATCGATGGCTCGGTCACCAACGCCGGTGTGGCGCGCTATCGGCAGCTCGCGGGCAAGCACCTGGAGGTCCTCGACCGATCGACGGTCGCGCCCGAGGGCATCTTCCTGACGGCACGCACGATCCAGTCCCACGTAGAGATCGCGGTGGCCGCTCGAGCTCGGATGCGGGTCGCCGGCGACGAGCCGCGAGTGGACCGGCGGGTCCTCCTCGACGAGCACCCCGAACGCGTCGCCGAGGAGCTGCTCACCGAGGTGCACGAGGGACGGCCCCTGTGCGTGGAGAAGGTGGTGGCCCTCCACACCTCCCGGGACCACGCCATCAGCGAGGCGGGCGTCGCGGCGCGGCTGGCGATCCAGCGCGCCGCGGACTTCGAGACCCTGCGGGCCGAGCACGCGGCGGTCTGGGCGAACCTCTGGCGGCGCTGCGACGTGGAGATCGAGTCCGAGGGCCACCCCGCCGGGCAAGCGCGGGACCAGCTCGTCCTTCGGCTGCACATCTTCCACATGCTGCAGACGGCCTCGATGAACACCGCGGGACACGACGTCGGCATCCCCGCCCGCGGCCTGCACGGGGAAGCCTACCGGGGTCACATCTTCTGGGATGAGCTCTTCGTCCTGCCCTTCTACTGGCAGCGCCTGCCCCGGGTCGCGCAGACGGCGCTCCTCTACCGCCATCGCCGACTGGACGCGGCGCGGGCCATCGCGCGGGAGGCCGGCTGCGTGGGGGCGGCCTTCCCCTGGCAGAGCGCCAGCGATGGGCGCGAGGCGACCCAGCAGCTGCACTTGAACCCCCTCTCGGGCCATTGGGATCCCGACCACAGCCACCTGCAGCGGCACGTCGGCTCCGCCATCGTCTACAACACCTGGCGCTACTACGAGACGACGGACGACCGCGCCTTCCTGGAGGACTACGGAGCCGAGCTCATCCTCGAGGTCGCCCGGTTCTGGTCGAGCCTCGCCCGCTACGACGACGCCACCGAGCGCTTCGTGATCGAGGGGGTGATGGGGCCCGACGAGTACCACGAGAAGTACCCGGCCGCCGACGCGGGCGGACTGAAGAACAACGCCTACACGAACGTCACCGCGGTCTGGTGCCTGCTCCGCGCCCTCGACGTGCTCGAAGCCGTCTCGAACGAGCGACGTCGCGAGCTGCTGGCGATGCTCGAGGTGGACGATGCGGAGCTCGCACGCTGGGACGCGATCACCCGGCGCATGACCGTCGTCTTCCACGATGGCGTCATCAGCCAGTTCGAAGGCTACGCCGAGCTGGAGGATCTCGACTGGGATGCCTACGCCGAGCGCCTCGAGCAGAGCCAGCGGCTCGACCGGATCCTGAAGGCCGAGGGCACGACCCCCGATCGCTTCAAGGCGTCGAAGCAGCCGGACGTGATCATGCTCCTCTACCTCTTCCGGTTCGAAGAGCTCCAGGCCCTGCTCGCGCGGCTGGGGTACGACTTCGACGAGGAGGACGTGCGGCGCAACGTCGCCTACTACCAGCGGCGAACCGCCCACGGCTCCACCCTGAGCAAGGTGGTGTTCACGTCCGTGGTCCACCGGCACGACTGCGAGGCCGGGTGCCAGCTCTTCCTCTCGGCCCTGCGCGCCGATCTCTACGACGTCCAGGGAGGCACCACGCCCGAGGGAGTCCACCTGGGGGCCATGGGCGGAACCGTCGACATCGTCACGCGCCACTACGCCGGCCTGGAGCTCCGGAGCGAAGGCGTGTTCCTCGCCCCGCGGATGCCCGAGCGGATCCGCCGCCTCCGCTTCGGGTTCCGGCACCGGGGTCGGTGGTACGACGCGGAGCTGGCGCACGACCGCCTCGTGCTCTCGATCGACGACGTCGAGCCGCATCGGGTCCCGGTGGTGGTTTGTGGACGACGACACACCCTCGAGCCCGGTGGGACCCTCGAGCTCACGCTCGACACGTCATGCGAGGCGGGCTCCCTCGGAGCGGCCGGCGGTCTCCATGGGTGACAAGAGGCAGCTGCGTGAGGAGCGTTGGCGGGCGCTGCAGGAGGCGGGCGCGGCGCGCTTCCCCGGGACGAAAGGGCGCATCCCCAACTTCGTCGGCGCGGAGAAGGCGGCCGAGCGCCTCGCGGAGACCGAGCTCTTCCAACGGGCGCGGACGATCAAGTGCAACCCCGACTCACCGCAGCGCCCGTTGCGTCACGCGGCGCTGAAGGCGGGCAAGACGGTGATCATGGCGGTGCCCAAGCTCGCCGAGCGCGCCTGCTTCTGGCGCCTCGATCCGGCGACCCTCGAGGACCTCTGGAAGGCGAGCAGCATCAAGGGCGCCTCGGCGGTGGCCGACCAGGTGCGCGAGGACGAGGTCGGCGTGATCGACCTCATCGTCACCGGCTGCGTCGCCGTCGCCCCCGACGGCGCGCGCCTCGGCAAGGGCGGCGGCTACAGCGACCTCGAGTACGCCGTGCTCCGCGAGCTCGACCTTGTCGACGAGGAGACGCCCATCGTCACCACCGTGCACTCGAGCCAGGTGCTCGATGCCGGCGCCATCCCGATGGACGCCCACGACATCTCCCTCGACTGCTTCGCCACCGAAGAGTCGCTCGTCCGCTGCGCACGCGCATACGAACGACCGAAGGGCATCGACCGCACGGTGCTCTCGCGCGACAAGCTCGCCGCGATCCCCGCGCTCGCCGAGCGTCTGGGGGCCGTACCCACGTGACGCTCACCCCATTGGGGTATGCCCATTGAGTGTTTCGAAGGAAGCACGATTGAGATGACTATGGCATCCTGGACACATGGCCGATGGATGGACCGCGAACGTCGGGCTCGCGGTCGACCTGGTCGTCGCTCCCGACGGCCAACGCTTCGCCGTGACCACCCCGGTCGATCTCCGCGAGAGCGAGAGCGAGAGCGAGGGCCCGCTGCCCATGCCCGTCCCCGGTCCGATGGAGGAGCCGGCGCCTTCGATGAGCCAGACGGCGACCCACGAACGGCGATCGACTCGACCGGTCAGGCGCTCTTCCATCAGGTGACGCCGCTCGCCCTCGCGTGCGCGAGCTGCCATCCGGAGGGCGACGAGGACGGCCACACCTGGTTCTTCGACGAGGATCCGGGCCGGCGGACCCAGACGCTGCGGGGCCACTGGCGCGGAGACGTCGCCGACCTGCAGGCGGTGATGCACACCACCTTCACCACGCCGGTGGCCGTTCACGAGGGCGCGGAGCCGCTCCAGGTCCCCATGCTCCGTGGGGTCGGCCACCGGGCCCCCTACTTCCACGATGGCTGCGCGAAGGAGCTGAGCGAGACCTTCGACGGCACCTGCTCCCCCGGCCACGTCCCGACCGTCGAGCTGACCGACGCCGAAGCGGCGGCCCTCGCCACCTACCTGCGCTCGCTCTGAGGCAGGGCCTCAGCTCGCCCAGTCGAGGACGATCTTCCCCGATTGGCCGGAGCGCATGATCTCGAAGGCCTCGCCGAAGTCACCGACCGGGAAGCGGTGCGTGAGCACCGGCATCACGTCGAGGCCGCTCTGCAGCATCGCGGCCATCTTGTACCAGGTCTCGAACATCTCGCGGCCGTAGATGCCCTTGAGGATCAGGCCCTTGAAGATCACCTGGTTCCAGTCGATGGTCACGTCCGAGGGAGGGATGCCGAGGATGGCCACGCGGCCGCCGTGGTTCATCGCCTCGAGCAGCTGCTGGAAGGCGCTGCCGTTCCCGCTCATCTCCATGCCGACGTCGAAGCCCTCGGACATGCCGAGCTCCTTCATCGCGTCGCGCGGACTGCGCTCCTTCACGTTGATGGCCAGGCTCGCGCCCATCTTCCGCGCCAGCTCGAGGCGGTAGTCGTTCACGTCGGTGATGACCACGTGGCGCGCGCCGACGTGCTTGGCGATGGCCACCGCCATCACGCCGATCGGTCCGGCGCCGGTGATCAGCACGTCCTCGCCGACCAGGTCGAAGGACAGCGCCGTGTGGGTCGCGTTGCCGAGCGGGTCGAGGATGGAGGCCATCTCGTCGCTGATCCCGTCGGGGATCTTGAAGGCGTTCTCCGCGGGGATGGCCAGGAAGTCGGCGAAGGCGCCGGCGCGGTTCACGCCGACCCCGACGGTGTTGCGGCAGAGGTGCCGCTTGCCGGCGCGGCAGTTGCGGCAGTGGCCGCAGGTGATGTGGCCCTCGCCGCTCACCCGGTCGCCGACCACGAAGCCCTTCACGTGCGAGCCGATCGCTGCGACCTCGCCGCAGAACTCGTGGCCGACGGTCATCGGCACCGGGATCGTGCGCTGCGCCCACTCGTCCCAGTTGTAGATGTGGATGTCGGTGCCGCAGATGGCGGTCTTCCGCATCTTCACCAGGATGTCGTTCGGGCCGACGGACGGGACCGGCACCTCTTCCATCCAGAGGCCCTCGGCGCGCTCCCGCTTCACTAGCGCGCGCATCTTCTCGCTCACGCCGTCGCTCCCCCGATCACCCCGAGCTCCTTGCCGACCTCGGTGAAGGCCTCGATGGCGCGGTCGATGTGCTCGTCGTCGTGGCCGGCGGACATCTGCGCCCGGATGCGCGCCTGACCGCGGGGCACGACCGGGTAGCTGAAGCCGATCACGTAGATGCCCCTCTCGAGGAGCTTGTCCGCCATCGTCGAGGCGAGCTTCGCGTCGCCGAGCATCACCGGAATGATCGCGTGGTCACCGGGGAGCAGCTCGAAGCCGGCCTTGCTCATCCCCTCCCGGAAGCGCTCGGCGTTCCGCCAGAGCTTCGCCCGGAGCGCCTCGCCCTCGCTCTCGAGGAGGTCGAAGACGGCGATGGAGGTCGCCGCGATCACCGGGGCCAGGGTGTTGGAGAAGAGGTAGGGACGCGAGCGCTGGCGCAGCCAGGCGACGATCTCCTCGCGCCCCGAGGTGTAGCCGCCCGACGCGCCGCCGAGGGCCTTGCCGAGGGTGCCGGTGATGACGTCGATGCGGCCCATGACCCCGAGCTTCTCGTGGGTGCCGCGACCGCCGTCACCGACGAAGCCGACGCCGTGACAGTCGTCCACGAAGGTGATCGCGCCGTACTCGTCGGCGAGGTCACAGATGGCCGGCAGGTTGGCGTAGTAGCCGTCCATGGAGAAGACCGCGTCGGTGGCGATGACCTTGAAGCGCGCGTCCTTCGCCTCCTCGAGCTTGGCCCGCAGGTCGTCCATGTCGTTGTTGGCGTAGCGGAAGCGCTTGGCCTTGCACAGCCGGATGCCGTCGATGATCGAGGCGTGGTTGAGCGCGTCGCTGATCAGCGCGTCCTCGTCCGTCAGCAGGGGCGCGAACAATCCG
>JABAOG010000118.1_pt2 | contig 26730 bp, 26 predicted proteins | sample 7062131 | NCBI WGS metagenome assembly JABAOG01 (sample SAMN14538629, study PRJNA623070) | marine sediment metagenome | biome: marine biome [ENVO:00000428]; feature: marine pelagic biome [ENVO:01000023]; material: deep marine sediment [ENVO:00002113] | place: India: Arabian Sea | collected... | reverse complement strand
AAGTTCTACTCCTCGGTGCGGCTCGACATCCGCCGCATCGGCGCCATCAAGGACGGCGACGAGGTGGTCGGCAACCAGACCCGCGTCAAGGTGGTCAAGAACAAGGTGGCGCCGCCGTTCAAGCAGGTCGAGTTCGACATCCTGTACGGCGAGGGCATCTCCCGCGAGGGCGAGCTCATCGATCTGGGCGTGCAGCACGGCCTCGTCGAGAAGTCCGGCGCCTGGTACAGCTACAACGGCGACCGCATCGGCCAGGGCCGGGACAACGTGCGCGCATTCCTCAAAGAGAACTCGGAGACGGCCGCCGAGATCGATCGCGCCCTGCGCGACAAGCTCCTGGCGCGCGCCCCACGGGCGGCGCACGAGACCGAGGAGATGGAAGCGGCCGAGGAAGCGGAGGCCTGAACGAATCGAGTCAATCGGTCCGCAACAAGGCGATTGCCCTGATGGCGCGCCGCGAGCACTCGCGCGGCGAGCTTACCCGCAAGCTTCTCGCGCGGGGCTTCGGCGAGCCGGCCGTGGACGACGCGTTGGACGCGCTGGAGGCCGAGAATCTCCTCTCGGATCGGCGATTCACGGAGACTTTCGTTGAGCAGCGCATCGCGCGCGGCCACGGCCCGATGCGGATTCGTCACGAGCTGCGCCAACGGGGTATCGACAGCGCGCTCGCGTGCGAGTACATCGATGGCGATGGATCCCGTTGGGGCGAGCGGGCGGCGGTCGTGCGGCACAAGCGTTTCGGCTCCGATCCGCCGCAGGACATACGCGATCGATCGCGGCAGACGCGCTTTCTCGCGCAACGCGGCTTCGAGCATGAGCACATAAGATACGCGCTGGACGAGCGTGAGTAGATGATCAGTACAAACGAACTTCGCCGGATCTTCCTCGACTACTTTCGTGACCGCGGTCACGAGGTCGTGCCGAGCAGCTCGCTGGTGCCGGCGAACGACCCGACGCTGCTGTTCACCAATGCCGGCATGGTGCAGTTCAAGGACGTNNTTCAGCTTCGGCGATTACTTCAAGCGCGAAGCCATCGAGTTCTGCTGGGAGCTGCTGACGGAGAAATTCGCCTTTCCACCCGAGCGTCTCTGGGTCACCGTCTACGAAGAGGACGACGAGGCCGCCGACATCTGGCTCGAGGGGATCGGCGTCGACGCGAAGCGATTCTCCCGCTGCGGCATGAAGGACAATTTCTGGTCCATGGGCGACACGGGTCCGTGCGGGCCCTGCTCGGAGGTCTTCTACGATCACGGCCCCGAGGTTCCCGGCGGCCCGCCGGGCAGCCCCGACGAGGACGGCGACCGCTACATCGAGATCTGGAACCTGGTGTTCATGCAGTTCAACCGCGATGCCGACGGCAACATGACGCCGCTGCCCAAGCCGTCGGTGGACACGGGCATGGGTCTCGAGCGTCTGGCCGCCGTCGTGCAGGGCGTGCACAGCAACTACGAGATCGATCTGTTTCGCACGCTCATCGAGGCGGCTGCCCAGGTCACCGAGTCGAGCGACCTCGGCGACAAGTCACTGCGCGTGATCGCCGATCACATCCGGTCCTGCGCTTTTCTGGTGGCCGACGGCGTGGTGCCCTCCAACGAGGGCCGCGGCTACGTGCTGCGGCGGATCATCCGCCGCGCGATCCGCCACGGCCACAAGCTCGGCATGAGGGAGCCGTTCTTCCACCGGCTGGTGCTGCCGCTCGAGAAGGAGATGGGCGGCGCGTATCCCGAGCTCGGTGAGCGCCGGGCGCTCGTGGAAAAGGTCCTCGCCCAGGAGGAGGAGCGCTTCGCCGAGACGCTCGACCAGGGCATGCGCCTGCTCGACCAGGCCATCGATGAGCTGAGCGGCGACCGCATACCCGGCGAGACGGCCTTCAAGCTCTATGACACCTTCGGGTTTCCGGTGGATTTGACCGCCGACGTCGCGCGCGAGCGCGGTCTCGGCGTGGACATCGAGGGCTTCGACGAGCACATGGAAGCCCAGCGCAAGCGCGCCCGGGACGCGAGCACGTTCGGCGCCGCGGCGACGGAGCAGCTCGACGTTTCGGCGGAGTCGACGTTCACCGGTTACGACCTCATGCAGGACGAGGCCGAGGTTCTGGCACTTTTCTGCGAAGGCAAGCCGGTGGAGACCCTGGAGCCCGAGGACCACGGAATCGTCGTTCTCGACCGCACGCCCTTCTACTGCGAAGCCGGCGGTCAGATCGGCGATCGCGGCACGCTCGAGAACGACGGCGTGCGCTTCGAGGTTCACGACACCCGACGTCAGGGCGGCGCCGCGGCGCATATCGGGGTGCTGACCGACGGCGAGCTGCGCGTGGGCGATCGATTGAGGGCCGTGGTCGACGCCGACTCGCGGCGCGCCATCGCGCGAAATCATTCCGCCACGCACCTGCTGCACGCGGCGCTGCGCGCGGTGCTCGGCGAGCACGTGCAGCAGAAGGGCTCGCTGGTGGCCGCCGATCGCCTGCGTTTCGACTTCTCCCATTTCGAGCCGGTGGGGCCCGAGCAGCTGCGGGAAATCGAACGCCGCGTCAACGAATGGATCATGGGTAACGACGAGGCGCTCACCCGGGTGATGCCTCTCGACGAGGCCATGCAGAGCGGCGCGGTGGCGCTGTTCGGCGAGAAGTACGAGGACCCGGTGCGCGTGCTCTCCATCGGCGACTACTCCACCGAGCTCTGCGGCGGCACGCACGTCGCGCGCGCCGGCGACATCGGCCTGTTCAAGCTCACCTCGGAGTCCGGCATCGCGGCGGGGGTGCGCCGGGTCGAGGCGGTGACCGGCGAGGGCGCCCTCGAGTGGCTGAGCGGCGTGGAGCAGAAGCTGAACGACGTCGCCGAGCTGGTGAGGTCGGACCGCGAGACGGTGGTCGAGAAGGTGGAGCAGGTCGTCGGCCACAGCCGCGAGCTCGAGAAGGATCTCGAGCGTCTCAAGTCGCGTCTGGCGGCGAGCCAGGGCGAGGATCTGGCGGCCCAGGCGGTGGACGTCAACGGCCTCAAGGTGCTCGCCGCGCAGGTCGACGGCGTCGATGCCAAGGGACTGCGCGCCACCGTCGATCAGCTCAAGAACAAGCTGGGCTCGGCCGCCGTGGTGCTGGCTAGCGTCGACGGCGACAAGGTGAGCCTGGTCGCCGGCGTCACCGCCGACTACGTGGACCGCATCGAGGCGGGGCCGCTCGCCAACTTCGTCGCCCAGCAGGTGGGCGGACGCGGCGGCGGGCGTCCCGACATGGCCCAGGCCGGCGGCAACGACCCGGCGCGCCTCGAGCAGGCCATCAAGGCCGTGCCCAACTGGATCCGCGAGCGCCTCGGAGCCTGAGGCCGACCCGACGGCCGCCGGAGCCAAGTCATGGCGCTGATCGTGCAGAAATACGGCGGCACCTCGGTGGGCGATCTCGATCGCATCGCGCACGTCGCCCGGCGCGTCAAAGCGACCCGCGAAGCGGGCAACGAGGTGGTCGTGGTGCTCTCCGCCATGGGCGGCGAGACCGACAGGCTGCTCGAGATGGCGCACCAGGTCAGCGCCCATCCGGCGCGGCGCGAGCTCGATGTGCTGCTTGCGACCGGCGAGCAGGTGAGCATTGCGCTGCTGTGCATGAGTCTCGCAAACGAGCGCTGCGCGGCGCGCTCGTTCACCGGCGGGCAGGCACGTATCCGCACCGATACCAGTCACACCAGGGCGCGCATCGAGGAGATCGACGTGAACGCCATCTCGCGAGCGCTCACCGCGGGCGAGGTCGCGGTGGTGGCCGGCTTCCAGGGCATCGACCAGGACGGCAACATCACCACGCTCGGACGCGGCGGATCGGATACCACCGCTGTGGCGCTGGCCGCGGCGCTCGGAGCCGAGGAGTGCCAGATATACACCGATGTCGACGGCGTCTACACCTCCGACCCGCGCGTCGTGCCGGACGCGCGGCGCATGGACACCGTGACTTACGAGGAAATGCTCGAGCTCGCCAGCCTCGGCGCCAAGGTTCTGCAGATTCGCGCCGTCGAGTTCGCCAGCAAGTACAACGTGACGCTGCGTGTTCTGTCCTCCTTCGAGGAAGGACCGGGCACGCTGATTACTTCAGAGGACGCGACGATGGAAAAGCCATTGATCTCCGGGGTGGCCTTCAACCAGGACGAGGCCAAGCTGACCGTCAAGGGCGTGCCCGACCGTCCGGGGATCGCCGCGGCGCTGCTCGGCCCAATCGCCGAGGCCAACATCGACATCGACATGATCGTGCAGAACGTGTCCGAGGACGGCACGACCGACATCTCGTTCACGGTGCCGCGCCACGAGGCCGCCCACGCGCAGGACGTGCTCGGCCGGCTCGCCACCGACATCGGCGCCTCGGGCGTGACCGTCGACGAGAACATCGCCAAGGTGTCGCTGGTCGGCGCCGGGATGAAGACCCACCCGGGCGTGGCCGCGCGGATGTTCCAGTCGCTGTCGGNNCCAGATGATCTCCACCTCGGAAATCAAGATTTCGGTGGTCGTCGACGAGAAGTATCTCGAGCTGGGGGTGAGAGCCCTGCATGCGGCCTTCGGGCTTGCCGAGCAGCCGCCACGCAATCAGGCGGTTAAATCCTAAAGGTCGCGCCGCGAAGGTACGATAATAGGCATAAGTATGCGGATCCAGCCGGACAGCCGGCGCGGGCGTCACCGGTCATCGGAGGCGTGCCGGGCGCTCGACGGATCCCGTCAGGACCAGCGCCCCGCTGCTTGCGCTGTCATGGAAGAGGCCGGGTAGGGCGACCGACGATGCGCCCCTCCCGGAGCATGAGTGGGACGTGATGGCCAAGGAGAAGTGACATGTTGATTCTCACCCGGCGAGTAGGCGAATCGCTCATGATCGGGGATAACGTCACCGTGACCGTGCTCGGAGTAAAGGGCAACCAGGTCCGCATCGGCGTCAATGCACCCAAAGAGGTCTCGGTTCACCGCGAGGAGATCTACGAGAAGATTCAGGCGGAAAAAACCGAAGACGATGCGCCCCCATCCAGCGAGCAGGAAGCCTGAAGCATGCGGAATTCCCTGATTGCGCATGGCGCTCGGTCATCGCGATGCGGGCTTGCCGTTTTTGCCTGAGCACGCGCGCTTCTGTATGCTTGCCAGTCTTTCCGGAGAGATGGCCGAGTGGCTGAAGGCGCTCCCCTGCTAAGGGAGTATGGGTTAAAAGCCCATCGAGGGTTCGAATCCCTCTCTCTCCGCCACACGAAAAGCACCCATTTTTCCAACCGAGAAATGGGTGCTTTTGCCTTGTGAAATGGGGCGTCCTTGACAGGGATCGGGGGCGTCCAGATAATCCCACCCCTTCGGCGCGCCCGTAGCTCAGTTGGATAGAGTACCTGGCTACGAACCAGGTGGTCGGGAGTTCGAATCTCTCCGGGCGCGCCATCGTTTCAATGGCTTAGCGTTCTCTTACCTCCTTCTCAACGCCAAGATGGTCTCTGGGTTCAATGGAAAGGAGTCCGGGAGGCGACGGCGTCATCCGGCGGGTGCGTTTCAACGAGCCGATTTCAGAGCGCCGGGCTCACACTCCTCTGGCCGCCTGTCGTGTCTCAGGCGGCCGCTATCTTGTGTGCTTGCCAGACGAAGCTGTCATACCAGAAGTGCATAAGAGAGATGACGGTAAAGATGCCCAACGACCAGCGAATCGTGCCCGTACCGTAGACCTTGAAGGCGATGCCGGCTGCGACCAAGGACAGTAAGAACACGGCAAACGTAATCCACGCACCGCTGGACAGGTTCGAAAGGCCGATGGTGCGGCGGATGTTTCGATTCTCAATAGCCCAAACGATACCGAAGTACTGCAGCGCATGATAGAAGTTCGAAACGAAGAAGGCGTAGAAGGGTGGTAAAAAGCCCCAGGCCCAAACAGAGGTGATTCCGGTCGAGAACAGGATTGTCACCTTCTGACGGGAGACGCGGTAGCCCTCCTGGCTGAGTTGCCAGTACGAGTAAACGTAGTACGCCAGAAACAGGCTGCCGCCGATCAAGAACAGTAGAGTCAGGCGTGGCTGGAGAAAGACGAGAAAGTCCGCTAATTCAATGGGGAAATACCAACCAACGTCGGCGTACTGATCGAGAGCGTTGAGCGTCGGTGCGAAGCTCAATCCGCCGACGATGGGTCCGACGTAGAGTAAGTGGTTGACCATGATGTCGAGCTTGCGACCCTTTTCCGAGAAACTCCCTTGGCGTGAGTCGTAGATACGACAGAAGCCGAAGTTCTGCATGGCCGTGTGGTACACATCCCAGAAAACGGCAATGATGACTGCGGTCACCAACAGCCAGTCGGAAAGCAGCATTCCGACGAAAAGAGCCAGCGGCACGACCGTAAAGCGAAGCTTGAATCGCGAGTAGATATCGCGATTGAGGTGGCTTCGGAACACCACCGCGCAGAGATGCGCGTACGTCCACACCCCTATGAAAATGCTGATCAAGGCCTCGTTGCTGCCGAACATGGTCGCAGGGCGCATGACCCAGGGAAGGCCACCGAGCATGGCGAGCGCGAAAACAAGGCCGATGAGTGGGGCGCCGATGAACAGGATCCCGTCATAGACAGGCGAGACCATGAAGCCCGACCTGGGAACCTGCTTCGCTTCCGGCTGTTGCCTAGATTCGGCGCCTTCTGCGGCGTCGCCTTGATAGGGGATCGTGCTTGCCATGTTCGTTATCGGTCAGATTTCGGCGACTCGATTCGCGATATCCCATCGCGACATGCCGCCATTGCGCCCAATCGAGCGTCAATTACCGTCTTCCGGGCTCACCATCCGAGTCGGGGCGGATTCTAGCGATGAACCTTGTATCTGAATTGTAAATGGGCTCTAGAGTCGATCCAAAGACGGTCCGGGGCTGATTTGTTCGAATCATTTCTAGCACAATTGTCCTGAATGGATCCGTGACCCAGGTCGCTCTTGGCAAGTAAAAAAGGTAGTTCCAGCCGTAATTCTGCCGCTTGGAAACGTAAAGGAACTGCGTCTTAGACAAGGCCTCCCTTCTTTGTGTGTCCGTCATCACGTTGAAGGACTGGATTGATCGCGCCGCGGAAAAAAAGTCCGGACGCTTGACGAGCACGTAGTTGAGAAGCTCATCCTCCGCGATTACTGCCGAACCGGGCGGTATTCTGGGATCGCCGAGGAATTCCAGGGCATCCAGAATTGCCGGATGATGTGTATCCAGTGCCGTGCCGAACGCCTGTCGCGCTTTGACCGCCGAGGCGATGGGTGCGGCGGCCACAAAGAGTGCGATTGCGATATGGGACACGATGAGGAGTCGGTCAGAGCCTGTCCGATGTTTCGCTACTGCGGCAAGCAGATAGCTGGTTGGGAACGCGAGGAGCATAAGGCATGTGGTGGGATCTCGAGTTGACCAGAAGACCACGGCCACGGCTACAGCTGTAGCGGCCGCGCCCATGACGATCGTCGAGGTGCCCGGCATGGACAGACTTGGTCGTCGGATGTAGGCGTAGATTTGCATCAGCCCACCGCATCCCAATGCGAATATGATGACTTGACCCGCAGCGATATATCTGTAGTGCATGCCGAAAAAATCGATTATGACTAGGAAGATGAATGCGAGGGCCATCGCGTAGAAGTACAGGTACGCGCGGGCGTACTCCATGCGAATCAAAGAAAAAACCGCTGGTAAAAGCAACAGCGTCACGAACCGTTCGGAGAAGAACTGACCAACGGTGACGCGGAGGTGCTCCACGGTCTGAAGAGAAGCGAATGCAGGATATCCCGTTGCTGCACCACCGCCGATTCGATCCCAGGAACCCTGGCTCCAGTAAGCCATCAGCACGAAGAAGACAAATGCGATGGCGCCGTATGCCGAGAATTCGATGGATTTCCGCCAATCGCCCCGGCGCAGATACCGATGGACGACTACCATGCCAATAATGATCAGCGCCTCCGGTCTGATGGTCGCGGCCAGACCGAGTACCATCACAGCGGGTCGGTCCCTGCTCTTGGATAACAGCAACAGACCGAGCAACACCAGTGGCAGGAAGAACAGATTGGATGAGCCGGTATAAAAGGTCTGGGGAAGATAAGTGGAGCCCATCGCCACCAGCACAGCGAGCAATCCGGCGATGGGTCCACCGAAGTCCATCGCGATCCTGTAAATCAGGAACAGCGTCGCAGCGAAAAATGCTGCCAACATTGCCTTGAACGGCCATGTGCTTTCAAAAATCTCGTAGGAAATGAGATGGGCGCTCCCGAGCAGGACAATGAGCCCGCCCTTCGGCGAGGAAGAACCGATACTGCCCACGAGTTCGGGTCGAGTCAGCAGACTCCAGTAGGCTGTCTGGGCGATATTGTCCGGTATCACGCCTTCGAATCCGGTATGTGGATAGAACAGGAAGTACGCGAAAAGTGCGCCAAACAATAACGCATCCGCCGCGACGAACGCTTTCGCCGCGGCGCGCGGGGGCTGACTCCACGTTTCAAGGAGTGTCACCAGCTGCGTTGCCGTCAAGGTTGCCCAGCCGTTGTCGACTGGTGCAAATACATAGGCCCGATAAAAAACGAATTTGACACCGAAGCTGATCAACAGGACGACGCCAATGGCGAGGACGTAGAACAACCCGAAGAATGTGTGAAGAAACAGGAAAGCCATGTACTCGGCTATCCGAAAGCCGGCACTGGCCGCTGCAAATCGAAGCATTTGCGGAGTGAAGGCGCCGCTCGCCTTGAATACGTAGCTCCGCGCAGCGATGAAGTTCACGATGAATGCCGTAGCCAACGTGAGGGCTACGGCTGTCCGTTCGGCAATTCCCCCCGATTCGTGCAGAAGGACGGGCAGACCAAGGTTCATACCCGCGCTGAGCACGGCCAGCTGAGAATAACGGCTGACTTCGCCGTACGGGATTGCACGCGCCAGGCTCAAGGCGCGACCGGTCGTGCCATGAGCCTCTGAACTCGATGAGCCATCAATGGCTTGATCGATGCCTGCTTTGATATCGGGTCTCATGGGCCCTTCGGCGTCGTTTCAGTCGGTTTGCAGGGGCAACCCTAACGCATGCTTCTCTTGTCAATCATGTCTGCCAGCAGAGCGAACATTCCCGCGTTGAGCGCGAACAGGAAAAGAAGCACGGTCTTATCTGTCAGGTTCCCAAGATGCACGACGTCGTATACGAGGCTCACCACGACCATCAGGAAGAGCAAGCCGACGAACGGAAAGAAGACACGCAGCGGTGCAAAGTAAGTGCCGGTTCGCAAGATCAGGGCGACAAAGCGCAAAGTGTCCCGAAACGGTCTGAGCTTCGACTGGCCAATGCGCTTTCGATACGTGATCGGGACGAAGAGGGTCGGGCGATAGTTCGTCAACATGGCCAGCGTGATGGTTACCGTAAAGCTGAATCCGTCTGGAAGAATGCCAATGAACCGTTCGGCTATGGATTTGCGGAAAACTCGCATGCCCGAGTTGATATCTGGTATATGCTGACGTGCGATCCAGGACATCCACCGCTGTAGAAAGAATTTTGGAGCGGCACGGAGCTTCGAATATTCTGCGCCATCTGCAGTGCGGGCACCCACTACCATGTCGTGCTCTTTACAGGCGGCTACCAACTCCGGTAGACGCTCATTTGGATATGTGCCGTCTGCGTCGGTGATAGCGATTAACTCGGCACGCGCCTTGCGGATGCCCGTTTTCAAAGAAGCGCCATAGCCCTGGTTACTCGAGTGATGCAACAGATGAACATTGGAGTATCGCGCTTCGTATTCTTCCAGAATTTCGCGCGTGCTGTCTGTGGATCCGTCATTGACTACGATGAGCTCGAAGGTTGATGGGTCAGACTCGTTGGCGAGGAGGTGATCGATGGTTCGGGCAACGGCCGCTTCTTCGTTGTAGCAGGGCACGATGATCGAATAGGTGAGCGTTGAATCAGTCACCGGCATCTCCAGCACGAAAAGTTTTATTCAGTCACCCATGCGAGTCCGGTACCGGCTCATGCGTGTCGTTAGGCTCGGCACGAGAATCGAGAGGCGGCGAAATCTGCTCCCGGGCGCGGCGCCCGGTCACTATGATGTTCCAGGCGATTGTCCTGAGGAGAAATTGAACGTGATCCTCCAGCCAGGCATCGACTCGACAAGCCAGCGCGCTCAAGGGCTGGGTGAGGGCGCTGGGTCGGAGAGTGACCTCGGCGAAAGGAGTCGACAGCAATCCCTGTGCCCGAGTCCTTACCTCTTCGAATCCGGCATGTTCGAAATTGCTCACCAACTCGGACTCCGCGAGCTCCTCCTGATCACTCGAGTAGGAAGGATCGACCTTTGTCCGAATCTTCCGCAGCCAGTGAAAAACGACGTTGGCCGGCTGTGGCTCGTTCACCACGAGATAGCCGCCGGGTTTGAGCATGGATCGCATGATAGAGAGGGCTCTGGGAATGTCGGGCATGTGGTGAAGCACGCCGATGGCGAAGATCAGGTCATAGCTTTCGCCGGGTTGCCACTCATACAGATCAGCGGTTTTAAATACGATGTTGGGTGCCGTCTCCAGGTGTGATGCAAAGGCGATGAGCTCATCGGAGTAGTCAATACCGGTGTAGGTAGCAAAACGCCCATCGAGATAGTGCGCCGCAAAACCGGCACCACATCCGACCTCGAGAATGCTCGCCTCGGATGTGAGCCCTGCGAGCTCGACGGTTCGCTGCAGCCGCGCCTGGCGCGCTGTCCGTGAGGGTCCGTGCAGGTCCTTCCGTGCGTACTCTGACGCAATCCGGTCGAACAAGGCCCGGTCCCTCGACAGGCGCTCACCGGATAGCCCCGTCCTGGACGGCGTGGCTGCGTTGGAGGATGTGTTACTGGAGCTTTGCACGGCGTGCGCCTGGTCATCCCTAGTCAAAGTGGCAACATCGTCTACGCGGCATCTCCCCCGAGTTTTTGGCTCCTTGTGGGCCATTCCGTCCCGTGCAGCTGAATCGGGATATTGGGTAATGCCGGCTTATCCTGCTATTCAGTGTAGCGACAATTATCGGCGAGACCCGAAAAAAGCTTAGCTTTTCAAACGTCTGAGCTCCACCCGATAACTGGACCGCAGACAGTCCAGATGCCTTGAATGAAGGAATCGACGGTGCCGCGCTCGGTGCGGTGATTGACATTCACCCCGGCTGGAGCGTGCACGCCGGCTGCTGGGCGCTCCTGGCGCACCTGGGTCGTAGGGGACCGGAGCGGCGTGCGTACATCCCGGTACATCGAGGCGATCAGCCGCGTGTACGCTCCGCAGCTCGGACACGAGAGTGGTCGGGAGTTCGAATCTCTCCGGGCGCGCCAGCTTTCCCATCGCATCGATCTCCTCATCGAGCTTCTAATCCGGTTCCTCATTGCAGACAGAGCCAGGCTCGGGAGATCCGCCTTCGGGCGACTCCTTTCTCAGGTACAACCATGCGAGCGCGCCGATAACGGCGAACACCATGACATTCAGCAACGTATCGACGAGGTTTTCCCAGTCCATCACGCTGCCTCCTGCTTGAGCGCCTTGAGCAGACATACCGTCAACAGTAACACGATGAACACGAACGGCATCGCCGCGAGAGCGATGATCGATCGCACCGCATCGATGCTGTTGGAGAGGATCATGACGAGGCCGAGCGCTCCGAGCACGGCGCCCCAGGCAAGCTTGACCCTGGTGCCGGGGTTGAGATCGCCGCCGAGCGAGAACATGGCAAGCACATAGGCTGCGCTTACTACGCTGGTGATAATGAACAAGAAGGCGGCCGCAACGGTCGCGGCAGTGGTCAGATAGGACAAAGGTAGGACATCGAGCAGAAAAAATGTCGTGCCATTGAAGTTGGTCTTGACCACATCCACGATGGGGCTGTTCGTGCGCAGCGCCTCGAAAAAGCCAATGCCGCCGAATACGCCGAACCAGAATATCGAGAACACGGTGGGCACGAGGACGACGCCGAGCACGAACTGGCGAATCGTACGACCCTTCGAGATGCGTGCGATGAACACCCCCACGAACGGCGCCCAGGCGAGCCACCACACCATATAAGTGAGTGTCCAGGCGCTGAAATGATCGCCCACGCGCTCGTCGAAGAAGGTGTAGGTTCGGAAGCCCTGGGGCAACACTGTCCAGAAGTAGGTCCCGATTGCCTCGACGATCCCGTTCATCAGGAAATGCGTTGGGCCCGCCAGCAGGACGAAGATCAACAGGCCTAGGGCGATTCCCATCGCCGTGTTCGACATACGCGCCATTCCTTGACCGAGATCGACCGTAAGTGGGACGGCGTAGCTCAAGCAGAGCGCGCCGAATATGGCGAGCGCGAGTCCAAGCCCGGTCTCGTCGAGACCGAACAGGGACTCGACTCCACTCTGGACTTGAAACACGCCCATCGCGACCGATCCGCCGAGGCCGATTGCGATGGCATAGATGGCGAGCAGATCGCTCAGCCATCCGACGCTTCGCGTCCAGGGTTTTCGCCCGAATACGTATATCAACGGCGCGCTGATCAGGCTTGGACAGCCTTTGCGAAACCCGAAATAAGCGATCGTGAGCGCGGTGACCGCGTATATCGCCCAGGCGTGCAATCCCCAGTGGAAGTTGGTGACTAACAAAGCCTTCGTGGCAGCCTCGGCGTCGCTCACATAGTTGCGGGCGAGCAGGTAGTGGGAGATCGGTTCCGCCGAGGCAAAGAACAGCAAACCCACTCCCATGCCGGCCGCGAACAGCATGGTGAGCCAGCTGACGGTGGAGAACTCCGGCTCGTCGTCGTCCTTTCCCAGCTTGATCCGACCATGCCGCGAGAGCGCGAGCCAGAAGCACAGGATCAACATGACGCTNNAACATGATTCCGACCATCGACGCAGCAAAGCTCGCCAGCCCCTCGGTGTCGACGATGCCCCACACTGCCACCGCTCCGGTCAATGAGAGAGCGACAATCAGCAGAGAATTCTTGAACATGTGTTGCCTCTTGGTAGAGCCCAGGTGATTGCGCGCCGCTCCAGCGGACCTATGCGATCCGGCGCTCAGACGGCTCGTCGTAGCTCCACCATCCGGTGATGATGTACTTGTCCTCGCGCGGCGCCACCACGCCGCAGTGCACATGGGTATAGCCGGCCGGCCACAGCACCGTCTTGCCCCTCGCCGGTTTGGCGACATGGTCCTGGTAAACGAATCGCGTGCCGCCGCCTTCCTCGATGTCGTTCAGATAGGTCTGGAAGGTGAGCACCCGCCTGGCCACCATCGGCCCGGCATTCTCGTAATGCTCTTCGAAGAATCCGCCCCCGGGTGGATAGTGCTGAATATTCGGCGGCTCGTTGATGCTGCAGGGGCGCGTGTGGGACCGCAGATGCGGGAATGTGGTCATGTAATCGTTTGCGAATTCCGCCAGGGCCGTGAAGTAAGCATCGAACACGTCCGCGTATGCATCGCGAAGCGGCGGTGGAATGTTCGCCAGGGTGAGATCGTAGGAGTCCTTGAGCTCCGGGCGGACATCGTGCGTGCCGAGCCGCCCCCGATGCACGACATTGAGCGCCTGGCACTCCTCGAAGCATCGTATCAGGGCATCACAGATGCCGAGATCGGAAATCTGGTATTCGCGGATGAACTGCATCGCAAAAGAGCGCGGCCGAGGCGCGGCGTCAGCTGACGTCGAGAGCCGTGAACGGATCCCTGCGCGGACGCTTGCGCAAAGCCACCCAGTGACAGTTACCCGGCGCGTAGTCGCCGTAGAGGTCGCGCCGCTCGAGCATGTGCCCGGGCGGCCTGTCGCCGACATCCTTGGCGAAAGCCTCGAAGGACGCGAGCCAGCGTGGACACACTCTGATGCCGCGTGCGCCGTACCAGCGGTAGCCCGGGCTGGTGTCGTCGTGGCAGCGCCTGACCATGTTCAGCCAGGTGGCGTAGAGCGGATGCTTCAGATTCGCCATGGTACCGGCCGTGATTATGCGACCGCAGGCGCGGGAAATGAAGCGGCCGGCACGCGGGCGGACAAATGCGCCGCCCGACAAGCACTTGCGGTCTGCGGCCTCGCGCGGGAGACGCCCCGGGTTGGGGCGCTCAGGCCCCGACTGACTTCGATTGAAACGTCGGCGGCGGGTCCAGGCACTCGCAAAGGGTCTTGTCGAACGCTTCGAGACTGACGGGCTTGGTCAGATAAGCGTCGCATCCGGCAACCTCGCCCTTGACCCTGTCAGAGGCAGACGACTTCGCCGTCAGCATGACGATCGGAATTTGCCTGGTCTTCTCGTTGCTTTTCAGCGCCTTGCACACCTCGTAGCCGTCCTTGCCCGGGAGAACGATGTCCAGAAAGACGATGTCGTAGCGCCTCGCCGCGATGAGCTGCAGCGCCTGTTCGCCGCTTTCGGCAAACTCGGCCGTGATACTCGCGCGGCGCAGCGCCACGCTCACCTGCTGGCGAACCGGAAGGCTGTCGTCGACGACCAGCGCCGTATACGTGCCTGGGTTAATGCCGGCCGGCGCAGGCGAGTCCAGCCGCGTCGGGGCCTCCGGCGCCGAGCGGCGATCGGCGCCGCTGAGTTGCTCCTCCACCAGCCGGTCCAAAGCACCGAGCATGCGCGTGACGGTGAACGGTCGCTTGACCCAGTACTCGCAGCCGTTTTCCCCGCTGCTCGCAACGAGCACGGTGGGGAGGGCCTGACGCTGCGACTGGAATTGATCGTAGCGGCCCGCAGCGTCGGCATCGGACTTATCGAGCAAGGCAATCTCGGCCGTGTCGAGCTCGGCCTGATCGACAATGCGATAAACGTGATCCCGGGACTGCGAGACGGAAAAAATCCGTTCCACCATCTCTCGCTCGAAGTCCGGTATGCCAAAAATGGCAACCGCGTAGCTGTTATCCATTCCCATGTTGTCGCCGAATCGAACGTTGTTGTAGCGTCGCTCGAGCGCGGTCGGCTAAACCGATACCAGGCCGCTTCGCAGCGCCAGGCGCACCAGCTCGGCCGCGTTCTTCAGGCCGAGCTTCTGGAGAATGCGGGTGCGGTGATTGTTGATGGTCTTGCTGCTTCTCGAGAGCGTGACGGCAATCTCCGAGGCGGTGCGCCCCTCGGCGAGATGCTTGAAAATTTCCAGCTCCCTCGCCGAGAGCTTGCCGAGCACGGCACTGTCGGGCTGGGCGCGCTCGCCGGCGGGGACGCTCGTGAGCGCGAGGTTTCCATTGGCAAGAAAGCGCCGGCAGGTATCCAGGATGTTTTGCGCGAGAAATCGCGCGTCTTCGATATCGGCGGCGTCATTGCATATCTGCTCGGCATCCGAATGAATGCGGCGGATACTGGAAAGCACCTGGTCGTCTGCGTCGACGCGCACGTTGTGGGTGAGACGGCTTTGATCCATCGAGACCGGTTGGTAGTGTAGCTTCGCATTCATACTCTGCACTCGCTCAGGACAGATGGGTTGGCAGCGCGTGGCTGTCGACATTCGGATTAGAAGGTTCACCGGCGTCGCTTTCCTGGCTCGAACCCTGGCCGGTGAGATCGTCACTGGTTTTCTCCAAGCGCTCCACCAGGGTTTTCAGAAAGACCCTGTTGAATCGGGCCTGGATGGAATCCGGCGCCTGCTCCATCTGAGTTTCGTTGATCCTCAGAATGTGGACATCGTTCAGCGCCACGATGCTGGCGGTACGGCGGCTGCGCACGAGATAGCCCATCTCGCCGAAGCAGTCACCCGCTTTGAGCGTGGTGAGATCCTGACCGCGCTTTCTGACGACCACGTCGCCGGTGATCAAAATGCAGAATGAATAGTCGTCGAGACCTTCTTTGATGATCATTTCTTCGGGACCGAAGATTTCCCAATCTCCCACGCGCAGGACTTCCTCGAGCTCCTCGTCGGAGAAATCATTGAACAGCGCGACCTTTCTCGCCATCGAGATCTTCTCGGCATCGGGCTCCGCGGGCGTGCCGCCGGAGAGCGAGGGAAACGCGGCAACCAGATGCGACGCGAAGTCGCTGCCGGACTGGAAACGGTCGGCGGGTTTTTTCGCCAGCGCCCGCTCGACGATATTGACGACATCTGCCGGCAGGTCGGGACGCACGGTAGCCAGCGATGGCGCGTCCTCGTCGACGATTCTGCGGATCAGCTGGGTGAAATTCCCCGCGCTGAAGGGAGGGGTTCCGACCAGCATCTCATACATCACGGCGCCGAGAGAGTACAGGTCCGTGCGCCCGGTGAGCGGCTCGTCGAGAAGTTGCTCGGGCGACATGTACATGGGGGAGCCCATGATGCCCATGACGTAGGTCGACTCTTCCGAAGGGGGCTGCGCCACGCCGAAATCGCCGATCTTGATGTTGCCATCCTCGGTCAGCATGAGGTTGGACGGCTTGATGTCGCGGTGGATGACGCCGCGCCGGTGGGCGTAGTCGAGCGCCTTGGCGCACTTGAAGACGAGCTCGGCGACTTTCGCCACCGGCAACAGGCGTTCGGACTTGCAATACGAGTCGAGGGTCGAGGCGCCGTCGACGAACTCCATGACCAGGTAAGGTGCATCGTTCTCCTCACCCGCGTCGAGAATCCTGATGATGTTCGGATGGTCGAGCGCCCCGGCCGTGTGGGCCTCGTTGAAGAACATCTTGCGCGCCAGCCGGGCGGCGTCCTCTTCCATGTCAGGCCTCAGGCTGCAGACCTTGATGGCCACGTCCCGGTGATGGAAGAGGTCGTAGCCGATGTAGACCACGCCCATGCTGCCACGGCCGGCGGTGCCGACGACGGGATATTTTCCGATTTTCTCCGGTAAATCTGGCATCAGAGGACGGTTCGAATCGAGCGCCGGACTCGCCGGCGAAACCGCGCCGGGCCGCCCTTGGCGGGCCTCGGGCGTGGCCGCATCACTAGTGAATATCGGCGCGTGGAAGCAGGGGTGTAGGGCCGGGCGATGATCTGTGACTCGGTTCACGGCCGGTGGGGCGGCGCTCGAGCCGGCCATGGGCCCTCGCGGGAGGGCCATGGGGGCCTTTCACGGGCCTCCCGGGCCGGACGATAAGTCATTGAGTTGGGGCCCTTTAAGGAAGCATCGCAACGCTCCGGCCGGCCGATTCCGCCCCGGCGCGCCCGTTTGGACAGGGTCTTGCAGGCCACTTGTCAACCGGCGTGGCAAGTGTTGCAATGTACGCGGTCCCGGGGCGGGAGGCTTATCGGATGATACCCATCGCCTCGGCTTTGCGCCGGGACCCGGGTGCTATGAGGCATAATGAAGAAACGCCTCTCCTTGCAACGGTGGCACTCCGATCCTTAATCAGTGAACCAGTGAACCATAAGACAAGGGGGGTTCAAGAATGAGAATTTTCAGCCTTTACGGCCTCGGTGCTGCCCTGCTGGTGGGCCTGTCGATGGCCGCGACGCCCGTGCTTGCACAGCAGACGCTGCAACTGGTGAAGGACCGCGGTCATCTGCGTTGCCAGGTAGGCGTGCCGTCACCGGGCTTCTACCAGCTGGCCGCCGATGGCACCTGGTCCGGAAGCGACGTCTCGGTGTGCCGCGCCGTCGCGACGGCCATTTTCGGCGATCCCAACAAGGTGGAGTTCCAGTCGGTGACCAGCGCGGTGCGTTTCACGGCGCTCGCCAACGGCGAGTCGGACATGCTTTCCCGTACCGCCACCTGGACGCTGTTCCGCGATACCCAGCTGGGACTCGATTTCACCGCGGTGAACTTCTACGACGGTCAGGGTTTCATGGTACCCAAGGACTCCGGCATCAAGAGCGCCTTCGAGCTGAAGGGTGCCACGGTGTGCGTGCTGACCGGGACCACCACGGAGCTCAACCTTGCGGATTTCAGCCGTGCCAACAACCTTGACATGCAGCCGGTGGTGTTCGAGGACAACAATGTTCGCAACGATACCTATCTGAAGGGCGGCTGCGACGCGGTCACCAACGACAAGTCAGGTCTCGCATCGCAAAAGGCTGGCTTCCCGAATCCCAATGACCACGTGATTCTTCCGGAAACCATCTCCAAAGAGCCGCTGGCTCCGGCCGTGCGTCAGAACGATTCCCAGTGGATGAATCTGGTCCGTTGGGTGGTATTCGCGCTGATCAACGCCGAGGAGCTCGGAATCAACTCCGGCAACGTGGACGACATGCGCAAGAAGCCGCCGTCCCCCGAGCACGCCCGTTTCCTGGGTGTCGAGGGCGACCTCAACAAGGGTCTCGGCCTCGAGAAGGACTGGGCCTACAACATCATCAAGAAGGTCGGCAACTACGGCGAGGTCTACGACAAGTACATGGGCGACGGCTCGCCGGAGGGAATCGGCATTCCCCGTGCTGGCTCCGCCAACGCACTCTGGACCGAAGGCGGGTTGATGTACTCGCCGCCGTTCCGGTAGCAGGCAATCGAGCATGCCCGGCCGGGTTTCCCGGCCGGGCATGATGTGTTACCCGGCTGTCTCGACAGCCGGCGGAGGGGGCACTGAGCGATGGCCGCAGTCATCGAGCGGGGAGCACGGGACTCGCGATCGACCTTTGCGAAGATCGTCAACGACGAGCGCAATCGATCGATTTTCTGGCAGGTAATCGTATTCGGCCTCATCGGCTACGTCTGTTGGTATCTGTTCACCAACACGGCCGCCAACCTGGAAGCCCGGGGCATGTCCTCCGGCTTCGATTTTCTCGGTACCAGCGCGGGCTTCGACATCGCCTGGTCGATCATTCCCTACGAACCCCAGGACACCTTCGGTCGCGTTTATCTGGTCGGGCTCACCAACACCCTGGCAGTGTCGCTGCTGGCCATCGTGCTGACGACGATTCTGGGATTCATCATCGGTGTCCTCAGGCTCTCCCACAACTGGCTTATCTCCACCATGGCCGCGTGGTACGTGGAGATCTTCCGCAACACGCCGCTGCTGCTGCAGATCATATTCTGGTATACGGCGGTGTTCAGCGTGCTGCCGCGGCCGAAGCAGAGTATCGATATCGGCGGCATCGGGCTCTTCGAGCTCAACAACCGCGGCCTGTATTTTCCAGAGCCCCAGCCGGGCGATCTGTTCTGGATCACCATGCTCGCCATCTTCGTGGCCATCGCCACGGTTTATTTCCTGGCGGTGTGGGCCAAGCGTCGTCAGCTCACCACCGGTGAGCGCTTCCCGGTATTCTGGACATCGCTGGGCATTCTGTTCGGCTTGCCCATTGTCGTGTTTCTGGTAACCGGCTCACCGCTGGCATGGAGCATCCCGGAGCTCAAGGGCTTCAATTTCCAGGGCGGTACCTCGCTGCCGCCGTCGTTCCTGGCATTGTTCTTCGCGCTGGTCATCTATCACGCTTCCTACATCGCCGAAAACGTGCGCGCCGGTATTTTGTCGGTGAGTCACGGCCAGACAGAGGCATCCTACTCGCTCGGCTTGAAGCCCGGCTGGACGCTGCGGCTCATCATCATCCCGCAGGCCATGCGCGCGATCATGCCGCCGCTCATCAGCACCTGGATGACGGTGGTGAAGAATTCCTCGCTGGCCGTCGCCATCGGTTTTCCGGACCTGGTGTCGGTGTTTATGCAGACTTCGATAAACATCGGGGGACACGCCATCGAGATCGTGGCCATGGTGATGCTGTTCTACAGCTCGGTGAGCCTGATCATCTCCGCGGCGCTCAACTACTACAACAAGCGCGTGCAGCTCAAGGAGCGTTGACCATGGCAAGCGTCGAATCGCAGTCCGGCGACGTCATCGTCTTCACCCCGAAGGCGAGCAAGCCGCCGCCGCCGACGACGGTCGGTGTGCTCGGTTGGCTGAGGGAGAACCTGTTCTATTCCTGGTTCAGCGCCATCGTCACCTTCGCCGCGCTGTACCTGATATTCATCACCTTCGCGGCGCTGTACCAATGGGGTATCGCGGATGCCGTCTGGGAGGCCGAGTCGCGGCGTCAATGTCTCGATGCCAGTCCCCACGGCGCCTGTTGGGCGGGCATCATCGTCTGGTTCAACGGCATCATTTATGGCCGTTTCCCCCTCGACGAGCAGTGGCGTGTCGATCTCGGCTTCATTCTTCTGGTTCTATGGTTGGCGCCGTTCTGGTTCCCCCGTCTCACGGGAAAAATAGGCATCGGCATCACCGCCGTCGTCTTCTATCCGTTCCTGGCCGGCTATCTCTTCGCCGGCGGCGAGCGCGGCTGGTTCATGCAGACGATGGTGCTGCTCGCGGTGACCGTGTTCATCACCAATTGGCTGCACATCGTTGTTTCCATGGTGACCGGACGATCACTCAGGGAGTGGGTGGTCGGCGTCACTGGATTCGCGGACAAGCACGAGCGCCTTCACAAGTACCCGATGCTGGGCTTCCAGGGCATCGTTCTCATCGGCGTTTACCTGTGGCTCGGAAACTGGTCGGTGAGCGAGGTAAACACCAACCTTTGGGGCGGCCTCTTCCTCACCCTGCTCATCTCCGTTCTCGCTATCGTCACTGCCCTTCCCGGGGGCGTCGCGCTGGCGCTGGCGAGGCGATCGCACATGCCGGTGATTCGCGTCTCTGCCATCGCCTTCATCGAGCTGTTCCGCTCGGTGCCGCTGATAACCGTGCTTTTCATGGCCGTGACCATGATGCCGCTGTTCCTGCCTCCCGACTTTCAGTTGAACAAGCTCGTACAGGCCATCATCGGCGTCTGCCTGTTCGCGGCTGCCTACATGGCGGAGGTCGTGCGCGGCGGGCTGCAGGCGGTTCCCAACGGACAGTACGAAGCCGCCAAGGCCATGGGGCTCACCTATTGGAAGAGCATGAACCTCATCATCCTGCCCCAGGCGCTGAAGCTCATGATCCCGAACATCGTCAGCAATTTCCTCGGCCTGGTGAAGGACACGACGCTGGTGTCCATCATCGGGCTTTACGACATGCTGCTGATGCTGAAGGCGGCCGGGCAGAATCCCATCTGGATCGGACTGCACACCGAGCCTCTGGTCTTCGGTGCTATCGTCTACTTCATCCTCTGCTTCGCCATGTCGCAGTACAGTCAGGCTCTGGAGCGGAAGCTGAAAACGACGCGGTAGCTGCCAGCGTAACAGGTGCCCCAATGAGTGAGGAAGTCGTACTTTCCGGCGGCGAGGAACACATTGCATCGGCGATCTCCGAGGAGGTCGTGATCACCTTCGAGGACGTCAACAAGTGGTACGGAGAGTTTCATGTCCTGAAGGACATCAATCTGAGCGTGCGCAAGGGCGAGCGCATTGTCATCTGCGGTCCTTCCGGGTCCGGGAAATCGACCCTGATTCGCTGCATCAATCGACTGGAACCGCACCAGGACGGCCACATCGTCGTAAACGGGGTGAATCTCGACGCTAACGTCAAGAATATCGATGCCATCCGCAGCGACGTCGGCATGGTGTTTCAGAGCTTCAACCTTTTTCCCCATCTCACCGTGGTCGAGAACTGCACCCTGGCGCCCATGTGGGTGAAGAAGATGCCCTTGGCGGAAGCTGAACAGATCGCCATGAAGTATCTCGAGCGCGTGAAGATTCCCGAGCAGGCGCAGAAGTACCCGGGCCAGCTGTCCGGCGGCCAGCAGCAGCGCGTCGCCATCGCCCGCTCGCTGTGCATGAACCCGAAGATCATGCTGTTCGACGAGCCGACCTCGGCCCTCGACCCGGAGATGATCTCCGAGGTGCTCGACGTGATGGTCGAGCTGGCGGAAACCGGCATGACCATGCTCTGCGTCACCCACGAGATGGCGTTCGCCAAGAAGGTTGCCGACCGCGTCATCTTCATGGACTTCGGCGAGATCGTCGAAGAAAACGCTCCCGATGAATTTTTCGGGAACGCAAAGGTCGATCGCACTCAACTGTTCCTGAGTCAGATCCTGGCCCACTGACAGTCCGCTGCGCGCGAATGCGGTCACAATGCTGCGTGCGCCCATTTTCCTCGCCTGTGTGCTCCTGCCGCTCGCTCAAGCGGTCGCTCGAGAAGAGCCCGTGCGGCGCATGGGCGCCTACCAATGCATCGACTGCGCTGCCGGCGGGTTTCTCAGCGGCATCCGCCAGGGGGGCTACGGCCGCGTTCTCAGGGAATTTCCCCCTAACCGGCGCCTTTGCGTGTCGAGCTACCGGGACATCGACGGTGAGCAGTACGTCTTCTTCCAGCTCGAGCCCATGACCAGCAGCACCGAGGGTGCGTGGACCATTCGACGCGAGAAGAGTGCCTCCGGCGTGACCGAGAGCGGCGAGCGTTACGGGCGCGTTGCGCTCGATGATGCCGGCTGGCCCGACGGCGGCGATTGGGGAGTAAAATCCAATTCCTGGAATGCCGAGTGCCACGAGGTGCAAGCGCAATAATCGCTCCTGCCGGTGAGCCTGCATGCAATACCGTATTACCGTCGAACGAGATCTGCCGTTGCTCGCCGAGCTCAATCGGAAACTGCTGCAGGACGAAGGCGATCCTGAGCCATCCCCCGTCTCCGAGCTCGAGAGCCGCATGCGCGCCTGGCTGGCACGTGCCTACACGGCGGTGCTGTTTTCGAACGAAGGCGTTGTCATCGGTTACGCCCTTTACCGGACGGATAATGCCGGAATCTTCTTGCGACAGTTCTTCATCGACCGCGCCGTGCGGGGCAAAGGTCTCGGACGGGTGGCGATGGAGATCCTGTTTACGCGCGTCTGGCCCCAGGGCGTCACGGTCACACTCGAAGCGTTGTGTGCAAATTACGGCGCCATCGACTTCTGGCACGCCCTCGGCTTCGAAGATTACGCTGTTACGCTGCGGCGCCGGGTTCCGCACTGAGTGAGGTTCGACGAGATGCCTGTTTCCAAGGCCGACCTGGTGATTCGCGGTGGGCCCATTTTCCAATCGCTGCAAAGCCTCAGCGTCGATGCGCTGGCTGTCGGCTCGGGTCGCGTTCTTGCCGGGGGCAGCGACGCGGACATCGAGCCGCTGGTAGGGCCGAGTACCCGCGTGGTGGAGCTGCGCGGCCGCTCGGCGATGCCGGGCTTCAATGACGCGCACCAGCACTTGCTGTCGATCGGGCGGGCCATGATGCAGGTAAATCTGCGCCCCGACGCCGTCGCCACGCTCGACGAGCTGCTCGCCGCGGTCGAGGCCGGCGTCGCGCAGACGCCGGCCGGCGGGTGGGTCATCGGCGGCGGCTACGACCACTACCGTCTGGATGTGAAACGTCATCCGCTGCGCCAGGAGCTCGATCGGGTGTCACCGGATAATCCGGTCTTCATCAAACGCACCTGCGGTCACATGGGGGTGGCCAACTCGAGGGCGCTGGCGCTTGCGGGTGTCGACGAGTCGACCCCGGACCCGCCGGGAGGTCACATCGACAAGAGCGGGGGGCGGCTCACCGGCCTGCTCCAGGAGCGCGCCCAGGAACTGACGCTCTCCATCGTCCCGCCGGTCTCGCGGGACGCTCTGGTGCAAGCCCTCGAGCGAGCCGGCCATCACATGCTCTCGCGGGGCGTCACCAGCGTCATGGACGCGGCGGTCGGCGGCGTGCAGGGCTTCGACGACTATCTTGCCTATCAGCAGGCGCGACAGCAGCGACGCCTGCCCGTGCGGGTCTACATGGCCATCTACGGCGGCCCGTCGGGGATCATGGAGCGCTGTATTGGCGAGGGCGTGTGCACGGGCGCCGGCGACGAGCGACTCAAGGTCGGACCCGCCAAGATCTTCACCGACGGATCCGCGGGCGGCAGAACGGCGGCCATGCGCGAGCCGTATCTGGGCAGCGCGCGCGATCGGGGCATCTTTCTGTACAGCGACGACGAGCTCGACGAGCTGGTGACCCGCTATCACGGGGCGGGCTACCAGATCGCCACCCATGCCATCGGCGACGCCGCCATCGATCAGGCACTGGCTGCCTACGAGCGCCTGCTCGCAAGGCATCCGGGCGCGGATCGTCGCCACCGAATCGAGCACTGTGGCTACATCGTGCCCGAGCACATTGACATCATGGTGAGGCACGGTATCTTTCCGGCGCCGCAGCCGGTGTTCGTTTACGATTTCGGCGACCTCTACCTCGAGGTTCTGGGAGAAGAGCGCACCGGCGGCTGTTACCCCATGCGCACCTGGATGGAGCACGGGCTGTACCCCGCGGCGAGCTCGGATGCGCCGGTGTGTGGAACGAACGTCATGACGAACCTCTACAGCATGTTGACGCGCAAGACCGCCGGTGGGGTCACGCTGGGCGAGGACCAGCGCCTCACTCTGCCCGAGGCCCTCTCGGCGAGCACCTACAACGGTGCCTATCTCTCTTTCAGCGAGTCGGTGAAGGGCACGCTGCTGCCAGGACAGCTCGCCGACATCACCGTTACCAGTGAGAATTTGTTCGGGGCGGATGCGGAGACGATTCTCGAATCGAAGATCGATGTCACGATTCTCGAGGGTGACATCGTCTACGATCGTCTCGAGGAGCACGGAGCATGAGAAAGTTCGCATCCATCGTGGAGCGTCTCGACACGGCCGGCGCGCACGCCTGGGCGATCCACGACGAGGCCCGGGCGCGGAGCGACAAGGGCCAGGACATCATCCTGCTCAGCGTCGGTGATCCGGATTTCGCAACGCCACCCGCCATCACCGAGGCGGCGATCGCGAGCCTGAGGGCCGGCCGCACGCGCTACGGTGGGTTTGCCGGCGGAGAGGAATTTCGCCGGGCAGTCGCCGCAAGGCACACGGCGCAAACCGGGCAACCGACCTCGCCGGCACAGGTCGTTGTCTGTCCCGGTGCCCAGAACGCCCTGTACGCGACGACGCTCTGTCTGGCGCAGTCCGGCGACGAGGTGATCGTGCCGGAGCCCCGCTACGCGACCTACGAGGCGGTCGTTGCCGCCTCGGGTGCCGCCCGTGTCGACGTGCTCCTGGACGCCGAGCGCGGTTTTCATCTGGATCCCGACAAGGTCGCGGCGGCGGTGACGGAGCGCACGCGCATGATTCTTCTCAACACCCCGCACAACCCCACCGGCATGGTGATGAGCCGGGAGGAGCTCGAGGCAATCGCCGAGTTGGCATTGCGCCGCGATCTGTGGCTGGTGGGCGACGAAGTCTACGCGGAGCTCACCTTCGGCGTGCCGCACGTGAGCGTTCGCAGCCTCGCGTCGATCGCCGATCGCAGCGTCTCGATCGGCTCGCTGTCGAAGTCCCACGCGATGCAGGGCTGGCGTCTCGGATGGGTGATTGCTCCCCCGGATCTCGCCGGGCACCTCATCAACCTGGTCAAGCCCATGCATTACGGGCTGTCGCCTTTTATCCAGGACGCAGGCGTGATTGCGCTCACCGAGGAGCACCCGCAGAGCGAGGTCATGCGGCGAGAGTACCGGGAGCGCCGCGATCTGGTCTGCAGCCGCATCAATGCCATGCCCGGACTCGCCTGTACCTGGCCGGAAGGTTCCATGTTTCTTCTCATCGACGTTCGCGGCACGGGGCTCGACGGCGAGCGCTTCGCCTGGGGTCTGCTCGAGCACGGCGGCGTGAGCCTGCTGCCCGGCACCGGCTTTGGCGCCAGCGTCACCGGGCACGTTCGTTGCAGCCTGACCATGCCGCTGGCGGTGCTGGAGGACGCCTGCGAGCGCATCGAGCGCTACGCGCGCTCCCTGCAAGCCGTGTCCGCCTCGGCTTGAACATCGCCTCGATTCCGCTGATCGGCAGAATCCTGCGCGGTCCGGCGCTGCGGCACCGGGACTTTCGCCTGCTGCTCGGATCCGCGACCAGCAACTACATGGGATACGGCGGCGAGCAGGTCGTCATTGGTCTGCTCGTGTTTCAGGTGACGGGATCCTCGGCGTGGGTCGGTGTCGCGCTCGCCCTGTACTTTCTCCCGCTGTTCATCTTCGGCATGGCGGCCGGCGCCATCGCCGACTGGATCGACCGGCAGAAGCTGCTGCGCATCATCGAAGCGGTCATCGCCGCCAATCTCGTCGTGTTCGGCACCCTGGCCGCGTTCGAGGCGCTCGCGCTCTGGCAGCTGCTGATCGTGACCTTTGTCTCTGGCAGTGCCCGCGCCGTTTATCTGCCTGTGCGGCAGAGCTATGCCTACGACATCGTCGGCGCCGAGCAGGTGGTCGCCGGTCTCGGCCTGTTGACCATCGGCATGCGTGCGGGCCAGCTGGTCGGTGCCATCGTTGCCGGCAGCGCCATGCAGAGGCTGGGGACGGATATCGCGCTGTTCATGCTCGCCATGTTCCACGCTGTCACCTTTCTGATCGTCAGCCGGCTTCGCTCCATTGCCACCGAGGCGCACAGCAATCCGGTGCCGATCCTGGAGAATCTGCGCGAATACGTGCGGGAGATGCGCGACGCAACCGCACGCTGCTGATGCTGATCGTGCTCACCGCCGCCGTGGAGGTGCTCGGTTTTTCCTTTGCGACCATCCTGCCCGAGCTCGCCACCGAGCGGCTGGGGCTCGGCGCCGAGGGGCTCGGCATCATGCACGCCTTCAGGGCCGCCGGCGGCTTCGCGGCCGGCATCGCGCTCGCCGGATCGCAGAGCTTGCGGCGCCGCGGGCTGGCCTATCTGGTGGTCATCTACGCATTCGGCCTCGCCCTGATCGCACTCGGGTTGGCCCCCGACTACGCCTCCATTCTGCTCGCCGTGCTGGCCGTGGCCGCGCTCGCTTCCGCCTCCGACGTGCTCACCCAGAGCATGATGCAGCTGAGCGTTCCGGATCGGCTCCGCGGGCGCGCCATGGGCGCGTGGGTGTTCGCCATCGGCTCGGCGCCCCTGGGGCACCTGGAGATGGGTGCGCTGGCCGCGGGCGTGGGCGTCGGCACGGCCCTCGGCATCAACGGCGCTGCATTGATTATCATCGGAATTCTCACCACCATCGTGGCGCCGGGGCTGCGCAAGCTGTAGCAGCGGGAGCGAACGCGAGCAGGGAAGG
>JABAOG010002346.1_pt3 | contig 26807 bp, 29 predicted proteins | sample 7062131 | NCBI WGS metagenome assembly JABAOG01 (sample SAMN14538629, study PRJNA623070) | marine sediment metagenome | biome: marine biome [ENVO:00000428]; feature: marine pelagic biome [ENVO:01000023]; material: deep marine sediment [ENVO:00002113] | place: India: Arabian Sea | collected... | reverse complement strand
GGCGGGGTAGCTTTTTCATCGCTGGCCCTTCGGTACATACCGTGCTGGCCAGTCTGCTTCGCCATTGTCGCACTTGGTGACGTAGAAGTCAAGCATCTGGAGCAGCGCGGACTCGACCTTGGCCTCGTAGTCCTCGGGCACCTGGTACCCACGGTGGAGCAGCTGGCCGGGCGTGTTCACCAAAAGGCGCTTTAGCTCCCGGCTTCGCTGCAGCCGGCGTTCCTTGACGTTGTACCCCAGCGCGAAATTGGTGCCGCCGGGCAGGCCCCTGGTCCCCATGTGTACCAGCTTGAAATTCACCCAGCGACCGTCGGCGGCGTCGCAGAATGTCAGCGGGAACACCTGGTACCCTGCCAGGATGCTGCCCTTTTTGAATTGCGGCGCCGTCGGCCACCATATCTTGGCGGGCGGTCGGCCCCGGCGGATGCGCGGTTTACTGGACACGGTTCATCTCCTTAAATCTGTTCATTCCTACATCCTGTTCATTCTCGTTGAACATGGGGAGGTAGTGTACACGCTTGCGAACCTGTTTGCAACCCCCTCCCCTACGGTTTACCCCCGCAGGCGCCGCCCGGAGCTATACCAGAAGGTATTAGCTCCCGGACGGACGGCGTGAACGCCGCCTCGGCGTGAGGGGGCAGAACCTACCCCACCCCGTGCTACGCACAGCAGGTCGCAGGACGAATTTACTTCTGACGGTTACGGACTTGACACTCAGCAGTTCGGCCGGGATGGCGTCACGCGGATTGCGACATGCGAAATGCGCCCTGCCCTGCAGGCTGGCCCTGCTACATGCGACCTGCGAATTGGTTACGGACTTGAAACTCCCCGCGCCCTGGCCGCCCCGCGCGCGGGCGGGCGCACGCCGGCACGATGCTGCGCCGCACCATCGAGGTGATGCTGCGCCGCAGCATATTGCACCGCACCATCCGGGGCAGGCCCCCTAGAAAATCTCAGGCGTGGCGCAGTGCAGCAATCGGGCATGCAAGGGGCGTGCCACCTCCGCCGGCGGCGAGGTCGAGGGGACGCCGGCAGGAAGTAAACGCGTGGCCCGATTGTGACGGGTGCACGCTACCTGGCCGCGCGGGTAGGTTGACCCGGCCGGCCCCTTCCTCTAGACTTGCCCTTACTGTCAACGAACTGAGGACGCGACAATGAACGAACAGAAGAGAATCGAGAGCATCGCCCGCCGGGTGGCGGAGTTTGACGTCGCCGCATATCAGCGCGCCGTCGAGGAGGACCTCGAACGCCGCGCGGCGGCGCTTGACCGCCAGGAGCTGCTCCGTGCGTATCGGTCGCGGCGCTGCACCGGGCGTCAGATGCTCGCCACCTACTATGCCGGTCGCCAGCACTGGGACTAACAGGACCGACCGCTACTGCGCCTGCCCGCCTGCGGGCGCAGTGTCGGCAATCCTGCCGGAACTGATAAGGACTGAAACCATGCACGATTTAGCATTCACAAAGGACGGCCGCGCGGCCATGGGATACGTGGAGACTGAGGGCACGCCCTGGCACGGCCTTGGCGTCCCCCTGCGCGCGGGCGCGACCCTCGCCGAGTGGAACGACGCCGCCTTTCCCTGGACCCTTCGCCGCACGCCCCTGTTTTACGCGCCTGTCGGTGCCGACGATACCGCCGGCGTGGAGGACACGCGGACCATGTACTCGAAGGACGGCCGCGAGGTCACCATCGCCGTCGCCGACCGCGAGGCAATCTACCGTTCCGATAACGGCCGGCAGCTCGGTACCGTTTCGCCGAAATATAAGCTGGTCCAGCCGTCGGAAATCCTGGACTTCTTCGCCACGTTGGTCGCCGACCAGGGTATGGTCATCGACACGGCCGGGAGTCTGAAGGACGGCGCAGTGTACTGGGTGCTCGCCAAAACGGGACAGGAAGCCAACATCAGGGGCGACAAGCACGCCGCCTATGTGCTGCTCGCCACCTCCTGCAACGGCTCGATGGCCAACCGTGGCCAGTTCACCGACGTCCGGGTAGTGTGCAATAACACCCTGCAGGCGGCGACCATGGGGTCCAGCGGGGCCGCTATCACCTCGCGCCACTCCACCGAGTTTGACCCAGAGGAATTCCGCCGCGCGCTCGGACTGGTGGACTTCGAAGCGTCCTGGTTCAAGCACACTGAGCAGCTGCAGCGCCTGGCGGAGACCCCGGTGTCGCCCCTGCAGGCGGCGGCGATTGTCGCCAACGTCACGAAGGACACCGCCGTAGAAGCCGAGCTGGCCAAGGTGACGGTATCCGCGCCGGCGGCCGAGATGTTGTCCAGCGCTTCGAAGGGGGCCAGCTATTCCGCCGAGCGCGTCGCGCAGGACCTCGCCGCGCTGAAAGCCGAAATGGCGGAGACCATGGCCAGGATGCAGGCTGAGTCCTCGCCGGCACGCCAGGAAGTCCAGGCGGACGCTTCGGTGGCCATGGGTGGCCGCGCGGCGAAGAAGCTGTGGGACACCATCAAGCGCGGCAAGGGTCAGGACACGGACGCGGCCAAGGGTACCGCCTACGGTGTTCTGAACGGCGTCACGCGGTGGGTAGACCATGAGCGCCGCGCGGCCAGCGCGGACTCGCGCATGGTGTCTGGCCAATTCGGCGACGGTGCCAGGGTCAAGAACCGTGCCCTGGAGCAGCTCGGCGAGCTGGTAGAGGCCGCCTAGCAGGGCGACCGCTACTGCCGGCGCACGGACGCGCCGGTAGTGTCGGCAATCCTGCCGGAATCGAGGACTAGACCATGACCCGCAAACACTTCCGCACCATCGCCCGCCTTTTGGCGGAATCTCGGCCCTCGCCGTCCTCGCCGTCCTTCCCCGCCTGGTGCCGGCGTTGCGAGGAGGCAGCTGATATGTGCGCGGCCACAAATCCGCGTTTCAGCCGCCAGCGCTTCCTGGACGCCTGCGGATATGAGGACCGCCACGCCGCGCTGGCGGGGTGACAGGGCGACCGCTACTGCGCCTGCCCGCCTGCGGGCGCAGTGTCGGCAATCCTGCCGGAATCGAGGACTAAACCATGAAACTACCTGACCAAAAAATCGAGCAGTGCGTATCGAAGGACGCCTACCGCTATCACCTCCAGGGCGTCGCCGTCCTGCCGGGATACCTCATGGCCACCGATGGCCACATACTGGTCGCCCTGCCGCACGATACCCACGGCGCGGTGGACCAGGACGATGAGACCGCCAGCGCTATCGTCCCCCTGGCCGCGTTCAAGGCCGCGCGGAAGAAGGGTGCTGCCGGCGGACTCGGCGAGGTGCTCATCCCCGACGCCGAAACCATGATAAACCGTGGCCAGGGCATGCCGACCGCCGACGTCCCCACGAAGGACGGTGGAATGGTGTCCTTCCCCCTCATCGACGGCACGCCGCCGGCGTGGCGCACGGTGATGAAGGACGTCCCGGCCCCTGGCGATGCCGGAACCGTGTCCTTTTGCGTAAACGCGGAGCTGCTCGCCCGCCTGCAGCTCGCCCTTTGCGGTGGCAAGCACAAAGGGGTCCAAATCACCGTCACGGTGGACGAGCCGACCAGGGTGCTCGGCGTGCTGCCGGCATTCGATGAGGACGTCGCCAGCGGGGTGCAGGGTGCGTGCATGCCCCTGCGTGCTAAGTGAGCTGTCCCCTGGCACTGGCGGCGGTGTTCGAAGCAATGGCGGAAACCGTGGAACGGGAAACGCCGGCCGCCGGCGACGTCGTAAACATCGGCAGTGGGTGGCTCCTCCGCGTTGCCAGGGCGACCGCCTGCCCTGGCGGTGTCGAGGTGACGCTTACTACCGACGCCTGGTACCTGGCGCACTGCCGGCCCCTGCAGGATGGTGGAGACCTCCGCCACGACACGCCGGCAGCACCTCGCCAAGTCACCGTGCGCGAGCACGCCCTGGTCGAGGAAGGACTGACCAGGGCGTCAGTGCGCATCTTTGACGGCCGGCACAGTGTCGCCGTCGAGGGTGTCACCGTCCGCGCCTGGACGCTTCGCCACTAAACCCCATCGGGGCCACGGATGGCCCCATCACCCTGGTAAACACCTGACCGCCTGAGCGCGCCCCTGCCGGCCGCATCCCCTTGCCCCTGCCCTGACCCGTCCTATTCGCCGTGCGCCCTTCCTGGACGCCCTGGCGGCCCCTGGCGGCCGTCCGCCTGCCCCGGCATGGTAAAATAGACCGATGGCCGATACGAAAATCACCTCGGCGACGCTATTCGCCAGCGAACTGAACAGGGAAACCGCGCTCGCCATGGCCGCCGAGTGCGCCACGCAAAAAGAAACCGCCGAGTTTCTGGGATGCTCGCCGTCGACGTTTAGCCGTGCCCTGGCCAAGTGTCCCGAATTCAGAACTGAATACGAATCCGTGCTTTACGATGCCAGCGCGCAGCTGCTCGAACGGCTCAGAGAGATACCCTTTAGCGAAGGGGACGCAGGCCGCGCGCGCATACAAGTGGACGCCCTGCAGCGCTACCTAGAACTGCGCTGGCCGCAACGCTACGGCAAAAGGATGGAGGTCACCGTGCGGCATGCTGATATGCGGGGCGCACTGGACAGGGCGAAGCAGAGAGCAGGGCGCATCATCGAGGGCGAGGTAGTGCGTGATGCGAAAGCGCTACTGCAGGGCGCAGGTAGCAGTGAGCAGGGCGAGGATTCGGATTAGGTATGGTAGGGCAAGATGCGGCATGCGCAGTGCGCCCTGCGCAGCGCGCATGAAATGAACGCGCGCACGCGCGTACACCTAACCGCGCGCGTGCGTGCGGGATAAAATCGCAGGCGCGGGCGCGGATAGAAGTGCGTGCGCGTGCGCGCGGGGGTGGGGTCCCCCAGGCGGGCCGCCCTCTCAAATTGCGGTACCTACGAGAAAACCGCGCGCCAAAATTTTATGAAAAATTTTTTACATCAAGGAGTTACGATGGACAAGCTACTCCCCCAGGTCTGGAAATTCATCCGTTCCATCATCAACATCCCCTGCGCCATCGCGCTGGGTTCGCTGGTCCTGATGTTCTATCTGCTCAAGATGGACGCCGCCTACGGCCAGGACTTCACCACATACCACCTGGTCTCGGACCCCCTGGACCCCCGCGCTGAGTGGGCGGAGGTGACGGTGGATGGCCTGAGCCAGGGATGCGACGCCGTGAACAAGTGCATCAAGGACGGCGCCCTCTGGCTGGACGTGACCCAGTTCGTAGTCCAGCCGCCCCGGAAGTTCGAGGTGGAGGTGCGCGTCTGCCGCGCGGTGCCGGCCCCGGTCAACGCCAGCTGTAGCACAGTGACCAGCGGGTCTTTCGATTTCGCTGCCCCGGACCCGGCAAGCGGCCTCGGCATTGTCGGCTCGTAGGATAAGCAGCGATGGCAAAAGAACATAAGCTACACCCCCGGCTTCTCCCGGTAGACTGCGGCAAGTGCTACGCCGCCTGCTGCAGGGGGCCGGGGCGAGTGCTCTTCATCTCCCAGGAGGAAGCAGAGGCCAAGGGCCTGGAGACTCAAGCACTTGGCACCCTNNAAGTGCACCATCTACGAGAACCGGCCCGAGAAGTGCAAGCAGTTCGACTGCCGGGACTACGCCGATAGCGTAGGCATGCTGGACCACATCGTGGTCGAAGGACAGAAGAGGCTACTGGGCAAGTGAAGTACAAGCCAGAACAGGAGATGGAGCTGGTCGAAGAGCTGCTGACCTACCGGTTCAATCCGCGTGGGTTCGTGCAGTTCTGCTACCCGTGGGGCGAGGAGGGCACCCCGCTGCATGCGTTCAAGGAACCCCGGAAGTGGCAGATTGAAACCCTGGAAGCGCTGGGCGACCATACCATCAACCAGGAGATTGCCCTGGATGGGAACGGAGAGCTGGACATCTACCAGGAAGGCGTCGCCTCCGGGCGCGGTATCGGGAAGTCCGCGCTGTTCGGCTGGCTGACCAACTGGCAGCTGTCGACCCACATCGGCGCCAGTGTCGTGGTGACGGCCAACACCGAGGGACAGCTGCGAGCCAAGACGTTCCCCGAGTTCGGCGTCTGGTTCACGCAGGCCATCAACCGGCACTGGTGGAGCATGGAAACCCTGAAGGTCGTGCCGGAGAAGTGGATTGGCGAACTGGTGCGCGACCAGCTCAAGATAGGCACCGGGTATTGGGGCTGCTTCGGGACTCCCTGGTCGGCAGAGAACCCGGACGCCTTCGCCGGTATCCACAACCAGTACGGCCTCTCGGTGTTCTTCGACGAGGCGTCGGGTATCCCGCCAGCCATCTGGGACGTGACGCAGGGCTTCTTCACGGAGCGGAATGCGTATCGGCACTGGATTGCGTTCAGCCAGGGCCGGCGGAACGACGGGCGATTCTACGACATCTTCCACGGCGAAGGCCACCAGGCGTACTGGAAGACGCGCCAGATTGACGCCCGTGACGTGGAGGGTGCGGACCAGCGCGTCTACCAGCAAATCATCGACACGTACGGCCCGGACAGCGACCAGGCCAGGGTCGAGGTGTACGGCCAGTTCCCCGAGCAGGGCGAGGCGCAGTTCATCCCGGCCAGCTTCGTGCACAGGGCAGAGCGCAGGTCGCTCCCCGACATCAGCGGACCGGTCGACTGGGAGCACAACCTGTACATGGGCGTGGACCCTGCACCTCGCGGACGGACGGCCATCCGATTCCGCTGTGGGCCAGACGCCCGGACCATCGCGCCTGTGATTCTCCAGGGCCAGGACAATATCGCCATTGCCAAGCGCGTCGAGTTCCTGGCGCTCAAGTACGGCGTGGACGCAGTAGCCATCGACCAGGGGATGGGGACTGGTGTGATAGACTACTTGAAGGCCACGGGATTCAACAGACGTGTCCCGTTGTATGCTGTGAGCTTCGGCAGCTCCGCTACCAGCAGTCCAGAGTGGGCCGTAGTCGGTACCGAAATTTGGGCACGAATGAGGGACTGGCTGGAGTCGGAAGGCTGTATTGATGCGAACCGCGAACTGCGCAGAGACCTGATTTCCAGGTCCTGGAAGTGGTTCGGCCGCGAGGACAACAAGAAGATTTTGGAGTCCAAGAAGGACCTGGAGAAGCGTGGCGTGCCGTCCCCCGACGACGCGGATGCGCTCGCCCTGACGTTCTACCCCAACCTGCCGCCCAAGGACGAGCGCCTGCGCCGGGCTGCCCACGGCCGGATTGCGCAGGGGGTTGACAACGAGTACGGATTCTGATAGGGCCAGTTGTGGTATAATCACTGGAGGGTGGTATACCCGGATAGCCGTATGAGTCAGGGACCCAGAGAAACAGAAGCGTCCCGGCAGCGGGCGCTGAGATATCGAGACCGGGCAGAATGGAAAGCTCTGGTCGAAGCCCGTGCCGCCGAGGTGGAGGCCGCCCGTAAACGAATCACAGAGGAAGCACTGGCGCGGGGTTCCGTCCTGAGCCGGGCACTAGCAACCAAGCGAGCCATCGACGAGGTGGCCGCAAAACGGAGAAACTAATGGGCGGACTCTTCTCGGCACCTTCCCCACCTCCCCTTCCCCCGGCACCTGAGCCTGTCAAGGACACCAGTGCCGCGACTCTCAGCGACCGCGACCGCGCCAAGCGCGGCACCGTCGGCGCCGGCCTGGTCGAGGAGGAGGATGTGCAGACACTGGGCGGCGCGGCTTCAGCGGGTTCGCTGGGCAGCACCCGCAAGCGTACAGGACGCACTGCAGCCTCACAACTGGGCGGCTAATCCGTGCCGCACGACCGGGTAAGCTACTACCTTCAGCGCTTCGACGCGCTGTTCCGCGAGCGCTCCCACTGGAACAGCCAGTGGGATGAGGCCGCGCGACGGCTCGTTCCTGCCCACAAGGGCACGTTCCACACGCACGGCAAGGTGTGGACGGCTGGCCAGAAGAACACGCAAGAGATGTTCGACGCCACCGCGTCGCTGGCGCTGCACCGATTCCAGTCGGTGATGGAGTCGCTGGCCACCCCGTCGAACCAGGTGTGGCACCGACTGGTGCCGGCGGAGGACGACCTGCGCAAGGACCGCGCGGTCCGGTCGTACCTGGACTCGGTGAACATGAAGCTGTACCGCCAGCGCTACCGCGCCAAGGCGGCGTTCGTCGGTCAGAACCAGAAGGCCATGCAGAGCTACGGCGCCTACGGCAACGGCCTGCTCTGGATTGAGGGACACCCCGAGGGCGGCCTGCGGTACAAGAACCTGTTCCTGGGCCAGACGTACTTCCTGGAGAACGAGTTTGGTGTCATCGACACCATGTACCGGAAGTACCAGCTGACGCCCCGCCAGATTGTGGCGAAGTTCGGCGACGAGGGCGGCGTGCCCGAGAGCATCTTCAAGCTGCGCGCCAACCCCGCGACCGCCGACGAGCAGTGCGACATCCTGCACTGCGTCTTCCCCAAAGACGACTACAACCCGTACGGCATTGGCGACGAGTCCATGCCGTACGGCAGCATCGAGATTCTGATTCAGGAGGAGGCAGTCCTGCGCGAGTCGGGCTACTTCTCCTTCCCGCTGTCCGTGTCACGGTACACGCAGTTCAGCGGTGAGCAATACGGACGCGGCCCGGCGCAGCTGGTGCTGCCGTCCATCAAGCTGCTCAACGAGCAGAAAAAGAGCATGATAAAGCAGGCGCACCGGTCGTTGGACCCCATCCTGCTTACGCACGACGACGGCATGCTGGGCACGTTCCAGATGAAGTCGGGTGCCATCAATCCCGGTGGAGTCACCGCCGACGGCCGCCCCCTGGTGCACACGCTGCCCACGGGCAATCTCGCTGTCGGGGACAAGGCCATGGAGTTCGAGCGCACGGTCATCAACGACGCGTTCCTCGTGACCCTGTTCCAGATACTGACAGAGAATCCGAGAATGACGGCCACGGAGGTGCTGGAGCGCACGCGTGAGAAGGGCATGCTGATTGCGCCCACCGCCGGGCGCCTTCAGGCTGAGTACCTGGCTCCGATGATTTCACGAGAGATTGACGTGCTCCAGCGCCAGGGCCTCATCCCCGAGCCGCCGCCCATTCTGGCGGAGGCGGGTGGCCTGTTCGGCGTCGAGTACGATTCACCTATGTCGCGCATGCTGCGCGCCGAGAATGCTTCAGGCTTCCAGCGCTCGCTGGAAACCGCTGCTACTGTCGCCCAGATGACGGGGGACATTAGCATCATGGACCACTTCGACTTCGACAAGGCCATCCCCGGCCTGAACGACATCAACGGTATGCCCGTCGATTGGACGCGTTCGGAGAAGGAAGTGGCCGCGATACGCGAGTCGAGAAAACAACAAGCTGAACAGCAGATGATGATGGAAAACGCACAAGGTCTTGCAGGGGCAGTCGAATCCATGAATGCTCTAGGAGGCCAAGGTGGCGGGGGAACAACTCAAGGATAAGCTGGTAGACATAGGTCGGAGGTGGTTCGCCAATAGGGGGACCGCATACCGGCGAGTGTTTAACAGTCCCAGTGGTAAAGTTGTACTCGATGATTTGGCACGGTTCTGCCGTGCGTCCGAGTCTACATTCCACGAAGATAGCCGAGTGCATGCTCTTGCAGAGGGCAGGCGCGAGGTATGGTTGCGTATTGAGAAACACTTAAATCTCAGTCCGCAAGAACTTTACGACTTGACAAAAGGGCAACCTGTCGCGCTGCGTCAGGCCCAAGGAGACGAGTAAGTGAGCGAAGAGAGTGTAGACACAGGGGCGGTTGCCCCGGAGAGTACGCCGGCAGCAGAGCCTGCCCCGGCAGCGGCCCCGGCTCCGGCGCCTGCAACAGNNGCATCCAGAACCCCGAGCTGCGGACCTGGGCAGAGACCAAGGGCTGGAAGGACCCAGGTGCCGTTGTGCAATCTGCACAGCACCTGGAGAAGATGCTGGGCGGTGGCGTGGACGGCCTGGTGCGGGTCGGGCCAAGCGGCCTGGACCTGAACAGCACGGCGCCCGAGACGTTCGCCAAGCTGGGCGTGCCGGCTTCCGCTGCGGATTACAACCTGGAACTGCCGGCGGGCCAGCAGCTGAACGAGTCGGCAGTCGACTGGGCGCGCGGTCAGTTCGCGGAAGCGAAGCTGACCAACCAACAGGCGAACAAGCTGCTGTCCAACTTCATCGACTTCGAGAACCAGCAGGTACAGGCGCGCAACGACGCCCTGGACGCCAACCGGGCGGCCGGCGACCAGACCCTGCAGCGTGAGTGGGGCGCGGCATACAACACGATGGTGCAGCAGGGCCGGGCGGCCATACGGACTCTCGGTATGTCCGACGAGGCCATCACCGGCATGGAGCAGACCATCGGCTACGAGGCCACCATGAAGTGGGCCGCCGAGATTGGCGGCAAGCTGGGCGAGAAGGCCCTGGTGGATACCAGCGGAGCGGAGGCTCTGGACGCGGCCATGACCCCGGACCGGGCGAAGCAGCAGTACGAGAAGAAGCTGGAGGACGCGGAGTGGGTGAAGGCGCTCATGGACCGACGGCACCCTGGCCACAAGGCGGCCATCGCAGAGAAGGCGGACCTGTTCGCCGTCATGTACCCGGAGGCTGGATAAATGGCCAAGAAGTACAGCAAGCGAGTCATCGAGACCCCGCTGGCTGACGTGGCGCCCGAGGACCGGGAGGAGCACATCACCCTGGTCCGAGAGCAGATTGTCAAGCTGGCGCAGTCGGCACAAATCAGCCTCGACGGCGTGCGGGCAAGCGTCCACGAGATGGGGCCGCTGTTCGACTACCTGAAGGAGGAACAGCGCAAGGGCTACATCGGTCGGGAATTCAGTCCGCACCAGATGCCGCCCCTGTGGCTGGAAGGCGCGCTGGTGAAGGAATTCACTCGCCAGGAGATTCCGGGTACAAAGCGCTCGCACCTCGACAAGACAATCATCCCGCCCCTGGTCAAGCAGATGGTCCAGAACCTGCAGAACGTGACCCTGACCGACCCCGGCACCAAGGCCGAGGACACGGCCCGGAAGCAGGCGGAATGGGAACGGGAAGAGCAGGCCATGGCCGAGACTCGGCGCAAAACGGAGCACGTCAAGGCGGCCCTGGCGGCAGTCTCAGGCGACGGCCTCTACGCCGAGGAAGACTTGCCGGAGGCGGTGCGCGACTATCTGGAGTCCACGGGCGTTCGGATAGACCTGGCCTTCGTGGTGCAGGTCATGAAGGAACTAGGGTTCTTCGACCCCAACATGAGCCGCGCCCGCTGAATATGGTATAATCGGTAGACGACCGGGGGAACCGTAAGGCCCCGGTCGCCCGATTTTCGGCCCCCTCCTGGGACAAGGCCAAGGAAGATGCCCGCCTGAAAGGGGCAGACACTTTGGTTTCAATCAATCACGGGGAGGGCATCCAATGCCTGATACCATTACCACAGCCTTTGTACAAGAGTACAAGGCGGCGGTCGACCTCCTGCTCCAGCAGGAAGGGTCCCGCCTTCGTGGTGCCGTGACCGAGGATAGCTATGTCGGCAAGGCCGGCAGCGCGGTCGAGCAGTTCGGTCCTGCCGAGGCTCAGAAGAAGACTACGCGCCACGCCGACACCCCGGTGCTTCCTGTCCCGCAGGACAAGCGCTGGGTGTACCCTGTCGACTACCAGTGGGCGTCCCTCATCGACGACGAGGACCGCCTCCGCATGCTGGTCGACCCGACGGGTCCCTATGCTCGCAACGGCGCCAATGCCATGGCGCGCGCGCAGGACGACGAGATTATCACGGCGTTCTTCGCTTCCGCCAACACCGGCGAAGACGGTGGCACTGCCGAGACTTTTGACACGACCAACTACCAGGTCGCGGTCAACACCGGCGGTACCGCTTCTTCGCTCAACGTGGCCAAGCTCCAAGAGGCCATGCGTATGCTCATGAGCGCCCACAAGGGCGAGCTGATGGAGACTCCGTTCTGCGCCATCGGTTCCTACGAGCACGACGCGCTCCTCAAGGAAATTCAGGTTACGTCCGCCGACTTCAACGGCGGCGAGCCGGTCCTGCGAAATGGCAAGATTGCCAGCTTCATGGGCTTCAACTTCATCGTTACCGAGCGTCTGAACATCACGTCTGGTAACCGCCTTATCCCCGCGTGGGTTCCGTCTGGCATGCACCTCGGTGTGTGGAACGACATCAACGCGAAGGTGGACCAGCGTGCTGACAAGTCCTACGCCTGGCAGGTGTATCTGGCTGGTACCTTCGGGTCCACCCGACTCCAGCAGGGCAAGGTCATCCAGATTCTCTGCGACGACCAAATCTAAGGGGGACTGAAAGATGGCAGCTGAAAATCTGAAGTCCGCCGCGATTACTAACCTGGACGCAACTCCCGCCGTCAAGGTCAACGTCTTCGACGCGGGCGCCACCGTTCGGCGCGCCTTCGCCACGGACGAGGCCGCTGGTGGTGATGCGGGCAGCACGTACCGGATGATTCGTCTTCCGGGGCGCGCCGTCGTGCATCGCGTGGAGCTTGCGACTGACGACCTGGGTGGCACCACCGCCGGCCTGGACGTTGGCCTCTACGACGTGGCAGACGATGCCGTCGAGGATGCCGACTTCTTCGCCAGTGACGTGGACGTTGGCGCTGCCGCCGTCGCTCGTACCGACATCACCTACGAGAGTGGAGTTGTCGCCATCGAGGACGCCGGCAAGCAAATCTGGGAGCAGCTTGGACTCACCGACACGCCGGAGAACCGGCAGAAGGAGTTCGATGTGTACTGCACCAGCATCAACGTCGCCGTGACCGGGACCATCAGTCTCTGGGTCGAGTATTCGCTGCTCGACTAAGCGATGTTCATCCGGGGCTGCTTCGGTGGCCCCGGATTTTTCTTGTTCAATAGAGGTAACGAAACATGGCAAGTCGCTATGTGTTCACGACCAGCATTGACCCCAACAAGTACGACTGGACGCACGCGGCCAGCGGCGGCACCATCACGGGCGCTTCGGGGGCCATCGAACTGGTCTATGACGATACGGCCTTCACGACTGCAGAGGGTAAAGAGCGGCTGATTCTCGCCGTCGAGTCCCTGCTGCTGAACCTGAAGGACGGCAACACCACCTACCCGACGGCGTAAGGCACATGACGGTTTACATTCGAGAGTACGCCGGCATCGCCCACGCCTCTGGCAAGCACATCCAAGCTGCGCCGGAGCCTGGCCTCACGGACCAGACGGTGACCAACGCCGCGACGGCTGCGGCCTCGTCCGCGTTCGGTGCCAACACCTACTTGGTGCGGGTCCATACAGACGCGGCCATCGGCATCCTGTTCGGCGAGAACCCGACGGCCCTTACGTCCAGCGCGAAGATGGCAGCCGACACGACCGAGTATTTCGGTGTGCGGCCTGGGGATAAGCTCAGCGTCATCAACATCTAAGGGGTCGCCGCAATGTTGGGGTCCCTTGGTTTCGGTGGGAGAGGTATCGGGCGGCCTAGCGTTGTCAATGGTGCGGGCGCTCTCGTGCCGCCGGACTTCGCCAATATCGCGCACTGGTACGACTTCACCGACCTTAGCACGCTCTGGCAAGACACCAGCGCGACCACTCCCGTCGCGTCCAACAACGACCCGGTGGCGCGCGTCGACGATAAAGTCGGCGGCGTGAACATCCTCCAGGATACCGCCAACGCCGAGCCTCTCTACAAAGAGTCACCGGCCGGCGTGCGGAGCCAGCTGAATAACGACTTCTTCGACGACAATACGGCGTCTGCGTTTGCTAGTGGCAACTTCACAGTAGCTGTCTGCTGGATTTGGCGGGCCGTCAGCACAACGTCCTACGTCTGGACATGGCAGCAGCTTGACGCTTGGGTACAGCAAGCGTCGAGCGGCAGCGTCAATGTCAGGATGGCGAACACTTTTGTCGGAGCCAGCACGCCCGTCGGGTACACCGGCGAGCCGGTAGCGGTTTGGCAGTATGACGACGGCGCGAACGCGCAGCGCGGGCGGGGGAGCTGGGAAACCTCGGACTTCACGAGCGCCGGCACAAGCCTCGGCCCGACAGCCTCGGATAACCTCGCCATCATGAACTACAGCGGGACCGGCAGCAACGCCTACTCCAGCGAAATCAAGGAGTGGATAGCGTGGAGCGGCGCGCTCTCCTCGGGCGATAGGGCCGCCCTGCAAACTTATTTTGCGAGCAAGCACGGCGTAGTGTGGGAATAGAATGCTAGGGTCACTTGGTTTCGGCGGAAGAGGTATCGGACGGCCCAGTGTGGTCAAGGGTGCCGGCGGCCTACAGTTGCCGTACCAGTCCGACGCATTCGACTGGCTGGACGCGTCCGACATTTCCACCATGTGGCAGGAGGACACGCAGACGACACCGGTGTCCGCCAGCGGCGACGACGTAGGCGCCTGGCTCAGCAAGGGCACGAACGCCAAGCTGTGGACTCAGGACGTTACGGCGAGCCGCCCGCATTACAACGACACCATCCACTCGGCGCCGTGCCTCGACTTCGCGAGCGCCACGCACTTCCTGGAGAACCCGTCCAACTCCTACTCGGTGACGGCGGGTACCTTCTACCGAGTATTCGCCTTTGTCGGTGCATGGGACGCCGCCGACGCGAACGACAACCTGATGTTTCACGCCTCATCTACGCAAGCGCAGATTATCGGTGACGCTGACCTCAACTTCCGCATGCGTGGCCCTGGTGACTCCAATACAGGCACCGCGCCCGGCGCCGGCGTGCTGGTCTCCGGCATCAAAGTTATCCGGCCGACCAACAGTCAAGAGATGTGGGCCAATATCAAAACAGGGTCGACGACGACGGCCGCGCTCGATGCTGAATGGGCCGGCGTCACGTCAATGTATCTCGGCGGCATTGCCAGCGGGCAGCTCGACGGACAGATAGCAGAACTTGCTATATGGCTCGGCGACGATAGCGACTTCCCCAACATCGTCGCCGATTGGAAAACATACACGAACGCCAAATACGGCATAACATGGTTGTAACATGGGAACTTCAAGTGTAGCAATTTGCAACCGCGCGCTCCAGAAGCTGGGCGCACGGCGCATCGAAAGTCTGACGCAGGACCACAAGAATGCGCGGGCGATGAACGTCGCATACGAGCCGGTCAAGCGCCGGCTGCTGCGAGAGTATCCGTGGGGATTCGCAATCAAGCGCGCGAGCGTGGCGGCCCTGGTGGCAGAGACTACGTGGGGCGGACTGAAACAGTACCCGCTGCCAAACGACTTCTTGCGGCTTATTCTGGAAGATGACTCTGACCACACGGCTGACGCGTCCTACGCAGTACAGAAAGACTGGAAGATTGAGGGAGAGAACATCGTAACCGGTGACGGCTCTCCGCTTCAGTTCCGGTACGTCGCGGACATCGACGACACGACCAAGTTCGACGCGCTGTTCGACGAGGCGCTGGTGGCGCTGCTCGCGTTCGAGACCTGCGAGGAACTGACGCAGAGCAACGAGAAGAAAAGCGCGTTGTGGGATGAGATGCGCACGGCCATCCGCCTGGCGCGTGCGACCGGAGCAATCGAAAAAGGAGCGCTAACGCAAGTCCAGGACCCCTGGCTTGACGCGATGCTGTAATGCCCAAGGCAAGCGTACAGAAGCACAGTTTCAACGGCGGCGAGCTGTCGCCGCTGCTGTTCGGCCGGCAGGACATCGACAAGTATGCCACCGGCCTGGACACCTGCTTCAACGCCCTTACGTTGGCGCAGGGTCCGTGGGTGCGGCGCCCCGGCACGCAGTTCCAGCACACTACCAAGCTGGGCAACGCGAACACCTGCCGGCTGCTGCCGTTCCGATACACCACGACGCAGAACTACATCCTGGAGTTCGGGAACACGTACCTGCGCTGGCACAGTGACGGCATCCTGGTCGACACAGCCACGCAGGATGCTGTCGAAGACATCACCAACGCAGACCCCGGCGTCATCACGATGACCGGCCACGCGTTCAACAATGGCGACCGCTGCATCCTGACCGGGCAGACGGGCATGGAGGAACTGGACGGCATCGAGTTCATCGTGGCCAACGCCGGCGTGAACACGGTTGAGATGACCGACCTGTACGGCGCGAACATCGACACTACGAACATGAGCGCCTGGTCCTCCGGCGGGACTGTCACCGAGATTCTGGAGGCGACCACCCCGTACAGCGCGGCGGAGGTGGACACCCTGCGGTACACGCAGGACGCCGAGTCCATGTACCTCTTCCACGGCAGCTACGAGATTCGCCGGCTGACCCGCGCGAGCGCCACGTCCTGGACGCTTGGTACGTTCACGCTGAAGGACGGCCCGTACTACCCGCTCAATGAAACAACGACTACGCTTGGCCTGTCCGGCACGACCGGTTCCGTAACCGTCACGGCTTCCGCGACCACGGGCATCAACGGCGGGAGCGGATTCCTGTCGACCGACGTGGGCCGCCTCATCCGCTGGAAGGACCCGGCGGCCGACTGGACCTGGCTGGAGATTACGGGCCATACCAGTACGACCGTTGTCACGGCTACCATCAAGGGGCCGGACGCGTCAGCGACTACGGCCACCGTGGACTGGCGCCTGGGCCTGTACTCCGATACCGATGGCTGGCCGAAGTATGGTACGTTCCACGAGGACCGACTGGTGCTGGCCGGCGCGGACGGCGCGCCTGCGCGCGTCGACATGAGCCGTAGCGGAGACTACGACAACTTCGCCCCGTCAGATGCGGACGAGACGGTGACAGACAGCCATGCCATCTCGTACAGCGTGAACGCCGACGACGTAAACGTCATCCGGTGGGTGGCGTCGACTGAGAACGCGCTGCTGATTGGAACGGCCAGCGCGGAGTGGGTGCTGCGTCCGTCCGTGAACAACGAAGCCATCACCCCGAGCAACGCAGCGGGCAAGCGCTCGACCAAGCACGGGTCGTCGAACGTGGACCCGGTTATCATAGACAAGGCCGCGCTGTTCGTCCAGAAGGCCGGCAAGAAGCTGCGCGAGCTGGCGTACGTGTTCGCCGACGACGGGTTCAAGGCGCCGGACATGACGGCCCTGGCGGAGCACATCACCACGCCCGGCATGGTCGAGCTGACCCACGCGTCCGAGCCACAGCCTGTTGTCTGGGCCGTGCGCAGCGACGGCGTGCTCCTCTCGTTCGCCTACGAGCGCGACCAGAATGTCACGGCCTGGGCGCGCCACGAGCTGGGCGGCTGGGTTGATTCGGGCGGCACGGCCATCCCCGAGGTGGAGAGCGTAGCCACCATCCCCGCGTCGGCCGGCACGCACGACGAGGTGTACGTCGTCGTCAAGCGATACGCCGCCGGCGCAGTGCAGCGCTACATCGAGAAGCTAACCAAGATATGGGAGTCTGGCGAGACGCAGGAAGACGCATGGTATTTCGACGCCGCCAGCACCCTGACCAACTCGCCGACTTCCGCGACCGTCAAGGCGGGCATCTGGCTGGAAGGCGAGACCCTGGACGTGTACGTGGACGGCAAGACGCATCCACAGGTCACAGTGACCGACGGGTCGTTCACCCTCGACGCTGCCGGCGGGCAGGTACTCTGGGGGTACTCATACAACAGCGACGGCGTGAGCATGCCGGTAGAAGCCGGCGCAGCTGACGGCAGTGCGCAAACGAAAACAAAGCGGATAGACCGCATCGGGTTCTGGTTGCTGGATACGCTGGGCCTCAAGATTGGCCCGAGCTTCAGCGACCTGGACGAGATTCTGGTACGTCAGTGGGGCGCCGACTACGGCACACCTACTGCACTGTTCACCGGGGTCAGCAGGGAGAACTTCGACGGAGATTACGATAGGGTGGGACAAGTCTACTGGCGAGCCGATGGCCCCTTCCCTGCGAATCTCCTTACGTTGACTCTCCAGCTGGTGACTCAGGATGACGGGTAAGGTAGTACCATTTGAAGCATGGCATGTACGCGAACTGATACTGAGCAACGGTGACGACGAGCAGTTCATCAACGAACCGATTGCTCAATCACTGGCCGCCAACGGGAACGCGTACACATACATCGTCGGGACAGAGATAATCTGTTGCTCCGGCGTGATGCAGTTCTGGCCCGGACGCGCGCAGGCGTGGGCGCACATGGGCAAGAACGCGGGTAAGCACATGGTGCGCATCACCCGCGAGGTGAAGAAGTTTTTGGCGACCTATGAAGGGCGCCTGGAAATGACGGTGGTGAAGGACTTCGAGCTGGGCCACCGATGGGCGAAAATGCTGGGGTTCGAGGTAGAGACCCCGGTGATGAAACAATACGGCCCGTGGGGCGAAGACCACGTAGGCTACGTGAGGATAACGTAATGGCAGTCGCAGCTCCAGTTATGATTGCGATGATGGTGGCCTCTACGGCCATATCAGCATATGGCGCATACCGCCAAGGCAAAGCGCAGGAAGCATCTGCAAAGTACAATCAGAGCGTGCAGCTTCGCAATGCCGAGCTTGCACGACAGCAGGGTGCGCTCCAGGCCCAACAGCAGGACCGTGAGAATCGACTGCGACTTGGTGCCATCGAGGCGGCAGCCGGTAAGGCGGGCGGCGGCCAGGCGGGCAGCGCCCTGGACCTGCTCGCAGATGCCAGTAGACAGGGTGAACTGCAAAAGCAGCAGATACTCTTCGACACTGAAGTGCGAGCTGGAAACTTCCAGGCGGGTGCTGCGCTGAGCGGCATGGAGGCCAAGGAAGCCGGAGCCGGCGCAGTGCTGGGTGCGGGGAGCGAACTGCTGGCTGGCGGCGCGAAGATAGCGGGGGCGTTCTGATGCCGAAACCATTCACCGCAAAACTAGGCACGGCTGGCCCGTACAGTGTACGCGCCGGCGCGGAGTCGTTCGGGGCCATCACCGGCAAGCAGATGCGCGACCTGGGCAACCAGGCCAACCAGACGCTGGGCGTACTGAAGGACCGCCAGGACAACGAGGAGATTCGCCGGCTGCACCTCAAGGCGGCCGAGCTGCGGACTCGCCACGCACAGGCGCTGGAAGACGCGCGGCTCAGCGGGCGGGACTACGACGAGGTGCGCGAGGAGTTCGGCGCGGAGCTGGAAGGGCTGAACCAGTACGCCACGTCGCGCAAGGCCATCGACATGCTGAACCTGACCAAGGAGCAGCTGCGGCTGGGCTTCTTTGGCGCAGAGACTCGGCACATGGCCGGCCGCGCGGGCGAGCAGGCGAAGCAGCAGTACACGCAGTACCTGCAGTATGCCGCGCAGGGCCTGGCGGCGGACCCGTCGACGGCTGAAGAGTACAAGGCCAACCTCCTGGCGTACACCGAGACGATGGACGAGATTAGCCCGGAGGCGCGGGCTGAGCTGTACAACACCGGTGCGGCGGACATCGACCGTGCGGCGGTGGCGCAGTTCACGAACATCAACCACCCGGAGTATGTCATCGAGGCGCTGAAGACAACCGACGCATTCCCGAGCCTGACGCCACAGCAGCGGGCGGCGGCGCTGGGCAACGCCGAGGCCGAGATAGATAAGCGGCGCCGGCTGGCGCGGGAGGCGCGCCGGGACGCTATCTTCGAGCGGAAGGAACGCGCCGGCATGGCCATGGTCCAGTTCACGAGGGATATTATCGCCGGCGGCGACCAGGCGCAGCAGGCCCTGTCCGGGCTGAGCAACCACCCGGACCTGTCCGACGAGGACGTGCGTATCGGGCTGAACTTCTACCGGGCGCTCAACGACGAGAAGAGCAAGCCGCGCTCATCCAACCTGCAGGTGATGGACAATCTGTTCGAGCGCATCACGCTCCCGCCCGGCGACGACCGGCGCATCACGACCGTGGCGCCTGTCATCGAAGCATTCTCCAACCGGCAGCTGTCCACCGCCGACTACAACTTCTTGATGAAGGTGTTCGAGGACGACAAGACCCCGGACGGCCGCACCTTTAATGAGCAGTCCAAGCCTATCCTCGACGAGATTAAGGCGCGGGTGGTTCGTGATACGATGACACAGGCGGACGTGGAAGGTCGGGCACGATACCAGCGCATTCGCCGGGACTTCTTCAACAACGCCGCCAAGCTGCGAGAAGAGAACAAAGACCCGCGCGACCTGCTCAATCCACAGAGCGATATGTTCGTCGGGTACTGGGCCGACGCCCAACCCCGCCCGATGAAAGAGCGAATACGAGGGATGGCTCGCGGCGCCGCCGCATCGGGAGAGGTCGTATGGGTGGAGTCTGCGGCAGAGTTCGAGGCGCTCCAGCCTGGGACGCGATACCGATTCCGGGGCCACCCGGAGTTCGACTCCGAGACCGTAAGGACTAAATAATGGCGGATAAGTGGGAAGGGCTTCCGGTAGAGCAGATAGAAGCGGCCGACTCCAGGTGGGAGGGACTTGACCGCGAGAGCATCTACGAGCAGCAAGCGCACGAAGAGGGCGCGCGCCTGTTCGTAGACCCGGAGCTTCGTGAAGACCCGAGCCTGGTGCGGCAGGGCCTGGACGTCCTGAAGGACCAGGCGGGCCGCACCGCTTTGCCCCCGATGGACACCGAGCAGGCGGAGGGTCTCTGGGAGCACCTCAACGCCGGGTTTGACCACTCCGTGTCGGGACTCATGATGGGGCGGCCAGAGCTGGCGATGGAGCAAGAGGGTGACATGCTCGAACACTTCGCCTTCCTCATCGGACAGCTGGGCGGGGACCTGCCCACGATGGTAGCCGGCTACATTGGTGGCGCGGCAGCGGCTGCCCCACAGGGCGCGGCGGTGGGCGGCGCAGTCGGGAGTGTCGTTCCCGGAGCCGGGACCGCCGTCGGTGCGGCGACAGGCGCCACCATCACAAGCATCGTCGCGGGCGGTGCTGCGGCGGCAGCGCTGACCGAAGGCTCTCGCCGCTGGCTGCTGGAGGGCTACGCCAAGGGTGAGTCCAAGCGCAGCATGGCGGAGCGCCTGGCCATCGCCGGCGGAGCTGCCGGCAAGTGGGGGTTCATCGGCGGCCTGACCACGGGCGTAGGTGGCAAGGTAACGCAGATGGGGGCCAAGGCCGGCATGAACCCGATGCTGACCGCCGTGGGCGCGCGGGGTTCCGAGGTGGCCACGATGGTGACGGCGGCCGGCGTGCTCGAAGGGCAGCTGCCGGAGCCGAAAGACTTCGTTGACGCTGGTGTGTTGGTGGCTGGATTGACAGGCGCCGGGTTCACCGCCCGGAAAGCCAAGCCGCTGATGGACCGCGCAGTAAAGAACATGAAGGAGCGCTTCATCGCCGAGGGCATACACCCGGCGGCGCAGGCGCAGGAAGCACTGCTGAACGCTAACGTGCGTGCCGGCCTGCTGCGAGAGGAAGACGTCTCCATGGCCCGGCGCATGCTGGCCGACGCCACGGAGACGGCTGTCAAGCCAGACGCCAAGCTCTTCGACCAGATTTACACGAGCGTCATCGACGACCTGAACCCGCTGCGCATGGCTACCCGCGCGCTGGGCTTCACCAAGGACCGGGTGCTCGCAGCAGCCAAGGACCCGTATGTGCTGGCCCGCCTGGCGCGAGGCGCTACCGGCCGAGTGCAGGCGCGGGTGCGCGAGCTGCACCAGGCCCTGGCGGAGTTCGACCCCGGCGTCCAGACCATAGGCTCTGCCCGGCGCATCCTGGGCGGGGGCAAGCACCACCGCTTCTCTGAAGGATTCCTGGGCGACCTGCGTGACTACCTGGTCTCTGGTCGCACCCTGGAGCTGGAGCTACGCGGCATCAAGAGCGGCGCCGACGCAGAGGGCCTGGCCCTGGCCAAGAAGACGTTCGACGAGGCGCCGCCGCACATCAAGGCGGCGGCTCAGAAGATGTACGACTGGCAGAACGCTAACCTGAAGCGGCTGAAGGACGCCGGCTTCCTCGACGACGCATCCTTCAAGAACATCATGGAGATGAACCGCATGTACGTCCCCTTCAAGCGGGCGTTCAGCGCGGAAGAGCAGGCCGCCATGCGCACCTCGAAGGGCGCCGGCACAGTGCTCAAGTCTATCCGGGGAAGCGAGCGCCAGATAGTCGACCCGTTCGAGACCATCATGGAGAACGCGTACGTCATCGAGCAGCGCATCGCCGGCAACATGGCGAACAAGGCCCTGGTCGAGCTGGGTATCGGGACGCGCGTCAAACAGAAGCGGCTGCCCACAAAGCTAAGCGCAGCCGAGGCGAAGGACATAGCGCGCATGCTGGACCTGGACAGCCATGCTTTCCGTGACATCGAAGGGTTCAAGATATTCAGGCCCAAGAAGAACGAGCTGCTGGACAGCGAGATTGAGGTGTACATAAAGGGCAAGCGTCAGGTCTACGAGGTGGGCACTGACATGGCCAAGGCGATAAGAGGGATTGACGCCACGACCAACATGGGGTGGCTGAAGATATTCACCCTTGCGCCTAACCTACTGCGCTCCATGACCATCATCTCGCCGGACTTCATGGCCCGTAACATCATCCGAGACAACATCACGGCCGGCGTGTACAGTAAGTCGTTCTGGCCTATGAAGGACTTCTTCAAGGGCCTGGCGTCGTTCGCCAAGCAGGACAAGTGGTACACGGAATGGCAAAAGAGCGGCGGCGAGAACGCATCGCTGGCGCAGGCCGACCGACAAGCCTCGTCCTACCTGTTCCACGGGGCAGAGAGGCAGAACTTCCAACCGACTCCCTGGAACGTAGTCAAGACTGCCGGCCGAGTAGGCATGTCGCCATACCGATTCCTGCAGCGCTTGTCGGAGGCAGCAGAGAACGCCACGCGTATTGGTGAGTTCCGCCGTGCCATCGAGAAGGGGGCCACCAAGACAGAGGCCGGCTTCCGGTCTCGTGAGGTGACGTTGGACTTCGCGCGTAAGGGTGGCCACACCATGCGCGTGGCTAACCAGCTAGTCGCCTTCCTCAATGTGCAGATACAGGGTATCGACAGGTTCGCCCGAGCGTACAAGGAGAACCCGAAAGGGGCGATGATTCGGACGTTCACCATGGTTACGGCCCCGAGCATCATGCTCTGGTATCACAACAAGGACCAGGAGTGGTATCAGGAGATGGCAGAGTGGCGCAAGAACACCGGGTGGCTCTTCTCGTTCGACAATGGCGAGACGGTTTACACCATCCCCAAGCCCCACGAAATTGGCTACCTGTTTGGCAGCCTGCCGGAGCGGATGCTCGACGCCATGTACCTCGACGACCCCAACGCTGTCGATGAGATGATGCACATGGTGTTCGACCTTATCGTGCCGGACATCACGCCGACTACCGTGTCCCCTATCTCGGAGGTAATGAACAACCGAGTGAAATTCACGGATGCGCCGGTCGTACGGTCGGACATTCTGAACATGCTGACCGAGTACCAGTACACGGAACACTCCACGGAGATGGCTAAGGCCACGTCCATGTTCATCGCCGAGTTGGGCCTGCCCTTCCTGGAGGGCAGCGACTTCGCAAGCCCCGTGGCCATCGACCACATCACGAACAGCTGGGCGGGCACGATGGGGCGGAACATCATCCGGTCGGTCGACAAGATGTGGAAGGAATCCATGGGGGACGTAGAGCCGCCGGACTGGACCCTAAGCGACATTCCCTTCATACGGGCATTTGTTGTGNNCATACGGGCATTTGTTGTGCGCCACCCCTCTGGTGGGTCCGAGTCTATCCAGAATTTCATGGACATCAGCCAGGACTTTATGAAGGCGACGCAGACGCTTGACAAGATGATGGAGCGCGCGGACGTTACAGCAGTTGACCGGATTCTAGACCGATACGGCGACAAGCTGGCCGACCTTAGCGGTATCCGAAAAACGCTGTCGGAGCAGCGCGGGGTAATCAAACAAATCTATAGCCTGCCGGGTATGCCAGGAGAGGAGAAGCGGCAGCTAATCGACGATATGTACAAGGCCATGATACTGACCGCCCGAGGCGGGATGGAAGTGGTAAAGGAATTGGAAAGACTAGACGAGCAAGACCAACTTAATCTATTTCAACGGAGACGAGGCGAATGACGGTTTCAACTACAGTAAATCGGATTGCCTATAGTGGCGACGATACAACCACGTCGTTCGCCACGACGGGCATTCCGTTCTTCGTAGAGTCCGACCTGAAAGTATATCTGGTCGCCGCTGACGGCACCGAGACTCTGCAGACAATCACCACGCACTACACCGTGACGGGCGGCGGTACGCCGGCAGCCACGGGTACGGTCGAGATGGTAACCGCACCGGCGACTGGCGAGACCCTGGTCATACTGCGCGTGCTTCCCATCACTCAGCTGACGGACCACGTAAACAACGACGGGTCCGACGCCGAGGTGGCGGAAGAGATGCACGACCGCATCATCATGATTGCGCAGCAGCTGAACGAGATATTCCAGCGCACGGTCGTCTTCTCGCCTGGGTCCACGATTACGGCCATCACCTTCCCTGACCCGGAGAGCGGCAAGTTCATCCGGTGGAAGTCTACGCTGGACGGATTCGAGAATGTGACCATCGCGGACGCGGGTGCGGTCGAGCTGCCGGTGCCCATCGCGGACGGCGGAACGGCGGCCACCTCGAAGTCTGCCGCGCGCACGAACCTGGAGCTGGGCGGCCTGCTGTCGGACAACAACTGGACCGGCGACAACGACTTCAGCGGCGGCCAGCAGACCAACGGCTGGGTGGAGCTGACCGACGCCGCTACCGTGGCCGTGGACTTCTCCCTGTCGAACAACTTCTACGTTACGGTCACAGCCAATCGCACCATCGGCGCGCCTACCAACGTGAAGGTGGGGCAGTCCGGTCTCATGGTTGTGGAGCAGGACGGTACTGGCGGACACACGACGACGTTCAACGCAGCCTGGGATTTCGGAGACACGGGCAACCCCACCCCGGACACCTCTGCCAACAAGAAGGGCATCGTCGCCTACTCGGTGGACTGGGATAGCACCATCGTCTGCACGTACGTGGGAGACTTCTAATGCGAGCCGGCGCTGTACCCAACGCGCTCATGCACGCCAGCGGCAATGGCCTGGACCCGTCGCAGCTGGGCGCTCTCGTGTGGCTGGACTTCTCTGACGCCTCGCGGTTGTTCACCGACAACGCCGCTACTATCCCGGTGACGGCGAACGGCGACCGCATCCGCCGGGTGAAGGCGCAGCCTGGGTTCGCTTCCGGCCTGGAGAACTGGTACGCCGGCACACACGGCGGGCCAGCTACGGACACCGACCGCCCCATTTACCAGACGAGCTACCGCAATGGCCGGGACGTTGTAGACTTCGACACTGGCACTGGCGACGGCATCCTCAATCTGCGGAACGACACGGTTGGGTCTGCTCTGACAGACCAGGACCTCGGCACCATCATGTGCGTATTCGAGATGGCAACGCCGGACACGTCGGACCAGAAGGCACCATACGGTAGCACCAATGGTAACGGCTCACAGTGGAACCTCCGTAAGTCGAACGACACGCCAAACCCGTCGGGCATTCGCCTACAGTCGCACAGCGGCTCGACGCAGACGGACGACTCCACGCTTAGCATCAGTGGCGAAGCCGGCAAATTCTTCATCCACATAATGATTGTCAACAAGAACGACACGACCAGCAAGGTGCGGCACTACTGGAACAACGTCGAGGATACCAACTTTACCCATAACCCCACGGATGCGCAGCTGGCCGTTCCCAGTATGTACGTTGGGTCTCGTACCCCGGCCGGCTCCACCGCAGACGCGGACGGCTGGGACGCGCACATTCTGGACTTCGCAGTGTTCGATGGGGTGATGGGCGCCAATGACCGCACCTCGTTGTACAACTGGGCGAACAACAAGTGGACCTTGAACGGTAGCATCTAATGAATATCGGCTACCCTTCCATCGGACTACTAGGACAACCCGGCCGTGCCGGCGGCGGCGGCGGGGGCAGTTTCGTCGACCCGCTGACGCAGTTCGGCGCTACGGACCTGATTGTCTGGTGGGAGTTTGGCGATAGCTCGAAGTGCTGGCAGGACACCAGCCGCACGGTAGCCGTCACGGATGGGTCCACGCTCCAGGGCGTGACCGACAGCAGCGGCAACAACAATCATGGCGTGGCCCCGTCGGCGGCGCGCGCCGGGACCTGGGATGCGAACGTCGTCGGTAGCCTGGGGTCGTTCAATCCGCAGGTGGGCGGCGGCAGCAACGGCAAGTGTATCCAGGTGAACTTCACTGACGAGGCGCAGCCGTTCACCATCGTAGTGGTGGCGACGACGCCTACGACCGACGGCACCATCCAGCATCTCTTCGCTGCGCTGGCGAACGCCGGCCACCGTGGCGGACTGCAGTCCACGGGCGGCGGTAGCGATTGCCGCATCATCACCAGCTCGACCGGCGGCACCGATGGCGGCGTGTCCTTCGCCTCGAACGCTGGCGACCTGTTTATGTGGGAGGTGTACGTCGACGGCACGGACACGCACCTGCGCTGGAACAATCAGGACTCGTCGACGCCGTTTGACACGCACAACGCCGGCACGCAGAACCAGCCGGGGTTCGGGGTAGGGTCAGGGTACAACAGTTCGAGCACGCCCAACTTTCTCTGGGACGCATACGTCCATGAGGCATACTTCGTTAGCCGCGCGCTGACGACAGAAGAGCGGGCAACCGCGTACGCATATCAACAAGACAAGTGGGGCCTGACGGCCTCGCCACCGTAGGAGGGTGGGACAATGATGGANNGGAGGGTGGGACAATGGAAGAGCTTAGGGTTAACGGGGAACGATACGTGACGTTCCGCTGGCTGCTGGGTGCAGTCATCGGCATGATTATGGGCGGGGCGGCTGTCACCGCAAGCGCGTTCGTATACCTGGATACCAAGCTCGCCGACAAGGTAAACGTAGAGATGTTCGTCTCGGAGAAGATGCAGAACGACGAGACCCGCGACGACATCAAATGGATACGCGAGTGTATGGTCACTAAGTGCTGGGAACGGCCATGAGTGTGCGGGGCGTTCCCTTCAAGACAGTTCTCATTCTCGGCAAGAAGTACACGGTAGTACATAACCCACAACTGGACGACGTTGACGAG
>JABAOG010002646.1_pt1 | contig 26869 bp, 23 predicted proteins | sample 7062131 | NCBI WGS metagenome assembly JABAOG01 (sample SAMN14538629, study PRJNA623070) | marine sediment metagenome | biome: marine biome [ENVO:00000428]; feature: marine pelagic biome [ENVO:01000023]; material: deep marine sediment [ENVO:00002113] | place: India: Arabian Sea | collected... | reverse complement strand
CATCCAGCCAGGAACGGCCGCCATTCACCGTTGTTTAGCGTATAACGACCGAATATATATTCCGCATTGGCGCGGGGTGCCTGCGGATTTTTGCGCAGGGTCATTCCAGCTTGTTCAGCGGTTCGCCCGCCTTTTTTGTGATTGCAGTCCGGGCAGGCAGCGACGATATTCTCCCAGGAATAGGATCCACCCAGGTGCCTTGGAATGACGTGATCCAGGGTCAGGTATCCACTCCGTTTGCCGCAGTACTGGCAGGAGTAATTGTCGCGCCGGAAGATCTCACGCTTGTTGAGTTTAACAACCGGGCGGGGGCGCTTGACCATGTGTTCCAGGCGAATGATCGATGGGCGGGGAAATGTGTTGTTAACTGTGGCGATTTTACCGCGGCCGTTCAAAACCATCGAGGCTTTTCCAGCAAGCATCAAGCCCACTGCTCGACGAGTATTGCACACATTGATCGGCGCAAAATTAGCATTTAGTACTAGTACCGGCTCATTCATAGTTGCCTCGCACCTTGGCGAATTATAGCACGTCTTAACTTCGTATGTATTAAAAAGCCAAAATTTTTTAGGATGAAGAAATTAATGCCTGGATATAAGCAGATTTTCTCCCAATACACTGATCACTTGCGTTACTTGTTCTACTGTCAAGAGGCTGCTTATCCTGACTGCAATCTATTTTGATAGAATAAAACCATCCCAGCGGATCCTACCCTATCCTGATCTGTTGGGCAGCAGTAGCTAAAAACCAATTATTCTTGATCCATGATGTTGAATTATGTATTGCGGGTAAAATAGATCAGTGTATAATTTGATTTCCAGAGTGCTTACACCTGGGTACTGTAAGGAAAGAGTTTATTAGTAATGATAGAAATGAATCATTATTTGTATAAAATGGGTTTTTCAACTCCATTTTTACAATCAATCGATCAGCAGCTCGCTGGGTATAAAACGTGTTTCAAGATTTTCAGACTTGACGCATGTTCGGAATTATTCCCAATGCGGAAGCAATTCACTGTAAACGGATCGAACCCGGTTTTATGAGTCAACCTATGGCAAGGAATATCAACCAGGTAATTGTCGCGGACTCCCACTCACTGTTCAGGGACGGCCTGATCAGTCTGTTGGAGGCGGAAGGATATCAGGTTGTCAGTCAGACTGGAGATGTCGATGCCACGCTAAAAGCAGTCGAGAATAATTCACCCGACCTGCTGCTCCTCGATAATTCTCTACCCGATGAAGGGGGACTTCACACACTTAAGATCATCAAGGAGAAATTTCCTGGTGTCCGGGTTGTGATCCTTACAATCCAGAATGGGAAAGACGTGCTGTTCGATGCCATCCGCCTGGGTGTCGATGGATATCTGTACAAGGATTTGAGTGCCCAGGAATTCCTGGATATCCTGGCTGGGTTGGAAAATGGGCAGGCGGCGATTACCCGTGAAACCGCCACCCGGATCATGAAAGGGTATCAAGAAAAACCCGGTGTAGAAGATGAGGAGGGGGGAGAATGTCTTTCACAGCGAGAACTCGAGCTGCTGAACCTGGTTTTTGAAGGACACTCCAACCGGAAGATCGCCGAGGAATTGTTCATCAGCGAGAACACGGTTAAATATCACATCAAAAATATCCTGCAAAAATTGGGGGTCAGCAACCGGACGGAGGCCGTTTCGCAGGCTCTTCGTGCGGGGATTCTGGACAAGGAATGACCATATAATGTCTAACGATACCTGGCGAAAGTCATAGCAAAACCCAGTAAGCCATAGTTTGACGAAATATAAAAACCAGTTCTCATCTCACTGGATATCAAATTGTCGCGACAATCTTTGAAACCTTGGAAAAACCACAGCACATGGTGAAAAATCAGCTCTTTGCCTGTCTCCATTATCTGTAAACCTTCCTTACTGCCATCCGAATAAACCAGTTATTTGTTTTCTATATGCCTGGATGCGATTGGTGCGTAGAAATCAATCTGCGGCGGTTCATGTAAGCTGACTGCTCTCCTCTGGTATGAAACCTGCATGTTCTTGGTTGAATGGATCCGATGTCCGGAGGGCAGTATGTGGAAAATCAAACCAAATCGATATATCGTTTTCAGCCTATTTCTTTCATTATTCCTGACAGCCAGTGTCTTTTATACTTTCCAGGCAAGCCGGGCAGAATCCAGGGCGCTCGCATTGGATGGGGTCAGTTCTCTGGAATATGCTTCATATATCGGTGGGACTGGTAATGATTGGGTCGCGGACATCGGTTTAGGTGCTGATGGCAGTTTTTATCTGGCTGGGGGTACATATTCTGATAATTTTGGACCGGCCGGTGAACCCACCACAAATTCTGATGTGTTCGTGGTCAAACTTTCCCCGGATGGACGCACAATCCAATACCTGCAGATATTCGGCGGTGGTGGAGAAGATGCTGCCAGGGCTATCGATGTCGATCCAACCGGCAACGTTTATATCACTGGTTATACCCATGGCGGCAGCTTCCCAGTGACCAATAATGCTTTCGACACCAGTTTTAACGGTGGTGCAGACAGTGAGGTCGATGCCTTCATTGTCAAATTAGATCCTCAGGGGGAGATCATTTATAGCAGTTTCCTGGGTGGTTCAGGGTTCATCGTTCCCCCAAACCAGCCGCTTGGGGGTGAAGATATTGGATATGATATTGCCGTGGCTGGTGAGTTTGTTTTCATCACGGGTAGCACCCAATCCAGTGATTTTCCGACAACACCTGGTGCTTTTGATACATCCTACGGCAATATCGCCTCGGGTATGAGCCAGGATGCTTTCGTCGTCAAAATGAAGCTCGATGGTCAGGGGGTTCCCGATTTGGTTTATGGGACGTTTTTGGGGGGAGGCGGCGGGATTGAAACCGGTACCGGCATTCGTGTGGATGCCGCAGGTGATATTTACGTGGTGGGTTCCGTTAACAATGATTTTGATGGTGAATTTCCGCGCTCCAACGGGGCGGTCGATATGGTCCTCGATGTCGGCGATACGGATGGTTTCCTGGTCAAACTGACGCCAGAATTGCTGGGTGAAGGTGATTTGGTTTATGCAACCCTGCTGGGTGGAGAACGCTACGATGAGATCCACGACCTGGCTGTAGATGAAAACAATTCCGTTTACCTGGTGGGTGAAACGGGCTCTGCGGATTTCCTGACGACCAGCGGTGCTTTTGATCCAACCTGCGGAACGGATGGGACCTGCAACTATGTCCAGGATTGGGGGGTCTATTCAGATGCTTTCGTAACCTGGATCGATCCCAATCCTCTGCAGCCCTCCAGCCAGAACTTGCTGTACAGTTCATTCCTGGGAGGTTCAGATTTCGAGAACAATGTCGGTGATTCCAGCATACAGGTTCTTCAGACGGGCGAGGTGATCATTGGCGGCAGCACCCGTTCCATCGATACATTCCCAACAACATCGCTGGCGATCGCCGGCGAACTGAATGGCACATCGTTGGATGTTTTTGCGGTTCGATTGGAATTGAACGGTAATGGCGAAAATGACCTGGTATATGGAACTTACTATGGTGGTACTGGAATGGAAGATTTAGGCGGAATAGCGATCAGTGGGAATCATTCCATATTTTTCGGCGGTGAGTCCCAATCATCTGACCTTCCAACTACGTCGGATGCAATCTTCGACACACACAATGGCGGTTCGGATACCAGCTCAGATGGATATCTGGTCAAGCTGGCAACCGCCGCCGAACCAGATTTGAGCAACTCATTTATGCAGGTAAGCTCATTGGATGGGATTGTTGGAGATACCGTCACATATACCATCGGTCTGATCAATTCGGGAAACCTGACAGCTACTGCTCAATTAACGAATACCATCCCGGATTCATTGTTGGTCATCGATGGTCCTTTTGCCAGTCACGGGTCCCCGGGCATGAGCGGGACGCAAGTCACCTGGAGTGGGGAAATCATCCCGGCATCAATGGTCAGCATCACTTACACAGCTGAAATCTACAGCGAGTCCACAATCACGCCAACGATTGGCAATCAGGCAGAGATCAGCGATGGCATCGGTAATATCTATGTGGTTCGTGTTTTGCTGAACGGTCATTACAAATTCATTCCCTTGATCAACAATTAATCAAGTATTGAATTGCTGGAGGGATGGTTGTCCGCTATAAGTCCCCATTTATTGACCTCTGAGAAATTGCATTCCCTGAATATCACATAAATTTTCTACCCGGTTGAATAGAGGAAACAAGCAAAATGTAACTTAAAATTAGTGATCAACGCCGTTTAATAATACATAATTAACCTACCCAAAAGTGTGGGTCATGAGACCGTAAATTCCCACCCCAAAGAGTAGCGACATACTACCCTGTGGAGTGTGTCAGATTGTGAAATATTTCATTAAAATATTCTTAATCTTTAAATGAGAAGAAAATGAGAACCTTGTCGTGCCCCATAATACCACTCCCTCAATAGTGATCCTTTCTTCCGGGGACTTATTCGCGGATGGTATTGCCAGTCGTTTGCGACAGTACGATAAGGAGGTCCGGTTATCCATTGTCAATCCCCAGGATTCTGATTACCTGGTTCAAATCGAGGCAACAGACCCTGTAGCCGTGATCCTTAATGCAAAAGAAGCTGATCCCAAAAATCAGTGCTTATTGTGTGGATTGCTGAACACCTTTCCGAACCTCGATATTCTCAGATTGACAATGGAACCGGATATGGTACAGGTCATCCGGAATCGGAAGATCTACCTCGAGAGAGTTCATGACCTGATTGACTTACTTCGAAAAGGTCAATCTGTGGAATGATGAATTAGCAGTAAGAGTATTTGTATTTATATCTTACAAAGTATCATCAATTACACGGAAAGGAGGTTACTTGGAAATTACGTAAAAGAATAAAGAGGTGTTTCATAATCACAAATGGAACAACCTGAAATCATATGTGTAGAGGAGAATAGTTTATGCGTAAAAGAATACTTATATTGGCACTCTTCCTGGCACTGGTAGCCCTGGCGCTGAGCGCCTGCGCTCCGGCTGCTGAACCGCAGGAGACCACACCCTGCCCGACAGCAGAACCGTGCCCGGATTGCCCCGAACCAGTCGAGTGCCCTGACTGTCCCGAGTGCGAAGTCTGTGAAGACTGCGNNGATGAGGAATCAGAATCATTCCGCCACTGGGACGAAGATGATCCCGCTGAGGTTTCCGCCTCCTGCGCGAAATGTCACAGTGCGTATGGATATCTGGACTACCTGGGCGCCGATGGATCTGCCTTTGGCGTTGTTGATGCCCCGGCAGAACTGGGTTCCACGGTCAACTGTGTTGCCTGCCATAACAATGTGACAGCCTCTCTGACCAGTGTGGTCATGCCTTCGGGCGTTGAAATTACCGGTTTGGGCGACGAGTCTCGCTGTATGCAGTGTCACCAGGGTCGTGAATCCGGGTTGAGCGTAGAAGCAGACCTGGAAGAACTGGGTTTGGTGGATGACCTGGATACTGTCAATGAGGAACTTGGCTTCACGAATATTCACTACTATGCGGCGACTGCCACCAAATATGGCAAAATCGCAAAAGGTGGATATGAATATGCTGGCAAGTCCTACGACGGTGTCTTTGATCATGTAGCGGATTATGAGACCTGCATTGGCTGCCACAACCCCCACACACTGGAGGTACGCCTGGCCGAATGTCAGGTTTGCCACACCGATGTGGAAGCAGTAGAAGACCTGGCGAACGTCCGCATGGAAGGTTCGCTGGTGGACTTCGATGGCGATGGTGATCTGGAAGAAGGCATCGCTGCTGAGATCACCGGCATGCGGGAGATGTTATATACCGCCATGCAGGCTTACTCAGCTGAAGTAGCTGGAGCTGCTATAGTGTATGATGCTTCTTCGTATCCATACTTCTTCAATGACACCGATGGAGATGGAGCAGTCACAGAAGGTGAAGCCGTCCGTGATAATCGATTTAGTTCATGGACCGGACGTCTCGCCAAGGCTGCCTACAACTACCAGGTATCCTTGAAAGATGGTGGTGCTTTCGCTCATGGCGGCAAGTACATCATCCAGCTTCTGTATGACTCCATCGAAGATCTGAATACCCAACTCTCCAGCCCGGTTGACCTGAGTGCTGCTCACCGCATCGACCACGGTCACTTTGCGGGTTCAGAAGAAGCTTTCCGTCACTGGGATGAGGACGGTATGGTCCAGTCAAGCTGTGCAAGATGCCACAGTGCTGCAGGACTCCCCTTTGAACTTGAACATGGTGTCTCTATCGAACAACCGCTTTCGAATGGTCTTAAATGTTCGACCTGCCACACCAGCCTGACCGAATTCACCCTTTATGAGATCGGTGAAGTCGAGTTCCCGAGTGGTGCAACCGTTAACCTGGAGAATACAAACACCGGTCTGTGTATGAACTGCCACCAGGGTCGTTCATCGACCGTTCAGGTCAATGCTGCTATTGCAGGCAAAGATGCTGATACCGTTATCGAAGGTCAGCGTTTCTTGAACTCTCACTACTTCGCAGCCGGCGCCACAGTCTATGGTGGCGAAGTCCAGGGTGCTTATGAATACGACGGCCAGGATTATGTTGGCTTCTTCGTACACTTCGCAGACAACCCCCGACAGTGCACGGACTGCCATAACACCCATCAGCTGACGGTCAAAACCGCCGACTGTGAACAATGCCACGGCACGACAGAGCCTGAAACCATCCGTAATCCCGAAACACCGGACTATGATGGCGATGGGAATGTCGAAGAAGGTATGGCTGCTGAGATCGAGACACTCAATGAGAAATTGTTGGTTGCGATCCAGGCTTATGCTGCAGAAGTTGTGGGTACCGGTATCGTCTACGACGCCCATTCGTATCCGTACTTCTTCAATGATACGGATGGTGATGGTGCGCTGTCTGAAGGCGAAGCAACCCGAGATAATGGCTATGCCTCATGGACACCACGCTTGCTGCAGGCTGCCTACAACTACCAGTATGTCCAGAAAGACCCCGGCGCATTCGCACACAATCCTGATTACATCGTCCAGGTGCTGTACGATTCGCTGGCAAGTCTGAACCAGTCAGTCACTGTGGACATGACCGGGTTGATGAGACCCGAAGTACCTGTTGCTGAGTCTGAGTAAAGGCAACTGATCGTATAGATTACAGACCCGAAGGAGGCTCCATTCCTGTCTTCGGGTCTGTTTTTATTTACTCTTTGCAGAACTTTTTTCGGTCATAAAGTTGATGCGGATAGATGATGCGGCTCAGGTATAGCAAGTTCTCCTTAGAAATACTTCACATTCTGCATGACCATCTGTGACCATTTACTCAAAGATTGAGGATGATTACCACCTTTTCATTTGACGGATTATTAATAAAATGTTATCCTATCTAATCAAATCTTAACAATTTATTCGGTAGGGACGAACATTACTGCTGATCTGGATTGCTCATGCTCGCGCGCAGGCTAAATCGAAGACACTCCATCATTGCACCTTCAGGGGGCGTTGATGAAATCATCCGCGCATCTCATAACCAGTTAATTTCGCGGTTGGAGAAGGTTTGCACAAGAACAAGCCTTGTACCTTCACGCGTTATTATGTTTTTATTCTGTTTAGATAATTCCAAAACCCAATCCATAATTTATCTTGAGGAGGTTCTATGAACATTCTTGGTCTGGCAAGGCACGGTCTCACCGGATTTGAACAGATCGCCGTTGTCAGTGTCGTCATCGTGGCCATCATCAGCCTGCTGTATGCATGGTTCCTGAGGTCGATCGTGATGAAAAAACCCAAAGGCACGGAAGAAATGCAGCGCGTCTGGGAGGCAATTCGCGTGGGAGCGGACAGCTATCTGAACCGCCAACTGCGATCGATCTTACCTTCGATTGGTATCCTGACGGTTGCGTTGTTCTTCAGTGTGTATATCGTCCCCCCAACTCCTGAAGCCCTGGAAGAGTTCCCCAATAACACCCAGTTGATCATCGCCATCGGCCGCACAGTGGCGTTTATCGCCGGCGCTTCGTTCTCGCTTCTGGTCGGGCAATTGGGTATGCGTATGGCCATTCAGGGCAACGTCCGTGTTGCGGCAGCTTCCCGCAAGGGTTTCAACGATGCACTGGAGATCGCCTATTACTCCGGTACGGTTACCGGCATGCTGACCGATGGTCTCGGTCTGCTGGGTGGAACGATCATCTTTATTATCTTTGGGCGTGCAGCTCCAGACGCTTTACTTGGGTTCGGTTTTGGTGGTACTCTGTTGGCTCTGTTTATGCGTGTCGGCGGTGGTATCTACACCAAAGCTGCTGATGTGGGTGCGGACCTGGTCGGTAAAGTCGAAGAGGATATCCCCGAGGATGACCCCCGCAATGCCGCAGTGATCGCCGACCTGGTAGGTGACAACGTAGGTGACTGCGCTGGAATGGCGGCTGACATCTTCGAAAGTTATGAGGTCACCATCGTTTCCGCGCTGATTTTGGGTATCGCCCTGGTGGAAGTGGATCCCACACACAGTTTGAAATGGATCGTCTTCCCGCTGATCATCCGCGGTGTCGGTGTGATCAGCTCGATCATCGGGACGTTCACCGTCCCGGTCTGGGAGCGACTTCCGATCCCAATTTTGCGAGCTCATAACGCTGAAGAAGCCATGTTCCGTTCTTACGAAGTTTCCAGTGTCATCACGGTTGCTGTATCCTTCATTTTCGCCACTGTTTATGCTAACGATTGGCGTCTGGGAGCCCTGACGGCAATCGGTGTCGGGCTGGCGGTCGCATTCAACCCTCTGACGTCATACTTCACTGCTACCCGCAAGAAACCTGTCCAGGAAGTCATCGACTCCATGGAAACAGGTACAGCAACAACGATCCTCTCGGGTCTCTCCCTGGGTATGGAATCCACGGTGTGGGCGCTGGTGGTGATCGCCATCAGTTTTGTGCTGGCCATCTTGCTGTACAGCGGCTCAGGTGCACTCTACGTCCTGTATGCCGTGGCTATGATCGGTATTGGTATGCTCAGCCATACCGGCAACAACGTTGCCATGGACTCCTATGGTCCGATCTCCGACAATGCCAATGGTATCGGTGAGCTTGCCTGGCAGGGCATGGAAGATGAGGAGACCCTCAACGCCCGCCAGATCATGGCCGACCTGGATGCCGTCGGGAATACTACAAAAGCCATCACCAAAGGTATTGCTATCGCTTCGGCGGTGATCGCCGCGGTCAGTTTGTTTGCGTCCTACATCACGGATGTCGGGCGCGCTCAAGCCGCAATCGGTCTCCCACGGTTGGATGCCATCCGCATTTCAGACACCGGTGTATTCATCGGTCTTCTGTTGGGTGGCGCGTTGCCCTGGTTGTTCAGCTCATTGGCGATCCGTGCAGTCAGCCGGGCTGCTGGTGAAATCGTCCAGGAAGTCCGCAACCAGTTTAAGATCCCCGGTATTATGGAAGGAACGGTCACACCGGATTACGCCCGTGTGATCGGCATTTCTACCGCCTCTTCACAAAAGGAACTCATCCCGCTGGCGGTCATTTCGATCACACTGCCGTTGATGGTCGGATTGATGCTCGGGGTTGAAGCCCTCGGTGGGTTCCTGGGAGGTGTGATCCTCAGCGGTCAGCTGCTGGCTGTCTTCATGTCCAATTCAGGTGGCGCCTGGGACAACGCCAAGAAAGGTGTTGAAGATGAGGAATCTGACATCGAGGCCAATACCGGTAAAGGTTCGGAGAGACACAAATCAGGCGTTGTCGGTGACACCATCGGTGACCCGCTGAAAGACACGGCTGGTCCGGCTCTCAACCCGATGATCAAGGTCGTCAACCTGGTATCCCTGATCGCTGCTCCAATCCTGGTGCGCTACTCCGACCTGGGTTGGGGAGGCTGGCTGGTTGTCCTTCTCCTGGGTGCAGGTTTCGTCTGGGGCGTCACCCAGAGCAAGAAACCCAGTGAACCGTTCGTGGACATTCCTGCCGAATCAGGTGACTGATCGTTGAAATAGAATAGCTGCAATCTTAGATAAAGAGTGCCCCCGGTCGATTTGCCTGCGGGGCACTCTTTTATCTTCTGTAAGCATATCGAAACTTATGATATCTCGTCATAATGATTAATGGGAAAGATGTAAAAAATGTCCGCTGCATCGTACCCCGGAGAAAAGAAGCCTGTTTTCCCGACTGCGGGTGGGACTTATTGTCTGATATTACAGCTCGATAAGGACCTTTCCCTGGAAATTGGTCGGATCGGTCGCCATGAATTCCACGCTGGGATTTACATTTACCTGGGGAGCGCTCGTGGACCCGGTGGATTGCGCGCCCGCCTCAACCGGCATATCCGTGGGGATGGAAAGACCCATTGGCATATTGATCATCTGCGCAAAATTACCAGGTTGCTGGGCGTCTTCTGGACGCTGGACCCAAAAATCCATGAGTGCGATTGGCGTGTAGATGTCAATGAACTGCCAGGTGCCTCAATCCCTGTTCCCGGGTTCGGAGCCAGTGACTGCTCAGCAGGTTGTCCAGCACACCTGGTCCGTTTTCCTGTACGGGAAAATCAGAGTCAATGGCGAGATGAATTCAAATTAAGTCTATCGGGAAAAACAGGTGGTAAGCTGTATATCATGGGGTAGAATTATGGATAGTTCCCGGCTGGCAGTATGTGCTCCAGCACAGGAGGATTTTATTGAAAAAGTATCTGCGTGATTATTTGTTTTTATTCAGTATTGCTGGTGTGATCATCGCCCTGGACCAGATCACGAAATCGATCGTCAGGGCACAATTAGAGATCGGCGAGATCTGGGCGCCATGGGACTGGATTATTCCTTACGCTCGGTTTGTCCACTGGAAAAATACCGGTGCCGCCTTTGGTATGGCACCCGGTTTGAGTGAAGTCTTCAAGTACCTGGCAATCGTGGTCGCACTGGCGATCATCATTTATTTCCCCCGGGTTCCCCGCGTGGACTGGCCGCTCCGCTACGCGATGAGTCTTCAGCTCGGAGGTGCCGTCGGAAACCTGATTGACCGGTTGACGATCGGTCACGTGACGGATTTCATCTCTTTAGGGAATTTCGCTGTGTTCAATATCGCTGATGCCAGCATCAGCATCGGGGTTGCTGTCCTGGTGATTGGTATCTGGATCATCGAACGGAGAGAAAAGCAGAGTACTGAAGAACCGGAAGATACAGAAGATTCCGATCCATATCCACACACTAATTATTCACAGTCTTCTCCACATAGAGAAGACATCCTGGGATACAGCCCCCAGCCATTTGAGGATGAATGATCAGGTAGAACGCAGGATCGAACTGGCGTACTTGGACGATCGATCTTCTCGGCTGGATAAGTTCATCGCAGATCAAATCGATGATCTCAGCCGGTCTCAGATCCAGCGCCTGATCCGTGATGGCTGTGTAACGGTTGATGGTGAAACTATTCGAAAGACCGGCTACTCTTTGGATGCCGGGGCGAAAATTACCCTCCTGGTTCCGCCCCCTGCACCAGCAGAGATCACGCCAGAAGATATCCCCCTTTCCATCATCTATGAGGATGATAATCTGCTGATTATCAACAAACCGGCGGGGATGGTCGTCCATCCTTCCGCAGGTCATGATTCTGGGACACTGGTGCATGCGGTGCTCTCCCACGCACCAGAAATGGAAGGTGTGGGTGGTGTGGTCAGACCGGGTGTTGTCCACAGGCTGGACAAGGATACCTCCGGCATTATTGTCCTTGCCAAGAATGACTCAGCCCACCGTCTTCTGCAGGCTCAATTTAAGAACAGGGAAGTCGAGAAATGGTATCTTGCACTGGTGGATGGCACCCCGCCGACCACGAAGGGGCGCATTGAAACTCCGATCGGGAGAGATCCAAGCCATCGCCAGCGGATGTCGGTGGTGCCGTCCCATCGAGGCCGTGAAGCCCTGACTGAATATTACACTCGGGAGAAATTCCGGGAACATACTTTGCTGGATGTCCATCTACTGACGGGGCGCACGCACCAGATCCGGGTGCATTTGGCATTTATCGGCTGCCCGGTGGTTGGAGATCTCGTCTACGGTCGGCGCAGGCAGAGCCTGCCAGTCGGTCGCCAGTTCCTGCATGCCGCCCGTTTAACGCTCACTTTGCCGGGTGAATCGACTCCCAGGACGTTTGAAGCTCCCCTGAGCGATGATTTAAAAAACATCCTTGCTGATCTGGATCAGCAGGATGGATGATAACTAATACAAAGGTTTTGCTATGAAAACTATCGATTTGCGTTCAGATACCGTTACCAGACCGACACCCGAAATGCGGGAGGCGATGGCCAATGCCCGGGTTGGGGATGATGTCTACGGCGAAGACCCGACCGTTAACCGGCTGGAGGCCATGTCCGCAGACCTGATGGGTAAAGAAGCAGGTCTGTTCGTTGCTTCGGGGACGATGGGCAACCTGGCGGCGGTGCTGGCTCACTGCCAGCGCGGGGATGAAGTCATCCTGGGGAATAAATCCCACACATTTTACTTCGAGGCCGGCGGGGTCGCGGCGATTGCAGCCTGTCAGCCGTACACCATCCCCAACCAGCCGGATGGAACCCTTAAATTGGGGGATATCCGCGATGCCATCCGGGGTGACGATCCTCATTACCCGGTTTCCCGGCTGATCGTACTGGAAAATACTCATAACCGCTGCGGTGGAGTGTCGCTGAGCGCTGCCTACACCCGGTCGGTCGCAGAGATTGCCGCTCAAAACAACCTCAAATTGCACATTGATGGTGCCCGCATTTTCAACGCGGCTGTCGCCCAGGGAGTCGAAGCCATCGAACTGGTTGCCCCGGCGGATTCGGTCACGTTTTGTCTGAGCAAGGGATTGTCCGCTCCCGTGGGTTCCGTGCTGTGCGGCAGTGAGGAATTTATCTACCGCGCCAGGCGCGCCCGCAAGCAGCTCGGTGGGGGGATGCGCCAGGCGGGTGTCTTGGCTGCTGCCGGGATTGTTGCCCTGGAGCAGGTGCTTCCCAAATTGCCGCTGGACCACCAGCGAGCCAGGCTGCTGGCAGACGGGTTATCCACGATACCAGCACTCTCTGTTGACCCGGTTTACACTAATATGGTCTACGTCCACCTGGACCCGGAACTGCCCCTGGATGCGAGTTCCACCGTTCCGCTGCTGCGGGATCAAGGCCTCCTTGTGGGTGATGTTGGACCGCGCAGTTTCCGCTTGGTGACTCACTACTGGATTGACGACGAAGAGGTTCAGCAGGCTGTTGAAGTTTTTCGAAAAGTGGTCTCAGTTTGATGTAAAGGTGAATTGTATTTTTGAGAATAATCCTGTAAAGATGTCAGAATAAAAATTTCCAGCTAAACGCAAACTATTCAAACCCCTTTTGGTGTGATCATTTCCCGTAAGGTGGCATGAGTTTCCCTCATCTTGACAGAAGCGCTCTCATCGTTGTTGTTCCTGAGAGTGAACACATCTTGGAATAACGGCATGATCGTTCCCACATCGACCAGATGAAGAAGTATAGCGGTCTCCAGGATATAAACAAGGTCTTTGAATGCCTGCTGACGGTCTTCAGCGAGCGGAAGCTGCAGCAATTCTTGGATATCCGCGTGCAGTTCACGGCGCATCCGTGCATCCTCCAGGCGGAAGAACGATTCGAGGGATTCAAGTTCTTCCCGCGGGAACTTCCACTCGCTGACTCTTACGTTCTCTGCCAGGTGTAAGATGGAAGAAGGTCCTGTCAGGGCACAGGTGATCCCTGGTTGAGCCAGAACCCAGGCGATACCGATCTGGATCGCTGATTTCCCGTATTTTGCACCTACCTGCTGCAGCCGTTCCTGGACACGTGAGGCAGATTCCCAGCGTTTCCTGTGGAACAGCGGATCTATCCGGCGGATATCGCTGTTTTGAAAGTTATACCCCGGTTTATATTTCCCGCTCAGGAGCCCGCGTCCCGTCACACTGAAAGCCAGACCAGCAACTCCTTTTTCCCGGCATTTCGGTAAAATCGTCTCCCGCGCATCCCGGGCAACGGCGCTCAATTCAAACATCACGGAGAACATGTTCCCGGCATCACAATACGTATTGACTTTATGCGGTGACAGATGCCCAAGCCCATACCAGCGGATTTTGCCTGACATGACTAAGGCTTCAAGGGTGCCGATGGTCTCTTCAACACCGGTGTGCGGATCGTCAAAGTGGATCTGCAGCAGATCGATGCATTCGGTATGAAGGGCTCTCAAACTGCCTTCACAGGATTGGCGGATCGTTTTGGCGGAAAGGTTGGGTTTTAGACCGTCTCCAACAACGATCTTGGTTGAAACGATCACATCGGAGCGGAAAGGTGCTATTGCTTCTCCCAGGATCTCTTCTGCATCACCATACGATGCTGCAGTATCGAAAAAATTGACCCCCATGTCATATGCCCGTTGAATGACTTTTTTGTAGGACTTCGTATCAGGTGTCCCATAAGCCCCGCTCAATCCGTAACACCCCAGGCCGATCTCTGAAATTTCAATATTATGATGAGAGCGATATTTCATCACCAGCCTCCCCTGAACAGGCGCATAATACTTCTTGCAGATGTAATCCCACCCACAATAATGAGGATTGCCGGGATTGCCATCAAAAAACTCATCCCACCCAGAACACTGGCTCGGATTTCAAGGGGTTCAGAATCCGGATTTGCCAGAAAATCATTGATTTGATCCGCTACCTGTCTTTTCGCATCGTAACCGCTGGAGTACATGTTTGAAATGGGTACCTCCCGAACAGCCGATGCAAGCATAACCCGGTAAGTGCAGTCTTCATCGCAGCGTCGGTCGACCCACGCCTGCTCAACGGCTGGTACGATCTGCTCGTTAATTGGAAAGATGTACAAAATTGACCTGTGGATCTCACAATCAGTCCATCCAGATTCAATCCTTCTGCAGATCACTTCCGATGAAAGGCTCATGATCAGGGCGAACCCGCAGCCAAAAATGATNNAACCCAACACATCCCGGAGCATTGAAGATTGACCTGCGTTTATTGAAGGGTATAACATTCAATAATTTAATTTCTTTCCGCACTTCGATTGCCTTCTCGATCTGCCGTCTGTGCCAGTAGTTGAAGGATGGGGATAACATAGGACAGACGTTTTAGATGGTCTCCGGTGCATTCCTCCCGCTGAGCTGCCAATAACCCTGGGTCTTCTCCGGTGATGAAGGGATCCTCCCATGCTAACCAGTCTGCTGATCTGACGGTGACTCGCTCACGGAGCGGGATCAAGATTTCAGCCAGCACACTTAATCCCGTTGTAGTGATCCCCGGTAGTGTTTCTCCGAGCTGTCCCGCGTGGATAACCATGTAGCACCAGCCAAAATCAAGTTGTCTGCCAAATAGCATTTCACCCACCCGGGTGGCAATCCCTTCCAGTTCTTGGTAGGTCGCAGGATGTGTTGCCCATGCCTTCTGTGAGCGTTGAAATAAAAGCGGAAGATCATCCTCCGTTATTTCATCCAGGTCTCCCAGGTACCCCTCCCGATGTTCAGCTGATTGTAGTGCAAATACCAGGCGGTCCGGGAAAGCGAGATGAAGTACCTTTGTCGGTTTGCTTTGCTGGACCGCATACTGGTATAAAGCTTTGAACTGATCTCCCACATCGACACTGTCTTCCAGATGGAGCAATTTGTAGAACGGATTGTTTTCAAACCATTGGGTGATAACAGGCTGTTGAGTTCTNNTTGGGTGATGACAGGCTGTTGTGCTCTGGTTTGCGGTGTTGTGCAGGCGATGACACGTCCAAATCGTTTTTCCAGGATGGGCGTTACGTCTTTCAGGTGATGAAGTACCATCCCTGCAGGGTCGTGAAGTGGGAATACTATGTCGGCATGCATGGGGTCAAACCTACACTATTTTCTCGAATATAGCATAGCCAAATTTTCGTTACAAGTAACATTTGTACTGAAAATCAAAAGAATCGATATGTATATATTCTTTAATCACTTTGCAATGATTGTGATATATGGCGGTAGTTTGAGATGGAATATGTGGTTGCATTGCCAGGCATTTTGGATTATTCTCACGATTTTAGCGAACAACTCTGTTTTCCTTTTAAACAGGTTCCTTGGTTGTAAGATACTGATTCTCGGGGATTCGATCACCTTGAATTTGAAATATCCGTCCATTACCATATTGGATGGTCTGCATACAAATTATGGGATTGCTGATTCTGGATTTTCACAATACACTTTGACTATCATGACCACCATTTTGGACCTATCTACCTGGTTGATCAGCCTGATCGGATTTTCTGTTCTGATCCACCTTAATCGCCCGCAATCCTGGATTGTGCTGCCTCAAAAACTTCTCAGCAGCGGTGCCGGTCATTTCCTCGGGATATACGGTCTGGTAGTAGGTATCCTGTCGATCTTCAACGGAACCTTGGTCACAGGTCTTTTGGGTGTTGCCAGCGGAGTGCTACTGCTCCTGATGTGGTTCCGAACGGTCAATGCACGTTCAAATATCTCCCCGGACCTGCTGAGGAACACGGTCAGTAATCAAGGTTTAAAGCACAAATTTGGGCTTTGGCTGCCACGCTCTCCCCAACCGGTCATTGTCGAATCCATTCTGATCGGATCTGGAGGGGTTGGAGGGTTCGGGTTGGAGGTGGACCTGTGGCAGCCTCCGGAAAGCATCCAGCCGAGCGGGGTTGGCATCATCTATGTCGATATCGGTGGATGGGAAATGCGTGTACCGGACATTGCCATCAGGAGCACATTCCAGCACCTGACAGGACAGGGGCACTCACTGGTTCGATTTCGCCCCCGCTTCTGGTGGCAGGCTTCACCGGGGGATATGGTTGGCGATATCTTCCAGGCGGTCCTGTGGACGAAAGACCATGCCGAGAGCATGGGCGTTGATCAGAACAGGATCGTTCTGCTCGGTCAATCAGCTGGTGCACATCTATCGCTATTGGCTGCCTACACCTACCGTCAAAGCACGTTCTATCCCAGCGACCAGCCAGAGCGGAACAGATCCATTGCCGGTGTCATTGGCATCTACCCCCCTGTGGAAATCCAGAAAACCTTTGAGCATTGGGGGAATTGGAGTCATGCCGGCATGGTCTTCGGTCATTCTGACGAAGTCTATAAGCGCTTATCCCCGGTAGGATATGTCGGGGAGCACTGCCCTCCAACGTTGGTTCTGCATGGAGATCACGACAGTGTTGTCCCGGTCAATACCAGCCAGGAGATGGTTGACGCATTACACCAGGTTGGCGTTCCTGCCGGGTTCGTCCGTTTTCCGTATGCGGAACATATCTATGATATGGTCTTTCCCGGGATCAATCCAGCGACCCGTGTTGGGCTTTATTACATGGACAGGTTTTTAAATTCGATCTGAAATCAGCACTTTTGATCATATCGGTTGCGAAGGATTATTTTGTGAAAAAGAAAAAAACTATTTATCTGTATCTGGTTGTTGTTCTCATCATTTCTGGAACGCTGTTGATCACTTCCAGCCAAGTCTGGGGGCAGACGACGGATGAACCGGTGTACCTGCCGATCATCCAGTTGTTTCCCACACCGACCCCTCAACCGACGACACCAGTCCCCACGGATGTCCCCTGGCTGGACTATTTCAACTACTACAGGGAGATGGCCGGCTTACCGCCAGTCAGTGAAAACACGGACTGGAGTTATGGTGATTATTTACATGCTCGCTACACCGTCAAGGAGGACGTTCTCGCCCATTCGGAGAACCCCGACAGCGACTGGTATACGGTCGAAGGGGACACCGCGGCACAGAACAGCAATGTGATGGCTGCCAGCGGGTTAGATGCCAGTGATGAATTCGCCATCGATTTGTGGATGAGAGGTCCTTTCCATGCGGTTGGGATGCTCGATCCAGCGCTGTCCGTGATCGGCTTTGGCAGCTACCGGGAGGACATAGGTCACTATCAAATGGCTGCTGCTTTGGATGTGCTCCGCGGTCTGGGGAGCATCCCCTCGGGAGTNNCTGGGAAGCATCCCCTCGGGAGTCCAGTTTCCTATCATCTGGCCGAAGGATGGATCCACTGTCGGTCTGACCTCTCACTGCTGTGAATTTCCAAACCCGCTGACTTCCTGCCCGGGATATGCTGAGCCCAGCGGTCTTCCCCTGATCGTGCAGATCGGTCCTGGAAACCTGACGCCGGATGTCACCGCCCACGGTTTTTCGCAGGGCAGCACACAATTGGAACACTGCGTTTTTGATGAGACCAGCTATACCAACCCGGATCAATACAGTCAGGATCTGGGCCGCCTTGTGCTCAATTCCAGGGATGCAATCGTCCTGATCCCAAAAGACCCCCTGACGAGCGGTATGACCTACACGGCATCGATCACGACGAACGGCAGTATCTATACCTGGTCCTTTACGGTCGATACTTCGGCTGATTCAATGACATCAGGATCACTTCAGGGCGATATCAACCTGGATGGGCTTATGATGGATAGATGAGCCTGTATGTTCATCTATTCCTCAAAGGCTATCCTTGACCGTTGAAATTGCCTTTTTTATTATTTCCATCTCCCATTCTGCCTCCCCGGAATAGAGAGCTGATTTAAATTGGGATACAATTGATTTTGGATGATCAACTTCAACAACGGATAACAGAAATGGATGCAAAAAACCAGCAATATAATCCGCAGCAGACTGCTCAATTCTTCAATGAATTTGGATCCCGGGAATGGGATCGATGGGATGCCGGTATTGAAGAACGCGTCAGCCTGTATTTACACCGCTATTATCTGAATGCCTTTGTGCCTGAAGATGCCCGCGTGCTGGAAATTGGTGCTGGACCGGGACGGTTCACCCAGACCCTGGCGTCGAAGAACGCCCGGGTGGTTGTTGGGGATATTTCTACCGAGCAGCTAAAGCTCAATCGCCAAAATGCGCAGAGGCTTGGCTTTGACCGGGCTGTCCAGGAATGGGTGGAGGTGGATATCACGGATCTGTCCCACTTCTCGACCGGTGAGTTTGAAGTCGTCGTTGCCTACGGCGGACCATTCAGCTACGTGCTGGATCAGCGCGATCAAGCCCTGGCAGAATGCATCCGCGTGTTGTCTCCGGGCGGGATTTTAATCTTGAGTGTCATGTCACTCTGGGGTTCCTGCCACCGGTTTCTATCTGGTGTGCTCCAAATTGACCCATCCGTGAATGAAAAGATCATCGCAACAGGTGATATTACCGCGGAATTGCTGCCGGAGCGGGGTCAGTTTATGCATATGTTCCGTGCCGGGGAACTGCACACCTGGCTAAGTAACGCTGGTCTTGCTGTCCTGGTGCTGTCTGCCTCCGGGGTCTTGGTGAATCGCTGGGGAGATGTATTGTCCGATATCCATCGGGATTCCAAGCAATGGACGGAAATCCTCAACATGGAGGTGGAGGCCAGCAGGGAACCCGGAGCGAGAGATATGGGCACTCACCTGATCGCCGTCGCCAGGAAAACAAATTCGTATTAAGAAAATACGCAGATTGAACCATCCTTGAAGTAATTTGGTTTTTAATAAAACGGAGTCGCCAATGTCGGAAATGAACAATCAAAGTGAAGAAAAAAAGCTCGTGCAGCACGCCCGGGATATCGTCCGAGATGGATTGTTGTACGGTCTCGGCGGTCTGGCAGGTACATTGATCTTTAGCTGGGCGGTTGGATGGCGCACCTGGGCAGAGATCGGGGATGCGCTTCAGTATGCCACGCTGCTGGCGCTCATCCTGGGAGGTCTGCGTTATATTCTCCGCCCGGCGTTCCCCCGCTTCCGGAAGCTGAAACCTCACGAGATGGAAGCAAATATGGAAAATTTTCCAAAACGGCGATACGACCGGGAGCAGCGTATATTGGACCAGAATTTGAAACAATTCCTGACCGGAGTTGTTGCCGCCAGTGTGTTGTATATTGCATCGAAGATTGTGTACGCCTATCTGGCTATTTAATTCTTCATCATTTATGTTCGTTTGCCAGTTAACTGCAGGAACATGTTGAGATAATTGCCGGTTAAGTGTCCAGAGAGTTTATTCGTGTCGAGAAGAATCGAGGTGGTTCCCTACAACCCTGCCTGGCCAGCCTTGTACGACCAGGAAGCCCATCAGGTGGCGTCTGCCCTGGGGGATGAAATCATTGGGATGTATCATATTGGCAGCACTTCAATCCCGGGGATCAAAGCCAAGCCCGTTATCGATATCATGGTCGTTGTGGACGATATTGAAAAAATCGATGACTATAATTCAGCCCTGCAGGAGATCGGATATCGTCCGCGTGGTGAATTGGACATCCCGGGGAGACGTTATTTCAGCAAAGATACAGATGGCATTCGCTCGCACCAGGTGCACTGCTATCCCCTTGGTCATCCAGAAATCGAACGTCATCTGAATTTCAGGGATTATCTGCGGGAGCATGACCAGGCAGCAGAGGCTTATGGTCAGCTCAAAGAGAAATTAGCCACCCAGCATCGTTATGACTCGCATGCTTATACTGAAGCGAAAAGTGATTTTATCCGGGAAATGGATCGCCGGGCTGCTCTCTGGCGGAAGAATTCCGATCGGCTGGGAAAACTGCCAGGCACCTGATTTTCAAGCAAATTAATTTAACGGGCATCAAAACGCTCCATCGGCAGATGCAACCAGGGTAGTGTTTTCAAAGAAATAATAAGATAAAATATTATTGGAGCACCTTTCAGCGAGATTCTGTTGAGTTGGTTTTGCTCAGGATACAGCATCATAATAACGCTGGAAAGATTTTTTTATTGAAATAGTATTAACTGACGGTTATATAATTATGAATTTGAATCCTTATCAAATTGAGTTTGAACCCGCTGCTAAATTCGTGGTGGAGAACAGCAATCCTATTGAAGAAGCGCGCTTGAGGGCGATCATCGCTGGTCAACCGGCGGGAGAAGATGTGGTTGAGGCTTTCATCAAGGAACAGTCCGAGGAAGGTGGTTGGTATCCATTCTGGTCGACGGAATACGTTTCCATCGATGCGACCTGCTTCCGCCTGGCACAGCTTGAATCTCTAGGGGTCAGCGAGCATCAACCCGTATTTGAACGCGCATTAGATTTCCTTGAAAGTGCACAGCACCCTGGGGGTTTTTGGGAAGAGACACCTCCAGAACCGGAGGTCCTACCTCCCTGGCTGGTCCCGGGTCAGGTCGAATCCCGTGTCTACCTGACGGCAAACTGCCTCTTCTGGTTGTCGATCAGCGGCAGGGAATCATCGATCACCGATAGCGCTGTCCTGTACCTGGAGGAATATGTTGATGAACGCGGTCGATTACCTGGACCGTTGCACGCTCAATGGTTGGCAGCTGCAGCCTGCTATGCCCTCGACCAGATTGAATTAGGGGAACGATTGGTAGATCCATTATATGAACACATACCCGAATTACCTGCTTCCAGCCTGGCATGGATGACAACCGCATTGCTGATTGCCGGTGTTTCCAGGGAGGATGAAGTCATTCAAAAGGCGGCGGAGCGACTTGCCGGACACCAGAAACAGGAAGGGCATTGGTCCAGTGAGGATGGTCCGGATTTCGATGTCCACACTACCCTGGAATCGATGCGGGTATTTCTCTGGTTGGGGAGCTAAACAGTCAATTTATTTCGGTACGCTAATCTTGGAAGCGGGTTTGTTCATTTAATTCGATTTCGTGATGCAAAGGATTCTTCCACGGGTACTGACCTTCCTGGTGGGTGGGCGGATCGTGAAAAAGAAATCATTTTCAGTCGTTTAATCAATCAGTTAAGATGAATGGAGCAATCGGCGGATGAAAGAATATAAACGTGCCTTTTCTAATGCACCCTGGGAAAAAAAGATCGGCTATTGTCGGGCGATCCGGGCAGGGGACAACATCTATGTTACCGGGACCGCTCCAGTGGATGACCAGGGCAGCACCTACGCCCCAGGTGACGCCAGGGCGCAGACACGGCGCTGCCTGGAGATCATCGAGCAAGCATTAAATGACCTGGATGCGGGGTTGGAACACGTTGTGAGGACGCGCATGTTCGTCACGGATATAGATCGCTGGCAGGAGTACGGGGAAGTTCACGGCGAGTTCTTTCGTGAGAATCCACCGGCAACCACCATGGTGGAAGTCGCTCGCCTGATTCAAGCAGATATGCTGATTGAAATTGAGGCCGATGCAGTCGTGGGATAAGCGATCCCAAACCAACGCCTCAGGAGGCTTGGCGAATCAGGGCAGTTCAACCTGCAGCCCGTTGAATGCCCCTTCGACGGAAATGTATTCGTCGGGATTAACATCGGATTGCATTGCCATGAAGAAATTACCGCTGATCTCATCCCCGACCACCCGCTCGATCTCATAGGTCCCATAATCCAGGAAATACACGCCTCTCTCGGTTTCCAGGATCGCAGAAGGGGCATGGAGGGTTGCGCTTTCCTGATAGGATTCCATAACGATAAAATCTGGAACCAGTTCCGGGGAAATGAACAATGTCAGGGTATATTCCCCGTTAATGCTGATAAGGTCGACGACAATCTCATCGTCTGTAGATTGATCAACGTAATTAATGCTGATGATGGTCTCATCAAAACCGGGGTTAAATACGCGGTAATAAAACCCTCCTTCCGGGGCTTTATCCGCAGAAGGTATCCCATCAATCGTCCCTCCATGGGGGATGATCTCGCCTTCTCCGATGCCCGTCCCCGGAGCGCTGTCCTGGGGGATGCCGACCAGTTCAACTGCATCGATTTCGTTCCAGCTTTCTAATTGGGTTTGATCGATGGTGATCCTGACGCCGTAAATAAGGGTGTCGACACCTGAAACCGGGGCGCTCAGTTCGTATGGGCAATCATCTGAGCCTTGGTCGGTTGGCTGGCTTTCATATACGGTGTAGTATTCGTTATCCAGGTCGATCACCTCGACCATGCTGACCTGATCTGGTGAATATGTCTGGATAATATTGATTTCTACCGGGTAGACCGGGACTTCGTAGCGCAGTTCAATCCATTCAACCGAATCCTGGTCCTGGGAAGCCCATGCGGAGGGTTCGTCGGAGCACATTTCACCAATGAGTTCAGTATCTGGCTCGCCGAGAGCCTGTTCAGCAGACCATGCCGGTGTTGAATATTCTGAACTCGCCTCAGCCCCGGTAGCCCATTGATGAAGCAGTTCAATTTTCGCAGCCGGGGTCTCCGATGGTTCTATCAGTATCTCTGTCGGGGTGGGGGTTGATGTGTTCGGGATATCGGTTGCTGTTGGAACCTGGGTGGTTGATGTCGGAGGGATGGTTGTTGAGCTGGGGTGAGGTGTGGACGTCGGTGGGTTGAAAATATCCACCACCGTGCTGCATGCCAGAGCCACCGCAAGTGCAGTGATCCCAATGATAATCAAAAAATGATGATTGCCCGATTTCATTTTGCTCCTCTGTTACTTCCAAACAAAACAGCCTATATATACTAACTATACCACCGACTTCGATTTCAACTGCGAATTCGCCTCCGACGCAGGTGTCCGCAATAGATAAAAATACACCCGTCTACCATAGACAAAACATGGGCAAATGTGTTACAATGTAATACATTGTTGGAAAAATATGATTAAAAGAGGAAACATCAATGGATGATCGAAGTCGGATCCCGACTTTTAATATGAAAGTCGTTGTCCAGGAAACGGGCATAAAGCCAGATACGCTGCGCGCCTGGGAACGAAGGTACGACCTGCCGAACCCGCACCGCACTTCAGGTGGGCACCGGCTGTACTCTCAGCGGGATATTGATATGCTGCGCTGGTTTATGGCCCGGCAGGATGAAGGATTGAGCATAAAAAGAGCGGTAAATCTGTGGCAGCAGATCGAAGCCGAGGGGCGCGATCCATTACTGGTTTATGAAACTGACCATCCAGAGGTCGCCCTGCCAAAAGCGGTATCTGGAGATAGCTCTACCTTAAGACAAATGCGCCGGGATTGGATCAATGCCTGCATGGCATTCGATGCTCAGACGGCTCAGACCATTCTGGCGGAAGCTTTTGCTATGTTCCCGGCAGAAACCGTGGTCATGGGCTTGCTGCGCAAGGGGATTGCAGAGATCGGTGAAAGCTGGTTCGAGGGGAATATCAGCGTACAGCAGGAACACTTTGCCTCTGAGATCGCCCTAAGGCAGGTCGAAGCTCTGCTGGCGTCCGCCGCCTCGCTCCAGGTGACCCAGACAGGTAAGCTGATCGTTGTCTGTCCACCAGAAGAACAGCATACATTTGGACCGCTGACGATCACTCTATTGCTGCGCAGGCGCGGCTGGGATGTTGTTTACCTGGGGGCGAATACACCGATCAACGAGCTGGAAGGTGCCATCCATACAATTCAACCCAGGCTGGTGATCTTCTCAGCTCAATCGCTGAGGACAGCCAGCACTCTCCTTGATGCTGCGGAGTACCTGGCTGAATTGGATATTCCTGTTGCTTTTGGCGGATATATCTTTGTTTCCTCACCAGAACTGGTTGAATACATTCCAGGTTACTACCTGGGTGAAGCTATGGAGGCTATCCCGGAGAGAATCGCTCAGTTCATGCGGGACCCGGACATCGAACCTGTGGATAAGAAACCCAGTCAATCCTATCTCTCCGCCCTGGAAGACTTCCGCTCAAACCGGTCGACAATCGAATCGAAATTAATGGCGAAACTATCCCAGGAGCGTTTCAAAAGTGTTTCCCTGAGCATAATTAACCAGGATTTTGGAAATGATATCGATGCAGCTTTACGGCTGGGAAACCTTCAGTTTATGAACGATAATCTCGTCTGGCTGAGGGAGCTCATGGAGAATAAAGATTATCCAAAACCGAATATTACTTTGAATATTTTTCTGCAGGCTTATTACAATGCTGCTGCTGAAGTTCTCAGCGATAAATCGGATGTCTTCCTGCAGTGGTTGGCCAGCAAAGTTGAAAATGAACAGCTGGAGACACAGGCTTAGAATTAATCTTAGAGAATTTAATCAGAAATTTGAAGGTCCACTGGGATAGCTGACAGCACAGCTNNATTTGAAGGTCCACTGGGATAGCTGACAGTACAGATTTCCCAGTTTTTGTTTAACGAAACCAGTTCTGCCCTGGATATTGTTTACCATTGATCCCTCTATAACCTATCGGATTATAGGTCCCATCAATTGCCATCTGGCAAAGCTGGGAGGCAGCCGCTGCTTTGTTGATTATCTACCTCATTGGCGTGTCAGTTGACAGCCGTTTATCTATAGAATAGACTCAATCTATCATTTCTTTCTGATCACGGCGGAGGGCCAGATGCAAACCGAACTCACTCAATCAACACCATTGCTGGATGCGGATGGATATCTCAACCAGGTCGGCTGGGCGCGTCATCCAATCTTAGACTGCAACCTGGAAAATGCTGCCTTCTACCCCTGGATGCTGCGGTTTTGGCAGTTCGCGCGCATTAAGGTGTGGGATTACTATGCAATCTTCACACCGCAGCGTTTCTTTTCTGCGACCATCGCCAACCTGGGTTATGCAGGTAATATATTCGTTTATACACTCGACTTTGAAAGCGGGGATCTGCATGAAGAGAGCCTGGTGATCCCTCTTGGCAAAGGAATCACCCTCAGCCGGAACACAACCGGCACCTGTGAATATCATGGGCAGGGGGCTCATCTGAAGTTCGAGGCAGACTCAACCTCCCGTCAGCTGTTAGTGGATTGGCCGGCATTCAACCAGGGGCGCGGCATCCATGCCGAAATCAGACTTGAGCAGCCGCCACAGCATGAATCAATGAATATCGTCATCCCGATACCAGGTAAACGCTTTTATTACAACCATAAGATCAACTGCCTGCCCGCCAGCGGTCACCTGACCTATGGCGAGATCGAAGAAGAACTGCACCCGGAATCCAGCCTGGGACAGCTGGATTGGGGGCGTGGGGTGTGGGAATACAGCAGCTTTTGGAACTGGGCCAGTGCGTCCGGATTCCTGCCGGATGGTAGGACTGTTGGCTTGAACCTGGGGTGCGGTTTTGGGGATACCAGTGCCGCTACAGAAAATGCCCTCATCTTGGATGGTCGAATCCATAAACTGGACCAGGTAAGTTTCGATTATGACCCCGACGATTTTATGAAACCATGGATATTCACTGACAATCAGGGAAGATTGGACCTGGATTTCAGGCCCTTTAAAGATCGATTCGCGGCAACAAAATTAGTGATCATTGACAGTGAAGTTCACCAGCTTTTCGGCCGCTACAGCGGTCGAGTGGTGGCAGACGATGGCGAAGAGCTCCATATCGATGGACTGATCGGTTTTGCAGAAGAACACCATGCCAGGTGGTGATTAACACACATGAAACCCTGGCAAACCATGACCTGGTTTATGCTGGTTTTGTCACTGGTATGCCTGGTCAGCCTGTTTGTTCATGAACTCGGGCATGGATTTACGGCGGTTGCGCTTGGCGGAAAGTTCAACGCCCTGTATGTCTGGCCAGGATTTCAAATTTGGCCCGAGTTTGGACGATCCTACCCGGGTGAATGGACAGGTCATATCGGAATTGCTGATCTTGAATTCGGTCAGTACTGGGGGGCGGATAGCTGGCAGTACGGCCTGGTCCTGCTGATGGGAAGCGGATCGAATCTGCTCCTGGCAATACTTTCACTGATCGGGTTGTGGGTGATCCGTTCCCACAATAATTTTCGCATGTTCCTCACAGCCGGATCATTGATGTTTGTCGATCTGGCTTTATATACTTTTTTGCCGTTGCTCGGTTTGCGGCACTTTGTGTTTTTCGGCGGAAGCACACCCGAACCGCTGATCGGTGCTGTCCAGATGGGCATCCCTGGCTGGTTTTTTAGCACAGTTGTCGGATTATCATCACTCGGGATGATCTATGGTTTGATCGCTACCTGCGCAAATATCCTCTTTGGAACGATCATTAACAAATCATTCCAACCAAACTT
>JABAOG010010171.1_pt2 | contig 27037 bp, 23 predicted proteins | sample 7062131 | NCBI WGS metagenome assembly JABAOG01 (sample SAMN14538629, study PRJNA623070) | marine sediment metagenome | biome: marine biome [ENVO:00000428]; feature: marine pelagic biome [ENVO:01000023]; material: deep marine sediment [ENVO:00002113] | place: India: Arabian Sea | collected... | reverse complement strand
CCGGGGGGCGGAGGCGCCCAGGCCAGCGACGCCAGGACGGCGGCGTTGACCGCCGTGAGCTTCGCGGCGAAGTCGAAGTCGACCCCCTCCACCACGTCGCCGTAGGCGATCCCGTCCTCGGTGCGCAGGTCCTGGTGCTGGCGCGTGTAGTTCTCGTGCGTCTCCATGATCCGCACCGCCGGGAAGCCCGCGTCGTTGAACGGGCGATGGTGCCCGCCCCGGCCGAAGCGATCGAGCCGGTAGATCATCATGGCGTCGAGGTTGCGCCCGGCCAGGTACTGGGAGGTGACGCGGTCCACGTAGCGGGCGAGCTGCCGGGACGGGCCGTCCACCTCGCCCCCGTAGAAGCGGTGCGCCGTGTGTTCGCGCTCGGTCGTCGAGGGCGGGACGGGCTCCGAGAAGACCCGGAACGTAGTGTTGTCGACGACGCCGTCCACGCCCTCGATGTTGCCGATCATGTCGTTGTTGAGCACGGCCTCGATCCGCCACCCCTCCGCCCGCGCGACCTCCGCCATNNTTGTTGAGCACGGCCTCGATCGTCCACCCGGAATCGCTGGCGACGCGCGCCATGTGGCGTCCTCCGAACAGTCCCTGCTCCTCGCCCGAGAGCCCGGCGTAGACGATCGACTTGTCGAAGCGGTAGCGCGTCAGCACGCGCGCGGCCTCGAGCGCGCCGGCCATGCCGCTCGCGTTGTCGTTCGCGCCCGGCGAGTCGGAGGTCGCGTCCAGGGCGTCGGACACCCGGGAGTCGATGTCTCCCGACATGATCACGTNNGTGCGTCGCGCCCCGCTGGATGGCGACCACGTTCACGATGCGCGTGTCGACGGGGATCCTCGAATCGGGATCGCCCTCCTCCACGTATCCTTGGAAGGAGACCTCGAGGCAGCCGCCGCACGCCGCCGAGATGCGATCGAACTCGGCCTTGATCCAGCGCCGCGCGGCCCCGATGCCGCGCGTCGCGGACAGCGTGTCGGATAGCGTGTGGCGGGTCCCGAAGCCCGCCAGCGTGCGAATGTCGCGTTCGATCCTGTCGGCGGCGACGGCGTCTACGATGTCCTGGATGCGCGGGTCGACCGCGGGCGGGGGGGCGGGACCGGCGTCCTGCGCCGCGGCGGCCCCCGGCGGGGCCCAGATCGTCGCGCCCCAGGTCACGAGCGCGAGCGGAACAACGAACCGTCCTGGGAGCGCGTGCATCGAACCTTGCATCGGGTCACGTGTGTCAGGAAGCGGAGAGGCGGGTCGGGCCGGGTCGCGGCTACCGTCTCGGCGACTCGCCAGCCAACATGCGCCGCGCGCGCCGGTCGGTCCAGTCGGGCGCAGGGAGCGAATTCGGGCCGGAGAGGCCGTCGCGGGCCCGGACGCGCCGCGCCCAGGGGAACCGGAGGAGCACATGCGAAGCAGAGTCGTCTTGATCGCCGCGTGCTGCCTGACGCAGTCCGTCGGCTGCAGCGGCAACAACTCGCGCTCGGCGGAGCCGGCGGTGCGGTCCGGACCGGTCCTGGAGCCCGCCGCGGAGCTGCAGTTCCGGCAGGGGGTGGAGTACCGCGTGGAGGCGCGGCTCGATGAGGGCCCCGACGTCCTGCACGCGCGCGCCGAGCTGCGCTACACCAACCGGTCCCCGGAGCCCCTCGACACGCTCTGGTTCCAGCAGTACCTGAACGCGTTCCGGCCGAACAGCGCGTGGGCCCGGCGGGAGCTGGAGTTCGACAACCGCCGTTTCCAGGATCTCGGCCCGGATGAGTGGGCGTACCAATCGCTGACGTCGGTCGAGGTGGACGGCCGGCCCGTCGCGACGGCGTACCCCGGCGCGCCGGACTCGACGGTCGCCGCGATCGCGCTCCCGGCGCCGCTCGGCCCCGGCGAGAGCGTGACCGTCGACCTCGCCTGGGATGCACGGCCCTCGACGCTGCCGCGCCGGCAGGGCCGCAGGGGTCGCCACCACGACTTCGCGCAGTGGTTCCCGATCGTGGCCGTGTACGACCGCACCGGATGGGCGGTGCGGCCGCTGCTGCCGCAGGGCGAGTTCTACGGCGAGTTCATGGACTTCGACGTGACGCTGGACGTGGCCGCGGACCAGGTGATCGGCGCGACCGGGGTCCCCGTCGACGGCGACCCGGGCTGGGCCACGGCCGCCGCGGCCGGATACGCGGACTCGATCCGGTACCGGCGGGACGCCTACGGCGACGCCGGTGCCCCCGAGCCGCTCGGCCTGCTCGACGCCCCGGTCGGGCCGGGCCGCAAGCGCGTACGCTGGCGGGCCGAGGCCGTGCACAACTTCGCGTGGAGCGCCGCGCCGGACTACGTCTACGAGGGCGGAACGTGGGACGACGTCGCCATCCACGTCCTCTATCAGCCGGGCGACAGCACGTGGGAGAACGGCCAGGCGCTGCGACACACGCGGACCGCGCTCGCGTGGCTGGACTCCATCTACGGCGGCTTCGCCTGGCCGCAGATCACGAACGTGCACCGCATCGAGAACGGCGGCACCGAATTCCCGATGATGGTGATGGACGGCGCCGCGTCGCTCGGCCTGATCCTGCACGAGGTCGGGCACAACTACACGATGGGGATCCTGGCCAGCAACGAATGGAAGGAGGGCTTCCTGGACGAGGGGATGACCTCGTTCCAGACGAGCTGGTACTTCCAGACCCACGGGCAGCCGGACGTCTGGCAGGAGGCGTTCGAGAACGTGGCCGAGTGGGACCGCGCGGGCAAGTCGCAGCCGCTGACCACGCACTCCGCGGACTTCCGCGATTTCCGGACCTACGGCGCGATGACGTACACCAAGCCGTCCGTGGTCTACCGCATGCTCCAGGGGCATCTGGGGGACGAGACGTTCCGCCGCGGCCTGCGCCTCTACTACGAGCGCAACGCGCTGCGCCACGTCACGCTCGAAGACTTCCAGGGCGCGATGGAGGAGGCCAGCGGCCGGGAGCTGGACTGGTTCTTCGACCAGNNGCTGGACTATGCGGTTCGCGGCGCCACGACGGAGCAGCGGCCCGACGGCTCCTGGGTGACGCGCGTGGAGGTCGAGCGCACGGGCGACGCCTGGATGCCGGTGGCGCTCGAGGTCGGCGGCGTGCGCAGGGCGCTGACCTCGCGGGAGCGGATCCAGACGGTCGAGGTCGTCACTCCCGAGCGGCCGGCCGCGGTCGTACTGGACCCCGATACACTGCTGCTCGACGTCGACCGGACGAACAACCGGCACCGGTTCGACGATTCGATGCGCGGCGGTGGGCGAGTCAAGGCCGGGGACGGAATCGAACCGTCGTACCTCGGGGTCATTAGCCCCGCGCTCTCCCACTGAGCTACCCGGCCGGAGATGCGAGCCGGGCGAGAGATCGGGGCCCGGCCCCGCCGTCCTCACCCTCGAAACGTTGCAAGATCGCGACCAACCATGGAGCCAAGAACGGTGCTGCTGGTCGAGGACAACTTCGAGAACCGCACGATCTACGCGGCGTACCTCAACCATCGCGGGTATCGGGTTCTCGAGGCCGCGACCGGTCTCCAGGGGCTGGACCTCGCCCGGCGGCTGCGCCCGGACGTGATCCTCCTCGACATCTCGCTGCCGATCATCGACGGCTGGTCGCTGGCCGAGCGGCTCCAGCGCGACGCCGGGACCGCGGCGATCCCGATCCTCATCCTCAGCGCGTACGACGCCGGCACCCACGACTCCCGCGGTATCTCCTACGCGGGTTACCTGGTCAAGCCGTGCGATCCGCCGCGCGTCGTCGCCGAGGTGGAAGCGTGCATCGGGCCACCCCTCGACGAGCCCGGGTAAGGCCGATCCATTGTCGGCATCGTCGGGATCGCGGGCCCGGGCGCGATCGCGCGCGTCGGACCGTGGCCATCGCTGTGGATGATGCCGAGCTGCCGGGTCTGAAGCTCCGTGAGCGCGCCGCTCGCGCCGCGGTGAAGCGTCTCGGCCTGGAACGGGATCGACGTCAGCCGCGATCGGAACTCGGGCGCGATCTCGTCGAGGCATTCCCGGCCGGCGGGGTCCGCGAGCGCCGGGCCTCGGGCTCGACCGTCGCCGGCGGCGAAGCGCCCGGCCCGGGTGCGGCGGTTCCGGCGCACCGATCCACTCTGGTTTCCTGGCTCATCAGCGACGCGCCGCACATACGTGAACGGTCGGGGCCAGGCTCGACGGCGGTCGCGCGCTGGCTCGGCGCGGGAGCGCCGTGCGGCCGCCCACGTGTCGGGCGCTCGGGCCGCGGCCGTGCCCGCCGTGCGCCGTGGCCGGGCCGCCGGGAGGCACGGCCGTTGCCGTGGTTCGGCGCCGATGCACGAGAGCGATCCACGGGACCCGACGCCTGAACGGCGGATCCGGATCGCCGCCGTCGGCGACCTGCACGCCGGCAAGGTCGCGCGCGGTGCACTGCTCGACCTGTTCGCCCGCGTCAGCCGCGAAGCGGACATCCTGGCACTGTGCGGCGACCTGACGCACCACGGCCGGCCGGAACAGATGCGCGCGCTGGTCGAGGAGCTGATGGCCGTGGACATCCCGATCGTCGCGGTGCTCGGCAACCACGACCACGAGGCCGAAGCCGCGGAGGAGCTGACAGCGCTCCTCGAGGGTCGCGGCGTCCACGTCCTCGACGGCGACCACGTGGTGATCGACGGCGTCGGCTTCGCCGGCATCAAGGGATTCTGCGGCGGGTTCGGCCGTAACACCATCAGCCCGTTCGGCGAGCCGCGGCTCAAGGAGTTCGTCCAGGAGACGCTCGACGAGGCGCTGAAGCTCGAGACCGCGATCCGTTCGCTGACGACGGAACAGAAGATCGTGCTCATGCACTTTTCGCCGATCCAGGACACGGTCGTCGGCGAGCCGGAGCCGCTGTACCCGTTCCTCGGCTCGTCGCGCTTCCTGCCGTTACTCGAAACCCACGGCGCGACGGCGGTCTTCCACGGCCACTCGCACTACGGCACCCACCACGGCCGCTCCCCCGGCGGCGTGGACGTCTACAACGTCGCGCTCCCGCTCCTCGAGACCCTCGGCCGGCGCTTCCACGTCTGGACCGGGCCCGCCCCGGAGCGGCGCGCCGGGGAGGCGCCGGCATGAGCGCCGCCGCGGGCGAGTCCGGCCGGCCGCCACGTGCGTGCGCCGCGCCGGGCATCCGCGCCGCCGACGGCCGTGCGGCGGCCGCTGCGGCGGAGGGGCTCGACCTCCCCGCACGCGCCACCGCGGACGCGGGCTGGAACGTCGTCGAGGAAGGGTTCAACGTCGCACGGGAGCACGAGATCGAGTCGCTCTTCGCGATCGGCAACGGCTACGTCGGCACGCGCGGCTCGCTGGCCGAGGGCAGCCCGCTGTCCGCGCCGGCGACGTTCATCGCCGGCGTCTTCGACGTGCTGCCCCATTCCGGCGCGACCCCCGAGCTGGCCGTCGCGCCGGACTGGATGCGACTGGCCGCGGAGGTCGACGGGCAGCCGCTGACGCTCGCGAAGGGCGAGATCCTCGATCACCGCCGCATCCTCGACCTCCGCCAGGGCCTGCTCTGGCGCGCGTGGCGGCACCGCGATCCGAGCGGCCGCGTCACGTGCGTTCGCGGGCTGCGGATGGCCTCGCTCGCTGACCGCCACGCGCTCTTCCAGTCCGTGGTCCTCACGCCCGAGAACTTCAGCGGCCGTCTGTGGCTGGAGACGCGCATCGAGGCACTGGAAGACCGGCGGGCCTGGACGCCCGAGCCGCGGCCGGCGCTCGCGCCGGCACCGCCCGAAGAAGCGGGCGTGCCGGCCGCCCCACCGCCCGCCGCCGCCGTCACCCTCACGCTGAGTACCGCGACGAGCGGGATCGCCGCCTCGTTCGCGGCCGCGTCCGACATCCACCCCCCGGACGTCCCGACGTTCGAGCGCGCGGCGGAGGCCGCCGGCGGCCGGATGGTCGAGCGCCGCGAGCTCGACATCGAGATCGGGGAGACGTACCGCCTCGACCGATTCATATCGGTCTTCACGTCCCGGGACACGGAGCGCCACGCCGCCGCCGCGGCCGAGCACCTCGCCGCGCTGCGCGATCGTGGCGCGGAGCACCTCCTCGCCGCGCACGTGCGCGCGTGGCGCGAACGCTGGCGCGCCGCCGACGTCGAGATCGACGGCGACGACGACGCCCAGCGCGCGATCCGCTTCGCCTGCTACCACCTGATCGCCGCGGCGAACTCCCAGGACGAGCGTGTCTCGGTCGGCGCCCGCGCGCTCACCGGGCCGGCCTACAAGGGCCACGTGTTCTGGGACACCGAGATCTACATGCTCCCGTTCTACCTCTACACCCACCCGCCCAGCGCGCGCGCGCTCCTCATGTACCGCTGGCACACGCTGCCGGCCGCCCGCCGCAAGGCCCGCAGGCTCGGCTTCCGTGGCGCGTTCTACGCCTGGGAGTCCGCCGCCGACGGCCGCGAGGCCACGCCGCGCCAAGCGCTCGGACCCGACGGCGAGGTCATCGTGATCCGCAACGGCGAGCTGGAGGCGCACATCAGCGCCGACATCGCCTACGCCGTCTGGCAGTACTGGCAGGCCACGGGCGACGACGCGTTCCTCCGCGACGCCGGCGCCGAGATCCTCTTCGAGACCGCCCGCTTCTGGGCCAGCCGCGGCCGGATCGAGGACGACGGCCGCTTCCACATCCGTCACGTGATCGGGCCCGACGAGTATCACGAGGACGTCGACGACGACGCGTACACCAACGGGATGGCCGCGTGGAACCTCGAGCGGGGCGCGGACGCCACCCGGATCCTTGCCGAGCGCTGGCCCGAGCGCTGGCGCGAGCTGAGCGGCCGCCTCGATCTGGCCGAGGACGAGGCGCGGGAATGGCGCCGCCTCGCCGATGCCGTCCACCTCGAGGTCGACCCCGCGACCGGGCTCATCGAGCAGTTCCGCGGCTATTTCGCGCTCGAGGACCTCGACATCGCCGCGTACGAGCCCCGCACCGCGCCGCTGGACGTGATCCTCGGCCGCGATCGGATCCAGGGCACGCGGGTGGTCAAGCAGCCGGACGTGCTCATGCTGATCTACCTGCTGTGGGACCGGTTCCCGCCCGAGGTCCGGGCCGCGAACTTCGATTACTACGACCCGCGCACCGGTCACGGCAGCTCGCTCAGCCCCTCGATCCACGCGCTCCTCGCCGCGCGCCTCGGTCACACCCGCCTCGCCGAGCGCTACTTCCGCCAGGCCGCCTCGATCGACCTCGCCAACAACATGGGCAACGCCGCCGGCGGCGTGCACGCCGGCTCGCTCGGCGGCCTCTGGCAGGCCGTCGTCTTCGGCTTCGCCGGGGTGCAACCCCGCCCCGATGGCCCGACGCTCGAGCCCCACCTGCCCGACGGCTGGCGTGGGCTCCGCTTCCCCGTCCGCTGGCGCGACGCCACGCTGCGCGTCCGCGTCGACGCCTCGGGCGCACCGTCCCTCGCCACCGAACCCGCCGAGCCTCAGGAGTGAACCGATGCCCATGATCCTCGTCCCTCTCGACGGCACACCCCACGCGACCGTCGCCCTCCCCGTGGCCAAGACGCTGGCCGCCCTGCTCGAGGGCGAGCTGCACGTGCTCCACGTGGCCCGACGCGCGATCCCGCCCCGCGAGCTGCTCGGTCAGCTCGGTCTCTCCGCCGAGGACCTGCACGGCACCGTCCTCGATCTCGAGACCGGCTCCCCCGCCCGCGCGATCGTGGACGCCGCCCGCGAGCACGAGGGCGCGTCCATCGTGCTCTGTACCCACACGGGCATGGAAAAGCCGTACGGCGCGCTCGGCCACGTCGCCGACGAGGTCCTGCGCACGTCGCCCGCACCCCTCGTCCTCGTCCAGCCCGAGCGCGGTCACCGGCCCTGGGTGGTCGATCACATCCTGCTGCCCCACGATGGCACGCCGACGACCGCAGCCGGCTTCGCGCCCGCTTCGGACCTCGCGCTCCGCGCCCACGCCGCGCTCCTGGTCCTCCACGTCGTCGCACCGGCCGGACGCCAGCCCAGGGAGCCGGGCACCTTCACCGTGCCTCGCTACGTCGACCAGCCGCAGCACGAGTGGCCGAGCTGGGCCGCCGAGTTCCTCGAACGCGTCTGCGAGATGGGCGGCCTGCCCGACGAGCTCGCGCTCCACCTCCAGCTCGCGTCCGGCGAGCCCGGCGCCGAGATCGTCCGCTACGCCCGCGAACACGGCACCGACCTGATCATCCTCGCCTGGCACGGCCACGCCGAGGCCGAGCGCGCCGAGACCATGAAGACCGTCATCCACCAGGCGCCGTGCCCCGTCCTGGTCTACCGCGTCCCGGAGAGCGCCGCGACCTGATCCCCACACCGGCCGACGCCGGCCCGGGCTTCGCCTTCCGCATCCGCCCACAGGATTTTCAGCCGATTCCCCACAGACTTTCCTTCAGGTCCCGACAGACCCGGGCGCCCGGATCCCGCATCTTCGACCCGGGTTCCGGTCGACCCCCCGGCGGCGCCCGGCCGGTACGCCGGCGCCGTTGAGGGGTATGATTGGGAGCACGAAACGGGCGGCGGCCGTCCGGGACCCGCGGTACCCCGGACCGTTGTGGGGGAATCCCCCACAACGGGTTGACCCAACGCCCGACAGACAGCAGTACAGCCTATGTTTAGCTTGATTCCGTCGACCTGGGATCGCGCGCTGCGCGGACGGACGAGGATGATGCCGAGAGCGCGGACGGGGAACGGTGCCGGGCGTGGAGCCGCGGACCGTTCCCACGAGAAGAGCGGCCGGGTCCGGAGCATCGGCCCGATCGTCGCGCTGCCCGCGGCCATGAGCCCGGCGCAGCGTGTTGTCGCGCGCTTGCTTCGCGTACCGCTGTTCTACAAGATCCTGCTGGCGAACGCGGTGCTGGTCGTCGCGGTCGCGGTGGTCGGGCCGATGCTCGCCGTGCGGCTGGTCCGGAGCTGGCCGGGCCTGGTCACGGGCGAAGTCGTCGGCGCGGTCGCGCTGGCCGGAGTGGCGGTCAGCATCCTGCTGAACGCCGTGATCCTGCGCGTCGCGCTCTCACCGCTGTCGGCGCTCGAGCGGACCGCGGAGCGAGTGCAGTCGGGCGAGCTGGAGTCGCGGGCCGCGCTCTCGGCCGTTGCCGACCGCGACCTCGAACGTCTGGTCGTCACCTTCAACGGGATGCTGGAGAGCAGCGCGAGCTACCGGCGCCGGCTGCGGGAGATCGCCGCCCGGGCGCTGGACGCGGCCGAGGAGGAGCGCAAGCGCATCTCGCGGGAGCTGCACGACGGCACGGCGCAGACGCTCGCCGCGCTCCGGGTGCGGCTCCGGCTGGCTCGCGCGGCGCGGGAGGACGCCGACCGGGCGGCGCTGCTCGAGGAGGTGAGCGAGGAGATCGGCGCGGCCATGGAGGAGATCCGCCGCATCGCGCGGGGCCTGCGCCCGCCTGCGCTGGACATGCTCGGCCTCGCGCCCGCGATCGAGTCGCACGCCCGCAGCGTGGCCGAGGCGACGGGGCTGGCCGTGGACATCGAACTCGATCCGGTCGGCGGGCTGATCATGCCCCATGCCGAGCTCGCGCTCTACCGGGTGCTCCAGGAGGCGCTCTCGAACGTCGTGCGCCACGCGCACGCGAAGCGAGTACGGATCCAGCTCCGGCGGCGCGCCGGCTGCATCGAGGCGGTCGTCGAGGACGACGGCCGCGGCTTCTCCGTCGAGGAGGCGCTGACCGATGGCGACCGCGGCCTCGGCCTCTTCGGGATGAAGGAGCGTGCATCCTACGTCGGCGGCCGGGTCGAGATCGCGAGCGAGCGCGGCGTGGGCACGCGCGTGTGCGTGACGATTCCCAGATTGGAGGCCGAACCCTATGCCTGACACGATCCGAATCCTGCTGGTGGACGATCACGTCGTGCTGCGCGCCGGGCTGCGCGCGCTGCTCGAAGCCGAGGAGGACATGACGGTGGTCGGCGAGGCCTCCACGGGCGAAGAGGCGATCGACGCCGTGGGGGCCGGGGAACCCGACGTCGTCGTGATGGACCTCTCGATGCCCGGGATGGGCGGCCTCGAGGCGACGAAGCAGATCGCCGCGCTCGGGCAGGACACCCGCGTCCTCGTGCTCACCATGCACGCCGAGGAGGAGTACCTGCTCGCCGTCCTCGAGGCCGGCGGCAGCGGCTACGTCAAGAAGACGAGCGCCGACGAGGACCTGACGAACGCGATCCGCACCGTCGCCCGGGGCGAGGTGTTCCTCTACCCGAGCGCCGCGAAGCTGCTGCTCCAGGGCTTCCGCGTGCGTGGCGAGCCGAGCGAGCCCGACCCGCTCGATCAGCTCAGCGACCGCGAGCGCGAGGTCCTGGCCTACACGGCGGAGGGCTTCAGCTCCAGCGAGATCGGCGAGAAGCTCTTCATCAGCCCGAAGACGGTCGACACCTACCGCTCGCGCATCATGGAGAAGCTCGGGCTCAACCACCGCTCCGAGCTGGTCCGGTTCGCGCTGAGGACGGGGCTGCTCAAAAGCGAAGAGTGAGGCGGCACGGGAGACCACCGGGCTCGCACAGTGCAGCAGCCTCGGGCGGTTCGGCGATGCGCGTGCGGCGTGAGGGACCTTACTCCTGCCGCAGCAACCGCGCTGGCTCGATCCCCAGTACTCGTCGCGCCGGCAGATAGCACGCCGCCAGCGTGACGATCCCCAGACCGCACGCGACGGCGCCGAGCGTCAGCGGGTCGAACGGGGACACGCCGACCAAGGTGCCTCTGATGACGCGCGCCGATAGGTAGATCCCCGGCCCCCCAAGCAGCAGCCCAAGCACGACCAGCCGCGCACCCTCGCCCACCACGAGTCGAAGCACCCCGCTGTGCTCGGCGCCGAGCGCCAGACGCACGGCCAACTCGTGGCGCCGCCGCGTCACCGACCCGGCGACCACGCCGAACAGCCCCATCGCCGCGAGGAGCAGGGCGCCGAGCCCGAAACCGGCGATCAGCNNCGGCTGCCGCAGCGACTCGCTCACCACCTGCTCCATCGACCGTACGTCCGCGAGTGCGAGCTCCGGGTCGATCCGCCGAATCGCCGCCCGCACCTCCGGAACCAGGCTCGAGGGTGCGCGCTCCGTCCGTAGCGCCCAGGAGAGGCCGTCGTATGATCGGTAGTCCTCCCTCAGATAGACCTGCGGCCGGTCGTCCCGGTGGAGGTCGTACATCCGCGCGTGCTCTGCCACGCCGACCACGGTGAGCGAATCGTCACCGAACACGAGCGTCGCGCCGATCGGATCGCCCACGGGGAAGAACCGGGCTGCGAGGATGCGGCCGATCACAGCCTCGCGTACCCCGTCCGCGGCCGTTGTACGGAACGTGCGACCGGCGAGGACCGGGATTCCCATCGCCTTGAAGTAGCCCGGGCGCGTTCCGATGTGGTCAATCAGCGGCGCGTCGCGGTCCTCGTCGCCCGTATTGCCCGGGGCGCCAGGGAAGTAAACCGACATCTGGGAGGCATCGGCAGTCAGCGGTAGAGCCGACGCCGCTCCGACAACCCGCACGCCGGGCAGCGCCGCCAACTCGGTATGGATCCGCTCGTGGACCGCCAGGACCGCCGCCGCGTCCGGATAACGACCGTTCGTCACCGGTACTCGAAACGTCAGCACGCCGGCGGCCTCGAACCCGGGCTCCGAGCGAAGCAGCCTGTCAAAGCTTCGCACCACTAACCCGCCAGCGCTCAACAGTACGAGGGTGAGCGCCACCTGCACCACGACCATGCCGCGGCGCAGGCGCCCGTGCCCGCCCCCACCCCGGACTGCGGCGGCGCCGAGGAGTGCAGCGAGCCGCGTGCGCGCCGCCCAGGTGGCGGGCACGATGGCGGCGAGCAGCCCAAGGACTGCGCCCGTGCCGACCACGACTGCGGCGACCCCGACGTCCACTGCGATCGATTCCCGCTGCGGAATCTCGAGCGGTGCNNGCACGCGGGTCCCCCAGATGGCCGCCAGCACGCCGCCTACGCCACCCAGCATCCCCAGAAGCCCGCCCTCTAGCAGCGTTACCCGCACGAGCGCCGGCCCACTCGCACCCAGCGCGCGAGAGATCGCAAATTCCCGCTCCCGCTGCGCCGCCCTCGCCAGCAGCAGCGTCGCGAGATTGACCGCGAGCACGAGTACCAAAAATACGCCCGCCAGGCCGAGCGCCACCACCGCCGGACGCACCCGGGCCACCAGATCGGGCTTCATGCCGACGGAATAGAGACGCAGCCCGCGGCCGCCGAAGTCCCGTTCGTCCAACCTCCGGCCGACGGCGGCAACCGCAGCCGCGACCACCGCTGACGGCGTCCCGGGCCGGGCTCGGATCAACCCCGCCCACGACCCCTCGTAGGGATGCCGCTCCGTCAGATCGTAATCGAAGGTGGTGTAGAGATCCGCACCTTGCGGCGGCCCGAGGCTAGAATGCCGGACGAACCTAAACTCCGGGCCCATCACGCCGATCACCGTGTACGGCGCTCCGTTCAACCGGATCTCGGATCCCAGGATCGCCGGGTCGGACCCGAAGCGACCTCGCCACAGATCGTCCGTCAGCACCACCACCGGCGCTCGACCCGGGCCTACCTCGTCCGGCGCAAAGCCCCGGCCCAGCACCGGATGCACGCCGAGCAAATCGAAGAGGTTCGGCGTCGCTTGCATCGCCGCAACCTCCTGCGGCTCGCCGGCAGCGCCACTCCCCAGCGTCACCATCTCCCGCCGTAGACCGGCCACGTCCTGGATCACGCCACTCTCGGCGTCCAGCGCATCGATGTCCGGCCCGCCCAACCAGCCCCGGTCTAGGTCCAGCCACGTGTAATTCCGCCATGCGACGTACAAGTCGTCCGGATTTTCGTACGGTAGCCGCTCGATCAGCACCTTATCCACAACCGCATACACCACGGCAAACGCGCCGAGGCCCACCACGAGCGTCCCGAACATCGTCAGCGTGAACACCGGCGCTCGCGCCAGCCGGCGCACCACCCGCTCCGCGTCGCGGCCCCAGTTGCCCCCGCGCCGCCACACGACCGCCGGCCTCAGCCGCTCGCCGAGCCCGTTGCGGATCGAGTCGCCCACCGCCCGCAACCATACCCTCGCGAGCTCCACGACGCCCCCCTGTCGGAATGCCGCGCGACACCGCTCATCGTACGCCGCCACCACCTCTGGCCCGACCTCCTCCCGAAAATCCGCCGGGTACAAGCGCAGCAGAAACCCGAGTAGCCGCTCCGACACCCACAGCCAACGATCCTCACTCATGTCACCCCCCCCGCGAGCAGTCCGCCGATGCGCGCTGCGTTCGCCAGCGCCTCCAGCCGCCGCGCCTCCGCTCGCGCCACGCGCACCCCCAGTGGCGTGATCCGGTAGTAGTTCCGCCGTTCATCACCGACATCCGGCGCCCTCTGCGCCACCGCCTCGATCAACCCTCGGTCCTCCATCCGCCGCAGCGCCCGGTACAACGTGCCCACGTCCGGTATCACCGCCCCGCCTCGCGCCTCCGCGTCTCGGATGATTCCGTACCCGTGCCGCTCACCCGACGCCAGACTCAGCAGTACATCGAACTCCACCGGCCGCAGCGGCAGGANNCGAACTCCACCGGCCGCAGCGGCAGGAATCTCTCCGCCCCTCGTTCCCGGTCCATCGCCATCGCACCCTCCGGCTGATGTATGCACGATGCATATATGTGTAGCGCATACCAGCCGTGTCAAGGGCTGTGTCGCGGCGCCGGGCCGGCCGCTTCCCTGAACGGAGGCCCGGCGCCGCTCCGATCGAGCGGAGTACGAGGCGAAGCGGGCAGGCCGGGACCCGCGTTCACCACGAAGGACCGTACGCGGTCGCCCTCGTCGACCTGCAACGGAGGCCGCCCGCACTGGAACGCGTTGCCGTGCTGGTCCGCTCCGTGCCGAGGACGGGGCTGCGGAAGACCGAAGGATTCAGAACCTCTCGCCCTTCGCCTCGCGCAGGTGGCTGCCGACCGGGCGGATCCGTGTCCACATCGTCCAGAAGTAGAGGCCCAGTCCCAGGACCTGACCGAGCCCGCCCAGGACGACGCCCCAGGCCAGCCAGCGCGCGTCGGACCACGCGCGGGCGGCCTCGGCGAGGAAGCGGCCGCCGGTCGCGACCGCGAGCACCCAGTAGGCGGCGGCGATGCGCTCCGGCCGGTAGCGGCGGTCCCCCTTCGCGGCGCGCGGGAAGAGCCACAGCGCGACGCCGAGGATGAGGAACATGACGAACCCGACCAGCACCGCGTGTGCGTGAGCGGAGACGAGGTACGGCTCGGGCCAGATCCCGAGCAGCTCGCGGCGAACGAGGAGCCAGGCCCCGAGCAGCAGCCCCGCGGCGAGGAACGAGATCCCGGTCTTGATGAATCGGCGGACGAGTGTGTACATCGGCGTCGGACGTCGCTCTGCACCGGCGCCGCCGCGCCCGCCGCGATGCCGCGGGGGTGGCGGGCCGGGACGTGAACGGGTGCGATCGGGCTCCGGCCCGTCGCCGGCCGGCGCGCCCACGCGGCCCGCCCCCCACGGAGGCGGCCGGTGGGCCGGTGGCCTCGCTCCCAATGTACATGAAAGCTGCGGGGTTCGAGAGTCATGCGAAATTCGCATGAACGCGGTCGCTTCATCGCGCATCGTTGGCGGCCCGGGTTCCACTCTGTGAAAAAAGACGAGCGCGCGATACTGCCCCGGTCCGGCGCCTCCACGAGAGCGAACGGGGTCCGACGCATGCGGTGTCGTGCCCGATCCTGCCTACGGTGAGGCCCGGCGTGCGGCCCGGTGGGAGAATCCCCGACGGGAATTTCCGGCGCCGCCCGACAGACATCCGCACGCCGCGACGCTAGCCTTGGTGAAACGCGGGGGGCGTCCCCGCGAGTCCACCAGGGAGGAACCATAGCGATGCTACGACGACTGTTGGCGACCACCGGCCTGGCCGCGGCCCTTCCGCTCGCGGCCTGCGGCGGCGCGGCGGACAAGATCCCCACGGACGATACGCGCGCCGCATCGAGCGAGGCGCCGGCCGTCGCCGCGACGGGCACCGTGATCGAGGTCCGGATGATCACCGACGAGAAGGGCAATTACTTCGAGCCGAACGAGATCGAAGCCCGTCGCGGAGACGTGGTCCGCTTCGTCCTCACGAGCGGCGTGCACAACGTCAACTTCCTGGCGAGCGAGAACCCCGGGAAGACGGGCCTGCCCGCGCCGAGCGACTACCTCCAGCTTCCGGGCCAGACGTACGACCTGATGGTCGATCTCGCGGCGGGGCGATACTACCTCCAGTGCGACCCGCACGCGGCCCTCGGCATGATCGGCCACCTGACGGTCGAGGAGTAGCCGGCGCGGCGGCCGGCGCGCCGCCGCGGCCGCCGCCGCCGCACCGGCCCCCGGGGCGCGTCGATGCCGCGCCGGGGGCCGGCCCGCATCCGGCCGCGCCTGTCGGAGAATCCCCGACCGCGCGCCGCCCGGAAGTTCGGTGGATCGCCCCACGGCATTTCCACGAATCCCCGACGGTCCTGCGGTACGCGAACCGGTTACACTGAGAGGAATCACGCCGGGACGGACGCCGCGGGCGCGGCACCGGCCCGGTCGGTGGCCCTGAACCGCANNCCGCACAGGAGGGATCGAATGCCCAGGATCGGGTTGCACGCCGCGGTCGCGGCGATCGTCGTCGCCGGAACGACCGCATGCGGCGAGAGGACGCCGCAGATACCCGGCGAGCAGGCGATGACCACGGCCGACGTCCGGAACGCCGCGCTCGCGACCTACGTCGCGCCCGGCGAGATGGACGAGTACTACCTGTTCTACTCCGGCGGCCACAGCGGCCAGGTCTTCGTCTCGGGCGTCCCGTCGATGCGCCACATCGCGACGATCCCCGTCTTCACGCCGTACCCGGGCACCGGCTACGGCTTCGACGAGGAGACCAAGGCGATGCTCGGCGACTTCACCTGGGGCGACGTGCACCACCCGGCGCTCTCGAAGACCGCCGGCGACTACGACGGCCGCTGGCTCTTCGTCAACGACAACGCGAACAACCGCATCGCCCGCATCGACCTGCGCGATTTCAAGACCAGGCAGATCCTGGGTCCGATCCCGAACACCATGGGCAACCACGGCTCCTCGATGGTCACGAACGACAGCGAGTACGCGCTGGTCGGCACCCGCTTCTCGGTCCCGGTTCCGAACCGCTACGAGCCGGTCGAGGAGTACGCCACCAAGTACAAGGGCGCGGTGACCGGGATCCGCATCGACCCGGGCGACGGCACCATGAGCGTCGGCTGGCAGATCCTGACGCCGCCGTTCAACTGGGACCTCGGCGCGACCGGCAAGGGCCCGTCCGACGGCTGGGCGTTCTGGACGTCGTACAACTCCGAGCGGGCCACCGGCAAGCTCGAGATCACGGCGTCGCAGCGCGACCGCGATTACGTCGCGATCGTGGACTGGCGCGCCGCCGAGCAGGCGGTGACCGACGGCAAGGCGCAGCGCATCGCCGGCGTGCCGGTGCTCGACCCGGCCGAGGTCGAGGGGATCATGTACCTGGTCCCGTGCCCCAAGAGCCCGCACGGCGTCGACGTCGACCCGAGCGGCGAGTACGTCATCTGCTCGGGCAAGCTCTCGCCGACCGCGACCGTCTATTCCTGGGAGAAGATCCGGCGCGCGATCGAGGAGCGGGACTTCGCCCACGAGACCGAGGACGGGATCCACGTCCTCGAGTACGACGAGGTCGTGATCACGGAAGTGCCCGTCGGGCTCGGCCCGCTGCACACCCAGTTCGACGGCAAGGGCTACGCCTACACCTCGCTCTTCGTCGAGAGCGCCGTCGCCAAGTGGAAGCTGCCGCCGTACGAGGCGGGCGTCGACCCCGCGTCGCTCGTGGTCCAGAAGATCCCGGTCCACTTCAACATCGGCCACCTGGTCACCAGCCACGGCGACACCAGGAACCCGCGCGGCGACTACCTGATCGCGATGAACAAGCTCTCGAAGGGCCGCCACCTCAGCGTGGGGCCGTCGATCCCGGAGAGCTCGCAGTTGATCGGGCTCGATGGCGGCGACATGGTCATGCTCTACGAGGCGTTCACCGAGCCGGAGCCGCACTTCGCGCAGCTCGTGCACCGCGACGTGCTGAACCCGATCGAGTTCTACCCGCGCGAGGAGAACACGAACCCGAACGCGATCTGGGAGCCGAAGGACGCGAAGGTCGTGCGCAACGCCGCGAAGAGGACGGTCGAGGCGTGGGTCTACGCGATCCGAACCTACTTCGAGCCCGGCCGGATACAGGTCCAGGAGGGCGACACGGTGATCATCCACGTGACGAACGCGGAGCAGCAGCGCGACGAGCTGCACGGCTTCGCCATCGACGACTACGACATCAACCTGGTGATCGACCCGGGCGAGACGAAGACGCTCCGGTNNTGCTCCGCGCTGCACCAGGAGATGCAGGGGTACATCGAGGTGGTGCCGCGCGGGCGCGCGCTGACGCTGTACGATGACGGCGACGGCCCCATGCGATTCGAGCGTCGGGACCCGAAGCTCGCCGTCGCCCACGCCGCGGACCCCGCGGAAGGAGGGCGTTGATGGCAATTGCCGCACTGCGGGCGGCCGGCCACCACGAGTGGCCGGCCTTTCCGCCCGACCATGCCGCCGGCGCGCCGGCCGTGGACGTGGCGGCGATCGCGTGGGACCGGCTCTCCCGCGCGCTGCTCGTGGCCGCCGCGCTCCTGGTCGCCGCCGCGTCGCTCCTCCCGCTCTGGGGGATGACGCTCGTCAGCGTGCAGTACCCGGAAGGGCTCCGGATGGTGGTCTACGCCGACCGGATCGCCGGCGACATCGCGGAGATCAACGCGCTCAACCACTACATCGGGATGGCGCCGATCGAGAGCGGGTTCTTCTCCGAGCTGAGTGTCCTGCCGGTGCTCCTCTTCGGCATCGCCGGCGCCTGCGTCCTCGCGGCGCTGGTCCGGCGCTGGTGGGTCACGCTGCTGCCGCTGGGCGGCATGATCGCGACCGCCGCGTACGGGCTCTCGAGCATGCGCCGCCGGCTGTACCACTTCGGCCACGACCTGGACCCGAGCGCCGCGATCGAGATCGAGCCGTTCACGCCGAAGATGCTCGGCGAGAGCGTGATCGCGCAGTTCGGCGTCTACTCGTACTTCTCGTGGGGCTTCTGGCTGCCGCTGATCGCCGGCGCCCTGGTCGCGCTCGTGCTATGGCGCGACCTCCGCGCGACCATGGACCCGGCGCCGTCGACCGATGACGCGTGACGCCGGACGAGGCGGACCCCGATGAGCCCGCTCCCCGCGATCCTGGCCGCGGCGCTCGCCATCGGCGCCGCGGATCCGCCGCGCGTGCGACACGTCGGCGCCCACGGCGCCCACGCCTCGATCGCCGACGCGATCGCCGCCGCCGCGCCCGGCGACACCATCCGCGTCGCCGCCGGGCGCTACGCCGGCCCGATCACGGTCGACCGTGCCGTCACCCTGCTCGCCGAGCCCGGCGCCGTGCTCGACGGCGGCGGCACGGGCACCGTGGTCACCGTGGCCGCCGACTCCGTCGTGCTGCGCGGCTTCGCCATCGTCGGCGGCGGCCGCTCGCTCGACGGCGACCAGGCCGCCATCAAGCTGGTCCGCTGCCACGGCTGCGTCATCGCCGACAACCGCATCGCCCGGTCGCTGCACGGGATCTACCTCCTCGAGACGGCGGGCGTCACCGTCGCCGGCAACCGGGTCGAGGGGGACCCGTCTCTGCCGGAGGCGCGGCGCGGCAACGGGATCCACCTGTTCCACGCCACCGCCACCCGCATCGAGCGCAACACCGTCACCGCGACCCGCGACGGGATCTACTTCTCCTTCGCGAGCGGCAACGACGTGGTGGCCAACGACGTCTCCGGCGTCCGCTACGGGCTGCACTACATGTACTCGGACCACAACCGGTTCGACGGCAACCGTTTCCGCCGCAACGCGGCCGGCGCGGCGATCATGTTCTCGCGGGACATTCTCTTCCGCGACAACGTATTCGCGGAGCACGTCGGCCACCGCGCGTTCGGGATCCTGCTCCAGACGGCCGACGCGGTCGTGGCGGAGCGGAACCGCATCGAGGGGAACCTGGTGGGGGTCTTCCTGGACATGACGACGGGGAGCACGTTCCGCGAGAACCTGATCGCGGGGAACGGCGTGGGCGTGGACCTGCTGTCGAGCGCGGAGTCGAACACGTTCGTGGCGAACGCGATCGTGGCGAACCGGGTGGCCGTGCGGCAGCCGGTCGGCGCGGGCGAGAACCGGTGGGCGGCGGAGGGACGGGGCAACTACTGGGGCGATCGGTCGGTCTTCGACCTGGACGGCGACGGGCGCGGCGACCGGCCGTACCGCGCGTCGGACCCGTTCGCGACGCTCGCCGCATCGCGTCCGGCGCTCGCGGTGTTCGCGGGCACGCCGGCGGCGCGGGCGCTGTCGTGGGCGGAGCGGGCGTTCCCGGTCTTCGGCGTGCCGTCGGTCGAGGATCGGAGCCCACTCGTGCGGCCGCCGGCGGGCGTGCCGCAGGCGTCGGCGCCACCCGCGCGGCCGGCGGAACCATCCACCCTGGCGCTGGCGGGCCTGGTCGGCCTGGCCGGCCTGCCGCTCGCGCTGTTCGGCTGGGCCCGGCGTCGCGGCGGACGCAGGAGGCTGCGACCATGATCCGGTACGAGGGCTTCACGAAACGGTACGGCGCGGTCGAGGCGGTCGCACGTCTCGACCTGGAGGTGCGGGAAGGCGAGACGCTGGCGCTGATCGGGCCGAACGGATCGGGGAAGACGACGACGCTCAAGGCGGCGCTCGGCCTGATCCGCCCGACCGCCGGGCGAGTGATCGTCGCCGGGCGCGACGCCTGGGCCGACGGCGCCGAGGCGCGCGGCGCGATCGGCTATCTGCCCCAGCGGCTCTCCTTCCCGAGCGCCCTGACCGCCCGCGACGTGCTGACGCTCTACGCCCGGCTGCGCCGCGCCGCCGACGGCGAAGCCGGGCGGCTGCTCGACCACGTGGGGCTGGCCGGGGCCGCGGACCGGCCGGTCGACGGCTTCTCCGGCGGGATGCGGCAGCGGCTCGGGCTGGCCATCGCGCTGCTCGGCCGGCCGCGCACGCTGGTCCTCGACGAGCCGAGCGCGGCGCTCGATCCGACGGGCGCGCTGACCGTGCGCGACCTGCTCCGCGACATCCGCGCGGCGGGCATCACGGTCGTGCTCTCGTCGCACGATCTGGGCGAGGTCGCGGCGCTGGCGGACCGGGTCGCGATCTTCTCGGCCGGCCGGCTCGCCGCCCTCGGCTCCCCCGAACGACTGGCGCGCCTGCTGGGCCTGCACCACGGCCGGGGCGACATCGAAACCATCTACCGCTGCGCGACGGAGGAGCCCCATGCGGCCACGGCTTGAGACGATCCGGACGATCGCGGCCCACGAGCTCCACGCCGCGGCGCGCGGCCGCATGGTCCCCGCGGCCGGCCTCCTCTTCGCCGGCCTCGCGCTCGGCATCGCACTGGCCGGACTCGGTGCGAGCGGCCGCCTGATGGTCCAGGGCTTCACCCGCACCGGCGCGTCGCTGCTCGCGCTGGCCCTCTACCTGCTCCCGCTCTTCGGGCTCGTGCTCGGCGCCGGCGCCTTCGGCGACGAGGACGGGGGCACCGAGCTGATGCTCGCGCAGCCGGTCGGCCGGACCGACGTCCTGCACGGCCGCGTCCTCGGCCTGGCCGCGGCCTTCGCCGCGGTCGCGACCGCCGGCTTCGCCGTCGCCGGCGCGATCATCGCCGCGCGCGCGGGCGCGGCAGGGATCGGCGACTACCTGCTCGTGGCCGCGGGCTCGCTCCTCGCCGGGCTGGCCGGCCTCTCGGTCGGCACTCTGATCGGCGCGCTCTGCCGTCGCCGCGGCGCCGCCGTCGGCTGGGCGCTCGCCCTCTGGCTGGCCGCCGCCGTGCTCTACGACCTCGCCGCGATCACGGTGCTCCAGACCGTCGGCACGGGGCGGCCCGGCCCATGGCTCGTCGGCCTGCTCGCGCTCAACCCGATCGACGGGCTGCGCGCGCTCGGGCTCCTCGGCCTCGGCGCCGACGTCCTGCTGGGGCCGACCGGCGCCGCGCTCCGCCAGTACCTGGGCGGCGCCGCCGGCGCCGTCTGGGTCCTCGGCTCGGTCGCCGCCTGGATCGCGCTGCCGATCCTCGCGCTCCGCCGGGTGTACGGACGCAGGGACTTCTGACGCACGCCGGCGCCGCCGGCCACGATCCCGACTCACGATACGGAGGAGAATGGATGCCGCTGTACACGACCGTCGTGACGCTTCACGTCCTGGCCGCCATGCTCTGGCTCGGCGGGATGTTCTTCCTCGCTGCCGTCGGCGCGCCGGTGCTGCGCAAAGTCGAGCCGGCCTCGCTCCGAGCCGCGCTGTTTCGCGACCTCGGCCAGCAGTTCCGCACCGTCGGCTGGGGCGCGATCCTGACCCTCGTCGCGACCGGTACGACGATGCTGCACCTGCGTGGCGTCCTCGACGCCGACGTCCTCACCGCCTCGACGTTCTGGGCCTCGCCGTTCGGCCGCACCCTCTTCTGGAAGCTCGTCATGGTCGGCGCCATGCTGATCGTGCAGGCGTTCCACGACTTCGTCCTGGGACCGGCAGCCTCGCGCGTCGAGCCGGGCACCCGGCGCGCGCTCCGGCTGCGCCGCCACGCCGCGGTCCTCGCCCGCGCGAACGCGGCCCTCGGCATCCTCCTGGTCATCATCGCGGCCCGCCTCGCCCGCGGGGGGTAACCCCTACGGAACGTTCAGCCGTTGCCCTACAGTGTTTCCACGCTTTCCGGACAGACGCGCGCCCCCTGCCACGCTATCCTGCATCGCGTGATGCACGCGCCAACCTGACGGGGAGGCAGGTATGACACTGATGCGCAACGTGGGGCCGGCCGACCGGACGACCCGACTCATCCTCGGCGCCGCGCTCCTCGCCCTGGGCATCTCCGGGGCCCTGGCCGGGACCGCCGCCGTCGTCACCGCCATCGTCGGCGTGCTCTTCCTGGTGACGGGGATCGCGAAGTTCTGCCCGATCTACTCGCTCGGCCGGTTCGACACGTGTAGCCCGCGCACCGGCGGAACGCCGTAGACCACCCACCGCCCGCTTCCGGGAGCGGGCGCTCCCTCCACCCGATCCTCTTCGGCCTCCCGGCGCGCCTCGCGGCGTCCGGGGGGCTGCACCCCTGTCGCATCGTGGGTATATTACGGTACGCGGCGCCCGCATCCGGCGCCGCGCCGCCGATGCCGTGCCCGCTATGGAGACGTGATGCCCCCGGACACGATCGATCCCGTCGACGAGGAACGAACGATCCAGCCGACGCCACGCGACGCCGTACGCCTGTTCCCGGCGGCCTTCGACCGGTCGGTCCAGGCCATGGTGCTGCTCGCGCCGGACGGGACCTTGCTCGAGGCGAACCGGACCGCGCTCGAATTCATCGGCGCGAGCCGCGAGGACGTGATCGGCCGCCCGTTCGGGGAGACGCCGTGGTGGCGTGGTCACGACGCGCGCGAGCGGCTCCGCGCCGCCATCGCCGCGGCCGCCGCCGGCGAAGCCGTCCGGTACGAGGTCGAGCAGGTCACCGCCGACGGCGCGGTCGCGGTCGTGGACTTCTCGCTCACGCCGATCCCGGCCACCGACGGCCGCGTCGAGTTTCTCCTCGCCGAGGGGCGCGACATCACGGAGGCCGAGCGCGCGCGCGAGGCGCTCCGCATCTCCGAGGCGAAGTTCAGCGGGATCGTCTCGATCTCGGCCGACGCGATCATCTCGGTCGACGAGGCGCAGCGGATCATCCACTTCAACCACGGCGCCGAGGCCATCTTCGGCTACACCGAGGACGAGGTCCTGGACCGGCCCCTGGACATCCTCATCCCGGACGCGGTCCGCGGCGCCCACCGCGAGCACGTGCGGCAGTTCGGCGAGTCGCCCGTCACGGCGCGACGCATGGGCGAACGGCGCGAGATCTCGGGGTTGCGCAGCAACGGTGAGACCTTCCCCGCCGAAGCCTCGATCTCGAAGCTCGAGCTGGGCGGCGCCCGCATCTTCACGGTGGTGCTCCGCGACATCACGGAGCGCAGGCGAGCGGAGCGCGCACAGCGGTTCCTGGCCGAGGCCGGAACCATCCTCGCCGCGTCGCTCGACTACGAGGAGACGCTGGAGAGCATCGCCCGGCTCGCGGTGCCCGCCCTGGCCGACTGGTGCGTGGTCTACGTGGCGGAGCACGACGGCGCCCGGCGTCTGCGCATGGCGCACGCGGACCCCGGGCGCGAACCGCTGCTCCGCCGCCTCGAGGCGTTCCCGATCGACGACCGCAGGCCGCACCCCGTCCTTCACGTCCTGGAAACCCGCGAAGCCGCGTTCATCCCGGAGCCGCCGGACGGGTTCGTCGAGTCCCTCGCGCACGACGCCGAGCACCGGGCCGTGATCCGCGAGCTCGGCATGGGCTCGGCGATGATCGTCCCGCTCGCCGCGCGCGGCGACGCGCATGGCGCCATCGGCTTCTACCGGTCGCACGCCGCGCCCCGCTACGAATCCGACGACCTCGCCCTCGCCCACGACCTCGCGACCCGCGCGGCGCTGGCCATGGACAGCGCCCGCCTCTACCGCGAGGCGCAACGTGCGATCCGGGCGCGCGACGACGTGCTCGCCGTGGTCTCGCACGACCTGGGCAACCCGCTCAGCGCGATCCGCATCGGCACCACGCTGCTCCTGCGGCACCTGCCGCGCGAGGAGCTCGGGACCGCCGGCTGGAAGCACCTCGAGGGAATTCGTCAGTCGGCCGAGCAGATGGAGCGCCTGATCCACAACCTGCTCGAAGTGAAGCGGCTCGAGGCCGGCCACCTGCCGCTCGAGCGCCGCGGCCATCGCGTCGCCTCGCTGGTCGCCGCGGCCGTCGAAGCGCTCGGGCCCGTGGCCGGGGCCAGGTCCATCGCGCTCGACGCGCAGGTGCCCGATGACGCGCCGCCCGTGCTCGCCGACCGCGACCGCGTCGACCAGGTCTTCTCGAACCTGATCGGCAACGCCATCAAGTTCACGCCGGAGGGCGGCCGCATCACCGTGGAGGTGGCGCCCGACGGCACGGAGGTGCGCTTCGCCGTCGTCGACACGGGGATCGGGATCGCGGCGGACAGCCTGCCGCACGTCTTCGACCGGTTCTGGCAGGCCCGCAGGCCGCGACCGGAGGGCCACGGCATCGGCCTCGGCCTCGCGATCGTGAGGGGGATCGTCGAGGCCCACGGCGGACGCGTCTGGGTCGAGAGCCAGGAAGGCCTCGGGACGACGTTCTACTTCACCCTGCCCATCGCCGAGGCCGAGGTCGACCACTAACGCAGCGCGGGCATCGGTCCCGGTGGTGCGCGCGGGTACTCCGCGTCCTCGCCGAGCGTGTCGAACACCTGGACGAACCGGGCCCACCCCAGCTCGAGCTCGACGGTGTGGCCGCCGGGCACGTCGAGGAGGAGCAGCGCGGGCGTGGCCGCCCGGCAGTGCAGCACGTCGCCTTCGTGAATGCCGAGGTCCTCGCAGAGCGACCGCAAGCTGTCGAAGAGGATGCGCTGGATGCGCACGGCCTCGCCGTTCCGCACCGTCGCGAGACTGCGCGACCCGGTCGCGTGCGCCGTGGTGTACACGAGACCGCCCGCGCTCGCACTCAGCCGCCGGACGCGGGGGGCGCCGCCCCGCCCGACACCGTTCCCGCGTACCGCGTCGTGGCCGCGCGGCCCGTCGCTTCCTGGACCGCGATGCCGAACACGGCCGTGCGGGACGCGACCGGGTCGTCCTCGGTCAGCGTACCGGGCACCAGTCGTCCGAGCAGATCGATCGCCCGCAGCCGGATCTCCCGCTGCCGCGGCGAGCCGTCGGCGGGGAGCGGATAGAAGCCGCCGTGCACCACCACGCTCCGCCAGTCGAAGATCCCGTCCACCTCGTCGACCTCGAAGGCGACCCATCGGTTCTGGCCCAGCATGTCGAGCTTCATGCCCGGCGTCGTGCGGCCGAAGATCCAGTCGTCGGCGTAGACGTAGTGCAGCGGCAGGATCTCGACCCGCTCGCGGGCCAGGAACGCGAGCCGCCCCACGTGGTTCCTGGCCAGAACTTCACGGCAGCCGGCCCGGTCGAGCTCATGAATGAGCGGCCGTCGCATCGAGTCCATGGCGCTCCCCTTCCTCGACCACGGCATGGGCGCCGCTCCCCACGGGTCGGGGTCCGCGGCCGACCGGCCGGTAGAGCACGAGCGGCGTACTCGTGCCGCGCAGCACCTTGTCGGCCACGCTCCCGAGCGCGACGCGCGACCAGCCGCCGCGGCCGTGCGTCGTCATCGCGATCAGGTCCACGCCGCCGTCCCGTGCGAACTCGATGATGCCGACCGCCGGCCGGGTGTGGATCACGACTGCCGTCTTCACGCGAAGCTTCTGCGCACGCAGCCCCTCGGCGATCATCTCCAGCGATTCCTCCGCGCGCGCCCGCTCCCGCGCGAGGTCCGGCGGGGTCGGCAGCGGCGGCGGCTGGTGCGGCCAACCCGGCGCGAACGCCGGCGAGATCACGCGCAGCAGCGTGAAGCGCGCGCCGAGCGGCTTTCCGAGCGCGATCGCCCTGCCGATGACCTGCTTCGAAAACTCCGAGCCGTCGATCGGCACCAGCACGTGATCGAGCGCCGGCGCGCGCGCCGTGTCCGTCGGGTCGACCGGCTCATCGTCCGGCCGCAACAGGAGCACCGGCCGGGTGGCCTTGCGGACCAGCCCGTCCGCGACGCTGCCGAGCCAGAGTCGGCTGAAGCCGCCGCGCCCGTGCGTGGTCATGACGATCAGCTCGACGTTCACCTCGGCCGCGTACCCGGCGAGCGCGTCGGCGACGGGGCCGTCGATCACCTCGGCGTGGACGTCGACGCCGGCGTCCTCGCGGCACCGGTCCGCCAGCTCGTCCAGGTACAGCGACTCCTGCTCGCGGATCCCGCGCTCCCACACGGGGTCGTACGGCGGCAGCTCGGCGAACGGCGGCGCCGCGATCCACGGCTCGTGCACCTGCACCAGGTGAACGCGCGCGCCGGTCCGGCGCGCGATCGCGAGCGCGGTCGGCAACGCCTGCTCGCTGAACGGCGAGCCGTCGATCGGAACGAGTATGGCGGGGTGCATGGCGTCGCTCCGGGTTGAGCCTGGTTGCCTCACCCGGCAAGGTACCCGCCACGGCGCCCGGATTCTGTCGGGGGGACCCTGATTCCGTGTAGGGGATCGGACGAAAATCTTCGCGCCCGGCGCGACTTTCGACTCCCCGCCCGACCACTCCCGCGCCCGCCCCGCCCGGCGCCGTTCGGTTGCGCGAACCGCGCCCGGGACCTAGCCTTAGGGTTCCGCGACTCGAACCGGGCGCATCGGCCGCGCGGCCCGATGCTCCTGCCGAACCACGGCCCCAATGGACAAGCCGACGCTCTCCAGTGGTGGAACCCCGGCGATGCTTCCCGTGCGCCGAACCTCGTTCGATCCCGTCGATCCGACGCCCGAGCCGCCCGCGTCGCGCCGCTACGCGACGGCCGTCCTCATCTGGGCGATCGCCTCCGTATTGACGCTGCTACTACGCGACCTCATCTCACCCGCGACGTTCCTGTTCTTCCATCTGGCCGTCCTCCTGAGCGCGTGGTATGGCGGGCGCGGCGCGGGGATGCTGACCGGTGTGCTCGCCTTCGCCATCGGCGATTTCTTCCTCTTCCCGCCGGCCGGCACCTTCAAGCCGTACGTGCCGGCGGAGGGGTTCCTGCTCGGCGCGTTCCTCGCGGCCGCGTACGTCACGAGCACCCTGACCGACCGGCTCCGCGCCGCCCGCCGCGACGCGGAGCGGAGCGCGCGCGAGGCCGGCGACCTGACCGTCGAGCTCGAGCAGCAGGTCGAGGAGACACAGCAGCTCATGGAGGAGCTCGAGCAGAGCCACGCGCACCTCGACTCCGTACGCATCGAGACCGAGCGCGCCAACGGCCGGCTGCGGCGCCTCTACTCCATCGTGACCTCGCTGGCCGGTACACTGACGCCCGCCGAGGTCGCGCGCGTGATCCTGGAACAGGGCGTCGCCGCGATCGGCGCGCGGGCCGGCGTGCTCGGACAGGTCACCCGCGATGGCGC
>JABAOG010000990.1_pt2 | contig 27068 bp, 25 predicted proteins | sample 7062131 | NCBI WGS metagenome assembly JABAOG01 (sample SAMN14538629, study PRJNA623070) | marine sediment metagenome | biome: marine biome [ENVO:00000428]; feature: marine pelagic biome [ENVO:01000023]; material: deep marine sediment [ENVO:00002113] | place: India: Arabian Sea | collected... | reverse complement strand
GAACGAGACCGGCGAGCCCGTGGTCCTCTTCGGGGCCCGGGATCTCGTGGTCGTCCGCCGGGAGGGCGTTACGCTGGTTCTCCCCCGCAGTCGCGCGGCGGACCTCAAGGACCTGGTCGCGACCCTTCCCGCCAGCCTTGCGGAGGGCCCCACGTGAGACCCGTCCTGTTCCTCTTCGACGACCCCGTCGCCCGGGCGTGGGAGCCCCTCGCCCGCACCCGGCCCGTGGGAGAGCTGCTCCACGGGATCGGCACGCTCCGCTCCCGGGCGGAGCACGCCCTGGACCTGGAATGCGCCGGTCATGTCGCGGCCGGGCTCGAGGACTTCGACGAGGACGGCGCGCCGCCGGTCCTCGCCGGCCCTCCGGACACCGGATCGGGCGCGGTCTTCCTCCTCTCGAGGTTCGTCCCGGAGCCGGGGGCGCTGCCCTCCGGGCCCGCCGTCCTGACCGCCGCCGGCCAGGTGGTGGGCTGCCGTGTCGCCCCCGGCGCACCACCGCCGTCCGCCGACTTCTTCCGGGACCCGGGAGGCCACGCGCCGGACCTGCCCCGCCACGAGGTGCCCGGAACGGTGCTGGAGCGGGTGTGGGACCTGGTGACGGCCAACGCCGACCGGATCGCCCGGGACCTGGCCGGCGCGGACCACGCGGCGCTGCCCCCGGACGTCCACCATCTGGGCGACGGTCCCGTGTCCGTGGGCGAGGGCGTCCAGATCGCGCCCGGCGTCGTGCTGGACACGCGCCACGGGCCCATCCGTCTCGACGATGGCGTGGAGGTCCACCCCTTCACCCGGCTCGTGGGCCCGGCCTACGTGGGCCCCGGCTCCACGCTGCTCGGCGGGCCGTTCGAGGCCGTGTCCATCGGCCCGGTCTGCAAGGTCCACGGCGAGCTCGAGGAGACCGTGGTCCTGGGCTACAGCAACAAGGCCCACGACGGGTTCCTCGGCCACGCCTACGTCGGGATGTGGGTGAACCTCGGTGCCCTGACCACGAACAGCGACCTCAAGAACAACTACGGCCCCGTCCGGGTCTGGACCCCCGGGGGCGAGGTCGACACCGGCCAGCGCAAGATCGGCTCCTTCATCGGGGACCACGTCAAGACGGCCATCGGCACCCTCCTGAACACCGGGACCGTGCTCGGCACGGGCTCGAACGTCTTCGGCGGGATGCCGCCCAAGTACCTGCCGCCGTTCAGCTGGGGCGACGCGGCCACGCCGTACGGGCTCGACCGGTTCCTGGAGACCGCGGAGACGGTCATGGGGCGTCGGTCCGTCGCCCTCTCCCCATCGCAGCGCGATTTCCTCCGGTCCGTCTGGCAGCGGGCCCGGGGCGGCCCGGACCGCCCCGGAGCGGCCGGCTGACGGCGCCTCCCAGCCCGCGCCACCGCCCCCGCTGCCCGCGGGGTTCCCGTCCCCCGCCCGGCGGTTGACGCGGGCAGCGGCGCCGCCGATGTTGCAGGACCATGAGGGTCACCGTGCTGGGGAGCGGGAGTCGAGGCAACGCCATCCTCGTCGAGGCCGGCGATGAGCGGGTCCTCGTCGATGCGGGGTTCAGCGGCAAGGACCTGGCCCGGCGGATGCGCGCCGTCGACGTCGATCCCGACGCCATCACCGCCATCGTCATCACCCACGACCATGGCGACCACACCCGCGGCATGGGGGTCTTCGCCCGCCGACACGGCACCCCCCTCCACCTCACCCGGGCCACCCGGCGCGCCTGCGGCGACCTGCTGGCCGGCCGGGAGGCCGTCGTGGAGTACGACTCCGCCTCCTCCTTCCGCCTCGGCCCGCTGCGGATCGAGCCGTTCCTGACGGTCCACGACGCTGTCGATCCCGTCGCGGTCACTGTCACGGACGTCCTCACGGGGTCCAAGCTCGGCGTGGCCACGGACCTCGGACGCCCCACGACGGGTGTGCGGGCGGCCCTCTCGGCCAGCCACCTCCTGGTCCTGGAGGCGAACCACGACCACGCCCGGCTCTGGAACGGGCCCTACCCGTGGTCCGTCAAGCAGCGGATCGCCTCGAGCCGGGGGCATCTGTCGAACGCGGCCTCCGCGGAGCTGGCGGGCGAGCTCCATCACGACGGCCTCGCGGGCGTGGTCCTCGCCCATCTCAGCGACTCCTGCAACGACGCGGAGATGGCCCGCACGGCCGTCGGGCTCGTCCTCGAGCGCCGGGGCTACCGTGGACGGCTGGAGGTGGCCGAGCAGGACGACCCCGGGGAGCCCATCGACGTGGAGGCGCTGCGACGGCGCGCGGCGCCCTCTCAGCTCACCCTTTTCTAGCCGGTCGAGGCGCGGGCGACGGTCGCGGCCCCGGTGCAGGCCCCCCGGGGCCGGTCCGCTCCCCTCTCCGTTTCGGCTAGAGGCCGAACAGACGGAGCACGTCGTTCGCCAGCGCCCAGACCATGATGGCCACGACCAGGACCAGCCCGACCTGGCTCAGCCGCATCCGCTGTTCCAGGCTCAGCGCGCGGCCCCGGACGCCCTCCACCGCCAGGAACACCAGCTGCCCGCCATCGAGGATCGGGATGGGCAGCAGGTTGAGGATCGCGAGGTTGATGGAGAAGAGGGCCATGAAGTTGAGGTACGCGTCCAGTCCGATCTGGACCACGCGCCCGGTGAACTGGTAGATCAGGATCGGCCCGCCCACGTCCCGGGCCGAGGCCTCCCCGGTGAACAGCCCCACGAGGTAGTCCACGATCATGACCGTGATCTCGACGGTCTGCTCCCCGCCGTACACCACGGCGGCGATGGGGCCCATGCGGTCACGGGGATAGCCGTCCTCGATCCGCACGGCGGCCGGCTGGCCCACGCCGATCCGCCCGATCTCCCCGCCGTTCGCCATGGGCTCGGCCTCCGGCGTGACCTCGAGGGTGATCCGGCGCCCGTCCCGCTCCACGACGAACTCGAGAGCCTGGCCCGGGACGGGCTCGACCGCCCGCACCATCGCCTGCCAGCCGTCGATGGGGCGACCCTCGATCTCCACCACCCGGTCGCCCGGCTGCAGCCCCGCCGCTGCGGCCGGCGAGGCCTCCACTACCCGACCGATGTCCGCCGGAAGCCGCACGGCGGGCTCCAGGACCACGGGCAGGGCGGCCCGCGGGGTGTCTGCTTCCGGGACCGGCACGGTCACCGGGGACGCCGCGTCCAGCTCGAAGCGGACCGAGTCCGTGGCGGACATGACCGCCCGCTGCAGCTCGGTCCAGTCCGCCACCGGCTCCCCGTTCACGGCGGTGATCCGTGCGCCGACGGGGATCTCGAGGAGGGCCGCCGTCTCGGGCGTGACCAGCGACTCGACGACGTTGCCCACCACGGGCTCGGGCGCCTGCCGGACCCCCCAGACGAGGCCGATGACCGAGAACAGGAACCAGGCGAACAGGATGTTCATGATCACGCCGGCCGAGATGACCAGGAACCGGGCCGGCAGCGACTTCGACTCGAAGTCCCGGCCCCGGGTCCGGGCCTCGGCGGCATCGTGCTCGCCGCCCTCCAGCGCTTCCATGTCGTCCATCCCCGCCATCCGGACGTACCCGCCCAGGGGGAGCCAGCCGATGACGTACTCCGTCTCGCCTCGCGTGAAGCCGATCATCTTCGGACCCAGCCCGATGGAGAACCGGGGGACCTCGATGTCCACCCACTTGGCCGTGGCGAAGTGCCCCAGCTCGTGGACGAAGATGAGCACGCCCAGGATGACGATGGTGGCGATGATTTCGATCAATGCGACTCCTCGATCAGCGCCCGGGCCCGCGACCGCGCCTCCCCGTCCGCCGCCCGCACCGCGGCCAGGGAGTCGATCGCGTGCGCGCCGCACGCAGCCAGCGTCTGTTCTATGACTCGCGGAATCTCGACGAAACGCAGCGTTTCGTCCAGGAAGGCCGCCACGGCCTCCTCGTTCGCCGCGTTGTAGACGGCGGGGGCCGTTCCACCCGCCCGCCCCGCCGCCACGCCCAGCCCGAAGGTCGGAAACCGGGTATGGTCCACCGGCTCGAAGGTCAGCGGCCCGGCCTCGACGGGGTCGAACCGTCGTACGCCGTCCTCCACCCGGTCGGGGTGCGTCAGCGCGTACAGGATCGGCAGCTCCATGGTCGGGAACCCCATCTGTGACAGCACAGAGCCGTCGGCGAACTCGACCATGGAGTGGATGATGGACTGGGGGTGGACGACCGCCTCGATCCGGTCGTACGCCAGCCCGAACAGGAAGTGGGCCTCGATCACCTCCAGCGCCTTGTTCGCCAGCGTGGCCGAGTCGATGGTGATCTTCGCGCCCATGTCCCAGGTCGGGTGGCGCAGCGCGTCCTGCGGCCGCACCCGCTCGAGATCTTCGGCCGTCCGGTCCCGGAACGGCCCGCCCGACGCCGTCAGGATCAGGCGCCGGACGCCCTCCGCCGCGCCGCCCGGCAGACACTGGAGGATCGCGCTGTGCTCGCTGTCCACCGGGATCAGCTCGCCGCCGCCCCGCCGGAGCGCGGCCATCACCAGCGGTCCGCCCGCCACCAGCGACTCCTTGTTCGCCAGCGCCAGCCGCTTCCCGGCCTCCAGCGCGGCCAGCGTGGCCTCGAGGCCCGCCGCGCCCACCACCGCATTCACCACGATGTCCACGTCGGGGGCCGTCGCCACCTCGATCAGCGTCTCCGGACCCCGGCCCCAACCCTCCGGAGCGGGCACGTCGTCCGTGAGGTACACCCGGGCATCCCGGTGCCGCTCCGCCTGCCGGCCCAACGTGTCCACATCGCGACGCGCTGCCAGCGCCACCACCCGGAAACGGTCCCGGTGCCGGTCCAGCACGGAGAGGGTGCTCCGACCGATGGACCCGGTCGAGCCCAGGATCGCCACCCCCGGCCCGCCGCTCATCCGCCGCTTGCCGGGAGGAAAAGCGACAGCCACCAGTACGACGCCGGAATCGTGAACAGTAGCGAGTCCATCCGGTCCAGGATCCCGCCGTGCCCCGGGAAGAACGCCCCCGAGTCCTTCACCCCCGCTTCCCGCTTCCACACCGACTCCGCCAGGTCCCCGAGCTGGGACAGCGCGCCGATGAGCAGCCCGCCGAGCGCCCCCGCCCACAGTGGGAACGGGATCCCGAGCCACTGCGTGAGGACCGGACCGGCCACGATCAGCCCGCCCGCCAGCCCCCCCAGCAACCCGGCCACGGCCCCCTCCACCGTCTTCCCGGGGCTGAGGGCCGGCGCCAGCTTGCGCCGGCCCCAGCGCCGACCGCCGAAGTAGGCCGCCGAGTCGGTCAACCACGTCACCGCCAGGGGGTACGCCACCAGCGCCACCCCCGCCAGCGCCGGCCAGTCGCCGGACGCGCCCGCCGGCGGGGTCACGGGCAGGTGGCGGATGAAGATGGCGTGCATCATGCCCCCGGCCGGGATCAGGGCCCCCACCGCCGTGATGGCCACGCTCAGCAACGGCCGACCGTCCGCCCCCCGGGCCCCGACGGCCAGGAGCGCCAGCAGGAGCACGAACCCCACCGTCGCCGTCCACAACACCGGCCCGGCGGCGACGACCCCGGGTCGCGTGGTGGCGATCCCGACGAGTCCCGCGGCGCCGAGCATGCCGGGCCACCGGAGCGCCGCCACGTCCCGCCGCTCCGCGAGCCGGTAGACCTCGTGAGCGGCGCCGGCGCAGAACAGCGCGAGCAGCGGCCCCATGGCCCACCGCCCGATGTACAGCGCCACCACGACGGCCGGGATCCCGACCGCGGCCACCTTGAGACGTTGTGACAGCTCGCTTCCCGCCATCCGCCTCAACCGGCGCCGATGCGGCCGAAGCGCCGCTCGCGCTGCTGGTACTCGAGGATCGCCCGGTAGAGGTGCTCCCGGGTGAAGTCCGGCCACAGCGTCGGCGTGACGTACAGCTCGGTGTACGCCAGCTGCCAGAGCATGAAGTTGCTGATGCGCTGCTCGCCGGACGTCCGGATCAGCAGGTCCGGGTCCGGGAAGTCCGCCGTGAACATGCGCGCGGTGAGCGCTTCCTCGTCCACGTCCTCCGGCCCGAGCCGCCCCACCGCCACGTCCGCCACCAGTGACCGGGCCGCCCGGACGATCTCCATCCGGCCGCCGTAGCTCACCATCAGGTTGAGCGCCAGCGTGGCGCCGCCCCGGGTCCGATCCTGGATCTCCTCCACCGCCTTGCGGGGGCCCGTCGCCAGCCGGTCCAGGTCCCCGAAGACGCGGACCTCCACACCCTGCTCCCGCAGCTCCTCGCACTCCGTCCGCACGTACCGCTGGAGCAGCATCATCAGCGCGTTCACCTCCCGGGCCGGCCGCTGCCAGTTCTCCTGGGAGAAGGCGAACAGCGTCAGGACCGGGACCCCCGCCTCGATGGCCCCCTCGATCACCTCCCGGACCGACTCCATCCCCGCCGCGTGACCCTTGTGGCGGGGGAGCCCCCGCGCCTTCGCCCAGCGACCGTTGCCATCCATGATGATGGCCACGTGGCGGGGCATTTCCTCGGGTCGAAGCGCGTCTCCTCGCATGCTCAGACCTGGAGGATCTCCTCCTCCTTCTGGGCCGTCATCTCGTCGATCTTCTTGACGTAGTCGTCGGTCAGCGCCTGGATCCTCTTCTCCTCGCGGCGCCGGTCGTCCGCGGGCACCGCGCCCTCGCTCTCGAGGTCCTTGAGCATCGAGAGCGCGTCGCGGCGCCCCTCGCGCACGCCCACCTTGTGGTCCTCGGCGAGCCGGTGGACGTGCTTGACCAGCTCCTTGCGGCGCTCCTCGGTCAGCGGCGGGATCGGGATGCGGATGACCTTGCCGTCGTTCGACGGGTTGAGCCCGAGGTTGCCGGTGGCGATGGCCTTCTCGATGGCGCCGATCTGCGTCCGGTCGAAGGGCTTGAGCACGATCAGGCGCGCCTCGGGCACGCTGATCGAGGCCACCTGCTTCAGCGGCGTGGGCGTGCCGTAGTAATCGACGCGAACGCTGTCGAGGATGTTGGCGTTGGCGCGACCGGTCCGAATGCGCGCGAGCTCCCGCCTGAGGGAGTCGTGGGCCTTGGAGATGGCGGTCTTCAGCTCTTCGAGGGTGTCTGCGATCATGGGAAGGCGAGGAGGCTAGCTTGGACCTCGCTCCCACGTCGAGCCCCAATTGCGGAGCTACTGGGGGTCGCCCTCTTCGCTGACCAGCGTGCCCACGTCCTCGCCGCGGACGACGCGCTCGATGTTGCCCCGCTGCGTGAGCGCGAAGACTCGAATCGGCAGCTGGTTGTCCCGGCAGAGGGTCACGGCGGTCTGGTCCATGACGCCGACCCGGTCGATGAGGAACTGGTCGTAGCTGAGCCGGTGGTACATCTTCGCCGACTCGTGCTTCTCCGGGTCCTTGTCGTAGATGCCCGCGACCTTGGTGGCCTTGAGAAGCACCTCGGCCTGGATCTCCATCGCGCGGAGCGCCGCCGCGGTGTCGGTGGAGAAGTAGGGGTTGCCGGTGCCCGCCGCGAAGATGACGACCCGGCCCTTCTCGAGGTGGCGGACCGCCCGGCGGCGGATGTAGGGCTCGGCGACCTGGCGGATGCTGAGAGCGCTGAGGAGCCGGGTCTGGACGCCGCGCTTCTCGAGGGCGTCCTGCAGGGCGATGCCGTTGATGACGGTCGCCAGCATGCCCATGTAGTCGGCGCTGGCCCGCTCCATCCCCTGGGCGTTGCCCTTGAGCCCGCGGAAGATGTTGCCGCCGCCGATCACGAGCGCAATCTGGGTGCCCGTCTTGTGCACCTCGGCGATCTCCAGACAGATGTCGCGGAGCGTCTCCGGCTTGATGCCGAAGCCGCCGACCTCGCCGCAGAGGGCCTCGCCCGAGAGCTTCAGGAGGATCCGGTTCAGCCGCTTCTCACTCATCGCTCATTCACCTCGTACCCAAACCATACGCCGCGCATGCGAAAACGGCCGGGGCAATCGCCCCGGCCGTTGGTGTCGACGCTCAGGCGTCGGCCTTGAGCGTCTCGGCGACTTCCGCCGCCAGGTCGCTCTTCTTCTTCTCGATGCCCTCGCCGAGCTCGTAGCGAACGAAGCGGCGAATGCTGATCTTCTCGCCGATCTTGGCGGTGAGCTCGTCGGTGATCTGCGAGATGGTCTTCTTGTCGTCGCTCATGATGAAGACCTGGTCCAGAAGGACGGTGCCCTTCTTCCACTTGGCGAGCTTGCCTTCGATGATCTTCTCGATGGCGTTCGCCGGCTTCTCCTTGCCGGTCTGCTTCGCCTCTTCGGCGAGCTGGCCCTCGAAGATCGTCTTCTGCTTGGCGACGGCCGCCTCGCTCAGCTCTTCCTCACGGACCACGGTCGGCGCCTCGGAGGCGATGTGCATCGCCAGCTCGTCGACGAACTGCTTGAACTCTTCGTTGCGCGCGACGAAGTCGGTCTGGCAGTTCACCTCGACGAGCACGCCGATGCGGCCACCGGCGTGGATGTAGCTGTGGATGAGGCCGTCGGCGGCGATGGCGCCGGCCTTCTTGGCGACCTTCGCCAGGCCCTTCTTCTGGATCAGCTCGACGGCCTTCTCCTCGTCACCATCGGTGTCCTGGAGGGCCTTCTTGCAATCCATGATGCCCGCACCGGTTCGCTGCCGGAGGGACTTCACCTGAGTCATGCTGATGCTCATCTGAGAATCTCTTTCGTCTGAAGTCGGGGGGTACTTCAGCGGCGGCCGCCACGGCGGCGGCGCTGCTGGTAGTCGACGGCGACACCATCGGCGGAGCTCTGCGGCGCGTGCTGATGGCCGCTCTGAGCCATCTCGCGGCGCCGCTGCTGGCCCTCGATGCAGGCGTCGGCGATGCGCGAGGTGATGAGCTTGATCGACCGGATGGCGTCGTCGTTGCCCGGGATGACGAAGTCGATCAGGTCGGGGTCGCAGTTGGTGTCGGTGAGCGCGACGATCGGGATGTGGAGCTTGCGCGCCTCGTTGACCGCGATGTGCTCGTGGTTCGGGTCGACGACGAAGATGACCGAGGGCACCGCGTTCAGGAGCTTGATGCCGCCGAGGTACTTCTCGAGCTTGTCCTGCTCGCGGGTCAGGGTCAGCGCCTCCTTCTTGGAGAGCGCCGCGAAGGTCCCGTCCTCGGCCATGCGGTCGAGGTCACGGAGCCGCTCGATGCCCTGCTTCACCGTCTTGAAGTTGGTGAGGGTGCCACCGAGCCAGCGGCCGGTGACGTAGAACTGGCCGGCGCGGGTCGCCTCCTCGTGGATCACGTCCGCGGCCTGGCGCTTGGTGCCGACGAAGAGCACGTGACCGCCGCGGGCGACGGCGTCGCTCACGAACTGGAAGGCGCGCTTGAAGAGCTGCGCCGTCTGGTCGAGGTCGATGATGTGGATCCCGTTGCGGGCGCCGTAGATGTACGGCCGCATCTTCGGGTTCCAGCGCTTGGTCTGGTGACCGAAGTGGACGCCGGCGTCGATGAGGGCCCGCAGGCCGATGGGGAGGTCGCCGCTGGCGACGTCGGGGCTGCCGAGGGCAGCGAGCTCGGGGGCTTCCTGGATTTCGTGGTTGGCAGTAGCCATGATGTTCTTCCTTTCGGTTGGTCCTCCACTCTCCTCGGCCGACAACCCGCTCTCGCGGGCACCGGATCGACCGTTCGAACCGGAAAGTGTGTGTGATTTCGAGGACCGAAGGCCCCCGGCTTCGAGTGAAGCGGGCGGTGCATACCACATCGGGACCGAGCCGCCAGTCGCCAATCGACCGCTCACGATGGGACGAGCGGCGCGCCGGAGAGCGATCACTCGATCTGCAGCATGCGGAAGGCCAGGCGCACGAGGAAGTCCTCGTGCGTCTCGTCGTCCGTGCTCCCGAGGAGCACCTTGCGCTCTTCATCGCTCATCAACGCCACACGGCTGAGGCTGATCGCGAAGAGCTGCACCGTGAGCGCGATGTCTTCGGTGGGGATGCCCACCCGCGGAGCGATCACTTTCACCGCCGCGCCGAGCTGTTGACCCATCATCGCGTTGCGGCGCCGCTCGGGCAGCTCCCCGTTCACGACGTTGGTGATGAGCCGCAGGTGGAGCAGCCCGCGGTTGTCGCGAGTGAAGCGATGAAACGCACGCACGGCGGGCTCGATGAACTCGCGACCCCCGAGCGGTGGATCCGACGCGTGGGCCATCTGCACCAGCTGCATGGCCACCTCCCGAAAGCGCTGGTGGTAGTCGTCCAGGCATGCCTCGAGAAGGTCGGCCTTCTTCTTGAAGTAGTACTGGAGCGTTCCCAGGCTCACGCCCGCTCGCTCGGCCACCTTGCGCACCGAGATCTTGGTGGGGGGATCGGTCTGGTCGAGCTCGACCAAGGCCGCGGCGACGATCTGGTCGTAGGTCTTCGCTGAATCTGCGTCGGGGGGGCGCGCCATGAGGGCTCCGGGCTCGGGCGGATCGTACTCCCGCGCCGGACGAGGCAGAAGGAGTCGGCCTCGAGCGTTGCCCAGAATCGGTCGCTGACCGAGACGGTCCTGCCCTGTATCGCAGGGGAAATCGCATGCCCCGGGGGTCATCGACGCGCCACGCCGGGAGTCGTCGAGGGAGGACTCCGATGGCCTCGCGTATCGATAGCCGGGCCGTTGACGCCCGCCGCGAAGCACGAGCGCCGAGCGGAGCCAAACGAGCCGGAGCGGGCCCTATTCGCCACTCCGCTGCGACGAGAGAACTGGGGAACGACGATGGGAACGGCAAAGATTCGCGAGGGGCTCTTCGAGCAGCATCCGCCACTGGGGAAGGCAGGGAATGCGCAATCGGGCGTTTGTCGGAAGGGGGAAGCGCCGAGCCACGAGGCCATCCGTCGTGCGGTCGAGTCCTTCTCGGTGGACTTCCCCGGCGCGGCGGTCTCGGTCGGTTGGCTCGAGGGGGGACGCGAGATCACCGGCGCCTTCGGCCGAACGCTCGCCGGCGCCATCGACGAGGGCACGAGCTACGACCTCGGCGATATCTCCGAGCTCTTCACGACGCTGCTCTTCGCGGAGATGTGCGAACGGAAGGAAGTCTCGTTCGACGACGAGCTCTCCGCCCATCTCCCGGGCGACCTCCGATTGGCGATCGGTGAAGGCGGTCGGCGGACCAGCCTGGGTGATTGCGCGACGCACGCGACGTGTTTGCCCTACCTCCCCGAGGACCTGGGTGCGGGAGACTTCGATCGCCGCGCCCACGTCGTCGCGCTCGAGCAGATGCTCCTTTCCGACGAGCCCGGGCCCAGCCCCTGGGGCGTGGCGCTGCTGGGGCTCGCGCTCGCTCACCGAGCCGGCCAGCCCTACGCCACGCTGCTCCGCGAGCGCGTGCTGACCCCACTCGGCATGGAGCGCACTCATGTGTGCTCCGAGCGCCATCCCTTCGGCCTCCACGCCAGCGGTCTCGACTGGAACGGCGAGGAGAGCCCCGGGTCCCCTCGCGCTCCCGATTTCGATCCCTGTCGAGGCGTGCGTTCCTCACTCCGGGATCTGATGCGCTTCGTCCGCGCTCATATCGACGCCGGGCCCCTGCAACACTGTGCGCGAGCGACGCTGGTCCCGCGCTTGGCCTTGCCGCTGCCCGGGCAGCTGATGGGGCTCGGCTGGCGCGGCGACGGCGACGGCGTCTCCCGCAAGCTCGGCCAGTCCCGAGGGGCGCGTTGCCACATCGAGATCGACCGGATCAACCGTCGCGGGCTGGTGGTCCTGGCTGCCCACCACTCGTACCCGGTCGGCCTGCTCGCCGAGACGCTGAGTCGATGAGCGGATCCCGCGGTCCAGCCGGGCGGGACGGGTGCTGCCGAGCTACTCGTCCTCGTCCGTCACGCGCTCGCCTTCGGCCGAGCCGTCCGGCCGCAAGCGCTCGAGGAGCAGCCCGAAGAGCGCCGGCAAGAGCAGGCCCGCGAAGACCACGCCGATGGCCGCCGCCGGGTTGCTGGTGAAGGACTCCCATGCGCTCTCCGCGGCGGCGATCTCCTCGCCGACCGTCTGCGAGTGCAGCAACCGGAGCGCCCCGTAGCCGACGCCGGCGCCGAGCACGCCGAGGCAGAGCACCGCGACCGGCCCGGGGAGCTTCTGCCCCAGGCGACCGACGGCGCGCAGCGGTGGCACCACCAGCGAGGCGGTGGCGAGATAGTTGGGGAAGCACATCCCGACCGAGAAACCCGCGAACCAAACCGCGCGCGTGGCCGGCGGGAAGCTCTCCGGAGGCGTCGGGTCGACCGGCCCGATGGCGATGTCGAAGGTCTGCAGCAGGACGATCGACAGATAGGTGAACGCGAAGGTGAAGGCCGCCTTCACCGGTCCCGAGTCGATCTGCATCCACAGGGGCAGGCTCTCGAGCTTCGAGCCGTAGTCGAGCCGGCTCTCGAAGTATCCCTCCACGAAGAGTAGCGGGAAGGTCGCCAGCAGGAGCCCGGCCGCCACGCCCGGCGGCAAGCGGCGCGCGACCTCGTCGAAGCGGGTCGCGATGCACGCGAGGTGGAAGAGCGCCGCGAGGACGAAGAACGGCGCGAGCGTCCTGGGAGCGAGCCGTCCCCGCCGGGTCTCAGCCATCGGCGGATGGTACTCGAAGACCCGCCCCCTCGGCGGCCCGTGGCCGCACGGTGCCGGGGGAGGTCCCCTGGCCCCGAGCCCGTGCAGATGCCATGGCTGCCCCACCATGGCTGCGAAAGGCAAGGGAGCGGGCGAGCCGCGGACCGTGAAGCTCTCCAAGGCGCTGGAGCGGACGCTTCGCCAGGGGCACCCGTGGGTCTATCGGGAAGCCCTCGCCGGCGACCTGCCGGGCCCGGGCGAAGAGGTGCGTCTCCTCGACCGCAAGGGGCGCCCCTTCGGCCGCGGCATCGCCGACAGCTCGGAAGCCATCGGCCTTCGGCTCTGGCTGCTGCGGGACGGACCCATCGACGAGGCGCTCGTGGAGCGGCGGCTGCGACGGGCGATCGGTCTGCGCGCCGCCCTGCGCCCGCCGGAGACCACCGCCTTGCGCCTGGTCCACGGCGAGGGCGACGGCTGCCCGGGCCTGGTCATCGACGAGTACGGGCTGCTGGACGGTCCGAAGGTGGCCGTGCTGCGGCTGGACGGCGAAGGGCCGGCGCGCTTCTTCGAGCGGGTGCGCGGCGCGGTGATCCGCACGCTGAAGGACCAGGGCTTCGAGGGGCTGCTGGTGAGGCGCGACCGACGCTCCGGCGAGGGGCCGGCGCTGGCCTTCGGGGAGGTGCCCAAGGGGCGCGTCCGCGTGCACGAGCACGGCATGGTGCTGGTCGGCGACCTCTGGGAGGGGCAGAAGACCGGCCTCTTCCTGGACCACCGGGAGTCGCGCTTCCGGGTCCGGGCGCTCGCCCGCGGCCGGCGGGTGCTCAACCTCTACGCCTACACTGGAGGCTTCAGCGTCTCGGCCGGTCTCGGCAACGCCGGGACCGTCACCTCCGTCGACGTCGCCCCCGAAGCGATCGCCCTCGCCGACGAGACCTGGGTGGCCAACGAGCTGCCGCCCGAGCGGCACCGCGGCGTGACGGCGGACTGCCGGGACTTCCTGGAGCAGGACCGCGAGCGCTACGAGCTGGTGATCAGCGATCCGCCGAGCTTCGCCCCGAGGGAGTCGGCGGTGCCGAGCGCCCTCGCCGCCTACGAGGCGCTCCACGCGAGCTGCCTCGAGCGGCTGGTGCCGGGCGGCCTCTACCTGGCCGGCTCCTGCTCGAGCCACGTCGGCGCCACCGCCTTCGACGAGACGCTGGCGCGAGCGAGCGCCGCGGCCGGCCGGCGGATCCAGATCCTCGAGCGCAGCGGCGCCCCCTTCGACCATCCGCGCCTCGCGGCCTTCCCGGAGGGGGACTACCTCAAGGTCGTTCTGGCTCGGGCGCTGGACTGACGTAGCGCGCCCAGAGCGAGCCCGGTTCGGCGAAAGGCGCGACGACCTCCGCGAGCGCCTGCGTCGCCGCGAGGGCCCGGCCCAAGTGTGGCTGCCAGGGCGGGCCCTTCGCTCGCTCGAGGGCCTCCGCCGCGAGCTGCACCGACGGATCGTCGCCGGCCAGTGGGTCCTCGAGCGCGTCGTAGAAGGCGCGGAAGTCGGTGGTCGGGGCGAAGACCCGACCGAGCCCGTGGCGGCGGGCGAGCACCGCCTGAACCCGAAGGCAGGCGTGCTCCCGAAGGACGTCGCGTTCGCTCAGGTTGTCCAGGCCCCAGTCGGGCCGAGCGAAGGACTCGGGCCCCTGGACGAGCGAGTGGCAGAGCTCGTGGAACACCATCTGACCGAGGCAGTCGTCCGGATCCAGGGACTCTCGCGTCCCCAAAATCAGCGCGCCGGCGCCGTCGGTCGATGCGAACACCTCACTCGAATGGGTGACGCGCAGTCCCAAGGCATGGGCGGTGGCCAACCAGACTTCGTCCAGCGGGTCCCCATAATGGGTGTCGATGGTTCGGGGCACGGCTTCATCTCTAGCTCGATGTGCGGTTTCCAAAAAGGCGAGCGACACCTATGCTCCCGTCCAGTGGGCTCACGGGAAAGAAAGCCCGGCACGGCGGACGACTACGTGAACGACGGCAAGGGAAGGCGACGGGGATCGAAGTTCGACACGCAGCCGATCTCGAGCTCCGTCTTTCGCCGGCGGGTGCCGAGCAGCGCCAACGTGAGCGCGCAGGACGCGCTCCTCGATACGCCGAAGGACCCCAGCCTGATGCCGGGGGCACGCAACGCGCTGACGAGCGCCCTCGGGTTGCAGTCGGGCCAGAGCTTCGTGCTCCTCGCCGAGGTCGGCTACGAGGACGTGGCTTCCGCGCTCCTGCGAGCCGCCGCCGAGCTCGACCTGCACACGCGCACCTTCATGGTCGACGTGGAGAGCTGCGGTCGCGAGCTCTTCGTACAGCGGATGATCGACGAGCTCGCAGAGGCCGACGGCTCCGCGCTCGTGGCGAGCCGGACCGGCTTGCCGGGCGAGTTCCGCCAGGCCGTCGTGACGATCCGTGGCGAGCGACGCCACGCCCACATGGTGGGCGTGACCCCCGCGATGATGCGCCAGTCGATGCGGGCCGATCATCAGGAGATGCACGAGCTGGGCAAGCGACTCATCGCGCGACTCGAGTCGGCGACGGAGATCGTGGTCGCCAGCGGCATCAACGACGAGCTCGTCCTGCGACCGAACCCCGACTGCCGCTGGCACAACGGCAGTGGCCTGCTCCGTCGGCCCGGCTTCACGAGCCTCCCGGCGGGCGAGGTCTCGTCCTCCCCGGCCACCGTGGACGGCACCCTGAGCCCCACCGGAGGCGTCTGGCTCCCCAAGGGACCCGTGAGAAATCCGCGGACCACCTTCCGCTTCGAAGATGGCCGGGTGGTCGAGGTCACCGGCGGCGACCGCGAGGCGATCCTCGCCGAGCTCGAGAGGGACGAGAACGGCAAGCGGGCCGGTCAGCTCTGTTTCGGGACCAACCTGAGCGTGCTCGCGCCCATCGGCGCCATGCTGCAGGACTCGAAGGTCCCCGGCTTCCACATGGTGCTGGGCTACACCTGCCCGGAGCACACGGGCGCGACATGGAGCAGCCCGGTGATGGTGCCGCTCCTGCTCCGCCGGGCGAACGTCACGGTCGACGGCCAGCCGCTGATCGTCCGGGGCCGCTACGCCCGCGACCTGGTCCCCTGACGAGGTCGGCAGGTCGTCGATTTTTTGACCGCGCGGAGGGCTGGCCCCTCCAATGGTCATGAATGATACGGCCTACTGCTCTCCTCTCCTTCTTCGTCCTCACCACGCTCACCGCGCCGAGCCTCGATGCGCTGGCCGAGGACCGATGCCCTCCGCCGGTGACCATCCGCCGCGCGCACTCGGACGAGAGCGCCGAGCTACGGCTGGTGGACTGCGAAGGGGCGCCGGTCCTCGAGAGCCTCGACGAGCTGAGCATGCTCGCGCGGCCGAACCGGACGCCGCGGCCGAGCCCCGAGGCGCTGGCGGTGTTCCAGACCCACGCGCCCGAGGCCCGGCGGGAGCGCTACGTCTCCCCGGGCATCCGGCGTCTCGATCCGGGGCTGCTGCTGCGCCTGAACGCGGTGGCCGCCGAGTTCGACGGCAAGCCGCTCTCGATCGTCAGTGGCTATCGGCCGCGAGCCCGTCGAGGGAGTCGCCACCGTCATGGACGCGCGCTCGACGTGGCCGTCGAGGGCGTCGAGCGACGGACCGTGGCCGTCTTCGCGCGCTCGCTGCCCGAAACCGGCGTCGGCTACTACCCGAACAGCTCCTTCACCCACATCGACGTCCGCGAGGAGAGCTACGCCTGGGTGGATCTGAGCGGCCCCGGCGAGCGCCCGCGCTACGTGGCCTGGGCCGAGGCCTTCGGCGAGGACGCGCCGCCGGCGACCGAGGGCGAGCCGACGAACGGCCCGGCCACCGACGACGAGCCCGAGGGCCCCACCGCGGTCGCGGCGGCCGAGCCGAGCGATCCCGTCGCGGCGCCGAGCGAGCCGGTCGTGGCGTCGAGCGAGCCAGCGGCTCCGAGCGAGCCGGTCGTGGCCGCGAACGAGCCGGTGGCCCAGCCGGTTGCCGAGACTCCCGTGCCCGCGGCGCACCGAGAGCGCGACGACACCGGTCGACCGGTGGACCTCGCCTCCACCAGCGCCGAGGCGCGAGACGCCATTCGCGCGCACCGTGAGTCGCAGGTCTTCGAGCCGCTCTCCCTGGCCCGCGACGAAGACGTCGACTGGTCCCTGCCCTGGTGGTGAGCGGTAGCTGGCCCGAGCTCGGCAGTCGGAGTCGGAGTCGGAGCTCGGCGTCAGGGAGACGAGACGTCGAGCTCCACGGAGAAGCTTCCCTCGCTCCCCTCGCGGAACCCGTCCACGAACAGGAAGTAGGTGCCCCGGTCGAGGGTCGCCTCGACCTCCGAGCGTCGGTTGTCGTCGCCGACGTCGTCGTTGCAGGCGACCTCGGTGCCGCCGTTGACGCAGTCGCTCCGCAGATGGAGCGCGCCGTCGTAGTCGCTGGTCATCGTGACCTTCACCCGTGAGCGCCGCGGCAGCCGGATCCGGTAGACCTGGTCTCCGGAGCGAGCGCCCTCGGCACAGCTCGCGTGGAAGTCGTCGGACTCGCCGGCGGTGGAGCCGTTGACGGTTCGGCCCGGGCGCAGGATCGGCGCCTGCCGGCACATCCGCTGGACCGCCGCGAGATCGCGGACCTCGACCTCCACCTGAGCCGCACCGAAGCTGTCCGGGCGGGCGCCGTCGAAGATGAGGCTGTAGCTACCGGGGTCGACGGTCGCCTCGAGGGTGACCTCCTGGGTCCGCGGCACCGAGATCGGGATGTTCGTGCAGGCGACCTCGCTGCCGCCCTGGGTGCAGTTGCTCCGCAGGTAGACGGCGCCGTCGAACTCGGCGTCCTTCACCTTGACCTTGACCTCGCTGCGGCCCTGGACCGCGAGCCGGTAGACGACGTCCGCCCCACCCTGACCACCGCAGCTGCCGGCCTGATCGTCCTGGGCCTCGAAGGTGTCGATCTCGAAGGCGCCGCTGGGCACGTCGACCGCCCCCCCGCAGTCGTCGTTCTGGATGCCACCGCCGTTCTCGGGCGCGAGGTCCGCGCTGACGGTGTAGTTGCCGGCCGCGATCTGCCCCCCGCTGCCGAAGCCGTCGGCGTAGACGAAGTAGCGGCCGGGGTCGATGATCTGGGTGATGAGCGACCCGCGGGTGTCGCGGAAGTCGTCGTTGCAGCCGACCTCGGACGTCGGGTCGGTGCAGCTCGAGCGGATGTAGAGCGCGCCGTCGTGATCCGACTGCTGCCGGAGACGGAGCCGCGAACGCTGCTGGACCTCCATCTGGTAGACGCGGTCCGGCATGCGCGCTCCATCCGCGCAGGTGGCCTGGAAGTAGTCGGCCGCGCCCTGCGTCGACCCGCTCGCCGGCTGGCCGATCTGCAACGACTGGGCGTCGTTGCAGACCTCCTGCACGGGCCGCAGCGGCGTCAGGCTGGCCTGCAGGGTGTAGCTGCCCGCCGCGGTGCCGTAGCCGTCGACCACCAGGAAGTAGGTCCCCGGCTCCAGCGTCGTGTTGATGCGGGAGTGGGTGGTGTCGGGCGCGTCGTCGTTGCAGTCGAGCATCGTGCCGATGTCGCCGCAGGTGCGGAGCAAGTAGAGCGCCCCATCGAAGGTGGACTGGAGGGTGATCGCGACCTGGGCGCGCTGCTCGAGCTCGAAACGGTGGACGCGCTCCGGCGAGTCCCCCTGAGCGCAGGGCGCCTGAGTCACGTTCGGGGCGCCGGTGGTGTCCCCGCTGAGCGGCTCCCCGAAGGCGAGATCGATGGGCTCGCTGCAGGTACCGGCTCCGCTGGCGCCGGCGACCATCTGGCCCGAGAAGCCGGAGCCGCCGGGCGCGCCCGACCAGGAGGAGACCAGATAGCCGCCCTGCCCTTCGCTCATCTCGATGATGGCCTGGTGCAGGCCGCTCCGCTCCGCACAGACCCGGGCCGCCGCCTGCCGGTCGTGGGTCACGTCGCGGCCGATCTCCGTGCCCGTCTGGTCGACGATGCGGATGCCGATGTCCTGGACCCCATCGCTCCCCAGGGCCACGAAGGTGTAGCACTGGCCCGCTTGCAGCTCGATGTCGAGCTCGACCTCCGCCCCCTCCGGGAGGGATCCCTGGTTGATCGGGCCGGTCTGGGCCATCCCCATCGAGCTCAGCGCGTTGTGGACCGCGACGAAGCGAGGCTCCGTCTGTGCTCGAGGACCCCCGCAGGCAAAGAGAGCGCTCAGCACGAGGATGAAGAAGCGACAATCGGACGTGGACACGCGCCCAGAGTAGCTCAGGTGCTCACAGAAGCTTGCGGAAGAGATAGAAGAAGTACTCGAGCACCCGATCGCTGATGGGCCGATAGCGATGGGAGCGTTCGTCCACCCTGCGGGCGCTCTCGAGGTCGAGGAAGAAGCGCTCGTTCATGGCGCGGCCCACCTGCTCGTCCTCGATGGCGACGGTCACCTCCAGATTGAAACGCCAGGAGCGGTAGTCGAGGTTGTAGGTGCCCACGGTCATCCACTCGCCGTCGATGACCGCGGTCTTGGCGTGCAGCACGTTCCCGCCCCACTCGTGCATGTGGATGCCGTGGTCCAGGAGCCAGCCGTACATGTGACGCGAGGCGTAGGAGACCGCCGGCACGTCCGACTCGCCGGGGAGCAACACCCGCACGTCGACCCCGCGGCTCGCCGCCTGGCTGAGCGCGTTGCGGATGGCCCAGTCCGGGACGAAGTAGCTGTTGGTGATGTAGACGCTCTTCGTCGCCCGCCGGATCCGTTCGAGGTAGGTCGACCGGATCGCGCGGCGCTCGCCGAGGAAGTGGTTGGCGAGCACCCGCACGCGGGCGTCGCCCTCCGCGACGAAGCGCTCCGGCGGCGGCTCCCCTTCGATCGGCTCGGCCTGGTCCTCGTCGTCCTCGTCGGCGAGCTGGTTCCAGGCGTGGAGGAAGATCGTCCGCATCGAGCTCACGGCCAGGCCCTCGATGCGCACCATGTCGTCGCGCCAGCCTTCGCCCCCTTCGCTCTCGTCCGCCCACTGATCGGCGATGTTGATGCCACCGGTGAACCCGATGCGCCGGTCGACGATGAGCATCTTCCGGTGATTGCGGCGATTGACCACGCCGATGCGGAAGCGTCGGCGCCAGGGGGCGATGGGGTTGTAGTCGATGACCCGAACGCCGGCGGCGCGCATCGCCTCGAAGACCGCCGAGTCCGCCTCGATGCTCCCGACGGCGTCGTAGATGAGGGCCACGCGCACGCCCTCCCGGGCCTTGTCCATCAGGGCGTTCGCGAAGCGCCAACCGGTCTGGTCCGAGCCGAACCAGTACATCTCCAAGAGCACTTCGTGCCGAGCGTCTTCGATCGCGTCCAGCATGGCGGGAAAGCACTGGGCGCCGTCGTGGAGCAGGGTCACGCGGGTGTCCTCCACGTAGCCCTCGAAGCCCCGCTTCGAGCCGAAGCGATGCCGTAGCCGACCGTAGCTGCTCACCGGCGCCCTCCTCCACGCGCTCGCATCGACCGGAACATAGCAGCGTGAAGGCGCCCGTGAACCGAGTTAGGATCGAGCCATGTCGCGTTCGGCCCCCTGCCCCTCTTGTCGTCGACCCGTCGAAAAGGGTCACGAGACCTTCCCCTTCTGCTCTCAGCGCTGCCGCGCGGTGGACCTCGGCAGCTGGCTCGGCGAGGCCTATCGAGTGCCCGACGCGCCGGCCCAGCAGCTCGAGGACGCCGCCATCCATCGGCTGCTCGACCAGGGCGGCGAGGACGAATGGCCCAGCGCCTGAGCGTGCTGCTGCTGGCGGCCCTCCTCGGGGGCGCGCCGGCATCGGCCCAGTCGACGACGGATCCGGTGGCACCCAGCTCCTCCTCCAGCGAGGGCGAGGGCGACACGCCGGAGCGCGCCGACTCCGACGAGAACGACCGCGAGCCAGCCACCGGCAGCGCGTCGAGCCCCAGCGGCTCGACCACGACCGAGCAGCCGACCACCACGAGCTCGCCGTCGACCCACCGCTCCGGAGCCGCGCCCGCACGGTCGACGACTCGGCGGTCGTCGGCCCGCTCGTCCGCTGGGTCCTCGCGGTCGACCCGGACATCTCGTTCGGGGCGGCGCGACGACGAACGGCCGACCGAAGAAGAGGAAGACGCGGAGGACTGGGGCGTCTTCTACCTCCAGCTCCTCGGTGGCTACTCCTACGCCAACGTCATCAGCTTCAGCCAGAACAACTTCCTGCCGGAGACGGAGCGCGTCGAGGGCAGCGGCTTCTTCGGTGGCGCGGGGCTCGGTTTTCGGCTCGAGATCCTCACCCTCGGCGGGCAGGCGACCCTGGCCAGCTATGCGCCCACCGCCGACGACGGCTTCGAGCTCGGCACGGTCATCGGCACCATCGGGCTGCACCTTCCGGTCCCCGGCATCCAGCCCTACTTCCGCATCGGCGCGGGCTACGCCTGGATGGGCAAGGCGAACTACGCCGACCCGGGCATCAGCGAGACCCGGGTCTACGGCTTCGTGGTCGAGGGCGGCTTCGGCGTGGACATCAAGCTGGCTCGCCCGATCTCTCTCGGCCTCGGCGTGGACGCGGCCTACCTGAATCTCGGTCGGCAGTCCGCGTCCGAGCTGGGGATGATCGACGACGTGAACTTCGAAGAAGACGGCGACGCGGTCGGCTACCAGATCCGCGGCCACGTGCACCTGACCTTCCACATCTGATGGCCCGCTGGGCGCGAATCGGCGCGGCGCTCCTGGCTCCGTTCCTCGTCGCGGCGCCCGCCGCCGCCCAGTCGATCGCGACCGGCCCCGGGGGCGAGCTCGCCGTGTGGCGTGTGCTCGACGAAGGACGCCGAGTGCCCGGCGACGACGCCCTCGCCGCCCTCGATCCGGACGAGTGCGACGACTGCCGCGCGCTCGGTCAGCCGAGCGCGCGACTCGATCTCCGCGAGGGCACCCGCCGCGGGACCCGCTACGTGGCGCTCGGGGTCGTGCTGGCGACCGAGCGCGCCACGACCGCTCACCTCTTCATGGGCGTCGACGGCGCCGTGCAGGTGCTCGTGGACGGAGAGGCGAAGGCGAGCTGGAGCGGCACCCGCGTCATCGAGGACGAGCACCACCTGGCCGTCCCCTTGAGCGCCGGACGGCACCGGCTGGTGCTCGCGGTGAAGGCGCCGCGCCGCGGCGGCTGGGCCATCGGCGCGCGACTGATGAGCGAGCGCTTCGAGCCGGGCATCGCCCCAGCCACCATCAACCTCGGCGGGCTGGCGACCGACGCGCTGGCCGAGCTGCGCCGAGCGACCCTCCGGGTCCGGGAGGTCGTCCGGCTCGCGCCGGCCGAGCTGCACGCGCGGGTGAGCTTCCCCGGCGGCGGTCCGAGCGCCCCGCTCACCGTGCGCCGCGATGGGGCGCGGGTCGTCCGCTCGCCGCTGCGGGGCGCTTGGCGAGCGGAGACGACGAGCGTCTTCGCCCTCCCCGAATCGCTGCCCCGCCGCGGCGGCATCGGCACGCTGCACGTCGACGGATCGGAACGAGAGGTCGGCGGCGAGCTCCCCCCGAAGCGTGGGCTGCTCCACTGGGGCCGGGCCCTCGCCGCGCGGACGGCGCCGGAGGCCTCGGCCTCACCGATCGGCTGGCGCCTCGACGAGATCCGCCGAGTGCTGAACGGCGGGGAGCGCGACGGACGCTGGGTCCGCTGGCTCGAGCGCGAGGCGCGCCGCTTGGTCCGGGCGCTCGCTCGCGGGAACGACCCCTTCGGCGAGCTGCACGGCTACGTGCGGATGGCGCACCGCTCGTGGCTCGACGGAAGCGACCAACCCTACGAGCTCTTCGTGCCCACCGAGCGGCGCGGGCGTGACCGGCACGGCTGGCCACTGGTGGTCACCCTCCACGGCTTCAAGGGCAACGCCGGCGACTACTTCCGCAACACCTTCGGGTTGCCGCGCAACTACGCGGCCGGCGAGAGCCTGCTCGCCCACGGCCGCCACGGCACCGCACCCACCGATGGGCCGATGGTGGTCATCGCGCCGCAGGGGCGGGGCCAGGCGATGTACCGGCACGCCGGCGAGGTGGACATCCTGGAAGCGATCGCCGACGTGCGCGCGCGGCTGCCCATCGATCCGGCGCGCATCTACATCACCGGGGGCTCGATGGGCGGCACCGGCGCGGCCTACGTTCCGCTGCGCAACCCCGAGCTCTTCGCCGCCGCGGCGCCCTTGGCCGGCTACCACGACCAGCGGGTGCGGCAGGACACCCACCACGAGGGGCTCTCGGAGGTCGAGCGCTTCCTGATGGCACGGCTGAGCGACGTCGACTGGGCCGAGAACGCGGTCCACCTGCCGATGCTCCTGGTGCGCGGCAAGCGCGACCGGCCGCTCGAATGGACCCGTCACCTGGTGGGCCGGCTCCGCGCCCTCGACTACGAGGTCGAGCATCGCGAGCCGGATCTGCGGCACAACGTGTGGACCGCGACCTATGCCGAGGGCGCGATCTTCGACTGGTTCGACGACCACCGGCGACCGACGACGCCCCGGCGCGTGCGACTGCGGACCGCGCGGGAGCGAACGCGAGAGGCCTGGTGGGTGGCGGTGCATCGGCAGCGCGCGGACGCCTTCGGTGAGGTCGACGCGCGGATCGACGACGGACGCGTCGAAGCGACCACCGAGGGGCTCGCCCGGGTGGTCTTCTCGCCGCCGGACGCGCTGCTCGAAGGCGACGAGCTGACGGCGGTCGTCGACGGTCAGACCCTGCGCGGGCCGCGGCCGCTGGTGCTGACCCGGAGCGGCGGTCGCTGGCGTGTGGGCGGCGACGAGCCGGGGCCACTCGGCCGGCCGCTGCGCGACGTCTATCACGACCGGCTCGTCTTCGTGGTCGGCACCCGGGACCCGGCGCACACCGCCATGAACCGGCGGGTCGCCCGCCACTGGGCGCGGCCGCGGGGCTGGGACGTGCGCTACCCGATCGTGGACGACGTGGACGTGACCGCGGCGATGCGCGCGCACGCGACGCTGGTCTTGGTGGGCCCGCCGAGCTCGAACGCGCTGCTGGCGCCCATCGCCGACGCGCTGCCGATCCGCTTCGAGGACGACGCGATCCGACTGGGCAGCCAGCGCTTCGAAGGCGAGGAGGTCGGCGCCGCGTTCCGCGCGACCTGGCCGGGCACCGGCCGCGCGCTCCTGGTCATCGCCGGGGCCACGCCGCTCGGCACCTGGCGCAGCCGCTTCCTGCCGGAGGTGCTCGCCGAGTACGCGATCTTCGACCAGCGGGTCGCGAACGCCCGCGGGGAGATGACCTGCGGGGGCGTCAAACGCGACCGCGTCACCGGCGCCGGCGTCGGCGCGACCGCCAACGACACCCGCCACGGTGCGGTGCCCGTGGACTGCTCCTTCCGCGCCCACGGCTTCTTCGAGTAGCGCCGCTCAGCGGGGGAGGACGTCCTCGCGAAAGGGGTCGCCTCCGTCCCAGCGGACGCGGGTCAGGCCGGGCCAGCCGGCGACCCAGACGCTGCCGTCCGGCTCGAGGAGCATCGCGCGCATGTGGCTCAGGTCGCTCAGGTCCACCGTCTGCACCACCTGGCCAGCGACGGTGACCGTCAGCCCTTCGGTGTAGTGGAGCATCCAGAGTCGGTCGCGGGTGGCGTCGTAGCCGACGCCGGTGCCCTTGGCGGTGAGGCCCGGTACCGGCTGGAAGGCTTGGCCGTTCCAGCGGAGCAGACCGGCGCCGAAGTCCTCCACGTAGAGCCGGTCCTGGCTGTCGACGGTCAGCCGGCGCGGGTCGCGCGCGGGGTACGTGGGGGAGGAGATGGGCATCATCGTCCCCTGCCGCGCGACGCCGTTCATGAAGTGGATCATCCAGAGCTCGCCCTGGTAGTAGGTCGCGTCGTAGGCACCGGCGAAGGTGGATGGCATCGGCACGAAGGCGTCACCGCTGGGGTCGTAGCGCCACTGCTGCGAGCCATAGCCGACCTCGAGCTCGCCCTGCGGACCGACGACGAGCGCGTGGTAGTCGGCGTCGTTGGCGTCGTTCTTCAGGTAGTCCCGCCAGCCTTCGGTGGCGGTCCAGCGCACCACGCGCTTGTCGCAGCCGGCCCAGAAGGCGTCGTGGACGACGGCGACGCTGTTGCAGATGAACTCGTCGTAGGCGGCCACGCGCTCGCCCGAGGGGACGTCGATGACCGAGGCGCCGCCCTGGGTGCCGAGCAGCAGGTAGCGGTCCATGCGAGCGAGCGCGTAGACCATGTCGTGCTGAGCGCTCAGCTGCCGCTCGATGGGCGGGAGGGCCGGCGCCACCGAAGGCGCGGGCTCGCGGGGGGCGCTCTCCGCCGCCGGGCCCTCCGTGTCGCCGACGGCGATGGGGTCGCTCGCGCGAGGCACGGCCGGCCCACAGCCGAGCACGACCAGGAGCAAGGGGAGAAGGCGGCGAGTCACCCGCCGATGGTGCCCGCCGGGCTATCCTCCGTCCATGGCGACGCACTACGAGGCGTCCTCGCGGGTGGAGACGACCTTCCCTTTCGAGTGCGCGTGCGGCTACCGCGGTGAGGGCTCCGCGGTCGGCGAGGGGTGGTCGCAGAGCCAGAGCCACGGCCTCTTCGCCGACCCCACCGCCGAGTCCCGCGCCCTGGACGACGCCGAGGGGAAGGCCTGGGCGGACGCCATCTCGAACGTCGAGCTCGCGCCCTGCCCGAGTTGCGGTGCACGCGACGGCGCCAAGTGGCGCGCGTGGATCCGCAGCCGCTTCCTCCCCAGCCTCGGCTGGGGCGTCCTCGCGGGCGTCCTCGGGCTCATCGGGCTCTTCCTGATGCGTCAGGAGATGGACTCTTGGCCCCTGGTCGCCGGCGCGGTCTCGTTCGCCCTCGTCACCGTGGGTGTCTTCGGCTGGCAAGTCGCCCGCAAACGCACCCAGTCCGCTTTGATCGCCATCCACCCCCGGCCCTAGCCCACCGGGAAGGGTGGCGGGGTCACTCGGCGGCGTCTTCGGCGGTGGCCGGGTCGTAGCCGAGGTTGGAGTGCAGCCAGCGCTCGGTGTCGGTGACCGTGCGGCCGATGCGCTTCGCGTAGTCCTCGATCTGATCGCGGCCGACCTTGCCGACACCGAAATAGCGGCTCCGCGGGTGCGCGAAGTAGAGCCCGCTGACGCTCGCCGCCGGGGTCATCGCGAAGTGCTCGGTCAGGTTCATGCCCAGCTCGCGCGCGCCGAGCAGCTCGAAGAGCGGGCCCTTGGGCGTGTGGTCCGGGCAGGCCGGGTAGCCGAAGGCCGGGCGGATGCCGCGGTAGCGCTCGGCGATCAGGTCCTCGTTGCTCAGGTCCTCGTCGGCGCCGTAGCCCCAGTCCTGCCGGGCGCGGGCGTGCAGGTACTCGGCGAAGGCCTCGGCGAGCCGGTCGGCCAGCGCCTTGACCATGATGGCGTTGTAGTCGTCGTGGTCGGCCTCGAAGGCCTTGGCGAGCTCGTCGGCGCCGAGCCCACCGGTCACCGCGAAGGCGCCGACGTGGTCGGGGTAGCGGTGGTCGTCCGTGGCCGGCGCGACGAAGTCCGCGAGCGAGTAGTAGGGCTGGTCGCCGTGCTTCACCGCCTGCTGACGCAGCATGGGGAAGCGCAGCAGCTGCTTGGTCCGCTCGGCGTCCTCGTAGAGCACGATGTCGTCGCCCTCCGCGTTGGCGCGCCAGAAGCCATAGACCCCGCGCAGGGTGAGCAGCTTCTCCTTCGCGATGCGATCGAGGAGCTGGCTCGCGTTCTCGAAGAGCTCGCGGGCCGCCTCGCCGTGCTTCTCGTGCTCGAGGATCTTCGGGTAGCGCCCCTTCAGATCCCAGGCGCTGAAGAACATCGTCCAGTCGATGAAGGGGCGCAGCGTCTCGACGGTGACGTCGTCGACGACCTTCGTCCCCAGGAACGCCGGCTCGGGTCGGTCGACGGTCTCCCAGTCGCTCTGCATCCCGTTCTCGCGGGCGAGCTCGAGGGGCAGCATCGGGCGGTCCTGCTTGGCGGCGAAGAGCCGGCGCATCTTGTCCTGCTCCTCGCGGTTCTTGGTGTCGAGGGCCTTCTTGCCTTCCGTGTCGAGGAGCTTCGACACCACGCCGATCACCCGCGAGGCGTCGAGCACGTGCACCGTCGGCTCGTCGTAGGCGGGCGCGATCTTCACCGCCGTGTGCTGCCTGCTGGTGGTCGCGCCGCCGATGAGCAGCGGCGTCTTCACGCCCTTGCGCTGCATCTCGCGGGCCACTTGCACCATCTCGTCGAGGCTCGGCGTGATCAGCCCGCTGAGACCGATCACGTCCACGTCGTTCGCCGCCGCCTCCTCGAGGATGCGCGGCCCCGGGACCATCACGCCGAGATCGATCACCTCGTAGCCGTTGCAGCCGAGGACCACGCCGACGATGTTCTTGCCGANNCATGCCGTCCATCAGCGGGCCCTCGATCACGTCGAGCGGCCGGCCGTACTTCTGCCGCGCCTCCTCGGTGTCCTCGACGATGTAGTCGACGATGCCCTTCACCAGAGCGTGAGCGATGCGGTCCTGGACCGGCTCCTCACGCCAGCTCAGGTCCTCCTCGCGCTTCTTGCCGCTGCCCTTCACCGTCTCGGCGAAGGTGACGAGCCGCTCGGTGGCGTCCTCGCGGCGGTTGAAGAGCACGTCCTCGACGCGCTCGAGCAGCTCGTCGGGGATCTCCTCGTAGACCTCGAGCTGGCCGGCGTTGACGATGCCC
>JABAOG010007211.1_pt1 | contig 27080 bp, 23 predicted proteins | sample 7062131 | NCBI WGS metagenome assembly JABAOG01 (sample SAMN14538629, study PRJNA623070) | marine sediment metagenome | biome: marine biome [ENVO:00000428]; feature: marine pelagic biome [ENVO:01000023]; material: deep marine sediment [ENVO:00002113] | place: India: Arabian Sea | collected... | reverse complement strand
GATCTCCGCCGCAAGTTCGGGCGCCTCGCGCCGGGACCGCTGCTGGACGCCCTCAGCCGGCGGCTCATCGTCGCGCAAGGCTATCTGCACTCCGATCTCTCCCCGCGCGTCTCGCTCGGGCTGGCCGACGGCGGGCTCGACGCGTCGCTCGTCGACAACGCAGAGACGCCCGCCGCCGTGCGCCGCGCGCGCCGCAAGCTCGCGCGCGCCCTCGCGCCGCTCGGTCTCTACGGCCTGTCGCCCGCGGCGCGGCTCGGCGCGCCGGGCTCGAGCTTTCACTGCGGGGGGACGCTGCCGATGCGCGCCCGGCCGGGACGGCTGGAGACGGACCGGCTGGGGCGGCTCGGGGAATGCACGAGGACACGGATCATCGACGCCTCGACCTTTCCCTCGATTCCTGCGACGACGATCACCTACAGCGTGATGGCCAACGCCAGCCGCATCGCCGCGGAGGCCCCGCTCCCGGACGGCTAGCGCGCGCCCACCGCGCAATCTGCAGCGGCGGCCAAGCCAGGGAGGCGAAGCAGCTTCGTTGATGCGTATTCTCGAGACGACGACGACCATCGGCATGGGCGGCATCTCGCGCCACATGATCGATCTCGGCGAATGGCTGCGGGCGCGCGGCCACCATGTCGCCTACGCGGGAACGGACGGCGGCATGCTCGAAGGCAGCGACGCCGACTATCTGCCCGTCCCGCTCGACCGCATCTCGGCGGAAGGGGGGGCGCTCGCCCGGCGCGTGTCCGCCGCTCCCGCCTGCGCGCTCCAGCTGCGCGAGTTCATCCGCGCGCAGGGCGTCGATCTCATCCACGCGCACGAGTCCGCGCCGGCGCTCGCGGTGCGGCTCGCCGATCCGGCGGGACGCATCCCGCTCGCGCTCACCTACCACGGCTCGGAGCCGGAGCGCGTGCGCTCCTTCGCGCTCGTCGCGAGAGCGACGGCGCGCCTCGTCATCACGCCAAGCCGCAGCACCGCGGACCACCTCGCCGAGGCCGGCGTGCCTCGCGAACGCCTCCGCGTGATCGGGCTGGGCGTGCGCGACCTGCCGCCCGGCGACGAGGCGAGGACGGCCGAGCTGCGCCGATCGCTGCTGGGAGCCGGCGCCGCGCGCCTCGTCGTGTCGATCGTGCGGCTGACGCACCAGAAGGGCATCGACATCCTGATCGAGACCGTGCGCCGGACCAAGGCGGAGCGGCCGGACATCCGGTTCGTGGTGGTCGGGGACGGGCCCCAGCGCGAGGAGGCGCGGCGATGGGCGCAGGACGCCGAGGTCGCCGACACGATCGCGTTCGTCGGCGAGAGCCGTAACGTCGCTGACTATCTGCGCGCGGCCGACCTGTTCCTGCTGAGCTCGCGTTGGGAGGCGCTGCCGATCACCATCGTTGAGGCCTTTCGCGCCGGCGCGCCGGTGATCGCGACCGACTGCGGCGGCGTGGCGGAGATCGTCGACGACGGCGTCGGCCGCGTGGTCCCTGTCCACGATCCGCAGGCGCTCGCTACGGCGGTGCTGGACTTCTGCGGCGACGACGAGCGCCGCCGGCAAGCCGGGGCGGCCGCCCTGGCGCGCAGCCGCGAGGACCGCTTCTCCCCGGACTGGATCCACAGCCAGTTCGAGCGGACCTATGAGGAGCTCATCGCGGCGGCGTCGCCCGGCCGGCGGGTCCGCCACGCCAGTAATGCCTGAGCGCCTCGAGGCCCATCTCGAAGGTGTAGACGGGCTCGAAGCCCATGAGATCGCGCGCCTTTTGCGCCGAGCACCAGCCGCCGAGCGCGTAAAGCCGCGCCTCGTGCGGCGCCGGCCAGTGATCCTGCGGCGCGACGCGGCCCTTGGCCGCGAGAACGGCCTGCTTGAGCCGCGCCAGCCGCCGCCGTCCGATCGCCCGGCCCGCCATTGCGCCCACGCGCAGCGGCCAGGGCGGGACGGTGACACGCGCCGGCGGCGCCCCCCCCTCCGCAAACGGCGGCGGCTCTGGGCCATCGTCGAGGAAGCGCACGCGCCCCTCGCCGAGAAGCGTCTCGTAGCCGGAGAAGAAGTCGCGCCAGGTCAGCCGCTCCGGCCCGTTGACGATGAAGCGCTCGCCGGCGGCCCGGGGATGCACGGCGGCGAGCGCGAGCGCGGCGACCACGTCGTCGACGAAGACCGCGTTGCAGACGCCGCGCCCTCCCCCCGGCACGACGATCCGCCCCGAGAGCATCTTCGCCGCGATGTTGTCCGTCCACAGCACGCTGTGCGGGCCATAGACGATCGTCGGCTGCAGGACGGCGATCTCGAGCCGCGAGGCGCGGCGCGCGGCCTCCTGCTCCATCTCCACCTTGGCCACCTTGTAGGCGAACGAGTCGGGCGTGGACGGGCTGTCTTCAGTGAGATCCCCGCAGGGCCAGTCGTCGTACACGGCGATCGAGCTCGCGTGCACGACGCGGCGCACGCCCGCGGCTTCGGCGGCGTCGAGCAAGCTCACGAAGCGCGCGACGTTGCGATCCGCGGTGGCCGCGTGATCGTAGGCGAGGTTGACGACCAAGTCCGCGTCTGTGAGAGCCGGCGTCAGAGTCTCCGGGACGTCGAGGGCGGCGGGACGTGCGTCGACGCCGGCCGCGCGCAGGAACCGCAGCGCGCCGCTCGATCGCGCCAAGGCGCGGAGGTCGCGCGCGCCGGCTTGGCGGAGGATCTCGATCAGGCGCGTCCCGATGAAGCCGCTGGCGCCGACCACCGCGACGCGCGCCTCGGTCAGCGCGGAAGGAAGCGTCGCGACCGTCGGCGCGCCGGCCGGAGCGGCGTCGCCCGGCAGGCTGCTCATCTCGAGCGATCCTCGCCGTCGCGCGCGAAGGACAAGGCCGCGCGCATCGCCCTCAGGCCTTCACGACGCGATCGCCGCCGAGGCCGAGCCGCGCCATGACGTTGCGCGTGTCGACCACCAGCGGCGCGGCGCGCGCGATCAGGCCGTAGTCGACATCGTCGTGATCGGTGCAGATGAGCACGGCGTCGTAGGCGGCGAGCTCCGCCTCGCTCAGGCCGGCGGACTTGCGGCCGGCGTGATGGGGATGGTCGCGCGTCATCGGAAAGACCGGGAAGTAGGGGTCGTGGAACTCGCACCGCGCGGCGGCCTTCAGCAGCAGGTCGAAGATCGTCATCGCGGGGCTGACGCGGGTGTCCTCGACGTTCTTCTTGTAGCAGATGCCGACCAGCAGGACCGACGCGTCCGCCAGCGGCTTGCCGAGGCGGTGCTCGACCTCCCGGCCGACCACGTCGACGACCGCGCGCGGCATGGCGTCGTTGACCTGCCCGGCGAGATCGACGAGCGGGGTCGGCGCGCCGCTCGCGCGCGCCTTCGAGGAGAGCAGGACCGGGGACACCGGGGTGCAGTGGCCGCCCACGCCGGGCCCCGGGTAGAAGGGCATGAAGCCGAACGGCTTGGTCGACGCCGCCTCGATGACCTCCCAGATGTCGATGTCCATCGCCGCGAGCGCGACCTTGAGCTCGTTGACGAGCGCGATGTTGACGGCGCGGAAGGTGTTCTCGAGCAGCTTGGCGGCCTCGGCGGCGGCCGTGCTGCTCGCCTCGGTGACCTCCGTCACGATCCGCTCGTAAAGGCTGCGCGCGAGCGCCAGCGAGGAGGGGTCGTCGGCCGAGACGATCTTGGGGATGGTCTTCGTCTCGTAGACCGGATTACCGGGATCCTCGCGCTCGGGCGAGAAGGCGAGGAAGTAGTCCGCCCCGCGCGCCAGCCCGGAGCCATCCAGCATCGGCGCCACGACATCCCGCGTGGTGCCCGGCGGCATGGTCGATTCCAGGACGACGAGCTGGCCCGGCCGGAGCGCTCCGGCGACGGTCTCGGTGGCGGCGCGCACGAAGGACAGGTTCGGCTCGCGTGCGGCGTCGAGCGGCGTGGGCACGCAAATGGCGATCGCATCCATCTCCGAGAGCCGCTCGAAGCTCGCCGTCGCGAGCAGCTCGCCCGCGCCCACCGCCCTGCGGACGCGCTCGGGCTCGAGATAGGAGATCACCCGCTCGCCCCGGTTGATCGACGCGACGCGATCCGCGTTGAGGTCGAAACCGGTCGTGCGATATCCCGCCTCGCACACCGAGAGGGCGAGCGGCAGGCCCACGTAGCCGAGACCGATGACGCCCACGAACGCCGTGCGGTCGGCGACCTTCTGCTGAAGCGCAGCGAACGGCTTCCCCGCGGCCGTCGCCGCTCGCCCCCTCTCGTCCACCATGTGATCGTCCCTCTTCGCCGCGCCCCGATCAGCTCGCGATCCGTCCCCGCTGCGCGACAAGTGACCTTGCCCCAAAGCTATAGCCGAGTTGTATGGCTTTTTGCACCGCGAGAGAAACTCCGGCGCCGGGTGAGATCATGCGGCGCTGGACCCCCGACCTCCACAACGGCATGAGCCGAGGATGAAACGCGCGTTCGCCGCCGGGGCCGCTTGGACCGCCGCCGCAGCCTGGATCGAGCAGGCTGCGAGCGTCGTCGTCTTTCTGCTCATCGCGCGGCTGGTGGGCGCCGAGGCCGTGGGCATCGCGGCGATGGCGCTGGCCTTCGTCTTCCTCGGCGAGTTCCTGGTGCGCGACACCTTGACGGAGAGCGTCGTCGAGCGCCCGTCGCTGGAGGACGGCCGGCTCGAGGCCACGCTGGTCGCGCTGCTCGGCTTCGCGCTCGTCATCGTCGCGGCCCTCGTTGTGATCTCCCGGCTCGCCGCGGCGCTCTACGGCGAGCCGTCGGTCGCCCCGCTCATGCTGACGGCGAGCCCAACCGTGCTGCTCATCGCGGCGTCCGGCGTCTCCACCGCGCTCTTGCGGCGGAGAATGGCGTTCCGCGCGCTCGCGGTGCGCACGATCGTCGCCGTCGCCGCGGGGGGCGCGGTCGGCGTAACGATGGCGGCGAACGGCTTGGGAGCCTGGAGCCTCGTGGGGCAGCGCCTGACGCAGGTCTCGGTGACCGCGCTCTTCACGATCACGGCGGCGGGCTGGGCGCCGCGGCGTCTGCCCCGGCGAGCCGAGCTCGCGCTGGTCCGCGGCCTGGGCCCCCAGGTGGTGCTGCTGCGGGCGATGAGCCTCGTCATCGTCCAGACGCCCACAGTCGCGCTCGGCGCTGTCGCGGACCCGCGCGCCGTGGGTCTCTTCTCGGTGGCGTGGCGGCTGACCGAGATCGTGGGCTTCGTGATCGTCGGCCCCCTCAAAGGCGCCGCCCAGCCCGCCGTGGCCGCGATGCGCCGGATGCACGCCTCGACGGCGCAGTTCTTCATCGAGCTTTCCGAGGTCGCAGCCCTCGCCGCCTTCGCCGCCTTCGCCGGGCTGGCGCTGATCGCCGCGCCGGCCGCGGCCGTCCTGGTGGGACCGGAGTGGCGGGAGGCCGGCGCCGTCTTGCCGATCCTGTGCATCGCGGGCGCCGTCTACGCGCTCACGAGCATCCAGGAAGCCTATCTGCTGGCCCTCGACCGACCCGCCCGTTACGTCGCCGCAACCACGATGGAGGCCGTGATCGGGGCCGTGCTCGTCGCGCTCGCCAGTCCATTCGGCCCGGTCGCCGCCGCCGCCGCGGTCGCGCTGCGGGCGCTGGCCTTCCTGCCCCTGCGCACGGCCGCCGCCCTGGCGCCGGAGGCGATCCCCCCTGTCCAGGTCCTCCGCGCCCTCGCCGTGCCGGCGCTGGCGGCGGCGGGCATGGCCATGGTCGTCGCCGCATGGCGAGCGGCCATTCTCGGCCGCGTCTCGGACATCCTCTTCGTCACGACCGCCGTCGCCTTCGGCGTTGCGACATTTTTGCTCCTGCTGTTCGGGCTGGCGCCGGGCGCGGTCGCGCGCCTGAGGTCGTTCGTTCAGACTGAGCCTTGAGCCGCGCGCCGGGGGGGGGGCCGACTTTCATGCCATCGTTGAAGTTCGCGTTTTTCACGACGTTCTACCCCCCCTATCACTTCGGCGGCGACGCCATCGGCGTGCAGCGGCTGACCCACGCGCTCGCGCGCCGCGGCCACGAGGTCACCGTCGTCCACGACATCGACGCCTACCGCACCCTCAAGGGCCCCCAGCCGTCCGCGCCGGCGCCGCGCGTCGACAACCTTCGCGTGATCGGGCTGGAAAGCCGCCACAGCGTCGCGGCCAACCTGCTCACCCACCAGCTCGGAACGCCCGTCGTGCACGGGGGCGAGATCGACCGCCTGCTGGCCGAGCACGACTTCGACGTGATCTGGCACAACAACGTCTCGCTCGTCGGCGGTCCAGGGCTGCTCAAGCGGGGACGGGGGCTCAAGGTCTACGAGGCGCACGAGCACTGGCTCGTCTGTCCGACCCACGTTCTATGGCGGTTCCAGAAGGAGCGATGCGACGCGCGGCGCTGCGTCGCCTGCTCGCTGTCCTACCGCCGGCCCGTGCAGCTCTGGCGCTACACCGGCGCGCTCGAGCGCGCGCTCGACCACATCGATCTCGTGATCGCCAAGAGCGAGTTCAGCCGCGACAAGCATCGCGAGTTCGGCTTCCCCCGCGACATGACGGTGATCCCCTACTTCCTCCCCGCGGCGCAGTCGGAGGAGTCGGCCGGCGCGCCGCCCCAGGAGCGCCCGTACTTCCTCTTCGTGGGCCGCCTCGAGAAGATCAAGGGACTCCAGGACGTCATTCCAGTGTTCGACACGTTCCACGACGCCGACCTCATCGTCCTGGGGACGGGCGAGTACGAGGGCGAGCTCAAGGCGCTGGCGGCGGGCAACCCGCGCGTCAAGTTTCTCGGCCGGAAGTCGCCCGAGGCGCTCGCGCAATACTATCAGCATGCGCGGGCGCTGATCGTGCCCTCGATCTGCTACGAGACCTTCGGGATCATCATCATCGAGTCCTTCCGCATCGGCGCTCCGGTGCTGGCGCGCCGGCTGGGGCCGTTCCCGGAGATCGTCGAGAAGTGCGGCGGCGGCATGCTGTTCGAGTCGCGCGAGGAGCTCGCGGCGGCGCTGCGCGGGATGGTCGCCGAGCCCGAGCGGCGCAACGCGCTGTCGAGCAAGGCGAGGGCGGGATTCGTCGATCATTGGTCGGAGGACGTCGTTGTGTCGCAGTATTTCTCCGCTTTGGCCGCCGCGGCGGCGCGCAAGGGCGATGACGCGCTCGCCGCCCGCCTCGAGGCGTGTTGAGATGAGGCATCTGATCACCGGCGGCGCCGGCTTCATCGGCTCCCACCTCGCCGAGCGCCTGCTGAGCGACGGCGCGGACGTCGTCGTGCTGGACGACCTCTCGACGGGGGACGTGGAGAACCTCTCCGCGGTCCGCGATCACGCTCGGCTGCGCCTGGTGGTGGGGAGCATCCTCGACGCCCCCCTCGTCGGCGAGCTGACGCAAGACTGCGACGTCGTCGTCCACCTCGCCGCCGCAGTCGGCGTCAAGCGGATCATGGACGAGCCGATGCGATCACTCCTCACCAACGTGGGGGGAACCGAGACCGTGCTCGAGGCCGCGGCCGCGCGCGACAAGCGCGTGCTCGTGGCGTCCACGTCCGAGGTCTACGGCAAGGCGACCAAGATACCCTTTTGCGAGGACGACGACCTCGTGCTGGGGGCCACGGTGAACCATCGCTGGTCCTACGCATGCGCGAAGGCGCTCGACGAGCATCTGGCCCTCGCCTACGCGCGCGACGCCGGGCTCGACGCGGTCGTTCTGCGGTTCTTCAACACTACGGGGCCGCGGCAGACCGGCCGCTACGGCATGGTCCTGCCGAGCTTCGTGACGCGCGCGCTCGAGGGCCGGCCGATCCTCGTGCACGGCACGGGCGAGCAATCGCGCTGCTTCTGCCACGTGGCCGACGCGGTCGAGGCCGTCGTCCGCCTCGCCGCGTCGCCGGCGGCGCGGGGGCAGGTCGTCAACGTCGGCAATGACGAGGAGACCACGATTCTGGGACTCGCCGAGCGCATCAAGGCGNNATCCTGGGACTCGCCGAGCGCATCAGGGCCGCGACAGGAAGCGAGTCCGAGATCCGGCTCGTGCCCTACACGGACGTGTATCCGGAGGGCTTCGAGGATATGCAGCGGCGCAAGCCGAGCGTGGAGAAGCTCGAGCGCGTGATCGGCTTCCGGCCCCGCGCCTCGCTCGATCAGATCATCGCCGACGTGATCGCCGAGAAGCGCGCCGCGCGGAGCGCGGCCCGCAGCGGAGCGCTCGAGCAATGAGCGCGCCGCCGCCGGCCGGCCGCGCCGTCGCCGCGCTCGCCGACAGCGCAGAGCTGATGCGCGCGCTCGCCCGCCGTTGGGAGCTGCTGGCGCTCGGCGCGATCGTGCTTCTCGCGATCGTGCTCAGGCTGGTCGGACTGAACGCGCCGCTCTGGTTCGACGAGATCGCGACGCTCACGGAGTTCGTCCGGCGCCCGGTCGGCGGGATCGTGTCGGACTTCTCCTCGCTCAACAACCACGTCCTCTATTCGCTGCAAGCGAAGGCGGCCATCGCAGCGTTCGGGGAGAGCGCCTGGGCGCTGCGGCTGCCCGCGGCCGTGTTCGGAGTCGCCTCGATCCTCGTGGCGTGGCGGCTCGCGCGATCCACCGCGCCCGAGGGAGGCGCAGCGGCCGCGCTCGCCGTCGCGGCGCTGACCACGCTCTCCTACCACCACATCTGGTTCTCCCAGAACGCGCGCGGCTACACGGAGATGATGTTCTGGTGCCTGGCGGCGACCCTGGCGCTGCTGGAGGGGCTCGAGCGCCCCAGCCGGGCCGCTTGGGCCGTGCTGGCGCTCTCGGTGGCGGCGGCGCTCTACACTCACCTGACGGCGGCGTTCTACATCGCGGCGCTCGGCGCCTACTACCTCTTCCGGCTCGCCTGTCGCCTCGCAGGCGCGCGCGTGGCCGCGCCGTGGGGCGCCTTCGCCGCCTTCGCCGCGGGCGGCGCGGCGGCGCTCGCGTTCTACGCGCCCGCCANNCATCGAGGCGGGATCCGCCGTAGACGTCATGCAGCAGTACCAGAACCCGCTGTGGACCGCGCTCGAGGGCGTGCGCACGCTGGGCGGGGGCTCGCTCGTGGTGGCCGTGCTGGCGCCCATGGCGCTCGCCGTCTTCGCGGCGTGCTTCGCGACGCTCCTGCATCGCGCGCCGGCCGTGCCGATGATCTTCGCGCTGCACGTCGTCATATCGCTCGGGGTCCTGATGGCGCTGTCGATGCGGGTCTGGCCGCGCTTCTTCTTCATCGACATCGTGCTCGGCTTCGTCATCCTCGCGCAGGGCGGCTACCTGGTGAGCGCGTTCCTGGCGGCGCGCCTGTCTCTGCTGCGACGCTTCGGCCTCACGGGCGGGCGCGTCTTCGCCGTGGGCGCGGCGCTCGCGGCGGCCGCGTCGGCCGGCCTCGCGCTGCGCAACTACGCCAGCCCGAAGCAGGACTTCGCCGGCGCGATCGAGCTGCTGACGGCGCGCGGCGCCGATCCGGCGACGGTCGCTGCGCTGGGCCTCGCCCGTCTTCCGTATGAGACCTACTACCAGCCCGGCTGGCGCGGCGTGGAGAGCGTCGCAGAGATCGAGAGCTTGAGCGAGGAGGGAGCACAATGGCTTATCGTCGCGTTTCCGACGCGGTCCGCACTTCGCTATTCGGAGGTGGCCGACCTGATCGAGCGCGAGTTCGTGTTGGAGGCGCGGCTGCCCGGCACGCTGGGGGACGGCGCGATCCTCGTCTATCGGCGTGCGGGCTCCCCCTCGTGATCCGCGCCGCGCGCACGGCCGTCCCCACGCTCGCCGCGATCCTGCTGGCCGCCTGCGGAACCGCCAGCGGCGGAGCGGACACGCGGATGACGCTGCGGCCCAACGTGCGTCTTCAAACCATCGCGGGCTGGGAAGTGACCGCCGACTTGGGAGTGCCCAGCCAACCCGACCCCGAGCTCTACGCCGAGATCGTGGACCGCGCCGTCAACGAGGTCGGCATCACCAGGCTGCGCCTCGAGGTGCGCAGCGGCATGGAGCAGCCCGACAGCGGCTTCCGGGCCTACGCCGACGGGAGCATCACCAATGACGAGTGGCGGCCCGTTCGATACGTCACGATCAACGACAACGACGACCCGTATACGATAAATGAAGCCGGCTTCGACTTCTCCGAGCTCGACCACAACGTGCAGGCCGCCGTGCTGCCGGTGAAGCGCGCGCTGGAGGCCCGGGGCCAGACCCTGTTCCTCAACATTTGCTACGTCGCCTTCATCCGCCAGGCCGGGCCCGGTCTCGAGTACGTCCACGACGACCCCGAGGAGTACGCCGAGTTCGTGCTCGCCGCCCATCGGTATCTCGATGAGACGTACGGCCTGCGCCCCGACACCTGGGAAGTCATCCTCGAGCCGGACACCGACGACGCCTCGCAGAACTGGGACGGCCGACAGATCGGCCGGCTCATCGCGGCGGCCGGGCGGCGGCTGGACGAGGCGGGGTACGCGACGCGGTTCATCGCACCCTCGACCACCAACATGGCCAACGCGCCGCACTACTTCGACGGCATCCTCGACACGCCCGGCGCGGTCGAGCGGATCGCCGAGCTGTCCTACCATCGCTACAGCGGCGTGAGCGGCGACGCCTTTCGCGCGATCACGGCGCGAAAGCGCGAGCACGGGATCCAGACCAGCATGCTGGAGCTGTGGTTCGGCTGGGGCGACTACAACGTGCTGCACCAGGACTTGGAGGAGGGCCAAGTGTCGGCGTGGCAGGGCCGCGTTCTGCGCGGTCTGTTCGATGTCGTGACCGACGCCGACGGGAGAGAGCGCACCGAGCTGCGCGAGGACATGCACTTCAATCGGCAGTACTTCTATTACGTGCGCCCCGGCGCCGTGCGCATCGACGCCGCGGTGTCCCGCGATCCGTTCAGCGGCCCCTTCGATCCCCTGGCGTTCGTCAATCCCGATGGCGGCTACGTGGTCGTCGCGAACGCCGAGCACGCCGGCGCTCTCTCCGTCGCCGGACTTCCGCCGGGCCGCTACCGCGTGTCCTATGCGACCGAGGCGGAGTCGGCCGTGCTCGACGAGGCGCTCGTCGTCGAGCGGGGCGAGCCGCTCGTCGCATCCATTCCGGCGGCGGGCGTGCTCACGATCTACGCGGTGGCGAGCGAGTAGTCCGCGCCCGGCGTCATCGCCGCGCCGCGTCTGCGAGGCAACGGCGAAAGCTCGCCTCCGCGAGCTCGGCCGCGCGCTCCCAGCTGAACGTCGCCGCGCGCGCCGGCGCCGCGGCGCGCAGGCGCGCGCGCAGCGGCGCGTCCTCGAGGAAGCCGAGCACGCAGCGGGCGATGTCGGCGGGGCTCTCGGGATCGAAGAACAGCCCGGCGTCGCCGACGACCTCGGGCAGACTGCCGCGCCGGCTCGCGAGCACGGGCAGGCCGCACTGCATCGCCTCCACAGCGGGCAGCCCGAAGCCTTCCCAAAGCGAGGGAAACACCAGCGCGTCCGCGCCGTTGAGCAGCTCGACCACCGCTGCGTCGTCGAGGTAGCCGGTGAATCGGACCCGCTCGCCGAGCGGGGGATGATCGCGCACGAACGCCTGCAGCTCCGGCACATTGTCCCAGAAGCCCCGGCCCGACGTGTCGCCGACGATCGCGAGACGCACGCCAGGGCGGCGCCCGAGGATCTCCGGCATGGCCTTCAGAAGCCCGAGGACGTTCTTGTGGGCGTTCATCCCGCCCAGCGTAACGAGAAGATCCTCGCCTTCGCCCGCGCCGTAGCGCCGCCGAGCCGCTGCGCCGACGGACCGGTCGAGCACGCGGAAAGCCGGATCGGCGCCTTCGGTGACCACGTCGATGCGCGCGCGCGGCACGCGCAGGATCGTCTCGATGTCGCGCGCGGAGGTCTCGGTGACCGTCATCGCGCGCGTCGTCTGACGCAGCGCCAGGGCCGTCTTGGCCTGCCACAGCCGGCGATTGATCATCTTTGGAAAGAGGAATTCCGGGAAGCGCTCGGCCGTGCAATCGTGATAGCAGACGACGCACGGCACGCGCGAGAGCACGGGAAAGTACGAATAGACGGCGGGGAAGAAGAAAACGTCGAAGCGCGCCTTCGCGACCGCGTGGCCGAGCCGCAGCAGATCGGCGAAGGAGCGCGCCCGCTCCCCCACGGCCGCCTCGTTGAGCGTCCGGCCCGTGCCCGCGACGAGAACCTCCGCGTTCGCCGGAGTCCCTCCGGCCGGGGCGCAGTCGAAGACGAGCGAATAGCGAACCTCGGACTCGCGTGCGAGGAGCGCCTTCAACAGCTCGCGCGTGAAGCGGCCGAAGCCGCGGTCGTTCGCCCACGTGGTCGCGTCGACGCCGACATGGAGCGCGTTTCCCGACACGATCGATGCGCCCCCCGTCTCTCGCCCCATCCCGCCGAGAACGGTCGCAGGATGCCCGCGGCTTGCCAGAATGCAAGCCGCCGCGGTACGGCTGGCGCGCCGGCGTGAGCACACCATCGGACATCCATGGCGCAACACGAGGACGCCCCCGAGCTTTCGGTGATCGTCACCCTCGTCGAGGGCGGGCAGGCGCTCACGCGGTGCCTGGACGCCCTCCTCGCCCAGTCGTCGCCGCCGCGCATGGAGATCCTCGTGCCCTACGACGACAGCGTGGCGCATGTCGGCGCGCTCGAGTCGGACTACCCGCACGTGCGCTTTCTGCCGCTGGGCGCGCTCGCCGCCGGCCAGCCGCGCTCGGCCTTCGAGGAGCACGAGCTGTTCGACCGGCGGCGCGCCGGGGGCCTGCGGCATGCGCGCGGCCGACTCCTGGCGATGCTCGAAGACCGCGGCTGGCCGCGCGCGGACTGGGCGCGGCGGATGGTCGACGCGCACGCGCGCTTCCCCGACGCCGCCATCGGCGGCGCGATCGAAGGCGCCGCCGGCGACGGCCTGCGGTGGGCCGCCTTCATCTGCGACTTCGGCCGCTTCCAGGCCCCCCTCGACGTCGCCGACGCGGCCTACGTCAGCGACATCAACATCTGCTACAAGCGCGAGCCGCTCGAGCGAGTGCGCGACGTGTGGCGGGAGCGCTATCAGGAGACGCTCGTGAACGACGCGCTCCGCGCGTCGGGCGAGCGCCTGCGGCTGTCGGACGAGCCCGTCGTGGTGCAGGAGCGCGGCCCGATCAGCTTCCCGCGCATGGCCGCCGAGCGGCTCCACTGGGCGCGCGTGTTCGCGCAGGCGCGCGGGCGGCACGCCGGGCGCGGCCTGCGGCTGGCGTGGATCGCGGCGACGCCGGCCTTGCCGCTGCTCTTGTATGCGCGCCACGCCCGCCGCGAGGTCCGCGCCGGCCGGGACGCCTACCGGTTCGCGAGGACGACGCCGGTCATGCTGGCGCTCCTGGCGCTGTGGAGCCTGGGCGAGCTCATCGGCTATTGCGAGGTGCTCCAGGCGCCCCGCGCGCCGGCTGCGCGTCCCGCCGCCCGAAGCCCTCGCGGGATGCCATGAGGGCGCGTGTCGGCTGGCGTCTGCAATTGAGCGCCGGGCGTAGTCGGTCTATTGTTTTCGCCGGTAGCGCGGCAGGGGACACGCTAGCGTTCCAGCAACCGGTGACAGTGGCGGATGCGCTGCGGCGCGTTCGCGTCTCTGCCGTCGCGCGGTCGAGCCGCGCCGGATGCGCTCGCCCCGCCCGCGGCCCGCATCGCGGGACCCGCGGTCGCGCTTGATCGCGGTTCGGGCGGGAGCTTCCGGGGCTCGGCTCTGAGTTCGAGGTTCGCGTTGTTCGCCCAGTTCCCTACGATCGAGGCCCTCAGGGACAGAGTTCCGAGCGGCTATGCCCTCGCGCTGCTCCTCGGCGTGGTTCTCCCCTCCGCCTTCACGCTGCTCGCGCTCGTCCTGCCGCCGAGCTCGTACTCGGACCCGGGGCATGGCTTCACCGTTTGGCGTTCCCTCGTCGAGGGCGCGCCGCTCAACACGCGCTGGATCCCCGACCCGAGCGATCTGTCGCGCGACATCACGGAGTACTACGTCTGGTTCAGCCCCGGTCAGTACGTCTTCCCCGGGCTCATCTCCCTGACCGGCTTGCCGATGGGCGCCGCGATGGCGCTCACCTCCGGGCTGTCCCTGGCGATCTTCCTGATCGGCTGCGTGAAGCTATGCCAGCACTACAACCTTGCGCCCGACACCGCCTTGATGGCGGTGCTGCTTTTCGCGACGTTCCGCTACTCCACCTTGCCGTTCGGCATCTACAACGGCGGCGAGATCCTCCTGCAGGCCGCCCTGCCGTGGCTCGTGCTCATCTCGCTGCACGTGCCCGCCGGCACGCTGTGGCGCGGCGCAGCGCTCGCCTTCGTGGTCGTGATCCTCGGCTTCTTCGTGAAGCTCTCCGGACTCATCGTCTCGGCCGCCGCCCTCGTGGCGGCCTGCTTGCCCGTCCTGATCGAGCGCCGGGCGCCCACGCGCGGCATGATCGGCGGGGTCCTCGGCGCGTTCGCCGCGCTCGCGGTCCTGTATGCGGTGTGGTTTTCCCAAGGAGACACGCCCGGCACAGTGAGCGGCCCCTCGGCGTCCTCTCGGGAGTGGAACGACCTCATCGGCTACGCCTTCTACGTCGTGGGCTCCTGGACGTCCGGCATGTCGCTCTTCGACCTGCTGCGGTGGCTTTTCAGCCACCCGGGCCGGGTTGCCTTTCAGCATGACTGGCCGCTCCTGCTGATGATCACGCCGCCCGCGGCCGCCCTGGCGGCGCTGGTCGTGCTCGGCGAGAGAACGCAGGAGACCAGCAGACTGCTGGCGTACGCCGCCACGTTCACGGGCGTCTATGTGCTGGCCCTCTTCTACATCTCGTTTCAGGGCGGTCCGATCGGCCTCGACGAGCGCTACGTGCGCCCACCCGGCATCCTGCTCCTGCTCTGCGCGTTCGCGGTGCTGGCGCAGTATCGATGGCTCAGCCCGCTGCGCCTCGCGTTCGTCGCCGCCTTCGCCTTCATGTCGCTCTATGGGCTCGCCTCGATCGCCGCGCGAAGCGCGACTGCAGGGGACTACGACCGCTTGAGCCGCACACGGCAGATGAACATCGATCAGGCCGCGGTCGAGTTCCTGCAGGCGGCCTACGCGCGGGAGGGCCGGGCGGCGCTGTTCGCCCTGCACTCGCCGGAGGTCAATCTCGTGCTGCCGAGCGGCGCCCGATCGTTCACGCCCGTCCATCTGGACTTTGCGCCCGAGGAGCACGTCGCCGCCCTGCGGTACGAGGGCGCCGTCGAAGGCACCCTATACGTGGTCATGAAAGCGCGCTGGGCCGACGACGCCAAGGGACGCCTCCTGCGAGAAGCCTTCGTCGCCTACGATCCAGAGGGGTGGTCGTCCGAGCAGCTCGGAGGGACCACGGTGTATTTCCAACACGTCGCGCCGGGAACGGCCCGGGGCGAGCCGAGCTCCTAGGGCGAAGCCACGTCCTCAGCGCCTCTTGCCGCGCAGATCCCGATCAAGCGCCGCGTCACGCGCCGCGCGCTCCTCGCACGCGCGGACGACGAACTGCCTGAGCTCCGCGTCGGTCATCTCGCGCGTCGCCGCCGAAGGATCGAGACCGTGGAAGGCGATGATCGCGGCGATGTTCGCGCGCGAGATCACGCTCAGCTCGGCCTCGAGCCGCTCCCGGCCTTCGCGAAGAAACACCGCGATGGGGTTCAGCGGATCGGATCCGCTCAGGGTGTCCAGACCCACGTCGAGGCCCAGGCCCTTGAGCACCGTGCACAGACGAGTCGCATAGTCCGGATCCTCCCGGACGCGCATCTCCATGGCGTCGAACGCGAGCGACACGAGCTCGCGCAGGTTCTCGAGCCCCGTGGGCGCGCGCCGGGGATTCATGCCGCCGCCTCCAGCGCGCCCAGCCGGCGCTCGACCTCGTCGGAGAGCCGACGAACCACGCCGAGGCATTCGCCGTACTTCGACTGGATGTCGCGCCGCGTGGTGGCGTACATCGCCGCCCGGGCGATCTGGGCGTGTTGGGGAATGGCCACGTCGAGCACGTCGAATCGCGGATTGGCCTTGAGCGCCGCCAGCTCGCTGCGGTGAAGGGCGAGCTCGTCCTGATACTTCGTCGGCAGAACGAGGATCTTGCCGCCCGTGCGGCTCCGATGCTCCAGGCTGGCGCCGAGCCAGCGCCGCGCCGTGGTGTGGAAGATCCCGATGCCGAAGCGGGACATGAAGTCGGGGATGGTGGGCATGATGAGCGCATCCGAGAGGCGGATGGCGGCCTCCGCGAGTAGGGAGATGCCGGGCGGGCAGTCGATGACGATCAGATCGAACTCCTCGCGCGCCTGATCGAGCGCGTCGCGCATCCGCTTGGCGACGCGCTCCTGCACCTTCCACACGGCGCGATGACGCTGGACCAGCTCGGCGATCAGATCACGCTCGAAGGGCCCGAGCAGCGGCGAGGAGGCGAGCAGAGTGACCTGCTCCGCGCCGATCACGTCGCTCGCATTGGGCTCGAGAAAGGGGCCGAGGGGAGGCAGCGATCGGCCGCCCGACCGGCCCATGAGCGGCTGGAAGTACTCCAGAGCCGTGCGCCGCGCGCTCGACAGCGCCGCCCAGCGCTGCTCGCCGACGAGGCAGGCGGACACGTTCGCCTGCGCGTCGAGATCGACGACGAGCACGCGCTTCCCTCCGACCGCCGCATCGTGCTCGGCGAGCATCAGCGAGGTGGTCGACTTGCCCACGCCGCCCTTCATGTTGACGACCGATATGACCCGCCCTGCGCCGCCGCGGTCACGCCGAGTCCCACTATTCAAGCGCATCGGCCCCGTCCGCCCCCCGCCGTTGACCGCACAAGTTTTAGCCGCGCGCGACGACGCGGACAATGACCACGCCCCGACGCACCGCCACTCGACACCGCGCTGCGCCTTCGCCGGGCGCGCCGGGATCGGTCGTCGCGCGGCCGCGCCGGCGCCCACTGTCCCGCGCTCCGCGTCCGCGATCACCATAGCTAACCCAGCAGACTGGCCAGCGCCAGAGTTGCTGCGCCGGAGACTCGCCCGCGGCCGTGGCCACGCGGCGTCTTCGAATGACCGGCCTGCGGCGGACGGCTGGAGCCCGGGCGCCGGTGACGGCCCGCGTCTTCGGGAGTAGACCTGGGCGCCGGCGCCGCCGGCGCCCGAGCGCACGAGAGCTGGGCGGCCGGGCGGCGGGAGAACGTCCGTCGTCGGTATTGCCGCTCTGTCGGAGCCGTTCCGCGTCGCGCCTCGGGATGGGCGACCTGAGCACTTGGGGGACAAGGGTGCGGTTGGTTCCTGGCTTGGTCATAGGGGCGGCTCTCTTCGGAACGGCGTGGACCGGCGCGATCGCGTGGATGGAGTGGGACGCCGTACAGACGATCGACGCGCTCGAGGCCCTCGAGCGCGTGAGCGAGCCGAGCGCGCGGGCCGCAGCGCTCGATGCGCTGGCGGCGCGCGTCGACGCGCACAAGCCGCCCCTGGGCGGCACGCCCAACGCCTGGCATGCCCGCGCGCGCATACACCTGCTCATGGCCCAGGAGCGCGCATTGACGGTGCGGGATTTCGTCGCCCGGCTCGACCGGGCAGAGCAGAGCGCCTGGGCGTCTCTCGACATGCGGCCCGCGAGCCATGGCCCATGGGCGGTGATCGCCACCGTCGACGCGCTGCGCGACGGCCGGCTCGACGCGGCAGGGCTCGATGCGCTTGCGCATGCGCGCCTCTCGGCGCCCTACGCGCCCGAGGCGGCGCTGTGGCGGCTCAGGTTCTCGGCCGAGCACTGGGACGCGCTACCCGAAAGCGCGCGGGCCGCGGCGATCGCGGACGCGGAGATCATCTGGCGGTTCCAGTCGGAGCTGCTGATCCCCCCAATGCGCGAGGTCACGCCAGCCATGCGCCGCCGCCTGCTCGAGCACATCCCCGAGATCGCCGAGCGGCTCTGAGGGTCGCCGCGTGGCGCGCCCAGGAGGGCGGATGCAAGCCGCGGATGGTCAGGCTGTCGCCGGAACCGACACCACTCTCGGTCTATCGGACTCGACGTCGCGCGGTGGACGTCGGCCGCGCAGGAGGCGCCAATCTTCCTTGTGCAGCTCGACGACGAGATCGTCGAGCTCGGCCTGCGCCTGAGCAATGACGTCCTCCTTGCGCCGATCGCCCGTCAGAATGACGCGCAGCGACTTCAGCAAGATCCAGACGTCGAGCACGACGTTCCCGCGCTTGGCGTACCAAATATCGAGCGCGATCTTCTCGTCCGGCAGCAGCAAGTGTCCGCCGTTGACCTGCGCCCAGCCCGAGATCCCCGGACGGATCAGCAGCCGCGCCTCGGCCAGGTCGGGCATGTCCTCGGGCAGCAACGGGCGCGGCCCCACGAGGGACATCTCGCCTCGGAGCACGCTCACGAGCTGGGGCAGCTCGTCGATGCGCGAGCGCCGCAGGAGCGCGCCGAACGGCGTCAGGCGGTCGAGGTCGGAGGCACGCTCCTTGGACCGACGATCGGCGGTGCGCATGGAGCGGAACTTGTAAATGCGGCACTTGCGCCCGAACCGGCCGGGCCGCTCCTGCCAGAACAGCACCGGCGAGCCCACCGAGAGGCGCACGCCGATGTAGGAGAGGACGAACAGGGGGGACAAGATCAGCAGCGCGAGCGTGCTCAGCACGATGTCGAGGCCGCGCTTGAGCGCGGCGTGCCGGGCGCTGGGCCACGCGCGCGACATCGTCAGCAGCTTGCGCCGCAGCATTCTGCGCGCCCGCCAGCTCTTGCGGTAGGCGTTGTCGGAGTGGGCGAACTGCTTGATCTCGGAGAGGTCGGACAGAACGGGCGTGGACGCCGCGCCCCCGTTGCAGGACAACGCCTCGCGCACGGGCTCGGGGATGGTGCGGCCGTTGAACGACGGGGTGACGAACGCGTCCACCGTGATCCCGTTGATCTTGAGCTGGGCGAGCACGTCCTCGATCTCGTCCACGAAGCCGAGCACCTTGGCGCCGCACACGGGACGGTCTCCGTCCTCGTCATGAAAGCGCACGGCCCCGACCACGCGCAACGAGGACATCGCGTAGGAGATGGCCCCGGCGATCATGCGGGCGTCGAGGCTGGCGCCGATCACGAGCACGTTGCGCCGCGGCGGCATGAGGAAGCCGTAGCTCGGATATCTCGACTTCAGGCGCTCGCGCCAATCGACCTCGAGCGGATTGCGCCGCTCGAAGAGCTTGAGGGCCAGGATCGCGCCGACGAACATCGACAGAGCCAGGGCGGAGGTCGCCACCAGCTCCTTGACGTAGCCGCCCTGCGACACCCTCAGGGCGCAGAAGAAGGCGGCCACGATCGCGATCACCGCGAGCGCCACCCGCCAGCGCACGCGCGTGTGGCGCGCGGCGTCGCGGCTGTTCCGCTCGAGGCTGATGAGAGCCAAGTCGCCGGCCGCCCAGACCGCCCCGGCTACGCCGATGAACGTGACGTCGGGAAAGCCTGCGTTGAGCATGCCGACGACGAGGGCCGCCGCGATCGCGGCGACCAAGGACATGAAAACGCTGCCGCGGATAGCGCGCAAAGCCGCGCCGGCCACCCCCTCGTACATAACGCCCCCGCTGTGGTCGTAGGTTTATTATCATTCATCGGCTGACTCGAACAAGTTGTCGCTTGTGGATCACCTGGCTCGGGCCGCTGGAACGGCCGGCGACCGGCGATTCCGCGCCGAGTGTTGCGCCGCGAGAACAGTCTCGCCCTGTGCCTCGCTGCGCCTCGCGCCGTCGTGCCCCGCCGTGGCCGTGAGCATGCCCAGGCCGAGGGCGCAGAGCGCGGCGACGGCGTACACGTTGAGCGTGTACTCCATCGCGGCGTGAACTCCCACGAGCACGCCCGCGGCGACGCCGAACGAAAGCCACGTGCGTCCCGTCCGCCGCCGCGTGAACCGCGCGCGCGTGATCGTCGCGAGCGCCAGCCCGACCGCGGCGAAGATCGGCAGCGCGGTCAGCACGCCCCCCTCCTCGAGCAGCTGCACGTAGGCGTTGTGCAGGGCGCCCGCCGTCAACAGCGCCTCAGCCGTCCGCGGGTCCGCGTAGACCGCGTTCACGACCTCGTAGGAGCCCAGGCCGTGCCCGCGCCAGGGCGCGTCGGCGAAGATCGGCAGATGCGCCTTGACCATACGCAACCGATCGAGCTCGGCGAGGTCGCCCACTGCGGCGAAGCGCGGCCACAGCGCGTCTCCCATGGCGAGCGCGACCGCGGCCGCCGCTCCGAAGACGCCCCCGGCGACGGCCGCCGCGACCGGCCGAACGTCGCGATCCCCCGCGAGCAGCTCCACCGCCGCGAACGTCGAGGACGCCACCAAGAGCGCCGCGAAGCCCGCCCGCGATCCGGTCAGCACGACGCCGGCGACCATCACCGCGAGCGCGACCCAAGCCAGCCCTGCGCGCGAGAGGTGATCGGCCAAGCCGGCCGCCCCGCCCCGCTTGGCCTCGCGAAAGATCCAGGCCGCCGCCGCGAGGGCCGCCAGTCCCATCACGGACGCGGAGACGTTGACGTTGCCGAGGCCGAAGCTTTGGCGCGAAGAGCCCTGGGCGGCCGCGAGTAGCGCGCCGACAAGCACCATCACCACCGACGCCGCCAGGAAGACAGCGAGCAGCCGCGTCGTCGTGCGCGCGCCGCGGCCGGCCATGAAGCCCACGAGGAAGCCGGCGCCGAGGCCCAGCAGCTTGCCGAGCTCGGCCAGCGTCGCATACGGATCGACCGTCGCGAGCGCGTCCGCGCCTGGGGTCATCGACCAGAGATCGCGCCCCCCAAGGCTCAGCAGCTGAGCCGCGGCGGCTATCCAGGCGAGCACGAACAGCGCGCTGATCGCGGGCGGCGGCGGTGCGGCGGCCAGCGCGTCCCGCTCGTCGCGCGAGGCCATCACCAGGAGCAGGCTGGTCAAGGTGAGCCCAGACAGCACCGAAGCAGCGAACCAATTGCCCCAGCCGCCCGTCGCCACCGCGAGGCCGTAGAGGCAAATCAGCGCGCCCGCCACCCGCCCCGCCACCGCCCTGCTCCGACTAGTTGGCGAAGTAGCGGTCGTCTTTCTTGTAGTACGCCGCGCCGTACTTGGCTGGAGCCCGCGGATTGACCTGGGTCAGGCACACGCCCACCACGGGCGCGTCGAAGCGGCGGAGATCCTCGATCGCCTTCTTCACGGCGCCGCGAGGCGTCTTGCCCCACTGCGCCATCATGACCACCGCATCCACGCGTTGGGCGAGCGTGAGCGTGTCGGTCACCGCGAGCACGGGGGCGGAGTCGATGATGACGACCTCGAAGCTCGACTTGATCTCCTCGAGCATCGTGAGGAAGGCGCGCGAGGCGAACACGTCGGCGGTCGGCAGCTTTGCATCCGACAACGGCAGCGTCATCAGTCCCGTGTCCTGATCTGGGACGAACGCCTCGTCGAGGGTGGCGCTCTTGGTCAGCACCTCGAGCATGCCCAGGCGTGGAGCGACGCCGAGCCGCTCGGTCAAGATGCGCCGGCGCAGGTCGGCGTCGATCAGCGCCACGTGGGCGCCGCCCAGCGCGAGGCTTCGCGCGAAGTTCACCGCGCTCAAGGTCTTGCCCTCGCCCGGGACGGCGGAGGTGACCAGGATCGTCTTGGGCGCGCGGTCGATGTTGGACAACAGGATCGATGATTTCAGTACACGGAACGCTTCGGCGAACGTAGAGAACGGTCGCGCCACCAGATAGTCCTCGGGCTCGACCATCCGCCCTTCGACTCGCAGATCGGTTTTGCGCAGCTTCGGGATGGAGCCCAGCGCCGGCAAGCCCAGCAGCCGCTCGACGTCCTCCTCGCTGCGGAAGCTGTTCTCCAGCATCTCCAGCACCACGACGAGCCCGACGCTGACCGCGAGGGCGAACACGATCGAGCGGGTCATCATGCCGCCCTTGTCGGGGAAGCTCGGTCCGCCGGGCGTCGTCGCGCGCGAGATGATGCGGGCGTCGGACTGCTCGAGCCCGGCCTGCTCGGACGTCTCGCGGTAGCGGGCGAGGAACGACTCGTACAGCGTCCTGACTGAATTCGCGTTGCGCTGGAGCTCACGCAGGCGAACGAGCGAGCGGTTGTCGGCGGCCAGCTCCTCGGTCGCCGCCTGCTCGCTGCGCGCGAGCGCGTCGGCCTGCCGCCGCAGGACCCGCACCTCGTTCTCCAGGTTCGCCACGACGCGCAGCTCCTCGACGCGGATCTGCGCCTCGAGGTCGGCGAGCTCCCGGTTGACCCGCACCATGTCGGGGTGGAACGGGCCGAGCGTGCCTTCGAGCTCGGCCTTGCGCCGGCCGGCGTCCGCGTAGCGGCTGCGCAGGCTGATGATCGCCTCCGAGGTGGCGATGTCCCCGGCGGTCGCGAGCGGTTCCCCCNNTCGCCTCCGAGCTGTTGACGTCCCCGGCGGTCGCGAGCGATTCCCCCGCCCGCAGCTGGGCGCGGACGGCCGCCAGCCGGGTCTCGCGCTCGGCGAGCTCGGACTCGACCATGATGCGCCGGCTGGAGATGTCCGACAGCCGGGCTTCCACGATCGTCGCGCCGTCGGGAGCGATGAGGCCGGCCTCGGCGCGAAAGTTCTCGACCGCCGCCTCCGCGGTCTCGACCTGCTCGCGCAAGCCGGCGAGGCGCTCCCTCAGCCACTCGTTCGCGCGGCGGTTGGCGTCGTACTTGGCCTCGAGCTGCACCTCGAGGTAGGCGTCGGCGTAGGCGTTGGCGATGCGCGCCGCCTTGCGCGGATCCTCGGAGGTCGCGCTGATGTTGATGAGGTAGGTCCCGCCCTCGCGGTAGATCTGCACGCTTCCCAGCAGCCCGTTGACAACGCCCTCGAGGACGCGGTCCTCCTCGTTCGTCGGGGCCTCGTCGAACGACGGGGAGGTCGACGGCGCCGTCCGCGGGCCGCCGTCCGCCGACGCGGGCGGAGCTGCGCCAGGCTGACCGATGATCGCCCGCACGAGCCCGACGATGGTGGACCGCACCGCGCCGCGCGCACCGCTCTCGAGCTGCTCGAGCCGGGTGAGCTCGCGCAGGCTGCCGTTGAACTCGGGATCGTTGACGAGATCGAGCTCGATCGCGACCTGCTTGGCCATCTCGCGCGAGCGCATGATCCCGACCTCGGTCTCGAGAGAGACGGAGTCGGTCGGCAAGCCGGGGAGCACGGTCTCGACGTCGACCACCTCCTCTTCGCGGATGTCGAGAACGATCGTCGTGGACGCGGTGTAGCGCGGCACGAGCTGGAGGGCTTGGAACTGCGACCACGCGAGGACGGCGATGAACCCGGCCCAGAAGATCGGCCAGCGCCGCAGATAGACCGCAAGCACGCGGCGGATCTGCTCGGCGAGATTCTGCTCGGACGGTGGCGCGCCGCGATCTGCCGGAAATCGCTCCACCACCGATGGCACGGCTTCCAGCTTCATGGCGGCACCGCTGTCCCCCCGTCAACGCTGAGACGTTCTAACCATAATGAAGGCAACAGTGCGACCACCCCCCTGCAGCTCGGCTCCTAAAAGCTCGCCCTCAACGCCAACGACGCGCGCTGGATGTCGTAGTCGCCGCCCGTGACGGCCGTCCCGGCCTGGCCGCTCGATTCCTGACGAGTCTGCGACGCGTCGAAATCGATCGAGACGCTCTGGTTCACGGCGAAGCTCGCGCCGACGCCGACGCCGAAGCGCTCGTCCTTCCGGTCGACGTCTCCCTCGAACTCGTCCGCGGCCACGTCCAGCCGCCCGCGGAGCGCGAGGCTCCGCAGCAGATCGTGCTGCACCTGGGCGTACGCCAAGGTGCCCACGAGGCCGGAAGCGCCCGTAAGCGCCGTGTCGTTGAACCGGCGCTCGGCGCCGAACGTGAGCGTGGTCAGGCCCGTCACCGACCAGTTGATGGAGCCGTTCGCCGCGAGCCCGTCGACGCTCGCGAGCGAGGGATCGTCGAACTCCTGGGTGAAGTAGCCGAGGCCGAAGTCGCCCTGGATCAGATTGGTGATGTCGAACTGCGCGCCGAACAGGACCTGGCGGCCGTCGGAGTTGCGGTTGATGTCCGTCATCGACGGATCGAGACGGTAATCGTGGGTGTTCGCCGCAGCCTGGAGGAACACCGCCGTGGTCGGGGTGACCTCGACGGCGACGCGCCCCGACACCGTGTAAAGGTCCCGATCGCGGTAGTTCTGCGGGAGAGGACTGCCGTCGAGCTGCGTGCCGGCGCTGTAGGCATAGTCCTCGTAGCCGACCGCGCCGGTGAGCGACATGCGGTTGAAGGCGTGCGAGAGATCCGCGCCAACGACGAGGCGATCGAAGTTGATCGGCTCGGCGGCGTTCGCAGGCGAGCTCGAGGATGTGCGCGGCTCCGTGGCGCGGTATCCGGCCACGTTCGCGCCGACGGAGGTCCGGCTGGTGACGTCAAGCCGGCCGTCGGCCCCTGCGCCGAAGTCCGTGCGGCTTTCGGTGTCGAAGTCCGCGTACTGCTGCGCCCGCGCCTGAAGGAAGCCGCCGAGGTGATGGCGCGACCACGCCGGCTGGAGGGTGTAGCGGGCGTCGATCGCGTAGATGACGTCGGCGCGCTCTTGGTCGGCTTGGGCGAAGACGTTGTCCTGCCAAGAGACGCTCGTCGTCACGCTCGGCTGGCCCGTGAACGCGCCGACGCGGTGCCCGCGCGCGCCGCCCTCCTGCGCGACGGCGGACGCAGAGACGCCCACGGCGACCATCGCGCCAGCGGCGACGCCCCACACGGCGGCGTAACGCCTTCTCTTCATCCCACCCCCCTCATTCGGCGCACCCGCGCAGCACAGCGCAAGGCCGGTCAATTCGTGTAGTCTGGCGAGCCGCCGGCGCCGAACGAGCCGAGGCTGGCGGACGCCGCACGCGCGCCGGCGGACATCTCCTGGGGCGAGGTCGCGACGACCCGCGCGGCGGCCACCAGCAACTCGTCCGCGCTGTCGTCTGCGATCACCTGCTCGAGGGCGCACCGCTTGAGCAGCACCGGCGCCGAGATCCCCACGAGCGTGGACTTCACGACGTCGATCACGTCGACGAGCGACGCCGACGGGTTCGTCTCTCGATAGACATCGGCCACGCCGACCAGCAGCGTGGCGATCGACGCCGCCTGTTCCTGGAGCGCGCCGGAGGCCGGACAGACCGCCTCGTCGGGGGCGTCGTCGGCGTGCGCGACGGAGCCCGCCAAGACAATCGCCAATACTCCAGCCGCAGCGCCCAGGCGCGATGCCATGACACCCCCCTTCTTCGCCCACGCGAACACCCTTACACGATCGCGCTTTCGCTCGCCAGACGCTTTCGGGCCGGCTCGGAGGGCTCAAAAGAAGCGCTCTCGGAGCCGAACCGTGTCCCCGGGCATCACAGGAGTGTTGGGGGTGAGCGGCATACGCTCCTCCTCCGCGCCGTCCGCACGCTGAATGAAGACCACGCGCGTGTCGGAGCGGGGCGTGAAGCCGCCCGCGATCGCCACCGCCTTGATGACGGTCATGCCGTCGACATAGGGGTATCGGCCCGGGCTCGCGATCTCGCCGTAGATGTAATAGGGACGGAAGTTGGTTACTTCGGCGCTCACTTGCGGATCGGTCAGATAGTCGCCGCGCAGCCGGCCCTCCACCGCCGCCTCGAACTCGCGGACGGTCAGGCCTTCCGCCCGGACCTCGCCGATCAGCGGCATGGACGTGACGCCGCTGCCGTCGACCGTGAAATCCCCGGACAGGATGTCCTGGCCGAAGACGGTCACCCGCAGGGAATCGCCCGGCCCGAGGCGATACGCCGTCGCCGGGGCGACCTCGAGCATCTCACGCGGAATCTGTCCGCCCCTGAACGGGTTTCCCGCGGCGCACGCCGCAAGCGCCGCCAAGACCGCTCCCAAGATGATCGCGCGCGCGACCCATGTCCTCATTTGCGTCATCCCCTCATGCGCAGGGCTCGATCCCCCTTTGTCCTACCGAGGCTGTCGGCGCGACGCAACGGATGCGGGCGCACCGCTCTGCGCGCTCAGGAAGCGGCGAGACGCGCCCTCGAGCCGGACGGCCGTCAGAACGTTCGTGGCGTACGCTCCCGTGTCGACGCCGATGCGCCGATCGTCGGAATGCGGCGACCGGGCCGGGGTATGGCCGTGCACCACGACGTGCTCGAACGCGTGGCGCGAGGACAGGAAGGGCTCCCGGATGCACAGAAGGTCGTCCGTCGCCTGGCGCGACAGCGGGCGTCCCGGCCGGAGCCCGGCGTGCACGAACATGTAGCCGCCGAGCACGACGTGCAGCTCGAGACCCTCGAGGAACGCGCGGTGGCGCGCGGGCAGCGCAGCGACGAGCCTCGATCGGGCCGTCCGCCAGGCGCCGAGGTCGGTGATGCTCTTGGGCGGGGTCACCCCGTAGGAGAAGAGCGTCTCTCCTCCTCCGAACGCCGCCCACTCGGGCCCTGCGCGGGCGTCGTCGAGAAACGCGAGCAGCTGCGCCTCGTGGTTGCCCTTCAAGAACCGGCACTCGGCATACGGGGCCGGGTCCGCGCAGAGCATCTCGAGGACCTCCCTCGAGTGCGGTCCCCGGTCCACGTAGTCGCCCACGAAGACGATCATGACGCGCATGCGGGCCTCGCGCGCGTCCCCCTCGATCGCCTCGAGCAGCTGCGCGAGCAGGTCGGCGCGGCCGTGCACGTCTCCCACGGCGTACGCCACCCAGCCCTCGGGCGGCCGTCCTCGGATCGGATCGCCGGTGTGCTCGGGCACGTTCCATCCCCGCCGCTGCGCCAGCCTGCGGATTATCGCCCCGGCGTACCGCCGCGCAAGCGGCCGCGGCCGGGCGGCTCGCGTCGCCGCTGTTCAACGCCCCGCGAATGCTCAATGGTAGTTAACGCCGTTCAGCGGGGAGGAGCCCATGAGGGACCAGGAGCCAAGCCTTGGCGGGAGCGATGCGCAGCAGCCAGCCGCGCCCTCCGGGCTGGGCATTTTGACCTGGGCGCTCGCGCGGTACCTGCTCGCCCCTCTCGGCGTGCTCCTGGCGGCGTCGGTCGGGTCGGGGGGCTCTACCTCTACCGCTACCTGCTCGATACGATCGGATGGCCCGCCGTGCTGTCGGCGGCCGTGCTGGCGCCGATCTTCGTGTTCACCATCGGCTTCTTCGATTTCCTGCTGCATGAGCTGCTGCCCGCCAGGATCGCCCGGCTGCTCTCCGCCGTGTTCCTGGGGTGCGTGTCCTACTACGTGGTCGGCCTGCTGCGGTCGGAGCCGATACGAGCGGGAATCGAGCTCGTCCTCTCCGGGCGGCGCCCCC
>JABAOG010010400.1_pt1 | contig 27107 bp, 23 predicted proteins | sample 7062131 | NCBI WGS metagenome assembly JABAOG01 (sample SAMN14538629, study PRJNA623070) | marine sediment metagenome | biome: marine biome [ENVO:00000428]; feature: marine pelagic biome [ENVO:01000023]; material: deep marine sediment [ENVO:00002113] | place: India: Arabian Sea | collected... | reverse complement strand
CGCTCGCGGAACCGACAGCCGGCCGGCCAGTCCGTTGGAGATGGGACGGTGCCGGGGATCACCGCGAGGCGGCCGCCCCGCTGGTCGGGTCGCGGGACCGCGGCCAGCAACCCTCGCGTGTACGGGTGGGCGGGCCGCTCGAAGATGGCCCGGACGGGCCCCTGCTCCACCACCTGGCCGGCGTACATGACGACGACCCGGTCGCAGACCTCGGCGACCACCCCCAGGTCGTGGGTGATCAGCATCATCGCCATCCCCAGCTCGTCGCGCAGCTCCAGCAGCAGCTCGAGGATCTGGGCCTGGATCGNNGTGGTCGGCTCGTCGGCGATCAGCAGCGCCGGCTCGCAGGCCAGGGCCATGGCGATCATGACCCGCTGCCGCATGCCGCCGGAGAGCTGGTGCGGGTACTCGTCCACGCGCCGCTCGGGGACGGGGATCCCGACGAGGCCCAGGAGCTCCACCGCCCGGCCCCGGGCCGCCGCCTTCCCCATGCCCCGGTGGAGCCGGAGCGACTCGGCGATCTGGTCGCCCACCGGGTAGACCGGGTTCAGCGAGGTCATGGGCTCCTGGAAGATCATGGCGATGTCGTCGCCCCGGAGCGCCCGCAGCTCCTTCTGCGACAGCCCGGTGAGCTCCCGTCCATCGAACGCGATCCGGCTGCCCGTCTCGATCCGGCCGGGCTCCGGCACCAGCCCCATGATGGAGAGCGACGTCACGGACTTCCCGCACCCGCTCTCGCCCACGATCCCCAGGACCTCGCCGCGGTCCACCGCGAAGGACACGCCGTCCACCGCCCGGGCCACCCCGTCCCCGGTATGGAAGTACGTCCGCAGGTCCGTCACCTCGAGCAGCGCCATCACGACCTCAGCCGGGGATCGAGGGCGTCACGGAGGCCGTCCCCCACCAGGTTGAAGGCCAGCACCGTCATCACGATGGTCAGCCCCGGAAACGTCGCGACCCACCAGGCGCCGATCAGGTCCTGCCGCCCGTCATTCACCAGCGTGCCCCAGCTGGGGGTGGGCGGCTGGACGCCGAACCCCAGGAAGCTCAGCCCGGCCTCCAGCACGATGGTGTTCCCGATCCCCAGCGTCGCCGCGACGATGACCGGCGCCAGGACGTTGGGGATCAGGTGGCGGAGGATGATCCGGGACCGGCCGAACCCCAGCGCCCGGGCGGCCTGCACGAACTCCTGCTCCCGCAGGCTGAGGACCTCGCCCCGGACCAGTCGTGCCGTCCCGGGCCACTGGGTCAGCCCGAGCACGAGGATGATCAGCGTGAGGTTGGGGTCGAAGACCGCGATGATCATGATCAGCAGGACCAGGCGCGGGAACGCCATCACCATGTCCGTGAAGCGCATGATCACGGTGTCGACCTTGCCGCCGAGGTAGCCGGCGACCGCACCCAGCAGCGAGCCCAGGACGATGGCGATGGCGACGGCGATGAACCCGACGGCCAGGCTGATCCGCGCGCCGTAGATGATGCGGCTCAGCATGTCCCGCCCGAACTGGTCGGTCCCCAGCCAGTGACCCGGTCGGGGGGACAGGTAGCCCATCGTGGTCAGGTCGCCCTGGGCGATGGGGTCGTACGGCGCCAGCAGCGGCGCCAGGAACGCGACCAGGTAGAGCAGCACCACGACCACCAGACCGGCCAGCGCCAGACGGTTGCGCCGCAGGTGCCGGGCGGCGATCGACCACTGGGAGTCGCCGGCGCCACGGCCGGCGGCTCCGCCGGCGACCCTGCGGCGGAGATCCCGCATCGAGCCCAGCCAGACGGCCGCCAGGGCCAGCCCGAGCGTGACCGCCGCCACCCAGTCGTCCAGCGAGCCGGTCTCCCCGATGCCCGTGATGGCGACCCGTCCCAGCCAGGCCACGCCCAGCAGCGCGCCCCAGGTCAGCAGGATCGCCAGGCCCCGGACCCCGGACCCGGCGAGGAGGTGTCCGGCGCCGGGCAGCAGCGCGCCCAGCGCCAACGCCGTCCGGGACCGGATCCCCGGGGGGTCCATGGCCCCGGCGGCCCCCTCGTCCGCGCGCTCCGCCCCGGTCCGGCCGACGGGGCCCTGCTCCCGCTCACTCATAGCGGATCCTCGGATCGGCCACGGCATAGAGGACGTCGGCGACCAGCGAGCCGATCACGACGAGGAGGGCGAAGATGAAGCTGGTCGCCATGACCAGCGGGTAGTCGCGCTGGAAGATGGCGTCCACGATCACCCGGCCCATCCCCGGCCAGGAGAAGATCACCTCCACGAACACGCTCCCGCTGAACAGCAGCGGCAGGTAGAGGCCGAGCAGCGTGATCACGGGGAGCAGCGAGTTCCGGAGCGCGTGCTTGAAGACGACGGTCCGCTCCGGCAGCCCCTTGGCCCGGGCCGTCCGGATGTAGTCCTGGCGGATGACCTCGAGCATCTGCCCCCGGGTGTAGCGGGCGATCCCGGCGGCCATGACCAGCGTCAGCGTCAGCACCGGCAGGACGAGGTGTGCCAACCGGTCGACCACCTGCTGCCAGAACGGGAGGAACTCATACACCGGGCTGGTCATCCCCGTGGGCGGGAGCGCGAAGGGCAGCCCCCACTCGGACGCCTTCAGCGAGAGCAGGAGCATGAGCATGAGCCCGAGCCAGAAGCTGGGCATGGAGTAGAAGAAGAGCGAGACCACGCTCAGCACCCGGTCCGCCGTCCGGTGCTGCCGGACCGCCTGGAAGACGCCCGTCGCGACGCCGATGAGGAAGATCAGCACCAGCGTGGAGCCCGCCAGCATGAGCGTGGCCGGCAGCGTCTCCAGGACGATGTCGACCACGGGCCGGCTGTGCTGGTAGGAGTACCCGAAGTCCCCGGTGAGGAAGGCGGTCAGCCACTTCCAGTAACGGATGTGCAGCGGCTGGTCGAGCCCGAAGTTCCGCCGGATCTGGTCCAGCACCTCGGGTGGGACGTTCTGGTTGAAGTAGAGGGCCGTTGGGTCGCCCGGCGCGAGGTTCACCACGAAGAAGATGATCGTGGCGATCCCCAGGATCAGCGGGACGGCGCCGAGGAGCCGCCGGGCGACGTAGCTGGCCATCCCCGGTCAGCCTCGCGGCTTCACTGGACGCTCCATTCCGCCAGCGACACGAACTCGCCCCGCTGGTCCATGCGGACCCCGCCCACGGCGCTGCCGGAGGCCGCCAGCTCGTCCGCCCAGAACATGAAGGTGAACGGCTGCTCCTCCTGGAGGGCCTGCGTGAACTCCCGCCACGCCGCCCGCGCTTCGTCGGCGCTCGTGGCCGCCGCGCCCCGCTCGATCAATCGGTCCAGCCGCTCGCTCCGCACCCCGCTCCGGTTGGCGGACTGCTCCACGTCCGCCTGGCTCGAGTGGAAGAGCGACTGGGGCGCCGACGCCATCTGGAAGTTGTCCAGGACCCAGTTGCTGAGCACCGCGTCGAAGTCCCGGCTCTTGTGCTGTGCCAGCATCGCCTGGAGCTCCAGCACCTGGATCTCGGTCCGGGCCCCCACCTCCGCCAGCTGGTTCTGGACCACCTGCGCGACCGCCGTCTTGAGGGGGTCCTGGGCGGTCAGGAGCGTGAACGCCAGCGGCCGGCCGGCGTCGTTCTCCCGGACCCCGTCCCCGTCCCGGTCCCGCCACCCGGCCCCGTCCAGCAGCCGGCGGGCGCGCTCGGGGTCGTGGGCCAGCGGCTGCACGTCGGGATGGTACGGGTGCCAGGGCGGGATCGTGCTGGTCGCCAGCGCGCCGTACCCTTCGAGCTGCGCGTCGATGATCTCCTGCCGGTCGATGGCGTGGGTCATGGCCCGCCGGACCGCCGCGTCGTCGAACGGCGCCCGCTGGTTGTTCCAGCCCAGGTAGAACAGCTTCGTCCCGCCGAACGAGTACAGCGACAGGTCCCCGGACTCCTCGATCCGACCGGTCTGGAACGGCTGGACCGGGATGTCCACGTGGATCCCGCCGGTGACCAGCTCCGTCAGCAGCGTCGCCGGCTCCGGGACGATCCGGAACACGATCCGCGCCGCCGCCGGCGGTCCGCCCAGCGCCGCGGGGAAGTCGTCGTTGCGCTCCAGCACCACCCGATCGTTGGCTCGCCATTCCCGGAGTCGGAACGGGCCGCTCCCCACCGGCCGCCGGTTGTAGGGGGCGTTCTTGAGCTGGGCGGGCGCGGTCCCTTCCAGCAGGTGCTTCGGCACCGGGGCCCACCAGAAGTCTTCGACGGCCTGGGCGTGGGGCTCGCTGAACGTGAACGTGATCGTCCGCGGGTCCCGGACCTCGGCGCGCTCCACCGACGCCAGATACGCCGACCCGATCAGCGACCCGGTCTCCGGCGTCTTCGCCATGTCGAACGTGAACTTCACGTCCTCCGCGGTGACCGGCTCCCCGTCGTGCCAGCGCACGTCGTCGCGGAGCGTGAACGTGATCGCCGTGTCGCCGTGCAGCTCCCAGCTCTCCGCGAGGTAGGGCTCCGGGCTCAGCTCTTCGTCGTACCGGACCAGCGGGGTGAACAGGCCGTACTTGATCACGTGGTCGGTGTCGATGCTGCTGTTCGTCACCGGGTTGAACCCGCTGAAGTCGTTGGCCACACCGACGACCACGGTCCCGCCGGCTCCGGCGCCCTCGCCGCCTCCCCCGCCGCAGCCCGCCACCGCGACGAGAAGCAACAGACCCGACCATACGACTCTCGCGCTCCGTCCGTCCACTGGCTCCTCCGGCGTTGGGGCTACCGCCGCCACGTCCAGTCGCGGGACGCGAATCGCTCCCGCAGGCCGGCGGCCGCCGCGACTTCCTCGGGAGTCAGACCGCTGGGGGCAAGACTGATGCCGAGCGCCGAGCCGAAGCCCGCCACGACGGCGTCGACCAGCTCGTCCGGGCCGGGACGGCGACCCAGCGCCTGCGACACCGTGGTCCACCCGGCCGCCGCGGCCGCCGCCCCCTCCGGCTCGGCCCGGCCCGCCCCCTGCCCCGCCAGGCCGGCCCCGGCACCGGCGAGGATCCCGGCCCCGGCCAGCAACTCCTCCGCCGCCGCCTGGCTCCCGCCCAGCAGGATCGAGCCGTGCTGCAGGATCGCCCGGTGCTCCACCCGCTGGGCGCTCCCCACCAGCTTCCGTCCCCTCACCACCACCTCGCCCCGCTCCGGCCGGCGGAAGCACGCTGCCGCCCAGTCCGGCGGTACCGCGGCCTCCCGCCCACCCTCCTCGTCCGCCGACCCGTCCCGGGCCCCGTCCGCCCCGCCGGCGACCGACGCCTCGAGCCCGAGGGAGCGGAGGCCGACCACCAGCGCCTGGTTGATCCGCCGGTACGCCAGGCGTGGCTTCCCGATGGCCGCGAGTGGAGCGGCGACCGCGTAGGTGAGCTCGTCATCGTGGAGGACCGCCTGCCCGCCCGTGGGCCGGCGCACGAACCCGATGCCCCGGGCCGCGGCGGCGCTCTCGTCGTAGAGGCCCCGGGCCGGCTGGTTGCGGCCGAAGGAGAGCGTGGCGGGGGCCCAGCGGTACAGCCGCAGAACGGGGGTCTTCTGCCCGATCATCGACTCCAGCAGCGCCCGATCCAGCGCCATGTTGGTCGGGCCGTCCGCCGGCTCCGGGACGTCCCGGTCCCCGAGCACGAGCCGCCACACCGGCGCCCGTCCGGCGCCGCGCCCCGTCACCTGCGCCCGCCCGGACACCCCACCGGTCAGGCCCCGGCCGGCTCGTACTCTTCGACGGGCGGGCAGGCGCACACCAGGTTGCGGTCGCCGTAGGCGGACTGGATCCGGCCGACGAAGGGCCAGAACTTCTGCTCGCGCTGCGGCTCGGGGAAGGCCGCGAGCTCCCGGGAGTAGGGCCGGTCCCAATCGTCGCTCACGACCATGTCGACGGTATGGGGCGCCCCCTTGAGCGGATTGGACTCGGCGTCCCATTCGCCGTTCTCGATCTTCCGGATCTCGTCGCGGATCGCGATCATGGCATCGCAGAACCGGTCCAGCTCGCGCCTGGACTCGCTCTCCGTCGGCTCGACCATCAGCGTGCCGGCCACCGGGAAGGACATGGTGGGCGCGTGGAAGCCGTAGTCCATCAGCCGCTTCGCGATGTCGATGGCGTCCACGCCGGTCTCCGCCTTCAGCGGCCGCGGGTCGATGATGCACTCGTGGGCCACCGTGCCGTTGCGGCCCGGGTACAGCACGTCGAAGTGCCCCTCCAGCCGCTTCGCCACGTAGTTGGCGTTCAGGATCGCCACCTGCGTCGCGCGGGTCAGCCCCTCCGCGCCCATCATCCGGATGTACATCCAGCTGATGGGCAGGATGCTCGGGCTCCCGTACGGCGCCGCGCTCACCGCGCCGTCGCCCTGCTCGCCCCCCGTCTCCACCACCGGGTGGCCCGGGAGGAAGGGCGCCAGGTGCTCCGCCACGCCGATGGGGCCCATGCCGGGACCGCCGCCGCCGTGGGGGATGGCGAACGTCTTGTGCAGGTTCAGGTGGGCGACGTCGCCGCCCCAGTCGCCCGGCCGGCTCACGCCCACCATGGCGTTCATGTTGGCGCCGTCGATGTAGACCTGGCCGCCGGCGTCGTGGACGATCTGGCAGATCTCCCGGATCGCCTCCTCGAAGATCCCGTGCGTGGACGGGTACGTCACCATGATCGCCGCCAGCCGGTCGCGGTACTCCTCGGCCCGGGCCCTGAGGTCGGTCACGTCGATGTTGCCGTTCTCGTCGCTCTTCACCACCACGACCTCGAAGCCGGCCATCACCGCGCTGGCCGGGTTCGTCCCGTGCGCCGACTGCGGCACGAAGCAGACGTCCCGGTGCCCCTCGCCCCGGGCCTCGTGGTAGCCCTTGATCACCAGCAGCCCCGTCAGCTCGCCCTGGCTCCCGGCGTTCGGCTGCATGGACACGGCATGGAAGCCCGTGATCTCCGCGAGCCAGCCGTTCAACCCGTCGATCAGCTCCCGGTAGCCCTCGGCCTGGTCCGCCGGCGCGAACGGGTGCAGCGCCGCGAACTCCGGCCAGCTGATCGGGTACATCTCGGCCGTGGCGTTCAGCTTCAGCGTGCAGGAGCCCAGCGGGATCATGGACCCCGTCAGCGACAGGTCCCGGTTCTCCAGCCGCTTCAGGTAGCGGAGCATCTCGTGCTCCGCGTGGTAGCAGTGGAACACGGGGTGGGTCAGGTAGCCGCTCTCCCGGCGGAACGGCGCGGGGAACTCCGGGTGCGCGCCGTCGTCCGCCGTCTCCAGCCAGCCGTCGGCCGTCTCCCGGTCCGGGGCGTCTCCGCCCGCGGCGAAGGCCGCCACCAGGTCCAGCAGGTCGTCCCGCGACACCGTCTCGTCCAGGCTCACGCCCAGCGTCCCGTCGTCCAGCGCCCGCAGGTTGATCCCCGCCTCCAGCGCCGCGTCCACGATCGGCTGGAGCCGGCCCTCGCCCACCTCCACCCGCAGCGTGTCGAAGTACGGCCTGTGGACGACCCGGTGGCCCAGCCTCTCCAGCGCCTGCGCCAGTGCGTGGGTCAGTCGGTGCACCCGCGTCGCGATCCTCCGCAGCCCGTCCGGGCCGTGGTAGACGGCGTACATGGCCGCCATCACCGCCAGCAGCACCTGCGCCGTGCAGATGTTGCTCGTGGCCTTCTCGCGCCGGATGTGCTGCTCGCGGGTCTGGAGCGCCATGTAGTAGGCGTCCTCGCCCCGGGCGTCCTTCGACACGCCGATGATGCGGCCGGGCATCTGCCGCTTGTACTTCTCGCTGGTGGCGAAGTACGCGGCGTGCGGGCCGCCGTAGCCCATGGGCACGCCGAACCGCTGCGTGCTGCCCACCGCCACGTCGGCGCCCCAGTCGCCGGGGGGCGACAGCAGCGCCAGCGCGAGCAGGTCGGCCGCGACCACCACCAGCGCGCCCGCCTCGTGGGCGGCCTCCACGACGCCGGTGTAGTCGTGGAGCGCGCCGTCCGTCGCGGGATACTGGACCAGCACGCCGAACACGTCCTCGTCGACCGCCCAGCGGGTGTGGTCGCCGACCTCCACCGTCCAGCCACGGGCCACCGCCCGCGTCCGGACCACGTCGATGGTCTGCGGGTGACACGCCTCCGACACCAGGAACCGGCTCCGCTGCCCCCGGGCCGCCGACTCGCAGAGCGCCATGGCCTCGGCCGCCGCCGTCGCCTCGTCCAGCAGGCTCGCGTTGGCGATCTCCAGCCCGGTCAGGTCCATGACCATGGTCTGGTAGACCAGCAGCGCCTCGAGCCGGCCCTGGCTGATCTCCGCCTGGTACGGCGTGTAGGCCGTGTACCAGCCCGGGTTCTCCAGGATGTTCCGCTGGATCACCGGCGGCGTGATCGTCCCGTGGTACCCCATCCCGAGGTACGACCGATGGACCCGGTTCCTGGCCGCGATCGCCCGGATCTCGCGGAGCGCCTCGTACTCCGTCCGCGGCGGGTCCAGCGCCAGCGGCCGGTCCAGCCGGATCGCCTCCGGCACGGCCGTGTCGATCAGAGCGTCCAGCGAGTCGTACCCCACCGTCTCCAGCATCTCCCGGACCTCCGGGTCGCCGGGACCCACGTGGCGGCGGACGAACAGGTCGGTGTAATCCAGCGAACGGCGTCTATCGGTAACGGACATGATTCCGCTTCTATGCGCGTGGAACGACCGCCCGCCCCCGGGCGGAAAAGCAATGGATGATACCAAACGCCCGGGGGGATTGAAAGGTGCCCCGCCGGGGGGGCGGCGCCCTGCATCCCGGGCGCCATCGCCCACCGCGGGGGGCGGCGGAGATCGCCCGGTGCGCCGGGCCGCCGTCCGGGGCTACGTACCGGGCGGCCTCGCGGCCTCGCCGTGGTCCGGCACGCCCGCGTGGGCCAGCGCCGATGTCGTCCGGCGTCCCACGATGGCCGGCGCCTCGTGGATCAGCGCGTCGTCGGCCAGCGCCTCGACCATGAACAGGGCGAAGTCGACGCGACGCGTCCGGTTGCTGGCGAGGACGGGATCGCCGACGTGGCGGCTCCAGACCGGGAGCCCCTGGCTCTCGCCCTCCTCGAGGTCGCTGCCCCGCACCACCGTCCAGCGGGTGTCGCTGGCGAACACGCGGCGGGTCGCTTCGACCTGGTCGCCCAGGTCGGCGAAACGAACCAGCCGGGCGAGGACGCCGAAGACGGCCACGAACCAGCGGAGCTTCCGGGAATAGACGTCCTTGCCGTCCATGCTGATGTGCCAGCCGCACGAGAACACGAGGCGGGCGCCGGGCTCGGCGTGGTCCAGGACGGCCTGGGCGGTGCCCGTGGCGTAGCCGTGGACCCCCCAGGGGACGAGCACGGTGAGCACACCGTCGCAGCCGGCGACGGCCCGTTGGATGACTTCCCGGTCGTTCGTATGGCCGGGGACGATGGTGATCCGCCCGGCGAAGTCGGCCAGCTTCTCCACGCTCTGCTGGCGACATACCCCGACCACCTCGAAGCCCCGGTCCAGGCAGTGGCGGACCATGTACCGCCCCAGCTTCCCCGAGGCGCCGACGACGCAGACCTTCACGTATCGCCTCCTGCGGCGCGGGACAGGCGAGGCGCCCACGTCCCGTTCCGGGGCCGTGACCTCGCCTCGGACAAAGTGCGGTCCGCGGGCGGAGCGGGCCACCGTCGGGCCGACGGGCGCCGGGGTGTCGGGCCGCGGTCCGACGGGTCCGGTGGACGTCCGGCCCGCGCTTTGCGGACGCCAGACACGGCCACTGAACCCATGGGAGCCATGATCGCGACCCTCCACGCCTCGATCCCCGCGACGATACCGCCATGCTGAATTACATCTGGGCGGGCCTCATCATCTCGAGCCTGCTGTTCGCCGGGTTCTATGACATCCGGGACATCCGCGACGACACCTACCGGAACGGCGAGGCCCTCTCCGTGGAGCTGGAATTTCCCGAGGGCTACGATCCCGACGCCCGCCGGGTGCCCGTCGCCATCCGGATCGATCCGGCCCGCTACCGGGCCTTCTACGAGACGGAGGAGGAGCCGGCGGACCGCTACGCCGGCTATATCGTCCAGACCCGCGAGGGGGCGCAGCTGCGGTTCGAGGCCGACGCCGCGCTGCCGGAGCCCCTGGCGACGATCCAGGGGGTGTCGCAGTCCCGGGACGAGGAGCTGCAGGGCGCCCTCGTGCAGCTCACCCCGCCGGCCGAGCCCGCCGCCCCGGAGGAGGCGGCCGCGGGCGAAGCGGCCGCGGGCGCGGGCCAGCAGGAGGCCGGGGAGGGGGTCCCCACCACCGGGGCGGCGGTCCGCTTCGAGCGGGTCCGATTCGTGAAGATGAACGCCATCGCCGGCGCGGCGCTGGACTTCGCGGAGACGGCGGCCGAGATCGCCCTGGGACTCATCGGCGTGCTGGCGCTGTTCCTGGGGCTGCTGAAGATCGGGGAGGAGGCCGGGCTCATCCACTCGCTGGTCCGGGCGGTCCGACCGGTGCTCCGGCCCCTGTTCCCGGAGGTCCCCGAAGACCACCCCGCCCTCGGCATGATCGCGCTGAACATGACCGCGAACGTGTTCGGGCTCGGGAACGCGGCCACGCCGTTCGGGATCAAGGCCATGGAGGAGCTCCAGGAGCTGAACCCCACCGACGACACGGCCACCGACCCGATGGTCATGCTCCTGGCCATCAACACCGCCAGCGTGCAGCTGGTGCCGCCGGTGCTGCTGCTCGCGCTGCTCGGGCTCCAGATCAACCAGCTCATCTTCGCCATCATCCTCACGACCGGGCTCTCCCTGGTCATCGCCATCGCCGCGGCGAAGATCTACGGCAGGCTGCCGTGGAACCGGGCCAGCAATCCCAACCGTCTGGTCCCGGCGGAGTCGGAGGAGGGAGGGTCCTGATGGAGACGGTACGGGAAGTCATCAGCCTGCTCTCCTACTTCGTCATCCCGGTCATCGTGGTGGGGTTCCCCCTCTACGGACTGTACAAGAAGGTCCCCGTCTACGAGTCGTTCGTGGAGGGGGCGAAGGAGGGGTTCGAGGTGGCGGTACGGATCATCCCCTATCTGGTCGCGATCCTCTTCGCCATCGGGATGTTCCGGGCCAGCGGCGCCATGGAGGCCCTTACCGACGCCCTGAACCCGGTGCTGGCGCTCATCGGGTTCCCCGCCGAGGTCCTGCCCATGGCCATCGTCCGGCCGCTCACCGGGTCCGGCTCCGCGGGGCTGGTCGTCGACATGATCGAGCAGTTCGGCGAGGACTCCATCCTCGTGAAGATGGCGGCCACCATGTTCGGCTCCACGGAGACCACGTTCTACGTCATCGCGGTCTACTTCGGCGCCGTGAACATCCGGAAGACCCGCCACGCGGTGGCGGCCGGTCTCACCGCCGACTTCGCCGCCATGATCATCGCCGTGTGGACCGTCCGGCTCCTGTTCGGCTGATTCGGCAGGGGGCTCCCCCGGCGGGGGCTCCTGCCGCCTCGGCAGGGGTGGAGCGTCGGAGCGACCGGGCCGGACTGTTACCTTTCGGCCCCGGCGGTCGTCCTGATCCCGTACCTCCCCCGTAGTGCCCGCCGATCCAGACGCAACACAACCGAAGGAGCAGCCGTGATGAAGCGTACGCTCATACCGGCCCTGGGCCTCGTGCTCGGGCTGGCAGCCTGTGGTGATGATCCGGCGGACCTGGCGGACCCGCCGGAGCTCGTCTCGCTCACGCCGGCGGAGGGCACGGCGGGGACGGAGGTCCGGATCGACGGCACCGGCTTCGAGGCCGGCGCGGCCGTCCGGTTCGACGATTTGGAGTCCCCGTCCGTCCAGCTCGATGGTGGCGCCCTGTTCGCCATCGCACCGGCGGGACTCACGGCCGGGACCGTCTACGACGTGGCGGTCAGCAACCCCGGCAGCGGTGATGCCGTGCTGGAGGCGGCGTTCACGGCCGTGCCGCCCGTCATTTCGCGGGTGAACGGCGTCACGAAGCCCACCGGGCTGCAGGGGATGACCATCATCATCGAGGGCGCCTCCTTCGGTGACGACCCGGCGGTGGCCGATGGGCACGTCTACTTCGAGACGTCCGGCGGGACGGTGCTGGAGGCGGCCATCGCGGACGCCGTCAACGACTGGACCAACGAGTTCATCGTCACCTCGGTGCCGCAGGGCGTCAGCGACACCTCCTGGCTCTGGGTGGAGACGGCCACGGGCTCGACCGATACCGTCGAGTTCCGGCTGATCCAGAGCGGGACGTTCAGCCCCAGCCTCATCAACTGGACGAAGACCACCCCGCTGCCGCAGCCGCTGCAGGGGCTGGGTGCCGCCTTCGTCCCCGTCGAGGATGGCGCGACGCCGGCGAACTACGTCTTCGCCGTGGCCGGCGCGGACACCCAGAACGTGGCCACCGACGTGATCTTCCGGGCCACCGTCGAACAGTCGGGCGCCCTGGGCGCCGCATGGGCGCCGCTGACGACCCTGCCGGAGGCACGCGCCTACCACGCGACGGCCGCGGCAACGGCGTTCACGGCGGTCCTCGACACCACCACCACGGCCGCCTACCTCTACGTCATCGGCGGCAGGGACGCCGCCGGCGCGGTCAGCTCGACGGTCTTCCTCGGGCACGTGGACCTGGCGGGCGAGGTGACCGGCTGGTCCAGCACCGAGCCGCTGCCCGTGGCGCTCCACTCGGCCGACGCCGCACTGTTCCGCGGCTTCGTCTACGTGACGGGCGGCGCCGATGGTGATGACGTCCCCGTCCCCACGACCTATCGCGCGGCCATCAACGACGATGGGACCCTGGGCACGTGGGAGGAGCTGGACGCGCTGCCGAACCCGACGACCTACCATTCGTTCGTCAATTTCGGGCCGTTCCTCTATGTCGTCGGCGGGGACTCCGCCGCGACCCCGGTCGTGCAGACGGCGACGAGCACGACGGAGCTGCCGAACGTGTACCTCGGCCGCATCAATCTCCGGAACGGCGACCTGACCGATGCCGGCTGGACGGCCACCGCCCAAATGGCCAAGGGGAGGAGCAAGCACAGCACGATCTTCGCCGGCGGCGCGCTGCTGGCCACGTCGGGCGTATACGCGGGCCAGCCCGGATCGAGCGAGAACACCGCCGGGGATCTCCTCAGCGATGGCGCCGTGGAAAGCTGGGTCGGCGCCACCGGAGCGGAGACCATCGACGTGGAGCTGGGCTACTCGCTCTACAACCAGGCCGCGGTGACCTTCATCGACGCCGATGGGGCCGGGCACGTCCTGGTGCTCGGCGGCGCCAAGCGGGAAGTGGAGGGCGAGCCGTCCGCCGAGGTGGTCTACTACTAGCTGCTGACACCTGCGGTCGGCGGGAACGGGAGCGGGCGACGGGCGCGTCGCCCGCTCCCGTCGTATGTTGGGCCCATGGTGATCGACGCCCGACGTATCGAGGCCCTCTGGCGGAGGCTCGCGCCGCTCCCCGGCGGCGGGCGGATCTTCGGCTGGTTGCTGGGCCGCGCGGTGCCCTACTCCGGCTCCATCCGGCCGCGCGTCCTCGAGCTGGAGCCCGGTCGCGCGGTGGTGGCCATCCGCGACCGGCGCCGGCTCCGCAACCACTTCCGCTCCCTCCACGCCCTCGCCCTCGCCAACGTCGCCGAGCTCGCGGCCGGGCTGGCCATGACCCTGGCGCTGCCGGCCGGCACCCGAGGCATCCCGGTGAGGCTCGAGATGGACTACCTCAAGAAGGCCCGCGGCCGCGTCGTTGCGGATGGTCGCGCGTCGCCGCCCCGCCAGGTGACGGGCGACACGGAGTCCACGGCGACGGCCGAGCTCAGCGACGAGGCCGGCGACGTGGTCGCGAGGGGGGTCGTGATCTGGCAGCTGACCCCCCGGGAGCCGTAGCCCGGCATGGCGACGCCCTCCCCCGACCCCGGCTCCCGCCCGACGCTGCGGACGCGGCTGAGCACGGACACCGGCATCGAGATCCCCATCATCTGCGGCGCCATGTACCCCTGCTCGAACCCCGAGCTGGTGGCCGCGGCGTCCGAGGCGGGCGGCATCGGGATCGTGCAGCCGGTCTCCCTCACGTTCGTCCACGGCCACGATTTCCGGGAGGGGCTCCGCTACATCCGCTCCCTCACGTCGAAGCCCATCGGCATGAACGCGCTCATCGAGTCGTCGTCGCGGGCGTACGAGCGGCGCATGGAGGAGTGGGTGGACATCGCTCTCGAGGAGGGGATCCGGTTCTTCATCACGAGCCTGGGGAAGCCCCGCTGGGTCGTGGACCGGGTCGAGACGGAGGGCGGTCTGGTCTACCACGACGTCACCGAGCGGAAGTGGGCGCTCAAGGGGCTCGAGAGCGGGGCCCACGGCCTCATCGCGGTGAACCGCCGGGCCGGCGGGCACGCCGGGCCGAAGACGCCCGAGCAGCTCATGGACGAGCTGGGCGACCTGGGCGTCCCGCTCGTCTGCGCGGGCGGCGTCGGCACGCCGGAGGAGTTCGTCGACGCCCTCCGGCTCGGTTACGACGGCGTCCAGATGGGGACCCGCTTCATCGCGACCACGGAGTGCACCGCGAGCCAGCCGTACAAGCAGGCCATCGTGGACTCGGACGAGGATGACATCGTCCTGACGGAGCGCGTGACCGGCGTGCCGCTGGCCGTCATCGAAACCCCCTATATCCGGCGACTGGGCACGCGGGCGGGCCCCTTCGCCCGCTGGATGCTGCGGGGCCGGCGCCGGAAGAAGCTGATGCGGACCCTCTACGCCCTCTGGTCCGGCTGGAAGCTCAAGCGATCGTCGTACGACGAGAGCGGGAAGAAGGACTTCTGGCAGGCCGGCAAGAGCGTTGCCGGGATCCACGAGGTCCGGCCCGCCGGCGACATCATCCGCGACTTCGCCGAGGCCGCGCGCGGGGTATGACCGGGGGGCCATCCCGGCCGCCACCGCGAGGGCGGCGCCGGGATGGCCGCGCGCTCAGCCGTCGGCCACGGGCAGCCGGTCGAGGGCCCCGTCCCAGTCCGCCCGGGGCGTCTCGAGCCCGCCCTTCACGTACCGGTCGTACCAGTCCAGCCACCGCTGGAGCCGGTCCTTCTGGAACGCCGGCCGGCGGATGCCGTGGTGCTCACCCGGATACACCACGAGCAGCGTCTCCCGACCCAGGCGCTTCAGCGCCTGGTACAGCTGCTCGGAGTTCAGGATCGGGACGTTCCAGTCCAGGGCGCCGCCCATGATCAGGGTGGGCGTGACGATGTCCTCCACGTAGGTGAACGGCGAGATCCGGTCCCAGGCCTCCCCCGTCTCCCAGGGCAGGCCCAGCTCCGCCTCCCAGTGCCGCTGGTAGTGGTCGTGCCCGTAGTTCGACCGGTAGAGCACCTCGCTGGCGCCGGTGATGGCGCCCTCGAAGCGGTCGGTCTTGGTGATCACGTAGTTGGTGAGGATCCCGCCGTAGGACCAGCCGCCCACGCCCAGCCGGTCCGGATCCGCCCAGCCCTGCTCGATGGCGTGGTCCACCGCCGCCATGACGTCCTGGTAGTCCAGGTTGCCCCAGTCCGCCCAGATCGCCTCGCTGAACGCCTGGCCGTAGCCGCTGGAGCCCCTGGGGTTCGCCTTCACGACCACGTAGCCGTTGGCCGCGAACAGCTGGCTCTCGAAGTCGAAGCGCCAGTCGTACTGGGACACCGGCCCCCCGTGGATCCTGAGCAGGGTCGGATACCGCTCGCCCTCCCGGTAACCGGGCGGGAGGGTGACCCAGCCTTCGATCTCGGTGCCGTCCTCGCTCCGGAAATGGATGTTCCGCACCTCCCCCAGCCGGAGGTCGTCCATGAGGTCGTCGTTGACCCCCGTCAGGCGTCGCGGCGCACCATCGTCCAGGGCGTACACCTCCTCCGGGCGGTCGACCTCCCCGATCAGCATCACGACGGCACCCGTAGGCCCCACGTGCGGACTGCCCACGACGCGCTCGCCCCGGACCACCCGGTCCAGCCGCCGGCCGTCCGGCGTGACCCGGGCGAGGTGCCGCTCGCCGCTGTCCTCGATCAGGAACCAGATCCGCCCGCCGACGTCGAACATGGGGCTGCCGACGTTCCGATCCAGCTCCGGGGTGAGGACCCGGGGCTCGCCCCCCTCCGCCGGGATCAGGGCGAGCTCGTTCACATCGTACCAGATCAGCTCCGGCTCGGTGGTCCGGACGTAGGCGATCGACCGGCCGTCCGGGCTCCACGTCGGCGACCCGTCGCTCCCCGGGTTCGTCGTCAGCCGGCGGGCGGGCGGCGCCGGGCCATCCTCCTCCAGCGTCGCGGGGACGTCCACGATCCACAGGTCGGTGTTGTCATTGGTGTCCGGCTCCGCCGTCCGGTTGCTCACGAATACGACCCGGCGCCCGTCCGGACTCCAGGCGGCGTCGGAGTGGTCCCGGTCCCCCTCCGTCAGCCGGGCCGTCACGTCGCCCTCGAGGTCGTACACGTACAGGTGCGTGCGCCGGCGATCGAGATAGCCCGCGTAGTCCCGCTTGAACTGGAGCCGATCGATCACGTACGGCTCCGGCTCGTCGTCGTCGGCCTCCTTCCCGTCCCGGGCCTCGCCGGCCCCGGGCTCCGACCCGTCCTCGTCGGCCTCCTCGTCCTCCGGGTCGCGGATCGCCAGCAGGAGCCGGGAGCCGTCCGGCGACCACTCGTAGCCGTTCACCCCTTGCTTCACATCCGTCAGCTGCCGGGCCTCGCCACCCCGGCGGTCCAGGGCCCAGACCTGCGTCTCACCGTCATCCCGGGACGCCAGGAACGAGAGCCAGCGGCCGTCGGGGCTCCAGCGGTGGGACCCCACCGACTCACCCTCCAGCGTCATGGGAATGGGGTCCCCGCCGGCCCGCGGCACCATCCACAGGCGCGTCGCCCGCTCGCCTTCCTCCAGGTCCGTGGTCGAGACCGTGTAGGCCACCCACTCGCCGTCCGGGCTCACCCGGGGACTGCCCACGCTCTGGAGCCGGAACAGGTCCTCCACCTCCACGGTCCCGGGCTCCGTCGGCTCCGCCTCCTGCGCGGCCGCCCCGCCCGCGATGACCAGCGCAAGCGCCACCCCCGCCCCTTGCCATCCCATCGCGTTCCTCTGCATCGCTCCTCGACCTCCCTCGGTGGAATCGGTCCGACCGGCCCCGGAAACGGGCCGGCGGCGCCGGGTCGCTGTTGGGTTGATCGTTCCGTTACGGGTTCTTCCTTCCCGTCTCCAGCTTGTTCCGCACTTCCCGGCGCACCCGCGCCGGGAGCCCCTCGCCCGCCTCGTCCAGGAACGCCCGGACGGCGGCCGGTTTCCTCACCGACAGGGCCCGCAGAGCCCACGACAGCCCCTTCGCCACCATGGGATCCGCGTCGGCCGCGACCCTCCGGCAGATGTCCAGCGTCCGCGGGACATCGCCCGTGCCGCCCCGGGACTCCTGGTTCAGCGCGACGGTGCTGACGACCGCCGTCCGCCGCCACCACCGGTCGGCCGAGCCCGCCCATTCCCGGACCGCGGTGTCCGGGATCCGACCCTCCCGCCAGGCGGGGCCGGCCACCCGGGTCGCGAAGGTGTCGACGGACGCCCAGTTGTCGTTGCCGGCGCCCAGCGCCCGGACGGTCTCCGGGTCCAGGAGCCCGGCCGCGTCCTCCCGCTGCTCCAGGATCTCGTACGCCGCCTGCCGGCCCTCGTGCGTCCCGCCGGCGTGCAGCTCCCGCGCGAGCTCGACGACCGCCGCGGCCGGGAGCGCGCGCCACGCGCCGCGATGGCCCCGGATCACGGCCCGGATGTCTCCGGCCGGGACGCCCAGGATCTCGAGGGCGCTCGGGAAATAGTCCCGGGTCGCCTCTCGCCGCGCCGGGTCGGCCCGAGCCCGCAGGTCGTGCTCGAGGGCCCGGGCCAGCGAGGACACCATCACGGCACCGCCCGGGCGAACGCCGCCAGCCGGTCCGGGTCCAGCACCCCGTCGGTCCGGACGCCGGTGCAGACGTCCACGGCGTACGGCGCGACCCGGGCGATGGCGTCGGCCACGTTGTCGGGGCGGAGCCCGCCGGCCAGGAAGACGGGGCGGTCCACCGCCCCGACCACCCGCCGGCTGATCGCCCAGTCGTGCACCCGTCCGGTCCCACCCAGCTCCTTCAGTGCCAGCCCGGGCCGGCCGGAGTCCAGCAGGAACGCGTCGACCCGACCCGCCAGGCGCCTGGCCTCGTCCACCGCCTCCGGCCCTTCCACGTGGAGCACCTGGACGAGCCTCACGCCGGGGAGCCCGGCCCGGAGCCGGGCATGGGCCCCATCGGGAAGCCGGTCCACCAGCTGGAGCGCGTCGGCCGGCAGCCGCCGATGCTGATCGATGAGCGCCTCCGGGTCGGTCAGCGATGTCAGCAAGAACGAGGTGACGCCCGGCGGCACGCGGGGGAGCAGGCGAGCGATGGCGGCCTCGTCTATGGGTCCCGGACCGCTCGGCATGGCGGAGACGAGCCCCACCGCGGAGGCGCCGTGCTCGACCGCCAGCTCCAGCTCCCGCTCGTCCCGGATGCAGCAGATCTTGAACCGGGTCATCCCCTCAGGCGAGGCGCCGGCCGAGCCGGACGGTCTCCTCCACCAGCGCGTCCACGTCCTCCGCCTCGGTACGGAAGTTCACGATGCAGGCCCGGAGCGCGAAGCGCCCGTCCACCACGGCGTTGGACGGGAACACCCGCCCGCTCCACTGGAGCTCCGCCATGAGCCGCTCGTTGAGCGCATCCAGCCGCCCATCGGCGGGGTCCGCGCCCGGCGGCACGTACCGGAAACAGGCGATGGACAGCGACTGCTCTCCCACCGGCTCCAGCTCCGGGTGCTCCTCGGCACGCCGGTACAGGTACGCGGCGAGCTCGCAGTCGTGCACGATCCGGCGCTCGTAGGCGTCCCACCCGTGGGCGAGGAGCGATACCCACACCTTCAGGGCGTGGAACCCCCTCGAGAACTGCGGACCGTAGGCGTAATAATCGATCCCGCGGCCCGTGAGGTCCTTGTCCTCATGGGTATACGACGGGTCCAGGGCGAACGCGTCCGACAGGCGCTCGAAGTCCCGGACGACCACGGCGCCGCCCGAGTGCGGCGTGTACAGCCACTTGTGGGGATCCAGCGCGACGCTGTCCGCCCGCTCGATCCCCGCGAAACGCGGACGGAGCGCGTCGGTGAGGGCGGCGATCCCGCCGTAGGCGCCGTCGACGTGCAGCCACAGGCCGTGCTCCGCGCACACGTCGGCGATGGCGTCCAGCGGATCGATGGCGCCCGTCCCCACCGTGCCGGCCGTGGCCACCACGGCCATGGGCCGGGCCCCCTCACGCACATCGCTGGCGATCGCGTCCCGCAGCGCGTCGACCCGCATGCGGAGTCTTCCGTCCACGGCGATGGGGCGGACGGCAGCGGAGCCCAGGCCCAGCATGTCGGCCGCCCGCATGTTCACGTCGTGGACCTCGGTGGAGGCGTAAAGCTTCAGCGGCGGCCCCGCCGCGACGCCGTCCGCCCGAACGTCCCAGCCCGCCATCGCGTCCCGGGCGGCCTTCAGGCCCATGAACCCGGCCATGGCCCCGCCGGACGTGATCATGCCGGCCGCCGAGGCCGGCAGTCCGAGCCGCTCGCCGAACCAGCGGGTGAGGGCCAACTCGATCTCCGTCGCACCCGGCGACAGCCGCCAGCCGCCCAGGTTCTGGTTCAGCGCCGCCACCAGCAGGTCCGCGGCCGCACCGGGGATGGTGCCCGCGCCGCTGATGTACGCCATGAACCCGGGGTGCCCGGTGTACGTCGCGTTCCCGAACGTCAGCGCGCGCAGGTAGTCCAGCAGCTCTTCCCGGGGCATGGGCCGCGCCGGGACCGGCCGGACCAGGGCCCGCCGGACCTCGTCCACCGTCTGACGACCGCCCACCGGCAGCTCCGACAGGCGGTCCAGCAGCTCGGCCCACAGCTCCAGCAGCTCGCCGCCGAGCGAACGGGCCTCCGCGGCCCCCCAGGCCAGGTCCCGTACGGGCGCGGGACGCCCGTCCTCCGACACGCCCTGCCCCTCCGTCATGTCGACTCCTCCAGCAGGTCGGCGTAGCCGGCCCGGAGCTTCGCGATCTTCGGGTCGATCACGACCCGGCAGTACCCCTGACCCGGGTTGTCGCGGTAGTAGTCCTGGTGGTACTCCTCGGCCCGATAGAAGGCCTCCAGCGGCGCGAGCTCCGTGACGATGGGATCGGGGAACACGCCCTCCGCCTCCAGCTCGGCGATCACCGACTCCGCCACCTCCCGCTGCGCGTCCGACTCGTACAGGATGATGGACCGGTACTGGGGACCCCGGTCCGCGCCCTGGCGGTCCGGGGTGGTGGGATCGTGCGTGCCGAAGAACACGTCCAGGAGCCGGCGGTAGCCGAGGACCTCCGGGTCGAACGCGACCCGGACGACCTCCGCGTGACCGGTGGTCCCGGCGCAGACCTGCCGGTAGGTCGGGTCCGCGACGTGGCCGCCGGCGTACCCCGAGGTCACGGACGCCACACCCCGCAGACGCTCGAATACCGCTTCCAGACACCAGAAGCACCCGCCCCCCAGTGTGGCCGTCTCGGTCATGCGCCGTCCCGCTCGGGGCCTCTCTCCAGCAGCCGCTCCGTGAACTCCTGCCGGTCGCTCAGTCGCTCCACCTCCGCCTGCAGCGCCTCCACCACCCGCAGGACCTCCTCCAGCTCCGCGGCGGGCGGCCGGTCCTCGCTCCGCCGCTCCTCGATCCGGAGCTCCAGCAGCCGACCCAGCCGCCGGGTGACCGGGAACAGCAGGATGAACCCGCCAATGATCAGCACCATGAGCAGCGAGAACAGCATCCCGGCCAGGGGCAAGATGTCCACGCGTCCCTCCTCGCGACCGCGGTCGCGTCATCGCGAGTCACCCCCCGGGCCGCGCCGCACGGAGCCGTGAGGACCCGCGGGGCGGGCGCCTCACCCGCCGGTCGCCGGGTGGGCGCGGACGGCGCCTCGCTAGAAGTTGTAGCTGTCCCCCGGATCCAGGATCACCACCTCCGCCCGACCTGCGACCCGGTCGCGGAACTCGTTGGGGTCCTGCTCGATGGGCTCCCAGGTCGAGTAGTGCATGGGGATCACCACCCGCGGCTCGATGAACTCCACCGCGCGGGCGGCGTCCTCCGGTCCCATGGTGAAGTTGTCGCCGATGGGGAGCAGCGCCACGTCCACCTTCCCCTTCAGCAGCTGCATCTCCATGAGCAGCGCCGTGTCGCCGGCGTGGTACAGCCGCTTCTCCCCCAGGTCCAGCCACCACCCGCCCGGGACCGTGGTGAACGCGCCCTCCTCGTCCCCGTCCACCTGCCCGCCGTGCAGCGCGGGCGTCATCTTGGCGTAGCCGAAGGCGAAGTGGTTGCCGCCGCCGATATGGAGCGGGTGCACGTTCTCCAGCCCCTGCTCCTGGCAGAAGCCCACGATCTCGAACGTGGAGATCAGCGTCGCGCCGGTCTTGCGCGCCAGCGGGATCGCGTCCTGGAAGTGGTCGAAATGACCGTGGCTCACCAGGATGAAGTCCAGCTCCTCCACGTCGTCCACCCGGATGTCCGACTTGGGGTTCTCGTCCAGGAACGGATCGAACATGATCCGGTACCCCTGGTCGGTCTCGAGCGTGAACGTCGAGTGACCGTGCCAGGTCAGTCGCGCCATGCCAGCCTCCGGCTATTCGATGTGCGCCGCGTACCCGTCCGCGTCCAACAAGGCATCGACCTGGGACGGGTCGGTCGCCCGGATCCGGATCATCCAGCCGGCCCCGTACGGATCGGAGTTGACCTGGGACGGATCGTCGTTCAACGCCTCGTTCACCTCCACGATCTCGCCGCTCACCGGCATGTACAGGTCGCTCACGGCCTTCACCGCCTCGACCGTGCCGAAGGTGTCGCCCTGCGCGAAGCTCTCGCCCGACTCGGGCAGCTCGACGAATACGATGTCGCCGAGCTCCCCCTGCGCATAGTCCGTGATCCCGACCGTGTATACGTCATCCTCGTTCGTCCTGGCCAGGTACTCGTGCTCTTCCGTGTACAGGAGACCCGAAGGCAGATCAGCCATGTATCCTCCAGTCGTGTAGCGTGACGTCAGCGAGGCAGGATGGGCAGGCCGGGGGGCCGTCGTCAAGCAGGGGGCGGGCGGGATCCGGACGGCGGGCGCGGCGGGCGCGGCGGGCGCGGGACCGGCGAGCCCCCCGCCGGTCCGCGCGCCCGACCCGGGGGAGCGGGGCCGGTCGCTACTCGTGCTTCACGTCCCTGAGCTCGCCCAGGATGTCCATGAGCCGCTTCATCTCCCGCTCGACCAGTTTGAGGGAGTCCTGGACCTCGGGATCCTGCGCGGCCGGCTCGTCCATGAGCAGCTGTACGTGACCCAGGGCCGCCGTGATCGGGCTGTTCACGTCGTGTCGGATCCGCCTCACCAGCTCGATCATCTCGTGGCAGCGAGCATCATCCATGCGAGGGCCTCCCGTCGCTTTCCGTACCGTTCCGGCGGGAGTAGTATAGCCCACGTCGTCGGGATTATCACGCGGGCGGCCTCGATCCCGCGCCCCCGTCCGGCTCGCGGGACCCGCCGGTCCGGCGATCGTCGGATCACCCGGGCCGGGTCCGTGGCCGGCGCCGGCTCGCAGGTGCGGCCCGCCCGCCCCAATCGAGGATGGACATGGATATCGAGCGACCGGCGCTCACCGCGCTGAGCGAGGAAGAAGGCATGTTCCGCGACATGGTCCGCCAGTTCGCGGAGGAGCAGATCGCTCCGCTGGTCCCGGAGATGGACCGTGCCGGGCGGATGGATCCGTCCCTCATCGAGACCCTGTTCGAGCTCGGGCTCATGGGCGTCGAGATCCCCGAAGGGCACGGCGGCGCCGGGGCCTCCTTCTTCACGTCGGTCCTGGTGGTCGAGGAGCTCTCGCGGGTCGACCCGGCCGTCGCCGTGCTCGTGGACGTCCAGAACACGCTGGTGGACACCTGCATCATGCGCTACGGCAGCGACGACCAGAAGACGCGCTATCTTCCGCGCCTCGCCACGGACACGGTCGGGGCGTATGCGCTGTCCGAGGCCGGCTCCGGCAGCGACGCGTTCGCGCTGGCGACCCGGGCCCGGCGGGACGGCGACGACTGGGTCCTCGACGGCACCAAGCTGTGGATCACGAACGGCGACGAGGCCGGCCTGTTCATCGTCTTCGCCAACGCGGACCCCGACGCCGGCTACAAGGGCATCACCGCCTTCCTGGTGGAGCGGGAGTTCGACGGCTTCCGCGTGGGCAAGAAGGAGGACAAGCTCGGGATCCGGGCGTCCTCCACCGTGGAGCTCAGCTTCGATGGCTGCCGCGTACCGGGGGCCAACGTGGTCGGGGAGGTGGGGCAGGGCTACAAGATCGCCATCGAGCAGCTGAACGAGGGCCGGATCGGGATCGGCGCCCAGATGGTGGGCCTGGCCCAGGGCGCCCTCGACCACACCCTCCGCTACGTCCAGGAGCGCGAGCAGTTCGGCCGGCCCATCGGCCAGTTCCAGGGCGTGCAGTTCCAGCTGGCCGAGATGCGCACCGAGCTCGAGGCGGCGCGCCTCATGGTCTACAACGCCGCCCGGCTCAAGGAGGCCGGCCGGCCGTTCCTGGCGGAGGCCGCCATGGCCAAGCTCTACGCCTCGGAGGCCGCGCAGCGCATTGCCAGCACCTGCGTGGATCTGTACGGCGGCTACGGCTTCACCCGGGAGTACCCGGTGGAGAAGCTCTACCGCGACGCCAAGATCGGCACGATCTACGAGGGCACCACCAACATGCAGAAGCAGACCATCGCCAAGCTGATGCTGCGCTAGGGCTCGAGCGGACCCCGCGAAACCGGCCCGCGGCCCTTCCCGCGGCCGCCCGTACCGGGGAGCGCGGCGCCGGGTCCCGGGGCGCGGCACCCCGGACCCGCCTACACCGCGAACCGGTCCGGGACCCGGGCGTGGAAGTCCGACACCGACTGGTACGCCGCCGCGAGCCGCACGGCCGCCGCGTCCTTCCAGAGCCCGCCGATGAAGGAGATGCTGGTGGGGTGGCCGTCGATGAACCCCGCCGGGACCACCGCCGCCGGATGGCCGGTCAGGTTCGTGGTCAGGAGCACGCTGCCGGCGTAGCTCGGGGTGACGAAGACATCCAGATCCGCCATGGTCCGCGCCATCTCACCCATGAGCATGGTCCGGACGCGGGCGGCCTGGATGTATTCCACCGCCGGGATCATCCGGGCCTCGCGGAACGAGTTCGGCCATGACCACGCCTCCTGGGCCACCAGCTCATCGTCCCGCCCGCTCCGCGTCAGCTCGTCGAACGCGGCGGCGGCCTCGGCGCTCAGGATGATCCGCAGCGCCGAGACCGGCAGCTGCTCGGGCAGCTCGACCGGCACCGGATCGATGCCGAGCCCACGAACCGCGGCCAGCGCCTCGTTCTCCAGACGGATCGCGGCCCGGCTGCGGTCCCTGTCCTCTTCCGATTCGCCCCGGGGCTCCCGCTCGAACCCGCTCCGGAGGTAGCCGACTCGCAGCTCCGACAGCGGACGGTCCGCGTCGTACTCGAAGGGGAGGGTGCGCGCCGTCGGGTCCTTCCCGTCGGCCCCGTGGATCGCCGCGAAGACCAGCGCGCAGTCCTCCGCGGTCCGGCAGATCGGCCCGATCTTGTCCATCGTCCACGAGAGCGCCATGGCCCCGTGACGGCTCACGCGCCCGAAGGTCGGACGCAGCCCGCTGGCCCCGGTACGGGTACACGGCGAGACGATCGAGCCCAGCGTCTCCGTTCCGATGCCGAAGCCGACGAGCCCGGCCACGGTCGCCGCCGCGGACCCGGCCGACGAGCCGCTCGAACCCTGCTCCAGGTCCCAGGGGTTGCGGGTCCGGCCGCCGTACCACCGGTCGCCCATGGCCAGCGCGCCCAGGGTCAGCTTCGCCACCAGCACCGCGCCGGCCTCCTCCAGACGTCGGACCACGGTGGCGTCCTCCGGGATCCGCTGCTCCTCGTACGGCTTCGCGCCCCAGGTCGTCCGGTACCCCTCGGTGGAGAGCAGGTCCTTCGCGCCCCAGGGGATCCCGTGGAGCGGACCCCGGTAGCGTCCCGCCGCCAGCTCCGCGTCGGCCCGCTCGGCCTGCCGCATCGCCAGGTCGTCGGTCAGCGTGATCACCGCCTCCAGCGTGGGCCCGTGCCGCCGGAGCCGGTCCAGGTACATCCGTGTCAGCTCCACGGCGCTCACCTGCCCCGTCCGGATGAGCTCCGCCTGACGGGCCACCGGCCAGAACGCCACCGTCTCCAGGTCCTCCGGCCGCCGCGCGCCCCGATGCCGCGTGACCCGCACGCTGTCGAAGCGGTCCGCCGAGGTCGGGCCCTCGTCGTCTCCCACCGGCCCGCCCGGAAGCCCCATGTGCGGCAGTCGGGGATCGAAGCGGAAGGCCGGTGGCACCGCGTTCGGCACCGTGACCTGCCGGATCGCCTCGTAGGCTTCCAGGTTCTCGTTGAGGCCCCGGACCATCATCTCCCGCTCGTCGTCCGTGAACGCGAGGCCGGCCACCGCCTCGGCGTCCCGGACGACGTCGGCGGTGATCCGCTCCTGCTCCTGGGCGCCGGCCCAGAGCGCGTCGGCGAACACGCCGCCCAGACCGACGGCGGAGAGCTGGGCCATGAAGCTGCGGCGATCGAGGTTCGGCATGGAGGTCTCCCGGGTGATCGAATCGGACCCGACCAACCTGCGAGGCGGGAGCGCGGCCGGGCAAGAGAGCGGAGCGGCCATTCCCTTTTCCGCGGCTCCGGGGGAAGGGGACGAAGCGATGGCGCGGGCGCTGGCCCCCACCGCCGCCGGCCGGTAATTTGCCTGATGATGTCGTGAGGAGAACCGAGACGGGGCGTCCCGGGTCGTGGCTTCGAAGACCCGCGTCCCAGAAAGTAGAAGGAAGGCGCTCATGAGCACGACGGAAGCACCCGAACGCAAGGCGTCCCCGCAGACGGTGACGGAGCGGGACGCCCGTGAGGTCACGGAGGAGGCGAGGCAGAAGGAGTGGGTGAAGCCGAGCTTCGTCCGCGAGCTCTTCCTGGGCAATCTGCGCATGGACCTGATCCACCCGATCCCCGAGCCGGATCCGGGCGCCCGGGAACGGGGCGAGAAGTTCATGGCGGACATGAAGGAGTTCCTGGAGCGGGAGGTCGACGGGCTCCAGATCGAGAAGGATGGCAGGATCCCCGAGCACGTCATGCAGGGGCTGCGGGAGCGGAAGGCCTTCGCCATGAAGATCCCCCAGGAGTACGGGGGCCTCGAGCTCTCCCAGGTCATGTACGGTCGGGCCGTGGCCATGATCAGCACCTACTCCTCGGCCATCGGCGTCCTCCTGTCGGCCCACCAGTCCATCGGCGTGCCCCAGCCGCTCAAGACCTTCGGGACCCCGGAGCAGAAGCAGAAGTACCTGCCCCGGTTCGCCGAGGGCCAGGTCTCGGCGTTCGCCCTGACCGAGCCGGACGTGGGATCGGATCCCGCTCGCATGGAGGCCACGGCCGATCCGACCCCGGACGGCGAGGCCTACATCCTGAACGGCGAAAAGCTCTGGTGCACCAATGCGCCCATCGCCGACGTCATGGTCGTGATGGCCCGGACCCCCGCGAAGGAGGGACGGAAGCGGCGCCCCATCTCCGCGTTCATCGTGGAGAACGACTGGGAAGGCGTGACCAACGAGCACCGGCTCGAGTTCATGGGGCTCCGCGGGATCGAGAACGGCCTCATCACCTTCAAGGACGTCCGGGTCCCGAAGGAGAACCTGCTCTGGGGCGAGGGGAAGGGGCTCAAGCTGGCGCTCACCACGCTGAACACGGGCCGCCTGACCATTCCCGCCACCTGCGCGGCGGCAGGCAAGTGGTGCACGCGCGTGGCCCGCGACTTCGCCGCCGAGCGCGTGCAGTGGGGCGCGCCCGTCGGCAAGCACGACGCCGTGGCCCAGATGCTCGGCGAGATCGCTTCGCATTCCTTCGCCATGGAAGCCGTGGCGGAGGTCGCCTCCGCACTGGCCGATGCCGAGGACTACGACATCCGCCTCGAGGCCGCCATGGCCAAGATGTGGAACTCCGAGACGGCGTGGCGGGTCGGCGACCTGACCATGCAGATCCGGGGCGGCCGGGGCTACGAGACGGCCGACTCCCTGAAGAAGCGTGGCGAGGCGCCGGTCCCCGTGGAGCAGATGCTCCGGGACCTGCGGATCAACATGATCTTCGAGGGCTCCAGCGAGATCATGCGGCTGTTCATCGCCCGC
>JABAOG010003512.1_pt1 | contig 27174 bp, 23 predicted proteins | sample 7062131 | NCBI WGS metagenome assembly JABAOG01 (sample SAMN14538629, study PRJNA623070) | marine sediment metagenome | biome: marine biome [ENVO:00000428]; feature: marine pelagic biome [ENVO:01000023]; material: deep marine sediment [ENVO:00002113] | place: India: Arabian Sea | collected... | reverse complement strand
GGGTTGGGTCGCGGGGGGGTGGGACCGCGGGGGGGGTCGAGGGGGAAAGGTCTACGAGATCACGGGGGGGGGGGAGTCGCACCTGGAGGCGACGGGGGATCGTATTCTGGCGGGGCTGGAGGCGCTGCGAGAGCTGATGGGAGGGTCGCGATGATGAGCTTCGATGGTGCCCTGCGGGGTCTGGCGGGGGAGCTGGACTTGCCGGAGCCGGTGCGGTCGCGGGTGCTTCTGGAGCTGCGGTCGGACCTGGAGGCCATGGGGGCGGCGCTGCTGGAGGAGGGTCTGCCTCCGGAGGAGGCGCGTCGGCGGACGCTGGAAGCCCTGTTCCCGTCGGCGGCGGCGCTGGCGGAGCTGCGTGCGTTTCACCGGCCGCTGTACCAGCGGCTGGTGGACCGGTTCTCGGACCCTGCCCGTCACCGGCTGGAGCGAGGGCTGCTGACGGTCGTGGCGGGGGTGTACCTGCTGGGTGGCATGGTCGTGCTGTCGCGGTTCGAGCTGCTCGAGGATCCGTCGGCCTTCGTCTGGCCGCTCCTGGTGCTGGGCGCGCTCGTCGCCGCGGTGGGGGGCGCCGTTCTGTTCCAGCTTTTCGCGGCGGGGGCCCACGAGTCCCGGCTCGTTCCGGGCCCGGGGGCCCTTCTCGGGCTGGGGGCGGTGGCGCTGGTGATCGGGTTCGGCGGCAGCATTGTGGATCTCTATGGCGTGGCGGGGAGGATGGCGGCGGACGGCGGGGCGGCGGAGCTCCTGGGGTGGCTCCGGCGGGACGCGGCTCTGCTGTCCCTCGCGCTGCTCACGGCCACGACGGCGGGCCTCGTCTGGCTGGGGGCGGCGGTGCGCATGGCCCGGNNCGGAACCGGAAAGCCGAGGCGGAGGCCCTCGGTCTCATCTCACCCGAAGGGAGGACTCCATGAGTGGATTCATCGCGCAGGGCGGGTTCTTCATGTACCCGCTGCTGCTGATCGCCCTCGTGATCGGTGGGCTGGCGATCTGGACGACGGTCCGGCTGCGTCGCGGGAGCGGGCCGGACCCGGTGCTGGAGACGGGGATCGACGCGACCCTGTTCTGGGGCGGGTGGGCGGTGCTCCTGGGCCTGCTGGGGACGTTCGGCGGCGTGTACCAGGCGGCGGGCCACATCCAGCGAGCGGGGGAGGTCGCGCCGGCGCTGGCGTGGGGCGGAATCCGGGTGGCGCTCACCACGACGCTCGTCGGCCTGGCGATCTTCATCGTGGCGGGGCTGATCTGGTTCGCCCTGCGGGTCGGCTACCGGCGACGCGCGGCGTGAACCCCGGCGGGCCGGACCCCGGACTCGGATCCGGCCCCGCGCCGCGGCCGGGGCATTAGATTGGAGGGGGGCCGACGAACGGGGGAGAGCGGCATGAACGGGTCGCGACAGCGCGGGGCGCGGCGTCTCGCCGGCCGGACGTGGTACAGCGGCGTCATGGCGGTGGCGATTCTCCCGGGTCCGTTCCCCCTCGGTGCCATCCAGGCTCCCGCCGCCGACACCCTGCCGGCGATGATCCGGGGCCGGCTGGAGGACGCGGCGCCCCTCGTCGTGAGCGGGCGTCGGCTCATGGCGGAGCGGGCGCTGACGGCGTTCTATCGAGCCCGTGACTTCCGTCCCGCCTGGATCGACGCCGGGACTCCCCCGGCGAGGCTGGAGGCGCTGACCGTTGCGATCGAGGAGGCGGCGCTGGACGGGCTGGCGCCGGGCGACTACCACATCGAGGCCCTCCGGTCCCTGCGGGATGCGCAGTCGGATTCGGCGCGGGTCGGGCTCGAGCTACTGGCGACGGATGCCTTCCTCGTCCTGGGCTCCCATCTGCTGGACGGCCGGCTCGACCCGGTCCGGCTCCGCGCGGACTGGCGAGCGGACCGGCGCGGCGCAGACCTGCCGGCGGTGCTGACCGCCGCGCTGGCGGCCGGGGACGTGCCGGGCGCCTTGGATCGGCTGAGGCCCGCACAGGCGGGCTACCGCGCCCTGCGGGCCGCCCTCGCCCGGGCCCGGGAGATCGAGGGCGGAGGTGGCTGGCCGCGGCTGGAGGACGGCCCGACGCTGCGGCCGGGCGACGCCGGTCCGACCCTCCGGGCGCTGCGCCGGCGTCTAATGGCGTCGGGCGACCTCGCGCCGGGTGGCTCCGATGGAGGCGAGCGGTTCGACGCGGCGCTGGAAGCCGCGGTGCGCAGCTTCCAGGAGCGGCATGGCCTGGAGCCGGACGGGGTGGTGGGACCGGCGACCCGGGAGGCGCTCGACGTTCCGGTGGCCGCGCGCATCCGGCAGCTCGCGGCGAACCTGGAGCGCTGGCGGTGGATGCCCGAGGAGCTGGGTCGGCGACACGTCCTCGTCAACATCCCCGAGTTCATCGTCGAGGTCAGGGAGGACACCGGGGTCGTGATGCGGCTCCGCGCGATCGTGGGGCTGGAATACCGTCAGACGCCGGTCTTCAGCGGGCGGATGACGCACGTCATCTTCTCCCCTTACTGGCACGTCCCGGCCGGGATCGCCGTCCGGGACAAGCTGCCCTCCATCCGGGAGGACCCGTCGTACCTCGCCCGCCAGGGGATGACGCTGCTGGACCGGGAAACGGGGCGGGTCGTGGATCCGGACGCGGTGGACTGGTCGGCCATCATGCCCGCGGAGTTCACCACGCGGTACCGGCTCCGGCAGGCGCCGGGCCCGCTGAACGCCCTGGGCGTCGTCAAGTTCATCTTCCCGAACCCGTACAACGTCTACCTGCACGACACCCCTTCCCGGGAGCTGTTCGACCGGCGGGAGCGGATGTTCAGCTCCGGCTGCATCCGGGTGGAGCGGCCCCTGGAGCTGGCGGCGTACCTGCTGCGGGAGCACCCCTCCTGGACCGGCGAGCGGATCCGCCGCACGGTCGACGGCCGCAGAGAGACCCGGGCGACGCTGACCGCGGAGGTGCCCGTCCATGTCCAGTACTGGACGGCCTTCGTCGACGCCGGGGAACGGGTGAACTACAGGCCGGACATCTATGACCGCGATGCCGCGGTGGCGACGGCGCTGGAGGCGGGACCGCCGGGCCCGTGAGCGGTCCGGCCCCGCCCGGTCTCCACGACCGGGCGGGGCCGGAGCCACTGCGGCGCCGCAGACTGCCGGGTCGCCCCTACGGCCGCGCAACCCGGATGTTCCAGAGGACGTCGTCGTGGCCGTTGCAGACGTCGTTGAACTCGGCGATCAACGCCCCCTGGGCGTTGGTCTCCTGGATAACCTGGGTGCGCGCCTCGAGCAGCGCCGTATGATCGGCGCCGTCCATGGTCAGCAGCCGACGATACTTGCCGCCCACGAAGTGGGAGAGCCAGCCCCACGAGTTGATTCGGCCCTCCTGCACCTGGCGGTCCAGGGCGGGCCCCATGACATTCTCCACGATCAGGTCCGCGACCGCCTCACGGCCCTCGTCGCAGACGTAGTAGACGGAGATCGCCGCGCTCTGCCGGCCCTGGGCCACCCCCGCCCCGGCCTCGCTGCCGGGTCCGGTGGTCCAGATGTAGTCCTCGTGCCGGGGACAGACTTCGCCGAACCGCTGCCCCGCCTCCGCGTGGGCCTCCTGGTACTCGGCCAGCGCCTCGTCGAGGGCGCTGTTGAGCGTCCCGAGGTCCTCACCCACCTGGTAGATGGCCAGCGACCACGGGTTCCCGGTGGTGTGCGTCAGCAGGCCCCAGGCCGCGACATGGCCCGCGTCCATGTGCTTTTCCAGGATCGCGCCCCAGTCGTCCTGGATCGTCGCCACGGCGTCGCTCTGGCCGGGGCCGCACTCGTAGTAGCTGGCGTACACGTACGCCGTTTCCTCGTCCTCCTGCGCCGCTCCGGTCACCGGTAGCAGCAGCACGGCGGCTGCCGCCAGAAGCGGGGTGTGGATCCTCATGAGTCGCCTCCTCGTTGGGGGTTCGCACGAGCCGCGCGCAGCGGCTCGTGGGGCCCGGGGCGCGTCCGTCGCGCCGACCGGGATCCTTCGGTCCCCGCCTGGTGCCACGCCCGCGCGCGGCCTCGCCCGGCCCGGAAGCCGGTCGGGGTGAGCGCGCCGGCCTGGGCCCGGGGCATTCAGCGCCGGGCAGAACGGCGGGGCTTCATTTGTCTTGCTGCTGTGGACCTCCCGGAGACCCGGGTGGCCGTGTATGGAAAGCAGGGGGCGGGAAGGCCCGCGCCCCGGTCCGTCTCGGTCCTGCCGCACCGGAGGCTCGAGGCGGCGGGAGTGGCAAGGTATGGGCAGAGGGGCCGCGTGTCCAGACTTCCTTCACGCCCGAGGTCAAGACCCAGGCCCGTGTGCGCGGCTCTCCCGGTCGAGGAGGCCGTGTGGCCCAACCCGCGTGCATGGGAGTCGGGCGCGGCCGGCTCCGACCCGGCCGGGGATCCGAAGAAATCCCGATGCGCTTGCTGGGACCGGCCCGACCGTCCATTCATGGTCTGCTTTCCCGGTTTTCCAATCTACTCGGGAGGTGTTCATGCGAGGCAGCATGCTTGCCGCAGTGGTCCTGCTGCTCCTGGCCGGCGGGCTCTCCGCCCAGGAGCAGGAAGAGGCACCGCCGCCCATGGTCGCGGTGTCGTACTACCAGTGCGCTCCGGACCAGGTGGGGCCCATCGTGGATGCGTGGTCCGAGACGTTCGAGCAGATGCAGGCGGACGGACTGGTGATGGGGTGGGGTGTGCTCCAGCACGCGTGGGCGGACGAGTGGAACCTGGTCGTGTACCGTGTGATTCCGGACCTTTCCGGCCTGCAGGCGTCGATGGAAGCCCAGGGAGAGATCATGGGTGCCGTGGATCCGGACCTGGGCGATCGGATGAACGCGGCGTGTGACCGTCAGCACAAGGACAACATCTACTGGCTGACCGCGTCGAACCAGCCGGCGGAAGGCGGCTGAGCGCGAGGAGTGCCGGGAAGGGCGGGGTCCGGCCTGCGTGCCGGGCCCCGGCCCCACCGGTCTCGAGCCTCAGGGCGAGGAGCGGGAGCGGATCCCGGGCGGCGGCACGGAGAATCCGATCGTGAATCGCCTCGTCCGGCCCCGGTACTCCAGCGGGACGTCCCGTCCGGGAAGGGCGATCGTGGCTTCCACGCCGACCTCGAGCGCGCCTCCGGGGACCGCGTAGCGGACGCCGGCACCGGTGACCGCGAGGCCCCGTGCCAGCCGGAGGTCGGCCCGGCCGGTGATGGAGACGGAGCGGTCGAGGACGGCCGTGAACCCCGCGCCGGGCAGCGCCGCTCGCTCGCCAGGCTGGTGGATCCGTAGCGCGGCCGCGGCCCGGCCCGGCCTCGGGGGAGCGATGGGCTCGGGATCACGGATCCGCCGCGCCTCGGGCAGGAGGACCACGGCGTCCGGCACCTGGGACCGCGCCCCGATGGGGTCTGCGCCCTGCTGTGCGGCCGCCGGGCCCGGTACGAGGGCGTACGCGGCCATGGGCAATGCCCACATCCACAGGCGCCTGCTCCGTTGATTCCGCCCGGTCACGAGTCCTCCCTGGCCGCGGTTCCATAGCGTTTCCCTGGACCCGGATGCGCACGATCGCCGGTCGACCGGCCGTCCGGCCGGGCGGTGTGAAGGGGTGGGAGGCCGTGTGGCGGGTGACTCCCGGTCCGTTCGCGAGGCCGTGGTGGAGGGGGGTTACGCGGCCGGGTCGCAGCGTTCGAGGACGAGGGCGTTGGCGACGGGCCGCTCGCCCTCCGCGTCGGACGGCCGGTTCGCGACGCGGCCGCCGACCGCCAGCGTGGTGGAGCCGCCGCCATCCAGGTTGATGGCGTCCGAGGCGCCCAGGCGAAGGAGAAGCGCTTCGAGCTCGGGGAGGCTCATCCCGACGGAGTGGGGCGGCTGGCGGCCGTCCACCACGACCCACAGCACCCTCCCGGCGTCCCATCCCACCGCCGTGCGAGGGTGGCGGGCCGCGCCGAAGGACTCGATGACTCCCTCCTGCTCGGCGACCACGCCGCGGCCGCCGACGACCAGGAGGGGGAACCCTCCGACCGCTTCCGCGGCCGCCGGCGCGGGCCCCTCTTCCGGTACGAGCCCGGCGGTCCAGGCCACGGAATCGCCGGGCTCCCTGCGGGCGACCCAGGCGCGCGCCGCCGGGCCCACGGCCTGGAGCGCGACGTGGTCCACGTCCAGCGGGACCGCGTCGCCGGGCTGGTGGATCGAGCGGACCACGCCGGTCCCCTCCGGCGGTGCACCCGGGCCGTGCCCCTGGGACCCGGAGCGGCGGACCCGGAGCGTGATCCCCGCGGTGTCGGTCGGCGCGCGGTCCCCGTACCACGCGTCGAAGACGGTGATGCCCGGGCGCGGCGGGTGGTGGCGGTCGCCCTCGAGGGGGCGGTTCACCTGGGTCAGCGGGACGGTGTCCCCGACCGCCGCGGCACGGCCGGCGAGCAAGGCGGGGCCGGCCCAGCGCTCCGGTCCGATGGCGTAGACCGGGCGGCGGCCGGGTCCCACCAGTACGCGACCGTCGTGGACGTGGGTCCCCACGGGCGTTCCGCCCGGCGTCATGAAGAAGTCGGCGTTGACCGCCGCCACGGCGCCCCGTCCCAGGGCGCTCGTGGGGGCCCGGGCCTCCAGCGGAGGTCCCGCCTTGAGCGCGACGACGACCGGGCCGCAGCGTTCCCGGTCGATCTCGACCACGTGGACGGCCCACGGCCCCCGGGGCAGCCAGAGGTAGACGTGTCGGACGCCAGGGACCAGCGTCGAGACGCGCACGGTGTCGGCGTCGGGGAACGCCGCACCGAGGTCCGCCGTCGGCGGCATCGGATGGGGCTCGGCGGCGGGCGGCGCGGGGCCCACGGGAGGGGTGCCCGGCGCGCACGCCGCCAGCGCCAGGGCGAGCAGCGCCGCGCGGGACCGGTCGGGGATGCGTCGCCGGGATCTTGGCCGCATGGCACGAGGGTCACGGGTGGTCGGGAGGGTATTCTGATCGGCGCGTTCCCGGCGGTCAACCGCGGGCCCGGCGGGATGATCGTCGACCGCGCGCCGGGCCGCATCGGGCCGGCGACCCACGCGCCCGAGCAATCCGGCCGTCAGATCCGGCCGTCCTCCGCCGCCGACGGTTCGCGGCCCTTGTCGATCCGCAGTCGCACGACGTACGGCACGTCCAGCTCCGATCGGGTGACGGCCACCATCATCCGGTCCCGGATGACCGGGAAAGGCCGCCGCGCGATGGGGACCGGAGCGGTGACCCGTCCCAGGTATCGGCCGACCGGGTCGAACACGTCCAGCTCCCGCCCGTCCAGGGCGGGCTCCACGACCGGCCACACCCAGACGTTGCCCTGGTCGTCGAACACGAAATCCTCGACCGCCGGCTTGTGCGACGGGATCCTGCCCAGGTCGACGCGACCGCCCTGCTCGGTGAACCACTCCAGGTCCTCCCGGGCGGCGGCCACGTCCTCTCCGGTGACGGGGAGCGGCTCGTACGCGCGGGTGATCGTCCGCAGCGTGTCCCCGGTCGGGGAGAGCTCGAACATGCGGTACTCGTCCGTCAGCATGCCCCAGAGCGTCCCGTCCGGCGACAGCCGCCGCTGGAACGACCCCGCGAAGGGGACGCTGGCCCGGGCGAAGCCCTGGTCCGAGCGCAGCTCGAAGTACTCCCGCTCCACCGGGTCGGTCGGCAGGGCGAGGGTGTCGACGACCCGGAGATCGGCGTCGTAGCGGGCCAGGCCCACCCGGAACTCGCCCTCCGAGCGCCGCGGCACCGGGTAGTGGTACCGGCCGTGGCGATCGAACCCTCCCGGCCACGGGATCAGGGTGAAGCCGCCGGGCATGGCGTGGCCCTCGAGATAGGTACCCGCGGTGTCGAACACGGACAGCCGGTTGTTCTGCGGGTCGACCACCCAGAGGTCGCCGTCGGGGCCGATCTCCATGTGGAGGGCGCGGGCGAACTCGCCGGGGCCTCCGCCCTCCCGCCCGATGGTCCGCAGGTGGGCGCCGTCGCCGTCGAAGACCCGGATCTCCTGCGCCTGCGCCTCCAGCACGTAGATCCGGCCGCCGCCATCGACCGCCAGGGATCGGATCCGGCCGAACAGCTCCGGACCGTCCCCGTCCACGGTCCCGATCCGCAGCTCGTCGGTGAGCGTCCACGCCCCGTCCGCGGTCCACAGGGGCGTATCGGGGTTGGCCACGACGACCTGCCCCGAGGCGAGGGTATCCACGGTGCCGGACCACGGGTCGGGGGCGGCCCCGCCGCAGGCGGAGAGGCCGGCCAGGAGGGGCACGAGCAGGGCGGGACAGCGGGCAGCGGTGTCGATCATGGGGTCCCCGGGGTCGGTGATGGGTTTCGGGTCGGTACATCCTTGGTGGCCATGCCCGGCCTCGCGGTTGCATGGCCGGACGCTCTCCCGGGGACCGGATGATCGTTGCCCGCCGCGGTCCGCGCGTCTATGGTGGGTCCCACAGCGCTGCCCCTCCCCGTCCCAGCGTCGCATCCCGATGACCGACTCCCGACCGCCCCGACGGCTGCCCGCGATCCTGGCCGAGATCGTGTCCGTGGTCTTCGCCGTGCTTCTGGCCCTCGCCGTGGACGAGTGGTGGGAGGAGCGGGAGCTGGCCCGGTTCGGCGACCGGACGCTGGATGCCATCGCGCAGGAGATCCGGGGGAACCGGGACCAGCTCCTGAAGGACCCGGACGCGCTGGAGCCGGCCGACCGCGTGGCCGCCCTCGATTCCGCCATCCAGGCCGTCCGGGAGGATCGGGAGGTTCCCGAGCTGGGGATCGACTGGGACGCCGCCCTCCTGTCGTCCGCGGCCTGGGAGACGGCCCGGGCGACCGGCGCCACCGAGGAGATGGCCCTGGATCGTGTCATCGACCTGGCCCAGCTCTACGAGTTCCAGCGCGTATTCTCGGCGCAGCAGGACGAGCTGACGTCCCTGGTCCTCGGGCTCGCGGCTCGGATGGAGGAGGAGCCGGTCACTGCGCTTCTGGAGCTCCGCTCCCGATACGCATACGCCGCTTCGCTCCGGGGAACGCTGGCCACGGCATACGCCTGCCATCTCGTCGCCCTGGAAGGGCACGACATCGGGGAGGCGGAGGACTGCCCCGGGTCCGGCCCCCGGTAGCCGGCTCCGCCCGCCGCCGGCCCTCCCGGTTCGCCAGGGCCGCCCCGTTTGCCACTCGGTCGGTCCCGCCCCTACTCTGGAAGCGTTCGAGCCGGTCGTCGACGTCCACCCCCGGAGACCCAGACCAATGCGTGCCCTGGCCCGTCACCTCCCGCTCCCGCTCCGGATCCTGCCGCTGCTCCTCCTCCCGGCGCCCGCCGCGCGGGCCCAAGCGGTCCCCGAAGCCGCCATCGACAGCGTGTTCCTGGACCTGGATCGCACCGACTCGCCGGGCTGCGCGGCCGGCGTGGTGCGGGGCGGCCGGCTGATCTTCGCCGACGGGTGGGGGAGCGCCAACCTGGACCACGAGATCCCCATCACGCCCGGGACCGTGTTCTACCTGGGGTCGGTGTCGAAGCAGTTCACGGCGGCGGCGGTGGCGCTGGCGGCCGAGCAGGGTCACCTCTCTCTGGATGACGACATCCGGGTCCACCTCCCGGAGCTGCCGGACTACGGCACGCCCATAACCGTCCGGGACCTGGTGCACCATACCAGCGGGATCCGGGACTACCTGACGCTCCTTTCCATCGCCGGCCTGCCGCCGGGGACCGGCGATGACGAGATCCTGGCGATCCTGGCCCGTCAGAAGGGGCTCAACTTCCCGCCCGGCCAGCGCTACCGCTACAGCAACAGCGGCTACTTCCTGCTCTCGGAGATCCTGGAGCGGGCGACGGGCCTCACGCTGCGGCAGTTCGCGCAGCGGGAGTTCCTGGACCCGCTGGGCATGCGCAGCTCCCGCTTCCATGACGATGCGGACGAGCCGATACGTCACCGGGCCACGGCCTACTCGCGGACGGAGCACGGGTTCCGCATGAATCACTGGTGGCGGTTCGCCCAGGTCGGATCGGGCGGGTTGTACTCCAACGTGGAGGACCTGGCGCGCTGGGTCACGGCGCTGGAGGAGGACCGGGTCGGGCCGCCGGGGTTCGCCGCGTCCCTGCTGGAGCGCCGGGTGCTCCCCGACGGCGACACCCTGGACTACGCCTTCGGCGTCTCCGTCGGCGAGTACCGCGGTCTCCGCACGATCAGCCACGGCGGCGCCCTGGCGGGGTTCCGCAGCTTCCTGGGTCGGTTTCCCGACGAGCGGACGGCGGTGATCGTGCTCTGCAACGTCGCCGACGCGAACCCGGGCGACCGGGCGGGGGCCGTGGCCCGGCTGCTGCTCGGGGACCGGATGGCGCCGGCCGACTCTCCGCCGGCGGAATCGCCGTCGGAGCCGGAGGAGGCTGCCGCCCCGCCGGTGGCACCGGATCGCCTGCGGCGGTTCGAGGGCCGCTACTACTCGGAGGAGCTGGACGCCCATCACGTCCTGCGCCTGGACGGCGACGCGCTGGTCCTGACCGGGCCCATCGGCGGACCGATCCGTCTCCGACCGGTCTCCCCGGACACGTTCCGGGCGGTCGGCTTCGGCGCGACCCTCCGGTTCCGGGTCGGGGAAAGCGGGGTCGCCGGTTACGTCCTGGATGCCGGACGGGCCGACGGCCTGGTCTTCGACCGCGTGGCGGAGGGCGGCTGAGGTCCCCGGGCGGCCGAGCCCGGCAGACGGTCGAGCCCCGCCACCGCTTCAGTTGCGGTGTTCCGGGCCCCGCGGGGCCGGGACGGGAGGCCTGAACCGGAGGCGGGACGCCTTGTGGACGGGTCGGATTCCGTCCACCTTGGCCCGGGTCGGCAGGGCAGAGCGGGTCAGTCGGGGGAACGATGCTGGAAGTCGTCGTCGTCGGGGGCGGGATCGCCGGAGCGACCGTGGCGCTGGAGCTGGTGGACCGCGGCGCGGCCGTGAACGTGGTGGATGCCGAGGGCGTGGGGGGCGCCGCGACCGGCGCCTCGGCCGGGATGCTGGCTCCGCAGTACGAGTCCGCCGGACCCGGCCCCCTCTTCGAGATGGCGGTGCGATCCCGGGACCGGTACCCGACCTTCGTCGACCGGGTCGAGGCCCTTTCCGGCCGTTCGCTGCGCCTCCGCCGCGACGGGATGCTGGTCGCCAACCTGACGGACGCGGAGCGGCGGCGGGCGGAGTCCGACGTCGAGTGGCAGGGCAGCGCGGGACAGCGGGCGGAGGTGATCGACGCGGACGCCGCGCGCCGGCTGGAGCCGGGGCTCGGCTCCTCGGCGGAGTCGTACCTCTGGCTGGCCGCCGAGGGCCAGGTGGACAGCCAGGCGCTGGCCGTGGCCCTCGGCGAGGCCCTGGCTGCGACCGACGCCCGGGTGGTGACCGGCCGGCGTGTCGCGGCGCTCGTGTCCCGGGGTGGCAGGGTGACGGGCGTCCGGCTGGAGGATGGACGGTCCCTCGCGGCCGACGCGGTGGTGGTGGCCGCCGGGGCGTGGAGTGGCGAGTTGGAAGGGCTGCCCCGGACGATCCCCGTGCGACCGGTCCGGGGGCACATGCTCCGGTACCCGGCGGGCAGCGCGGCCCTGGGTCGTCTCGTGGCCACGCACGCCGGACGGTACCTCGTCCCGCGCTCGGACGGGACCGTGCTCGCCGGCAGCACGATGGACGAGGTGGGCTTCGACCGGTCGCTCTCCGATGCGGGCCTCGCCGCCGTCGCCCGCTCGGCGGCCGAGCTGCTCCCGGCCCTGGCGGATGCCGAGCCCGTGGAGCGCTGGGCCGACCTGCGGCCCCTCAGCGAGGACGGGCTGCCGATCCTCGGACCCGACCCCGACCTGGACGGCCTCGTCTACGCTACCGGGTACGGCCGCAATGGCATCCTGCTCGGCCCGCTCGCCGGCAGGATCGCCGCCGGGATGGTCCTGGGCGAAGGGGACGAGTCGGAGTGGCTGGCCTTCTCGCCCGCCCGGTTCACGGCGCCCGGTGCCGGGTGAACACCCGGTAGTCCTCGCGGAACTCCGGGTTCTCCGGGTCCGCGGCCGGCCACGGTTCCCGCGGCCAGACGATGCCGCCGATCTCCGCCATGCCGCCGGCCCGGATGACCTCCCCGGTCGGATTGTCGTAGACGGCCACCAGCCGGTACGTGCGGTCCTTCGACAGGGCGAGCCCGAGTCGAAGCAGGAACGTCTTCCGGGGTACGCCCTCCACCTTGCCGTCGGGTCGCAGCGCCGGCTGGGCGCGCCACAGGACCCGCGGCCGCCCGTCCGGCTGGATCTCCTCCAGCCTGAGCTCCTTCGCGTACTCGTGGAGGTGCCCGCCCACGCCGATCACCTTCACGTCGATGGCCGGGCTGCCCTCCCACGTGACCTCCGAGCGGCCGGGCGGCAGGTCGAACGACGCCGCCCGGGGCGGTGGCCGGATGTCCAGGTGGAACGGCTGGACGCCGAGTCGATCGAGCCACGCCGGCGTGTCATACTCCAGGCGCGCCTCCACCATCACCTCCAGCGGATTCCCCGTCGGATTGTGGACCATGGCCACGATCAGCAGCGTGTCCCCCTCGGACACCGGGACCCCGAACGGGAACGGGATGCCGATCTCCTCCGTCTCCTGACCCGCCGCGACCAGCCGCTGCATCACCGGCATGAACAGCTCGCGCCGGTTCGGCCGCACGATGTTCACGTGATGCAGGATCGCATCCGGCAGTTTGCGGCCTCGTGCGTCCAGCACCCGCGCCCGGAAGCCCGTGAGCCACCCGTCCATGGGCACGATGAAGGTCCTGGCCGGCGTGATGCGCATGGTGTTGCCGCCGGACGGGAGGGCGATGGGGCCGAGCAGGGAGATGATCTCTTCGTGATCGGTCTCGTGGATCACCTGCAGCCGGACCTCCGCCGGAACCGGCTCCACCTGGTGATGGTGCATGCCGTCCGTCTGTGCCGCCGCGGGGAGCCCCGCTGCGGCGGCGAAGAGCGCGGGAACGAGCCCGGCGGTCCGGGGCCCGGGGCGTCGATCGGGACGAGAGGGCGGGGCTGCGAAGAAGCGTGCTGGCACGGGACCTCCAGCGTGAGAGATCGTATGTGCGCGGGGGCTCGCATGCGTGGCCTCATACCGCCGATCCGTCGGCGGGGGCCTCGGCGGCTCGCCCGCGACGTCCGCCGGCGGCATGCACGTCGCGACAATATAATGCCCCGGGGGCAACCCTCGTCCAATTCGCACGAGCACACGTGGAGGAACCCATGCGGATCGCGTTTCTGGGTCTCGGGAGCATGGGCCGGCCCATGGCCCGCAACCTGGCCCGGTCGGACCACGAGCTGGTGGTCTGGAACCGCACGCCGGAGGCCGCGGAGTCCGTCGACGGTGCCGCCCTGGCCCCCACGCCCGCCCAGGCGGCCGACGGCGCCGAGATGGCCATCACCATGCTCTCCGACGACGCCGCCGTGGAGGCCGTGGTCCTGGGCGAGGACGGGCTCGTCCACGGGCTCGCGGATGGCGCGGTCCACGCTTCCATGAGCACGATCAGCGCAGCGCTGTCCCGCCGCCTCGCGCGGGAGCACGCAGCCCGGACCCAGCGGTACGTCGCCGCCCCCGTGTTCGGACGGCCGGAGGCCGCCGAACGCGCCGCCCTCCGGCTGGTGGTCGCGGGCGACCGGGACGCCATCGACGCCTGCCTGCCGGCGTTCGACCTCCTCGGCCAGGGAGTCATCGAGGCCGGCACGAAGCCCGAGGGGGCGAACGTCTTCAAGCTCGCGGGCAATTTCATGCTCGCCTCCGCCATCGAGGCCATGGCCGAGGCCTACGCCCTCGTCCGGACTCACGGCATCGACACGGGGCTCTTCCACGAGACGCTGGCCAGCGGACTCTTCCGATCGCCCATCTACGAGGCCTACGGCGGCATGATCGAGGCCCACCGCTACGAGCCAGCGGGCTTCGCGCTGCAGCACGGCCTGAAGGACGTCCGTTACGCCCTGGCCGCCGGCGAGGAGCGCAACCTCCCCATGCCCCTGGCCAGCCTGCTCAGGGACCGGCTCCTCTCCGCCGTGGCCCGGGGCTGGGCCGACATCGACTGGGCCGGCCTCGGCCGCGTGGCCGCCGCCGACGCGGGGCAAGATCCCGCCGCACACGCCGGGAACCACCCGGCCGCCGGCGGGCCGAAAGCGTAGGAGCGCGCCGGACGACGGGGGCGTGATCCGGGTCCGCACGATGTCGGGGGTGGACGTCGTTCCCGGCGACATGGACCCCGAGGCCTGCCTCGGCGGCTGACGGGCCGGCGCTGGCGGCCGGCAGGCGGTCGCCCAGCCCCCCGACATCTGTAGGACCCGTGCCCGATGCTCCCCGGGCCGTCCGGCCTCCAACGTCTGTCGGATACCGTCGGTCCTTCCGGGCCCCTACCATCCGGTTGCCGAACGAGACCTCAACTGACAGGAGGGCTGTCATGCTTCCGGATCCGCTGCACCCCGCGATCGTCCACTTCCCCATCGTGCTCGCCGTGCTGCTGCCGGCGTTCGCCGTCGGCGCGCTCTGGGCGATCCGGCGGGGCGCCCGGCCCGGCTGGGCCTGGGCGGTCCCGCTGGCCCTCGCCGCCGTCCTGGCGGGCTCGTCCTGGCTCGCCGTCGAGACGGGCGAAGCGCAGGAGGACCGGGTCGAGGACGTGGTGGGTGAGCAGGTGCTCCACGCCCACGAGGAGGCCGGCGAGCGGTTCCTGGTCCTCTCGGGGATCCTCCTCCTGATCATGGGCGCCGGGCTGCTGAAGGGCCGGGCCGGCTCCGCGTCCCGCCTCGTCGGGACCGTGGGCGCCGCGGCCCTGGTGATCGCGGCCGTCCAGGTCGGGGATGCCGGTGGGAAGCTGGTCTACGAGCACGGCGCCGCGGCCGCGTACGCCTCACCGGATGCCGGAGGGGCGGCGCTTCGGCCGGGCGAACACGGGGTTGTCCCCGCCAGCGGTCGGGTCGATCGGGGCGAGGGCGACGAGGACGAGGACTAGCCGGGGAGGTCCGGGGCTCCCGTCGGGCCGGGCCGAGATCGGGCGCGGGCGACGGGACGCCTCCCGACCCGCGCGCGCCGGTCTCCGCCGCTTCTCACCCGCCCTCGAAGTGCTCGTCCAGGAAGGCGCGGTGGCGTCGGATGAGATCCTCCACGAAACGGACGTCCTGCAACGACGCCGCCCTGGCCACGGAGTACGCGACGCCCGCACGGCCCGGGGTATGGACCAGCTCGCTGAGGACGAACGTCAGGAGCTGGTCCTCGAGGATGTCGAAGTTCCAGTCGTAGAGGGCGAAGGCGTCCTCGACGAAGTCCCGCGGGATCCGGCCCATGTACGGCTGACGGAGGAGCCGCTGCCAGGTCGCGTCCTGGAGGTCCGGCGTCACGAACCCGCGGAACTCGGGCAGCATGGAGTAGAACGTCTCGTGCTCCGCCACCCGGGACTCGAGGGAGATCAGGGCCCGGCGTCGGACCTGGATCCGATCCAGCGACGCCTCGAGTTCTCGCAGGTTGGCGACGGCCTCCTGGCGGATGGCCTCCATGGCTGCGTCGGCCCGCGCCTGTTCCTGCCGGCTCTCCCACCACGAGTCCAGCCCGAGCGCCAGCAGCACGCTCGCCACGACCATCACGCCTTCGAGGAGCAGCGCCCGCGTCGCGCGATTCATCGTCCGGGCTCCTCCTCCTCCCATCGATCGAGCCGGGCGCACCAACGGTCCAACCGGGCGGCTACGGCCGCGGCACGCTCGAAGCGCTCGGCCGTAGCCGTTCGGCTCGCGGGGTTGACCGAGTGCTGCCGGGCATAGGCGAGGTTGTCCTGATCGATGAAGCCGGGGATCGCCGTGACCCCTTCGGCGTCACAGAACGCGCCCTGATAGATGTAGCCGTCGACCATGGTGCCGAGGGTGAAGTCGTCGTAGCCGTGGGAATACACGGAGGTCGCCCCCGGCAGCGAGCCGAAGGGCGTGCCCCGGACATCGAACCCGACCCGCCGCAGCCCCGCCGGGAGGGTCCCGAAGAACGCGTCGAGGTACCCGTCGGCCGGTCGCACGTAGTTCCCGCCGTAGCCCTCCCGGGGCGGCCAGAGCGCGTGCAGGTATACGAGGAACGCGCGATCCCCCAGCGCCTCGTACAGGTAGTTGCCGGCGCGGGTCGGGTCGAGCCGTCGGAGCTCTCCGTCCAGGACGACCGGCTGCCGGTACCGCGTGAACGCGTGGTGGATGCCCATGTGCAGGAGGATCCTCCGCCCCGCCCCGACATAATCCAGGACGGGCTTCGCCCAGTCCTCCTCCGTCTCGCCCCGCCACACCCGACGCATGACCGCGGGATCGTCCCGGTCTCCGGCCTCCCGGACCTCGCTCCAGTCCGGGGCATTGTTCAGGCCCAGCACCCTGAACGATGGAGCGTCCGGCGGGAGGCTGCGGTTCAGCGTCCAGGCGGCGCGCATCACGTCGACGTACTCCCGGTAGCCCCAGCCGACGAACTGTCGGAGCTGGATCGTCCGGGCCAGCCGCTCGTCCCACTCCGGCCGGCTCAGGAGCGAGTCCACCAGCGGCTGATCCACGCGACGGGCGAACTCCGTTCCCAGGGCGTACACGCCGTGCTCGTGGAGCAGCGGGATGAGCCGCTGCACCAGCTCCAGGTCCCGGCGGATCCGGTGGAACTCACCGAGGATTACCACATCGTGATCCTCGAACTTCTCGATCACGTATCGCTCCGGCGTCCGGAAGTGCGTCAGCAGGTAGCGGTGCAGCGCCGAGTCCAGCCGCGGCCCCAGCTCGGGGCGCGACTGGGCCACCAGCTGCGCCGGGGCGACGAGGGCCAGGACGACGATGGCGAGTGGCTTCATGCACGGGCTCCCTCTTCAGGCGGCAGCACGGGCGGCGTCCAGGGGCGGGCGCACGATCACGGCAGCCACGGCCGCCGGGCAGAATGGCTCGTATCCAGCCTTACCCCAAGGGTATCGGCCGACCGGGCGCGACGACAAGGAGGGGATCCGTGCCTGACGTCCGGCCGCCCGGATCCGCTGGCGGGAGCGCGCCCGAGCAGGGGTGCGCGGCATCAGGCGGCCCGTATATTGTCGGTCATCGCCTTCACCGAGACGGAGTCCCGCGATCATGCGTTCGGTCCCCATCCCCCTCATGCTCCTCGCGCTGCTGGCCGGCTGCTCCGGCGAGCCGACGCCGGATCCGGAGGCGGTCGTCCCCCCGACCGACTCCGTCACCCGGCGGCAGCGGGACAGTGCCATAGGCGCCTCCCGTCTGCCGGGGGCCCGTGGCGTCCAGGGCGCGCTGGAGGCTTCCGACGCGGCGGCGGCGCGGGCCGCCGCCATCGACTCCCTGTCGGGGGGCGATCCCTGAGCGGCGCGGCCGGCCGGGCCGGGGCGCCGCGCGTGGCGCGACGCCTCCGCCTTCGTCCCGGGAGCGCCGGATAACGCGCGGGAGCGTCGGGTAGCGCCGGGTCGGGGACCCGCGGGTCCGCCCGGGTCCGGCTTGACCGTGCCGCCCGGAGCCCTCATCGTGGGGCCTGCCCGCGCGCGGCAGCCCGTGCCCCCGAAACGCGCGGACGAGCCGAACCACGATCCAGGAGCCCCATGACACGCGCCACCCCCGTGGCGGGGGTCGTCGTCGCGACGGTCGCGGCGCTGACGCCCGTCCTCGCCTCCGCCCAGGACGTCCCTCACGCATTCGTCGGCGCCCGCATCATCCCCATCGAAGGCGCGGCCATCGAGAACGGGACCCTGCTGGTCCGGGCCGGGACGATCACGCGGGTGGGCGAGGCCGACCGGGTCGACGTCCCCGACGACGCCGTGGTGCACGACGTGGCCGGCAAGGTGATCATGCCGGGGCTGGTGGACACCCACTCCCACATCGGCGGGGGCGACGGCGGCGACCGGAGCGCCCCGATCCACCCGAGCGTCCGGATCCTGGACGCGCTGGACGCCCGGGACGACGGGATCCAGCGGGCCCAGGCCGGCGGGATCACGACGGCCAACATCATGCCCGGCTCGGGCCACCTCATGAGCGGCCAGACGGTGTACGTGAAGCTGCGGGACGCCGGGACCATCGACGAGCTGGTCTTCTGCGAGGACCTCACGCGGGACATCTGCGGCGGGATGAAGATGGCCAACGGGACGAACCCGCGGGGCGACCCGCCGTTCCCCGGGACCCGGGCCAAGGCGGCGGCGCTGGTCCGGGAGCAGTACGTGAAGGCGCAGGAGTACCGCCGCAAGGTGGAGGCGGCGGCGGGGGACCCGGAGAAGATGCCGGCGCGGGACCTGGCCATGGAGGCGCTGGTCCAGGTCCTGGAGGGGGAGCGGGTCGTCCACCATCACACGCACCGCCACGACGACATCCTGACCGTGCTGCGCCTGGCGGAGGAGTTCGGGTTCCGGGTGGTGCTCCAGCACGTGAGCGAGGCGTGGAAGGTCGCGGATGAGATCGCGGCGGCGGGCGTCCCATCCAGCATCATCGTCATCGATGCGCCGGGCGGGAAGCTGGAGGCGGTGGACATCAGCATGGAGAACGGGGCCGCCCTGGAGCGGGCGGGAGCGCTGGTCGGCTTCCACACGGACGACTACATCACCGACTCCCGGCTCTTCCTCCGCTCGGCGGCGCTGGGAGTGCGCAGCGGGATGTCCCAGGACGCGGCCCTGTACGCCATGACCATGGCCGGCGCCCGCATGCTCGACCTGGAGGACCGGATCGGGTCGCTGGAGGCCGGGAAGGATGCCGACTTCATCGTCCTGTCGGGCGACCCCCTTTCGGTCTACACCCACGTGGAGCAGACCTGGATCGACGGGGAGAAGGTGTTCGACCTGGACGATCCGGAGGACCGGAAGTGGGCCGTGGGCGGCTGGGACGTCCGCGGCGCGGGGAACCCCCACGCCGGCATGGAGGGCCACTGATGGGCGCGACGACCAGGATCCTCGGGCTGCTCGCGACCCTCGCCTGCGCCGGCAGCGCGGGCCTCGCGGCGCAGGTGGCGGTGCGAGGCGATGTCGTCCACACCATGGCCGGGCCGGCCATCGAGGCCGGCGTCGTCCTGGTGGCCGAGAACGGGCGGATCGAGCGCGTGGGCGCCGCCGACGAGGTCCGGATCCCCGAGGGCTACCGGGTCCTCGAGGCCGCGGTGGTCACCCCCGGGCTCGTGGACGCCCACTCGGTGGTGGGCCTCGCCGGCTACCTGAACTCCGACGCGGACCAGGATCAGCTGGAGAGATCCGAGCCGATCCAGCCGGAGCTGCGCGCCTTCGACGCGTACAACGCCACCGAGCCGCTGGTGGCGTGGCTCCGGGGCTTCGGCATCACCACGGTCCACACGGGCCACGGCCCGGGAGCCCTCGTGAGCGGCCAGACGATGGTCGTGAAGACGGTGGGGGAGAACGTCTCCGAGGCGCTGGTGGACTCCGTGACCATGGTGGCCATGACGCTGGGCCCCGACGTCTCACGCAACTTCGGCTCGAAGGCCGGGACCCGGGCGAAGGGCGTGGCCATGCTCCGGGCGGAGCTGGTGAAGGCGCGTCACTACCGGGACCGACGCGCCCGCGCGGAGGACGGCGAGGGGCCGGCCCGCGACCTGGGGCTGGACGTGCTGGTGCGGGTGCTGGAGGGCGAGATCCCGGCCCTCATCACCGCGCAGGCGGTGCCCGAGATCCAGTCGGCGCTCCGGCTCCGTGACGAGTTCGGGTTCCGGCTGGTGCTGGATGGCGCCGCGGAGAGCCACCTGCTGCTGGACGAGATCCGGGAAGCCGGCGTCCCGGTGATCCTGCACCCCCCCATGGCCCGGGCCGGGGGAACGCTGGAGAACGCGACCATGGAGACGGCCCGGCTGCTGGCGGAGGCCGGGATCCCGTTCGCGCTCCAGAGCGGCTTCGAGTCCTACGTGCCGAAGACGCGGGTCGTGCTGTTCGAGGCCGGCGTGGCGGCGGGCTGGGGACTCCCCTTCGAGCAGGCGCTCGCGGCCATCACGCGGGACGCCGCCCGGATCCTCGGCGTGGACGACCGGGTGGGTACGCTGGAGCCCGGCAAGGACGGAGACCTCGCCCTGTTCGATGGCGACCCGTTCGAATACACGACCCACGTGTGTGCCGTGGTGGTACGGGGCCGGGTGGTCAGCGAGACCTGCCGGTAGGGTCGGGCGGCGCCGGGCGGCTCGCCCCCGACGGGTCGCGCCGCCCCCGCCACAGGGCGTACGCCAGGCCCGAATGGATCGGCAGGGCCAGCGCGATGATGGGCAGGTTCGCCTGGGCGCTGACGGGCAGCGGGTTCAACACCAGCCCGAGTGCCGACAGCCCGGCGAGGGCGACCCCGGCCCACCACGCCGGTCGGGACCCGCCCCGGAGCGCGGCCAGCGGGACGAGCACGAGCAGGGACAGGGCCAGCGGATTCGTCTGGAGCAGGTTCTCGTTGGCCCAGGCGAACTCGTGGTCGGTCAGCGTCCAGAGCCCGAGCAGGACCAGGCCCAGCGCGCCGGCGACGAGCCCCCAGAGGGCGCCGGCGATGACGAACGCCCACCGGGCTGCGGTCGCCGACCCGCCGCGGCTCCGGCCTACGGCCAGCCGGCCGAGCCCGGCGAGCGCGCCCCCGACCAGCAGCCCCACCAGGAGCATGGGCAGGGCGCGGCCGGCCGGGCTCGTGGGCTCCGCCAGCGTGGGGTCCGGTGAGCCGGCGGCCGGGATGCGCTGCTCCGCCAGCACCAGCGGCGCGGTCCGGCCGTCCACCTCCACGGTCATCCGCCGCACGTCGTCGCGGAGCCGCATCGGGATGAAGGAGAGCTCCCAGCGCGTGAGCGGCTGGTCGGCCAGCGGCCCCAGTCCGAGGTCCATGCCGGTGCTGAGCAACTCGTCCTCGGCGGTCAGCGAGACGGCCTCCGACCGATAGGTGATGGCCGTGGGCCGGGCGGTCAGGGCCCGCCGCAGGGCGCCGCCGAGGGCATCGTCCAGCGCGTCGCGCACGCGCGTGGAGCAGTTGTCCCGGAAGTAGTCGTACTGATAGACCCGGTTCTCCGGTCGCAGATTCCACTGGAGGAACGCCCGCAGCTCCCGGATCCGGGGCTGCGTCAGGTTGAGCGCCTGGACCGTAGCCTCGCGACCGGCCCGGCGGTACGCCTCCATCAGGCGCATCGCATCGGCGGAGCCCATGGAATAGGCCATCCGGCCCTGGAGGAAGCGGGTGAGGAACCCGCTCTCGCTCATGTCGAACAGGCCGTAGTGGTAGGCCACGTCGGTGCCCGCCCCGGGGTCGTGGATCCAGAGGGCGTTGTGGCCGAACCGCTCCCAGACCGCGGCCCCGGGACCGAAGGTTACGAGGTAAACCCGGAGGCTGTCCGGGGGTGGGGCCTCCTGGGCGGCGGCGGGGGCCGGCCCCGCGGCGGTCAGCAGGACCGAGAGAGCCAGCGCAAGGGCCAGAGGCCGCCCTCTGGGGGTATCCACTAGCGGACCAGGTGGAAGTCCCGCTGCCGCCGGTGCACCCAGCGGACCTTCCCGTCGCCGTCCACCCGGGCCTCCTCCTCGAGCGCCATCCGGACTTCCTGCCCGTCCCATTCCGGGACGGGGCTCGTGGCCTGGAGCTCGATGGAGAACCAGGTGGCGGGTCGGACCGGAAGCTCGCCCCGGCCCGGGACCCCCTCCTGGCGGTCCCACAGCCCGACCAACGGCCCCGCGCCGTGACCGTAGTCGCCGATGGGGTGGCTGTACACGGTGCCGTCGATTCCCTCCGCCGTCATGCGGGCCCGGGCCGCCGCCAGCACCTCGTTCCCGGTGCGGCCCACGGCGAGCTCCTCCAGCACGATATCCTGGAGCCGCTGCCCTCGCCCGAGGGCCGCCCTCAGGCCCGGCGGGGCCCCCGTCTCGCCCTCCCGGAGCACGTACCCCATGTGCTGCGTGTCGGTGTTGAGGCCGAAGAGCGTGAGGCCGAAGTCGGTGTGCAGCACGTCGCCGCGCCGGATCACGGCGTCGGCCGAGTCGCCCATCTCGACGCCGCGGCGCTGCACGCTCACCGACGGCTGGAACCAGGTATCGAAGCCCAGGTCCCGCACCCGCTGGCGCAGCCACCAGACCACGTCCTCCGTCGTGGTCTCGCCGGGCGTGATCACCTCGGACGAGAAGGCGGTGCCGATGATCCGGTGCGCCTGCCGCTGCATCCGGGTATACACGTCCAGCATCTCCGGCAGGCGCTCCTCGAGGTACTGGATCGGCAGCAGCGGCCGTCGCACCACCCGCTCCCGGTACTGCGGGTCGAGCGCCTCCCGCAGCTGCTCCCACTCGCCCGCCGACAGCCCGTCCGCGAAGGCGTGGGTACGCGAGATGTCGACCGCGATCGTCGCCGGGTCCCGTTGCCGTACGATGGGAATCAGCAGCGACCACTGGTCGGGCCCGAAGGGCTCCGCTCGCCGGCGCTCCGTTCCCGCCGCGCCCTCCGCGGCGTCCGGGTCCCGGATCACCTCGTAGAGGCCCCCCTGGGAGGTGCCGCCGATGGCGATCCGCTCCACTCCCTCGTCGGGGCCCCGGTCATGGAAGACGTAGATCGTGCGCCGGCGCGCGGCCATGGTCGTGGGGGACACGAGGCCGGGGAACACCGGGTCCTCGTTGTACTCGCGCATGGGCACGATCCACATCTCGACGCCATGCTCCCGCATCAGCCGGGGCAGGACCCGCTCCAGTCGCAGCTCGAGCCACCGCTGCTGCACCTCCGCCTGCTCCCGGACGGTGCCGAACGGCCCCGTGGCGGGGGACCCCAGCGGTGCCGCCTGGGCGGACACCGCCGCCGGCGGGATCGTGAGGGCGACGAGGACGGCGGCCGGGGCCGACGCGGCGCGGCGTGATCGACGGGGCATGGCGCTCTGTCTCTTCCGGTGTGGGAGTGCTCGGCCGCGACGCCCGCGGCGTCCGCCCCCGGATGATCTCGCCCGGAGCAGGCGGTCGCAACCCTCCGGGCCGCCCGGCTGTCCCATCGATCGGACGGCCCTCCTGCCGAAACTCGATACGACGAGGGCTCGTACGGGCCAGTGGGGGACGCCGCCTCGCTCGCGGACTCCGTGCCCGTCGACCTTCTGACTTGAACATGAGGACTATGACCCATACCACCGTCGGCCCGGCGCTGATCGCTCTCTCGGCCTTTCTGGCCACACCCGCCCTCGCGGCTCCGGACCGGGACCCACAGCTGAAGACCGGCACGAAGTCGGAACAGGCCTCGGAGCAGCCGGATCGGGAGCGGCCGCCGGAGCTCCAGACGGCCCGCGTGGAGCGGCCCCCTGCGATCGACGGCGTCCTCGGAGAGCCCGGCTGGCAGGCCGCCGGCGTGGCCAGCGGGTTCACGCAGATGCGGCCCGACCCCGGCGCGCCGGCGACCCAGCGTACCGAGATCCGGATCCTGCACGACGACCAGGCGATCTACGTCGCGGCCCGCATGTTCGACACGGCGCCCGACTCCATCGTGGCGCAGCTCGGTCGGCGGGACGACGAGGTCTACTCCGACTGGATCTACGTGGCCATCGACAGCTACTTCGATCACCGGACGGCGTTCGCGTTCGGCCTGAATCCGCGGGGCGTGATGGTGGACGTGCTGCTCCACAACGACACGGAGGACGACGGCAGCTGGGACGCGGTCTGGGAAGGCGCGGCGCGCCGGGACGAGCAGGGGTGGACGGCGGAGTTCCGCATCCCGTTGTCGCAGCTCCGCTTCAACGTGCCGGAGACGGACGGCTGTGGCGCCGACCCGGGCACCGGGGACGCGGCGGCCTGCGGCGAGCTGGTGTGGGGCGTCAACTTCCTCCGCAAGATCGCCCGGCACGGCGAGGAGTCCTTCTGGGCCCCGACGCTGCCGGAGGACGGCCGGCTGGTCTCGCTGTTCGGCGAGCTGCACGGGCTCCGGGACCTGGACCCGTCGCGGCGGCTCGAGATCATGCCGTACGCGGTGGCCAGCGCCACGGCGGCGCCCGGGGAGGCGGAGGACCCGTTCTACCACGACGTGGACCCCTTCGGCGGGATGGGCGCCGACATCAAGGCGGGCGTGACCTCGGACCTGACGCTGACGGCGACCATCAACCCGGATTTCGGCCAGGTCGAGGCGGACCCCTCGGTGGTGAACCTCACGGCCTTCGAGACGTTCTTCCCGGAGAAGCGGCCCTTCTTCGTCGAGGGCGTGGACATCTTCCGGTTCGGGATCGGGTTGGGCGATGGCGACCTGGGCAACGAGAGCCTGTTCTACTCGCGGCGCATCGGGCGGGCACCCCAGGGGGACGTGGACGGCGACTACACCGACTACCCGGACGCGACCACCATCCTGGGCGCGGCCAAGCTGTCCGGGAAGACGTCCAGCGGCTGGTCCATCGGCGTGCTGGACGCGCTCACGGCCAGTGAGTACGGCCGCTACGAGCTGGACGGCGTGGAGGGCGAGACGCCCATGGAGCCGCTCACCAACTACGGCGTGGCCCGGGTCATCAAGGATTTCCGGTCGGGACGCAGCGCGGTGGGAGCGATCTTCACCGCCACGAACCGGTCGCTCCCGGAGTCCGGCGAGCTGGACTGGCTGCGCCGCTCGGCGTACACCGGCGGCCTGGACGCCCGACACCGGTTCGGCGGCGACGCCTACCAGATCAGCGGCTCGGTCGTGGGCAGCCGGATCGCGGGCACGGCGGAGGCGCTGGACGAGATCCAGACCTCGCCCGTCCACTACTTCCAGCGGCCGGATGCGGACCACCTGGACTACGATCCGCAGGCCACCGCCCTGGGCGGGTTCGCCGCGAAGGCCGAGCTGTTCAAGCTCACCGGTGACTGGCGATTCGCCCTGTTCGGTCTGACCATCTCGCCGGGCTTCGAGGCCAACGACCTGGGGTTCCAGACCAACGCGGACATGGCCCTGACCGGGTTCTGGGGCGGCTACCGTCAGAACGACCCGGGACCGACGTTCCGCCGCTGGAACGTCAACTCGAACGCCTGGGGCGGGGTCAGCTACGGCGGCGAGAGGATCGCGCTGGGCGGCAACGTCAACGGCGGGTTCCAGTTGAACAACTTCTGGGGCGGCCACATGGGGATCAACGTGGAGGCCCCGACCTACTCCACGTCGATGCTCCGGGGCGGCCCATCGTTCCTGCGGCCGGCCAGCGGGAACATCTGGACGTCCTTCTACACGGACCACCGGAAGGCGGTGAGCGGCGAGCTCGGTATGAACGTGTCGCGAACGGCCGAGACGGGCGGGGGCCGCATCAGCGTGCGGCCCGGGATCCGGGTCCGGCCGTCGAACAACGCCGACCTCTATCTGGGGCCCTCGTTCTCCTGGAACCGGAACCCGCTCCAGTACGTGGACGAGGTCACGGTGGACGGCGCGAGCCAGTGGCTGCTGGGGACGGTGGAGCAGAAGACCGTCGCCATGACCGCGCGGTTCAACTACACCCTGTCCTCCACGCTCTCACTCCAGCTGTACGCGCAGCCGTTCATCAGCGCAGGGGACTACACCTCCTACCGGACGGTGGCCGACCCGCGGGCCGCCCGGTTCGCCGACCGGGTCGCCGAGATCGGGTCCGACCAGATGAGCGCCACGATCGACGACGACGAGGTCACCTGGGCCGTGGACCTCGACCGCGACGGCGCCGACGACTTCGAGTTCGGGGACCCGAGCTTCAACTTCAAGCAGCTGCGCTCGAACCTCGTCCTGCGATGGGAGTACCGACCCGGCTCGGCCCTGTTCGTCGTCTGGAGCCAGGGTCGCACCGACTACGCCCCCACCGGCCGGTTCCGGTTCGGCGACGACGTCGGCACCCTCTTCGACGCCGAGGGGACCAACGTCCTGCTGGTGAAGGTCAGCTACTGGCTGGGGCTCTGAGCGGACGAGGCCCGAGCTCGCTTCGGGGCCGGAGGGCCGGGCGGGACGGGTGGGTCCCGTGGCCCGGGCGGAACGACCGGGTCGGGCCCGGCATCGGCCGGCCCGCCCGCCGGTGTCCCGCCGAGGGGGGTCCCGCGGTCAGAGGAGGATGGCGAGGATGATGCCACCCGCGACGATGGCGCCCACGAGCCACCACCACCCCTCCGTGGTGGGTCCGCCTTCCTGCAGGTCGGCCGGCTGGTCGGTCCGGCTCGACTCCACGGCCGGGAGCTGGGGGGCCGGGGCATCCGGATCCGTGGCGTCGAGCGCGGGTGCGCCCGGCACGCTCTCCTCGAGCTGAACGGTGGGCTCGGCCGTCTGAAGGTCGAGGTCGGGCTCCTGGGCCATCGCCAGGGCCGGAACGGCCAGGAAGGCCAGGGCCAGCAGTGTCCTCCGCATCAACGCCTCCATGCCTGGGTTGTGATCGGGCGCGGCCCCGGGATGCAAGGAGCGTGCGGCTCAGGCGATCCTCTCGATCCGTCGGGCCCGGATCACCCACTCGAACGCCCGGATCGCCTCCAGCGCGTCGTCGGAGATGGGGTGATCGACCTCGAGGGTCATGAGCGCTTCCTTGTGTCGACCGGTCCGGTCCACGCGCATGGTGGCGAGGTTCACTCCGTCCTCGGCGAAGACGGCGCTGATGGCGGCGATGGTGCCGGGCTGATCCTGGGCGATCAACACCAACGTGTCGTAGCCGCCACTCAGGGCGACCGGGAACCCGTCGATCGCCGTCACCTCGATCCGGCCGCCTCCCACCGAGGCGCCCCGGACGACGGCGGTCTCCTCCCCCTTCTCGAGCTCGAACACGGCCGTGTTCGGGTGGGCGTCCTCGCCCAGGTCCACCTCCTCGAACCGGTAGTCCAGCCCGGCGCTCTCGGCCTCCTCGTACGCGCTCCGCAGACGCAGGTCGTCGGGGGGCATGCCCAGCAGTCCCCCCACGATGGCGCGCTGGGTCCCGTGGCCCTCCCCGGTGGCGGCGAAGGATCCGTGCAGCCGGATCGTGGCGCGATCCGGGGTGTCGCCCAGGATCGCCCGGGCCATGAGCCCGAGCCGGCAGGCCCCCGCCGTGTGGGACGACGATGGGCCGACCATCACCGGCCCCAGGATGTCGAACAGACCGACCATGACCGCCTCCCTCAGGCGCTGATCCCGGTGGGCTTCGGCGCCGGCTGGATCTGGACCAGTCGGCGGGCGGACGGCGTGGCGGCGAGGCCGCCCTGGGCGGTCTCCCGGTACGCGACGGGCATCTTCCGGCCCACGTCACCCATGACGTCGATGACCTCGTCGGCCGGGACCGGGAAGTCGAGGCCCGCCAGCGCCATCTCCGCCGCGGCCAGCGCCTGCATGGCGGCGGACGCGTTGCGGTAGATGCACGGGATCTCCACGAGGCCGCCGATGGGGTCGCAGATGAGCCCCAGCATCCCCTGGAGC
>JABAOG010002170.1_pt2 | contig 27206 bp, 31 predicted proteins | sample 7062131 | NCBI WGS metagenome assembly JABAOG01 (sample SAMN14538629, study PRJNA623070) | marine sediment metagenome | biome: marine biome [ENVO:00000428]; feature: marine pelagic biome [ENVO:01000023]; material: deep marine sediment [ENVO:00002113] | place: India: Arabian Sea | collected... | reverse complement strand
GAGCGCGAACGCAGTCGCGGCCACGACGAAGCGCATTCCCCCGTTCGGCGGCGGCGCCGGCTCGTAGAGCTCCCTCACGGCGCCTCGCCATCGAGGTAGGCGGCGGTCGCCGTCGGCGGCGCGGCGCGCCCCGATGCGGGCGTCTCGATCAGCAGCGGCGCGTCCTCGAGGGTGACGACGCGCAGCGGGTCGATCGGCGCGAGGCCGAGGTGCTCGCCCGCGAGCCGGCGCAGGCGCTCGGGGCTTTCGAGGTAGCTGATCTCGTTGCGCATGACGCGGATGGCCTCGCGCTCGTCGGCGAGCAGCATCTCCAGCTCGACGGCGCGGCGGCGATCGTCCTTCGCCTCGGTCTTCGCCTTGTAGAGGCCCACCGCCAGGGTCACGAGCACGACGAGCGCGGCGAGGTTGATCACCCCTCTCACGGCGCGACCTCCTCGAGCGCCGGAGCGTCGGGCTTCGGCGCCAGCGCGGGCCCCATCGGCCAGGCGGGCGCGTCGGTGCGCACGGCCGCGCGCAGCCTGGCCGAGCGCGCCCGTGGGTTGTCGGCGATCTCGGCCTCGCTCGGTCGGACGGCTCCGGACCGCAGCATCTTGAAGCTCGGCGCCCGGATGGATCTCGCGGCGGGCGCGTGCCGCGAGCCCTGCGGCGCGAGCCCGCTGCGCTCGCGCAGGAACAGCTTGGCGATCCGGTCCTCGAGGCTGTGGAAGGACACGACGACCAGCCGGCCGCCCGGCGCGAGCCGCGCCTCGGCGGCGTGGAGCGCGCGCTCGATCTCGCCGAGCTCGTCGTTGACGTAGATCCGCAGCGCCTGGAAGACGCGCGTGGCGGGATGGATCCGTCCCTCGTCCGGGCCGACGGCCGACTCCACGATCGCGGCGAGCCGGTCCGTGGTCTCGATCGGCGCGGCGGCGCGCGCCTTCACGATCGCCTCGGCGGCGCGCCGCGCCTTGCGCTCCTCGCCGTAGGTCCGAAACAGGGCCTCCAGCTCGCGCGCGCCGAGCGCTCCGACCACGTCCGCCGCCGTGGGACCGTCCCGGCCCATGCGCATGTCGAGCGGCCCGTCGCGCGGAAGGAGAAGCCGCGCTCGGGCTCGTCGAGCTGCATCGAGGACACCCCGAGGTCGAGCACGACCCCGTCGACCTCGCCGACCCCGACCCGGTCGAGCACTTCCGCCAGGTCGCCGAAGCGCGCCTCCGCCAGCGCGAAGCGTCCCGGACAGGCCGCGCGCACCGCCTCGCCCGCCGCCCGCGCGCGCGGGTCGCGGTCGATGGCGATCACCCGCGCGTCGGCGGCGGCGAGGATGGCGCGGGAGTAGCCGCCCGCGCCGAACGTGGCGTCGACGTAAAGGCCGCCGTCGCGGGGGGAGAGCGCGGCGAGCATCTCCTCGAGCATGACGGGGGCGTGGCCCATCACCGCGCCTCCGCCGGCGCGCGCCCGCGCCGGCTCTCGCGCAGAAGGTTGCGCTGGGCCTCGCGGTGGGCCTCGTAGGCGTCGGGCAGCCAGATCTCGAACCGATCGGAAAGGCCGACGAAGGCGACCTGGCCGTTGAGCCCGGCGTGCGCGACGAAGGCGTCGGGCAGGGTGATGCGGCCGTTGGCGTCGAAGTTGAGCGTGCGCACGCCCGCGAACACCGAGTGGGCGAGCGCGTCGCGCAGGGGATCGAACAGGTCCATGCCGTCGGCCATGGACTTGTAGCGCCCCATGAGCGCCTCGCCGCAGCCGACCAGGCACGCGTCCTCGGGCGAGGGCCAGCAGAAGACGCCCTCGAGCCCCTCGCCGCGCACGACCGCGCGGAAGCCCGCCGGAACCGACACGCGCCCCTTTGCGTCGAGCCCGTTCACGTGAGTGCCCAGAAACATGGTCTCGCCTGCGCCTTCCCGGCGCCCAGCTTGTCACGGGTGGGTTAACATGGGCTCACATGGGACGCAATGGATTGAGGCGCCGGGGGGCGGGACAGAGATCGCATCGCATGGGCAGAGCGCGCAGTCAGCGGGGCTCGCTCGCACGCCGCGACGCTGGTTGCGCCGCCGTTCGATTGACGGCCTACTGTGCGAACGGCTCGGCGGCGCCGTCCCCACAGCCGATTTGCGTCCTCCCCACGTGCTTTGTTCTTCGATGTTTGGCCGGAACATGAACCAGTCCGACTACCAACACGCGGTTAGACGCGTTCTCGAGAATGCGACGCCAATGGCGAAGAAGAAGATTGCGAGCGTCGCGGCGAAGATTCCGGCGTCGGCGAAGCAGGCGTGCATAACAATTCACATCGATCAATACGGCGAAGGATTTCTAGACGTCAGAATGGATCTGGATGGTCCCGATCTCTACGTCTTGAATAAGAGTATCAAGGACCGTGCCTACATTTTTAAAACCAAATNNGCAGTTGAATGGATCGTCGGCCTGTGGAATGAAATTGATCAACAGTTGTTCGACATACCGGTTTCTGTTGAGGTGCACGATTGTTATGGCGCCCTTGCTCCAACTCCCGTCGCTCTAAAGAGTTGAGCGAGGCGATCAGCAGCCATGTCGCGCCTGGACTTCGCTCCCCTTCCCTAATCCTCCCACTTCGGCGCCGGCGCCGCCGCCAGCGCGGCGCGGAGCGCGCTCGACCAGTGCTCGCGCAGCGCCGAGAAGTAGGGGTCGTCGTCGTTGATGCGGCGGTGGAGCGCGATCCGGCATTCGTCCTTGACGTAGGTCGTCAGGTCCGCCGGCAGGCCGACCGAGATGTTCGAGCGCAGGGTGGAATCCATCGACACGAGCGCGATCTTGACGCCGTCGATGACGCTCGTGTCGTGGCTCAAGGCGCGGTCGAGGATCGGCTTGCCGTACTTGTGCTCGCCGATCTGCAGGAAGGGCGTGTCCACCGACGCCTCGATGAAGTTGCCCGCCGAGTAGATCTCGAACAGGCGCATGCGGCGCTCGCGGATCTGGCCGCCGAGAATGAACGTGGCGTCGAACCGCGAGTCCTGCGCATGCCCACCGTGCGCCCCGGAGCGCAGCACGTGCCGGACGGCCGAGCCGACGAGCTCGGCCGCGCCGACCATGGAGGGGACGGTCGACAGGGTGGCCGGCGTCTCGCCCTCCCCCGCGTGCCCTTCGATGACCCGGTTCACCACCGCCTGGGTCGTGCCGAGGTTGCCCGCGGTCATGAGCACCATGGCGCGCTCGCCGGGCTTCTCGATGATGAACGACTTGGGAAACGTCGAGATGTGGTCGACGCCGGCGTTGGTGCGCGTGTCCGACAGGAACACGAGGCCGTCTCTGAGGAACAGCGCCACGCAGTAGGTCACGCTCGTCTCCGTCCGGCCATGGTGGTCCGGCCTCTGCTCACTGGCCGCCCTCGAGCGCCTCCACGGCGCCTTCCACGTGCATCCGCTCTGCGCCTTCGCCGCGCCACAGCCCGGAGATCGGCGCGGCCTGGCGATGGTCGAGCCCCACTGCGACCCGAACGTGCGTCACCGGCGACCAAGCCCCGCTCGCGGGATCGAAGCCGACCCAGCCCACGCCCGGGATCCAGGTCTCCACCCAGGCGTGCGCGGCGAACGGCTCGTCGGCCGCGTCGGCGCCCCTCCACACATAGCCGCCGACGAAGCGCGCAGGCGCGCCGGCGAAGCGCGCCGCGGCGATGAGCACGTGCGCGAGGTCCTTCGCCGAGCCGCGTCCCGCGCCGAGGGCGGCTTCGGCGGTGACGTCCGAATGCGGCGCGCCGGGGGCGTGCTCCAGGCGCTCGCGCACGCCCGCGTGCAGGCGGGCGAGCGCCTCCCGATCGGCGCGGCCGTCCACGGTCTCGCGCACGAGCGCCCGGATGGTGTCGGAGGCGCCCGTCAGCGGCGTGCGGCGCAGGAAGTAGACGGGCGGCAGCGGCTCCGCGCCGGCGCGCACCACGCCGTCGGAGTCCGCGGTGCGCACACGCCCGGCGACGGAGATCACGACGCCGCTGGCGGGCCCGCGGCGGCTGGAGAAGCCGCAGATGTTGCCCAGCCCGTCGACGTAGGTGGCGATCGGCGCGCCGTCCGACCGGCTCACGCGCCAGTCGAGCACGTCCTGACCCGCGTGCGAGCGTGGCGTCAGCCGCAAGATCTGGGCGATCTGCGCGGCGACGCCGTCGTACGCGTAGCTCGTCTCGTGGCGCACCCTGAGCAGCATCGGTCCTCCCCCCTCTCCTCCTCACGCAGGAGAGGGATCCGCCTACGCCATATACTGATTTTGGATCGCCAAGCCGAGCGACGCCGTGGAGTCTATCATGCCGCGCAGGAACTCGTGCAGGCCGGCGTCGAACACCTCGTCGACGGTGACGAACGCGAGCCGGGCGTGGGTCGCGCCGGCGATGCGCTGCGCTTCCCCGCTCCTGCCGCCGTAGGCGGCGGAGAGCGCGCTCAAGGCGTCGGTGATCTCGTCGTAGCTCGCGCGGATCGAGCGCGGCATCTCATGCCGCAGCGCCAGCAGCTCGACGACCTGACGCGGCCGGACGCTGTCGCGAAAGACGTGCTGGTAGGCCCGCATCGCCGAGGCGGCGCGCAGGATCGAATCCCACTGGAAGTGATCGAGGCTGCCCCCGACCGCGTCGTGGCTGGGCAGCAGCACGTGGTACTTCACGTCGAGCAGGCGGGCGGTGTTGTCGGCGCGCTCGATCGCCATCCCGAGCCGGATGAACTGATAAGCGTCGTTGCGCAGGAGCGTGCCGTGGCAGGCGCCGCGGAAGGCGGCGGCGCGCGACTTCACCCAGTCGATGATCTCGCCGAGGTCCTCCGCCCCGCTGCGCGCGCGCTCGAGCACGCCGCGGGCGAGCCACGTGTCGTTGATCGCCGCCCAGGCGTCGAGCGTCAGCGCGGCGCGGTCGGCGCGGGCGTTGGCGCGCGCCTGCTCGAGCGCGCGCCAGATGCTCGAGGGGTTGTCCGCATCGAGCGCCATGAAGCGGATCACGCCGTCGGCGTTCGCCTCGTCGTAGCGCTGGCGGAAAGCGTCCGCGCAGCCCGCCGCGGCGAGCGCGGACTCCCACTCGTTGCCCGCCGCGATCCCCGAGCCCGCGAGCGAGGTCATGCGCACCGCGGCGTCGAGCAGGCGCGCGACGTATTCGGTGCGCTCCATATAGCGCGCCATCCAGAACAGATTGACGGCGGTGCGGCTCAGCATGGCGGCGTTCCGTGGACGTAACGAGGTCGGCGCTGCTCCCCCCAAGGGGGGAGCGGGCTGATCTCGCTGCGCTCATCGTGAAGTTCCTACAGCGACTGNNCCCTCTCCCCTCGTGGGAGAGGGGACAGGGGTGAGGGGGCCGTCAGCGTAGAGCGCGACGCCGACGACTGGGCGCAAGCCCTCCGTCCAATCCACGCAAAGCGGCGATCCGTCTGACGAAGGGACCATGCTGCGGGCCCCCTCGCCCCTGTCCCCTCTCCCACGAGGGGAGAGGGGGACGCTAGTCGCCGTCGGCAAGCGTCTCACCTGCGACCTCCCTCACCCCTGCGCCTGCGCCTGCATTCGTCCATTGGCCCGCGCGCCGCGCACGACCCAGGTGTCCTTGGTGCCCCCGCCCTGGCTGGAGTTCACCACGAGCGAGCCCTGCCGCAGCGCCACGCGCGTCAGCCCGCCGGGCACGATGCGCGTCCGGGCGCCCGTCAGCACGAAGGGCCGCAGGTCCACGTGACGCGGCGCGACGCCCCGGTCGACATACGTGGGGCAGGTCGAGAGCGCGAGCGTGGGCTGGGCGATGTAGCTCGCGGGCCGCGCGGAGAGGCGCTCGGCGAACTCCATGCGCTCGGCCTTGGTCGAGGTCGGCCCCACGAGCATGCCGTAGCCGCCCGATCCGTGCACGTCCTTGACCACGAGCTCGGCGAGGTTGGCGAGCACGTAGGACAGCTCGTCCTCCTTCGAGCAGTCCCAGGTGGGCACGTTCTCGATGAGCGGCTCCTCGCCCAGATAGAAGCGGATCATCTCCGGCACGTGCATGTAGATGGACTTGTCGTCCGCCACGCCTGCGCCGACGGCGTTGACGATGGTCACGCGCCCCAGCCGATAGGCGGCCATCAGCCCCGGCACGCCGAGCGCGGAGTCCGGGCGGAACACGAGCGGGTCGAGGAAGTCGTCGTCGATGCGGCGGTAGATCACGTCGACGCGCTCCAGGCCGCTGGTCGTGCGCATCTTCACCCGCCCGTCGTCGACGAACAGGTCGGAGCCCTCCACCAGCTCGACGCCCATCTGCTGCGCGAGGAAGGAGTGCTCGAAATAGGCCGAGTTGTAGATGCCAGGGGTGAGCACCACCGCCCGCGGATCGTCCACGTCCGGCGCGACCTCGAGCAGCGTCTGCAGCAAGCGCTCCGGGTAGTCCTCGACCGGTTGCACCTGCAGCCCTTCGAAGACCTCCGGGAAGGTCCGCTTCATCACCGCTCGGTTCTCGAGCACGTAGCTCACGCCGCTGGGCACGCGGACGTTGTCCTCGAGCACGTACATGGTGCCGTCGCCGCCGCGCACCAGGTCGGTGCCGCTGACGTGGCAGTAGGTGCCGTGACGCGGCTCGATGCCCCGGCAGGCCTCGAGGTAGCCCTTCTGTTTCAGGACCAGCTCGCGGGGGATGATCCCGTCGTCCAGGACCTTTTGCCCGTCGTAGAGGTCGGCGAGGAAGAGGTTCAGTGCCTCGACCCGCTGCGCCAACCCGCGCTCGATCTGGGTCCATTCGTCGGCGCCGAAGATTCGCGGGATCACGTCGAAGGGCCAGACCTTCTCCTTCCCGGCGTCGTGGCCGTAGACGTAGAAGGTGATGCCCAGGTCGCGGAGCTTCGAGGCCGCCGCGCGTTGGTGGGCGAAGAGGGCTTCCGCGTCGAACTCGCGGAGCCGTTCGACCAGCAGCGCCGCCTTCTCGCGAGGCGCGCCGGACGGGTCGAAGAGCTCATCGTAGGTCGCGTCGAGCCCTGGGTCACCGCCGGTGACTTGGCTCTGGGATTGGGTCATGCTCGCGGGCTCCGGATCGCCGTCATCGCTCACGACTTAACACGATCGGACGGCGGATCCGAAGGCCACTCCTCACATGGGGTGCTATGGATCGCTCGATTTTCACGGAGAGAAACGGCTTCGAAACGCGATTGAAACGCTAGCTCGGCAGCCTCGACCCTCCACACAGGACCCCCCCGACCCCATGACCATCCGAGTCGCCCTTCGACACATCACCGACTACCGCTACGACCGGCTCGTCGGCCTCGGCCCGCAGATCGTGCGGCTGCGTCCCGCCGCTCACTCGGTCACCCAGCCGGTGCGCTACACGATGGACGTCGCTCCGAAGGAGCACTTCATCCACTGGCAGCAGGATCCGCTCGGAAACCGACAGGCCCGGCTGGTCTTCCCCGAGAAGACGGACCGCTTCCGCGTCGATGTCGAGCTGGTCGCCGACCTCGAGCCGCTCAACCCCTTCGACTTCTTCGTGGAGCCGCAGGCCGAGGAGCTGCCCTTCGACTACGACGAGGCCGCCGGCCCGGCGCTGGCTCCCTTCCTGAAGACCTCGAATCACGGGCCGCGCTTCGCGAAGCTCGTCCGTGAGCTGCGGCCGAAGGGCGGCCAGCGGACCGTCGACTGGATGGTCTCGGTCAACCAGGAGCTCGAGAAGCGGGTGGCCTACGTGGTCCGGATGGAGCCGGGGGTGCAGACGCCGGAGGAGACCCTCGAGCTCGCCAAGGGCTCCTGCCGCGACACCGGCTGGCTCCTGGTCGAGTTGCTCCGCCACTACGGGATCGCCGCGCGCTTCGTCTCCGGCTATCTGATCCAGCTGGTGCACGACGTGAAGCCTCTCGAGGGGCCGGCCGGTCCGTCCTCCGACTTCACGGACCTGCACGCGTGGGCCGAGGCCTACGTGCCCGGCGCCGGCTGGATNNGCCCGACGTCGCGTCACTCGACGGCCCGTCCGGTCCGGACGCGGATTTCACGGATCTGCACGCCTGGGCCGAGGCCTTCGTGCCCGGCGCCGGATGGATCGGCTTCGATCCCACCTCGGGCATGCTCGCCTCGGAGGGGCACATCCCGCTGGCCTGCACGCCGCAGCCGGGCGCGGCCGCGCCGGTGACCGGCGCCCTCGACGAGTGCGAGGTCGAGTTCGAGCACTCGATGAGCGTTCGCCGCATCCTCGAGACCCCGCGGGTCACTCGCCCCTACGAGCCTTCGACCTGGCGGGCCATCGACGCCCTCGGCCGGCGCCTCGATCGGGAGCTGGAGGAAGAGGACGTGCGCCTGTGGATGGGCGGCGAGCCGACCTTCGTCTCCATCGACGACTACGACGCCGACGAGTGGAACACCGCCGCCCTCGGCGACGACAAGAAGGAGCGGGCCGAGATCCTCTTCGAGAAGATGATCGACCGCTTCGCGAGCGGCGGACTGCGCCACTACGGCCAGGGCAAGTGGTACCCGGGCGAGTCGCTCCCGCGGTGGGCGTTGACCTGCTACTTCCGGGACGACGGGACGCCGATCTGGCGCGACGACGCGCTGGTGGCCCACCCCGGCTCGGACGCCCCCTCGGAGGACACCCTGGACCGCTTCGGCGAGGGCCTCTGCGAGCGGCTCGGCGTGATCGCCGAGCATCTGTCTCCCGGCTTCGAGGACCCGGTCTATCACCTCTGGCGCGAGCGCCGGCTGCCGGTGAACGTGGACCCCCGGGACAACCGCCTGGACTGGGAGGAGGAGCGCGAGCGGATCGCCAAGGTGTTCGAGCGTGGCCTCGGCCACCGGGTGGGGTTGGCGCTGCCGCTTCGGGCGGTGCGCCCCTTCCCCCAGGCCGAGGCTCGCTGGGAGACCGGCTCCCTCTTTCTCCGCCGAGACCACCTCTTCCTGATCCCCGGCGACTCACCGATGGGCTTCCGGCTGCCGCTGGACTCGTTGCCGTGGGTCGCCGACGAAGACCGCGAGATGCTCGGCGAGCGCGATCCCTTCGCCGAATTCCCCCCGCTGCCCGACCCGCGCCACATGGGGCCCGCGCCCGAGCCGAGCACCCAGCATCGGGGCACGGCGCAGCGCAACCCCGACGAGCCGCCCGAGCCCTTCGAGTCGGCCGCCGGCGCCGTGCGCACGGCCCTCTGCCTCGAGGTCCGCGACGGCATGCTCCACGTCTTCATGCCGCCGCTCCCGGACGCCGCGGCCTACCTCGAGCTGGTCGGCGCGATCGAGCAGACCGCCAGCGATCTCTCGACCCCCGTTCGCCTCGAGGGCTACACNNAGCTGGGACGAGCTCAGCGACAAGACCCGCACCCTCTACGAGCTCGCCCGCGAGTCACGGCTCGGCGCCGACAAGTTCCTGCTGGACGGCCGGCACGTCGGCACCGGCGGCGGCAACCACGTGACCCTGGGCTCGGCCGCCCCGGGCGACAGCCCACTGCTGCGCTGCCCGGATCTGCTGCGGAGCATGGTCGGCTACTGGCTCGACCACCCCTCGCTCTCCTACCTCTTCAGCGGCCTCTTCATCGGCCCGACGAGCCAGGCGCCGCGCGTCGACGAAGGGCGCCACGAGGCGGTGCGCGAGCTGGAGATCGCCTTCGAGGAGCTCGAGCGACAGGACGGCAACGCGCCGCCCTGGCTGGTCGACCGCCTCTTCCGCCACCTGCTCATCGACGTGACCGGCAACACCCACCGCGCCGAGTTCTGCATCGACAAGCTCTACTCGCCGGACGGCCCGACCGGGCGCCAGGGGCTCCTCGAGCTGCGCAACTTCGAGATGCCGCCGCACCCGGAGATGAGCCTCACCCAGGCGCTCTTGCTCCGCTCGCTGGTCGCCTGGTTCTGGCGCGAGCCCTACCACTCGGCGCGCACCCGCTGGGGAACCAGCCTGCACGACCGCTTCATGCTGCCGCACTTCGTGGAGCAGGACTTCGGTGAGGTGGTCGAGGACCTGCAGAACGCCGGCTATCCGCTCGAGCGCTCCTGGTACCAGCCACACGTCGAGTTCCGCTTCCCGCGCCTCGGCTCCATCGACGCCCAAGGGGTCGAGCTCGAGCTGCGGACCGCGCTGGAGCCCTGGCACGTCCTCGGCGAGGAAGGGGCCGTCGGCGGGACGGCGCGCTACGTGGACGCCAGCCTGGAGCGACTGCAGGTGATGATCCGCGGCGCCGTCGAGCATCGGCACGCGGTGCTGGTCAACGGGCGCGCGGCGCCCCTCACCGCCACCGGCACCCGGGGCGAGAAGGTCGCGGGCATCCGCTTCCGCGCGTGGCAGCCGCCCCGCTGCCTGCACCCGACGATTGGCGTCCACAGCCCCCTGACGATCGAGGTGGTGGACGAGCACCGCCGCCGCTCGCTGGGTGGGTGCACCTATCACGTGTCGCACCCCGACGGGCAGGCCTATGAGCTGCTGCCGGTCAACGCCGAGGAAGCCGGCGCGCGACGGCGCGCGCGCTTCGTGCCCTTCGGCCACAGCGCCGGCGAGCTGCACGTGCCCGAGCCGGTGATCGACCCGGACTGCCCGCTGACCCTCGACCTGCGCCGCGAGCCGCCGGCCGCCCGCGAACGCCCGGCGAGCGACGCCTTCGAGCCCACCAGCGCGCGCACCCGCAAGACCACCCTCCACAGCCAGGGATAGCGCTCGACGGAGATGATCCATCCAGGCTAAACATCCGGGGTGCACGTGACGCCCCCGAGCGTGGCCCCCGGGGCAGCCCGCCTCCCCTATGTCGCGCCCCAGGACGCGTACGATCAGCTGCGCGCGCCGGACGGGAGCACGCGGGAGGGCTGGGAGCGGCTCGAGAGCTACCTGGCGACGCTCGGGCCCGAGGAGCTCGCCGCCCGGCAGCTGCGCGCGCAGGCCCACCTGCGCCGCAACGGCGTGACCTACAACGAGTTCGCCGACCCGCAGCTGACCCACCGGCCGTGGACCGTCGACCCCGTGCCGACCCTCGTCTCGCCGCGCACCTGGGGGGCGCTCGAGCTCGGCCTGCAGCAACGGGCACGGCTCATGGACGCGCTGCTGCGCGACATCTACGGGCCGCAGCGGGTGCTCACCGAGCGACTGGTGCCGCCCGAGCTGGTCTTCGACAACCCCGGCTTCCTGCGCCCCTGCCATCGCTTGCTCCCGGCCCAGGCGCCGATGCTCACCATGTACGGCGCCGAGCTCGGCTGGGACCCCTCCGGGCAGGCACTGGTGCTGGCCGACGGCACCCAGGCGCCGAGCGGCGCCGCCTACGCGCTCGAGAACCGGCTCATCGTCAGCCAGGTGCTGGCGCGGGAGTTCCGCGGCCATCAGGTCCGCCGCCTCGCCGAGTTCTTCGATCGCTACCGGAGCACGCTGCGCTCCCAGCCGGCCTACCACCGGGAGAACCCGCTGGTGGTCGTGCTCACCGCGGGCCCCACCACCCAGAGCTACTTCGAGCACGCCTTCCTCGCGAGCTACCTCGGCCTGACGCTGGTGCAGGGCGCGGACCTCTCCGTACGCGACCGGAGGGTCTACCTGAAGACCCTCGGCGGCCTCGAGCGCGTGGACGTGATCCTCCGGCGCGTCGACGACCGGCTCTGCGATCCGCTGGACCTCGACGGGCGCAGCACCGTGGGCGTCGCGGGGCTGACGCAGGCGGTCCGCGCCGGGAACGTCGCCGTCACCAACGGCCTGGGCACCGGCGTGCTGCAGACCCGCGCCTTCCTCGGCTACCTGCCGGCGATCTGCCGGGCGCTCCTCGGCGAGGAGCTGCGCCTCGGATCGGCGGAGACCTATTGGTGCGGCGAGGACTCGGCCCGAACGCTGGTGCTCGACCAGCTGCAGGGGATGGTGGTCGGACCGACCTTCCCGAAGAGCGGCTCGAAGCGCGTCGCCGCGAGCCAGCTCTCCAGCGCGGAGCTCGACGAGCTGCGCGACCGGATCCGGGCACGGCCGACGGACTTCGTCGCGCAGCGGAACATCACCCTCGGGACCTCGCCGAGCTGGGCCGAGGGAACGATCGCGCCGCGACCGATCGTCCTGCGCACCTTCGCCACCCGCTGCGACGACGGCTACGCGGTGATGCCCGGCGGGCTGACGCGGGTGGCCGCCCGCGACGAGCGGAGCGAGGCGGCGCTGCAGTCGGGCACCACCAGCAAGGACTGCTGGGTGCTCTCGGAGGGCCCTCCCAGCACTCTCAGCCTGCTCCGCAAGGCGGCCTCGCCGCTGCCGATTTCCCGCGCCGGCGGCGACCTGCCGAGCCGGGTGGCCGACGACCTCTACTGGCTCGGCCGCTACGTCGAGCGCGCCGACGAGACGGCGCGCCTGCTGCGGGTGCTGACCACCAACCTCGCCGACGCCAGCGCCAGCGGCGGCGCGACCGTGCTCCCGGTGTTGGTGCACGCGCTCGCCAAGCACACCGAGGAGGAGACCCGCCTCGGATCGCCGAAGGAGGACGACCTCGAGCCCCTCGAGCGAGAGCTCGTCGCGTACCTGCTCTCGGAGGACACCCGCCGCAGCCTGCGCAGCCTGGTCTCGAGCGCGCGACGGATCGCCTTCGCGGCCCGTGACCGGATCTCGCACGACGCGCTGCGGGCGCTGCAGCGGGCGAGCGACGCCTTCACCGGCGAGGACTTCTCGGCCGAGATGGGCTTCGGCGTCGCCCTCGACCTCATCGACGAGGTGCTGCTGGCGCTCTCCGCCTTCGCCGGCGTCGGCTTCGACGGCCTGACGCGCGGCGCCGGCTATCGCTTCGCGGACATGGGCCGGCGGGTGGAGCGCGCACACGGAACGGCGACCCTGATCGAGAGCACCCTCGCCGAGGTCCGCAGCGACGAGGAGGCGCTGCTGCTGGCGCTGCTCACCCTGCTCGACAGCACCGGCGCCTATCGGCGGCGCTACCGGGGCGCGCTCGACGTCGCGGCGGTCATCGACCTGCTGGTCCTCGACGAGCGGAACCCGCGCTCGGTCGCCTTCCAGCTCGCCGCGCTGAACGAGCACGTGATGGAGCTGCCGAGCGAGGACGCCCGCGAGCACCGGCGACCGGAGGCGCGCGTGGCCCTGCGAGCGCTCACCCGGTTGCGGCTGACCGACCCGGCGGCACTCGCCGCGGACGAAGGTGGCGAGCGCGCCACGCTCGTGACGGTGATGCGGGCGACCGCCGATGACACCGCGGACTTCTCCGACGCGCTCACCACCGACTACTTCGCGCACGCGGTCGCGCGGCTCAGCGTGGAGGCGGACACGTGAAGCTCGAGGTGAAGCACGTCACGTCCTACACCTACGAGGACACGGTCTCCGTCGGCCACAGCGTCGCGAAGCTCCGACCGCGGGCGACCCGCCACCAGGAGGTCTGGCTCAGCGAGCTGACCGTCGACCCGGCGCCGAGCTCGCGATCGTCACACCGCGACTACTTCGGCAACCTCACCGACTACTTCGTCCTCGACGCCCCGCACGACGAGCTGACCGTCACCGCGGTCAGCCGGGTCAACGTGCACCCGCCGGCCATCCCGAACCCGGCGCAGACCCCACCGTGGGAAGAGGCGCGAGCCAAGCTGCGAGAGCTCATCACCCTCGGCGCCGAGGGCGCGATCGAGCATTCCTTTCCGAGCCCCTTCGCCGCGCCGAGCGACGAGCTACGGGCCTACGCGGACGAGAGCTTCCCCGCCGGCCGGCCGGTGCTCGAGGCGGCCTTCGAGCTGCGCCGGCGCATCTACGAGGAGTTCGAGTACCAGTCCGGATCGACCACCATCGCGACCCCGCTGGCGCAGGTGATGAAGCAGCGGAAGGGTGTGTGTCAGGACTTCGCCCACCTGATGATCGCCTGTCTGCGCTCCCTGGGCCTCGCCGCGCGCTACGTGAGCGGCTATCTGGTGACCGAGCCACCGCCGGGCCAGGAGAAGCTGCAGGGCGCCGACGCCAGCCACGCTTGGCTCTCCCTCTGGTGCCCGGGCATCGGCTTCGTCGATCTGGATCCGACCAACGACACCGTTCCCGACGCCAGCTACGTCACCGCCGCCTGGGGTCGAGACTTCGGCGACGTCAGCCCGATCAAGGGCGTCGTGCTCGGCGGCGGCGCCCACACCGTTCACGCGGCCGTCGACGTCGTGCCCCTCGACGCCCAGTGAACGCCCGCTCCATCGCCCTCGCGGTCCTCTTCTTCGCCCTCGCCGCGGCTGGCGGCCTCGCCTTCCGCTGGCTGAGCAAGGCCGAGCTCGGCGAGCCCTGCGACCTCGACGCCGACTGCCGCGATGGAAACGCCATCTGCCTCCAGACCTACCGGGAGCGCACCTGCACCCTCCGCTGCACCAGCGACGCCGACTGCCCCGAGGACCAGCTCTGCCGAGAGGCCGACCTCCACGACGAGACCGACACCCCCCAGGGCACCACCCACCTCGTCTGCGCCCCGCCCGCCCCCACCATCGACACCTTCCGCGAGCTCGGCGCCGCCGAGGAATGACGGGGACACTCCCCCCCTCCGGATCTCCCACAAAAACAGGGGTCTCCCGAGCAAGAATTCAGATTGTCCGCGTGAGGCCTCAGATGGCCTCCGCCGTCTGCACCACCAGCTCCCGCAGGAAGCGGTGCGCCGGCTCCCGCTGGCGGCGCTCGTGCCAGATGGTGGTCAGCGGAAAGGGCGCGACCGGCAGCGGCGGCTCGTGCAGCGCGAGCGGCGCCATCGTGGCGATCCGCTCCCCGAGCTGGCGCGGAAGCGTGAGCACAGATCGGTCTCCGCGACCACCAGCGGCGCCGCGAGGAAGTGACCGATGCGCAGCGCCACGCGCCGGCGGAGGCCGTGTTCGGCCAGCGCCTCGTCGACGAAGGTCGGCCCGGGATCGCCGACGCCGATCAGCGCGTGCGGGAGCTCGGCGTACTGCCGGAGGGTGAGCCGCTTCCGAATCCGCGGGTGCCCCCGGCGGACCACGCAGACGAAGTCCGAGTGCAGCAGACGTCGGCCACGAATGGACGCGGGGAGCTCGGTGTAGACGCCGACGGCCAGGTCCAGCGACTTGTCCTCGAGGCTCGCGAGCACCCGCTCCCGGGGATGAGCGCCGATGTCCAGGTCCAGCCCGGGCGCGCGGTCCCGCAGCCGCTGAAAGAGGCCCGGCGCGAGGAGCATGGTGCCGAAGTCCTCGCAGGCGATGCGGAGGGTCCCTTCCGCGGTGCCGGGGTCGAAGGACTCGCCGGCGCCGAGGATTCCCTCGAGCGACTCGAGCGCTTCGCGCAGCGGCCCCTCGAGGGTCTCGGCGCGCTCGGTGGGGACCATCGTTCGCCCACTGCGCACCAGGATGGGGTCGCCCAGCACCTCCCGGAGGCGCGCGAGGGCGTGGCTCATCGCCGACTGGCTGAGCGAGGAGAAGGGCGCCGAGCTGGCGGCGAAGGGTGCCGAGCTGGCCATCGTCGACCTGGAGGACGCGGACTCGATCGCCGCTGGGCTCGAGGGGGCCGAGGCCGCCTACCTCTTGCTGCCGCCGGCCATGGCCGCGGACGACTACCTCGCGACGGAGGCCGGCCGCGCCGAGCGCCTGGTCGCTGCCGCCGAGCAGGTCGGCCTGAAGCACGTCGTCATCCTCAGCTCGATCGGCGCGCACCAACCGGAGGGCACCGGCGTGATCCGCGCGCTCCACGACTTCGAGCAGCGCGTGGAGGCGAGCGGCATCCCGCACACCTTCGTGCGCGCGGCCTACTTCCAGGAGAACTGGGACGGCATGCTGCCGGTGGCCGCGCAGGATGGCGTGCTCCCGCAGATGCTCGGCGACGCCGAGCGCGCGATCCCGATGGTGGCGACCAAGGACATCGGGCGCACCGCGGCGAAGGCGTTGCTCGAAGGTCCAAAGGGCGTGATCGAGCTCGAGGGTCCGGAGCGCTATTCGCCGGCGGACGCCGCTGCCGCGGCCGGGGAGCTCCTCGGTAAGGACGTGACGACGGTCGACGTGCCCTTCGAGGCGCAGGAGGCGCAGCTACGGAGCTTCGGCATCAGCGCGAACGTGGCCGCACTCTTCCGGGAGATGAACGAGGGCATCGCCCGCGGTCACGTGGACTTCGAAGGGGGCGCGACGCACGTCCGCGGCGAGCAGCCGCTGAAGGCGACCCTCGCGTCGCTCTGATCAGCGTTCCATCGCGAGCAGGGCGCGCTTGCGCGGCAGACCCCAGCGGTAGCCGCCGAGCGCGCCCTCTTTGCGCAGGACCCGGTGGCAGGGAATCAGCACGGCCACCGGGTTGGCACCGACCGCGTTGCCGATCGCTCGCGCGGCGGTGGGACGGCCGAGGTCATTCGCGAGGGCGCCGTAGGAGGTGCGCTCGCCGGTCGGCACGTGGAGCAGCGCGCGCCAGACCTGCACCTGGAAGGGCGTACCGCGGACGTGGAGCGCGAGCGGGCGCGGCTCGGAGGTGGCATTGCGGAGCACGGCGAGCGCGTCGGCGCCGGCCTCGGGATCGTGGCGGAGCGTGGCCCGCGGGAAGCGGCGGGCGAGCCACTCGGGGCCTTCGTCGAAGCGGAGGGCGCAGACGCCGCGGTTGGTGGTCGCGACGAGCGCGGGACCGAGGAGCGTGTCGCCGCTGGTCCAGTCGATGGTGAGGCCCTCGCCACCGCGGCGAAGCTCGCCGGGCGTCATGGCGCGCAGGGAGACGGTGAGATCGTGCAGCCGTCCGGGACCGGAGAGGCCGCTCTGCGTGGCGGCGGAGAGCACATCGCTCCCAGAGGCGAGCTGCGCCTCGGCGCCGGTGAGCAGGAGCGATTGGGTGAAGCGCTTGGGGCTCACGCCGACGTGGCGGGTGAAGAGCCGCTGGAAGTGCGCGGGGCTCAGATTGGCAGCGGAGGCGAGGTCGGCGAGCGGGGGCGCCTCGGCGGGAGCTTCGGCCAGGGTGGCGATGGCCTCGGCGACGCGCTGGTAGTGGCTGGGCATGGGGGCAGCGTCGCCCGCGGGAGTGACGCTCTCCACCCGGATCGTGCGGTGGATTTTGGGGCGGCCGCGGAGTGTTTGAATTCTCCGCTCGGAAGGCCCTGTTTTTTCGGGGGATCCGGGAGGGGGGAGTGTCCCCCTGGATCAGCGGGTGGCTTTGGCGTCGCGAAGGGCCTGGATGGCCGCGTCGTCCAAGCCGGCTTCGCGGAGGATGGCTTCGCTCTGCTCGCCCTGGGTGGGCGCGGGGCCTTCGCAGGCGGGAGCGGCGGGCGTTCGCGGGCTCGCCAGGCCGCGGGCGAAGACGCCGCGAGCCTGGTGCTGCGGGTCCGCTTCGAGCTCGCTGGCGTCGAGGATCGGCTCGAGGCAGCAGTCGTGCTCGGCCGCGAAGGCCGCCCACTCGTCCCGGGTGCGCTCGGCGAAGATCGCCTCGAGCGTCGCCCGCACGTCCTTCTGATGGGGCCCGGGCATGAGCGCGTTCATGTTGGTCTCGATGCCCACGCCCTGACAGAAGGCGTTCCAGAACTTCGCCTCGAGGGAGGCCAGGGAGACGTACTTGCCATCCTTGGTCCGGTAGGTGCCGTAGGGCGCGATGCCGCCCATGAGCATGTCGTGGCCGCGGGGGAAGACCATCCCCCCGGCCCGCAGCCCGATGCCGAAGGCGGCGAAGCTCAGCGCCCCCTCGCACATCGAGATGTCGACGAAGCGCCCCTCGCCGGTGCGCGCGCGCTCTTGCAACGCCGCCAGGACCCCGATCACCGCGTAGAGCGCGCCGCCGCCGATGTCGGCGATCTGCACGCCCGGCACCTGCGGCGCGCCGTCCGCCGGCCCGGTGAAGCCCATGACACCCGCGCGCGCCAGATAGTTCAGGTCGTGACCGGCGCGATCGACCAGCGGCCCGTCTTGGCCATAGCCGGTGATGGCGCACCAGATCAGCTTCGGGTTGATCGCCCTCAGCGTCTCGTAGCCGACGCCCAGCTTGTCGAGCACCCCCGGCCGGAAGCTCTCCACGAGCACGTCGGCCTGCGCCACGAGCGCCTTCAACGCTTCTCGCCCTTCCTCCTTCTTGAGGTCGAGCACCACGCTCCGCTTGCCGCGGTTCAGCATGGAGAAGACGGGGTTGACCCCGCCCTCGCCCTTCGGCGGCATGAAGCGCAGGTAGTCGCCGCCCTTGGGGTCCTCGACCTTGTCCACCGTCGCGCCGAGATCCGCGAGGATCATCGTGGCGAAGGGGCCGGGCAAGAGCCGGCTCAGGTCGAGGACGCGCACGCCGGTGAGCGCTCCGCTGGGAGCGCTGCCGACGTGCGCCTCTTCTTGCTCGCTCAGCTCAGGATCTCCTGGAGCTTGGTGGCGAGCATGGCGTTGCCCTCCACCTTCAGGTCACCGGAGAAGTAGAGCTGCATGGCGTTCGCCGGGTTGTCGCTGATCTCGACCCAGTGCTCGCTGGTGCACTCGATGGTGCACTCGGCGTTGCCCTGGTCGCCTTCCTTCACGCCGAGGTCGTCCTTGAGGTTGACCGTCCACTCGCCGCCGTCGTCGCCGGTGATCTTGAAGAGAAAGATGGCGTCGACCGCCTTGGCCTTCTCCGGGTCGTTCTCGATGCGCTCGGGGATGTCCTTTTCGAACGAGGTCTTTGCGTCCGGCATTGCGGCTCCTTGAGTGAGGTTGGGTTTGCTGAATCGTGATTCAGCGCGGTTTTCCTACGTGTGGCGAGCCCGCATGTCAAGGCTCTCGCGGTGGTGGCCGGAGCCTGCTAGCTCGAAGGGATGAGCGAAAACGAGGGCGAAGCCCTAGAGCGGCTGCGCGCCGATCAGACCCTGAGGCGGGACGGCGTGGCGATCGTGGTCGACGCCCTGCTCCGGCAGACGGTGCGCGATCTGGTCGACCCGGCGGTCTTCGTCGACGTCGTCTCCCGTGCCGCGGAGGCGACCTTCCTGGAGCGGCTGCTCACCGAGCACGTGGAGCCGGGCGTCGAGCGCGTCCTCGAAGGGCTCGAGGGCACGACGATCGGCGATCTCCTCCCGGAGGGGGAGGACGAGGCGATCGAAGCGCTCGTGGTCGGCGCCAACCCGCCAACCCTCGACTGGATGGTCGGCGCGGTGGACCCCGATCTCTTCCGCCGCCTCTTCGCGCCGATCTGGCAGGACGTGCTCCTGCGCTTCGTGCGCAAGCTCCCCGGCCTCGGCGGCGGCCTCGCCGGGGCGCTGAGCAAGATGGGCGACTCGGCCATCGGGCGCTTCGGCCGCGGCGTGAGCGGCAAGGTCGAGGAGCAGATGCAGTCGACCACCAGCGAGTTCGCCAAGGGCCTCACCCACGAGGTGCGCCTCGCGGTCACCGAGCGGCTGAAGAGCGACGAGGGCAAGGCCATCGACGCCGAGATCCGCAGGCAGGTCCACGCTCGCATCCTCGAGACCGACGCCTCGGTCATCCTCCGCGACCTCGACCGGCTCCCGCGCACGGAGCTGCTCCGGCGAATGCCGGCGATCGTGGCCGCGAACGCCAACGGCGAGCTCGGACGCGCGCTGGTCCGCAAGGAGGTCGAAGCCTTCCTCGAGGTCGAGGGCGATCGCACCGGCCACGAGGTCCTGGAAGAGGCCGGCGTGGCCCCCCAGGTGCGCGCCTATCTGCGGGTCCAAGCGGAGTCTCTGCTCGGGGCCCTCCTCGACGACGAGGCCTTCGCGGCGTGGATCGCCCGGTGGCTACAGGGGTAAACGCGACCCTCGATCGAACGGCTGGCGATCGCCCCACCGGATCGACTACCGATCGCGCCATGGCGACCCACGAACGACTCCAAGACCTCGAAGACATCCTCGCTTCCCAGGGCGCCGACCGCGTGCGCCTCGAGCTGGTGCGCCGGGCGCGCATCTTCAAGCGCTCCTGGGTCGAGATGGCCGAAGGGCTGACCAAGGTGCGCGGCCACCAGCTGCACCTCGACTGGGGCTACAAGGACCTCTACTCCTACTGCTCGCAGGAGCTGCTTCTCACCCGTCACACCGTCGACAAGCTCCTCGGCTCCTTCGGCGCGGTGCGCGAGCACGCCCCGCAGGTGCTGCAGCGGGACGGCCTCGAGCAGCCGGTGCCGCAGCTCGACTCGGTCGAGTACTTCGCCAAGGCGCTGAAGAACAACGCCGACAACGATGACGAGGAAGAGCTCCTCCAGGAGCGCCCGGACGAGGAGGCCTGGACCGATCTCAAGCGGGCGGTCTTCGACGACAACGCGCCGGTCAGCGAGCTGCGCAAGAACTTCCACGAGCAGTTCTTCCCGCGGCAAGAGGAGACCGACGCCAAGGTCCGCGAGAAGACCCGCGCCGCCGCCCGCCGCCTCGAGGGGCTCCTCGGCCGGGTGAAGGGCATCGACGGCACGGCCCTCAGCGAAGCCCTGCAGGGTCTCGCCAAGCTCCGCGACGCCCTCGACGAAGCGGACCGCACCGACAAGATCGCCAGCTGACCGCAGTGCCTTCCGCCGCCGCGGGTGCTATCCCGGCGGCATGCTGAAGGTGCACGTCCGTGGTGAGGCCGGCTACGAAGAGGCCCTCGCCTCCCTCGCGCGGCGGGGCGACGCCGATCTGGAGAAGGTCGAGCCCGCCGTCCGAGAGATCCTCACCGCCGTCCGCGAGCGCGGCGACGCCGCCATCCGCGAGCTGACCCAGCGCTTCGAGGACCGGACCCAGGAGCACGTGCTGGTCCCCGAGGACCGGTGGCGGGCGATCGCCGCCGAGTGCCCCGCCGCCGTCCGCGAGCAGCTGAGCGCGGCCGCCGAGCGCATCCGGCGCTACCACGAGCACCAGAAGGACCCGGGCTTCCAGTACACCGAGGAGGGCGTGACCCTCGGCCAGCGCGTCCGTCCGGTCCGCGCGGCCGGCGTCTACGCGCCGGGCGGCAAGGCCCGCTACCCCAGCACCGTGCTCATGACCGCGGTGCCCGCGGCGGTCGCCGGGGTGAAGCGCATCGTGCTGGCGACGCCGCGCATCACGCCGGAGATCGCCGCCGCCGCCGAGGTGGCCGGCGTGACCGAGGTCGTCGACGCCGGCGGCGCCCAGGCCATCGCCGCCCTCGCCTACGGCACCGAGACCGTGCCGCGCGTCGACAAGATCGTCGGCCCCGGCAACATCTACGTGGCCTGCGCCAAGCGGCTGGTCTTCGGCGTGGTCGACATCGACTCCATCGCCGGGCCCAGCGAGATCTTGGTCGTCGCCGACGATGGCGCCGATCCGGACGTGGTCGCCGCCGACCTGCTCAGCCAGGCCGAGCACGACGAGGACGCCTACCCGCTGCTGGTCACGCTCTCCAAGCCCTTCGCCGAGCAGGTTGCCACCCAGCTCGAGGCACGCCTCGCCAAGCTGAGCCGCAAGGCCATCGCCACCGAGTCGGTGCAGCGCAACGGCCACTGCTTCGTGGTCGGTGACCGCGCCGAGGCCGCCCGCGTGGCCGACGCCCTCGCCGCCGAGCACCTCGCCCTCGCCGTCGACGAGGCCGAAGCGCTCCTCGAGGACATCGGTGCCGCCGGCGCCGCCTTCCTGGGCCACTTCACCCCCGAGGCCGCGGGCGACTACGCCGCCGGCCCGAGCCACGTGCTCCCCACCGGCGGCGCCGCCCGCCACGCGAGCCCGCTCGGCGTCTACGACTTCATCGTGCGCACCTCGCTGATCCGCTACTCCCCCGAAGCGATCCGCGCCCAGGCCGATCTCCTCGAAGGCCTCGCCGAGCTCGAGGGCCTACAGGCCCACGCCCAGGCCGTCGCCGCCCGCCGCGAGCGCTGAGCGCTACTCGGGCTGCCAGCTCTCGGTGGGATTGCGGAGCCAGCCGGCGAGCATCTCGCCGGTCAGGCCTTCGGCGTCGCCGGTGATCGGCTCCAGGGTGGTCTGGGCGACCTTCTCGCCGGAGGAGTCGAGCACCACCAGGGTCGCGATGCGCTCGATGCCATAGCGCTCGAGGAGCTCGGTGTGCACGTCGAAGCGACCGACATCGATGACCACCGTCTCGTAGTCGCTCGCGAGCAGCTCGGCGACGGCGGGCTCGTGGGCCAGCCGGAGCACCTCGCGGCAGTCCGGGCACCAGTCGGCGCCGAAGTCGAGGAGCACCCGGCGGTCGTTCTCGCGGGCGCTCTGCTTCGCGGCCTCCAGCGCCGCGTTCAGCTCCGCGTCGCTCATCGCGACGTAGGTCTCGGGCGGCGGAGCGGCCGGCTCGGGCGCGTCGTCGCAGGCGACGAGAGAGAGGAGGACGAGGGCGATCCCGATCGAGCGACGCATCGGCCCCACCCTGCCACGGCGGCGGGCGCTCGTCACCGGTAGAGCTCGGTCACGTCGGCCCAGGGAACGTCGCCCGGCGGCCCCTCGGCGTGGAGATGCTCGAGCACCTCGCCCTCACCGAGCGCGAGGAGCGTCGCGGAGACCGTGCCGTAGTCGGGGGTCCGGATGCAGAGCGCCTGCAGCCGCTGCACGAAGGCGGCGTCGAGGCGCGACCAGGGCGGGGGCTCGGGCACCTCGTCGGGTGGAACCCCGTCGTCCGCGAGGAGCTCCTGGAGTGCCGCCCGCAGCTCGGGCCACGGTCGGTCCACCATGGCCCGCACGCGTTGCCCGGCACGAGTCGCCTTCGGCATGTGCGGCGAGCCGATGAAATCGTTGGCGAGCACGTGCACGCCCGGGCCCAGCTCGACCCGATCGATCGCTGCGTCGCGGCCGTAGGCGACGCTGAGCGTCTCCGCGTCGCCGTAGATCAGGTTGAAGGGCAAGGTGCGCCCGGGCTCGAGGCCGTCCAGGTAGCGATCGATCGCGGCGGGGGTGCCGCCTTCGAGCGCCTCGCCGACGATGGCGCCCCGGGAGCGCTCCCGAGGCTCGGGCACCTCCCAGGTGCGCTGGTTGGTGATCCCCACGAAGAGGCCATCGGCGGTCGCGCCCAGCCAGGTGCCTCCGCCCCGGAGATCGCGCCCCGCGATCACGCGAGCCCCGTGGTCGGTGTGACCACGGAGCTCGGGTGGGGCCGCCGTTCGGGCGTAGAACTCGTCGCGGTTGGCGGCGACGATCACCGGGATGGTCGGATGCACCCGGTGGAGGACGACGATGGTGCACACCGGCCGAACATAACGACCGAGCGCACCGCCGCCACCTCAGCGCACGACGACGACGGTACCGCTCGAGGTGTTGCTCGGGATCTCGGTGCTCTCGCCGGAGCCGTAGGTGGTGGTCTCCGGGAAGGTCGCGGTCCAATCGATGCGGATGGTCCAGGCGTCGATCTCGGTGACCGTCACCTCGACCTGCTCGGCGGAGACGTCGTACTCCCAGTTTCCGTCGGAGGGGCCGGAGCAGCCGGTGACGTTGAAGCTCGGGTCCCCGGTGGACGAGGTCGTGTAGTAGCCGGTGCTCGTGTAGCTGCCCGGCTCGAGCTCGGTGATGTTCACACCGTCGATGTCGAGGCGGTTCATGCCGGTGCCGCCGACGCCCTCGTTGCGGAGCTCGATGCTGGCGCCATAGCCCCAGTCGGCGGTGTCATGGACGCGCGCGGCGCCCTCGACCTGAACGAGCCCGAGCTCACCGTCGAGCTCGGCGCCGCTCGCCTCGAAGTCGGAATAGCCGCTGTCGTAGTAGGCGCTGTCGTCCTCGTCCCAGCTGTCTTCGCCGAAGTCGAGGTCGTAGATGCAGCCGCTCATCCCGAAGAGGGCGGCGATGAGCGTCAGGCGCGTGAGGGCGTCGATGGTCTTCATGGTGGGGTTCCTCCCTGTCCTTGGTCGCGGAAGGTGCTTGCAAGGGCCGGACCAACATTCGATACGCCAATTCTCACGGGAAATTCCCGGATCGCCGGTCGATGTGTAACCGCGCGTCCACACTTCGAGCGAAGCGTGTGCGCACTCCGGCACACACCCCTACGCGGACTTGTCGGCCACGCAGAGCCGCTCGGCGCCCAGCAAGACCCCCGCCCAACGCGGGTCACCGCCCCACTCTTGGGACCATTCGTTCGATCCCCGATCGCTGGTCACCGTGAACCCGTGCTCGGCGAGCAGCGCCGCGAGCTCCTCGGGCCGATAGCGCGCGTCGAGGCCCTCGCCGAGCGCACGGAAGCTGGCCTGCACCACCTTTTCGAGCGCTGGCGCGAAGGCGGGCCCGTGATCGGTCACGTAGGTCATCGCCAGCCGGCTCCCGGCGGCGCTCCGCTCCGACACCTGCGCGAGCGTGTCGGCCACCGCTGCCCGCGGCAGGTACATGGTCACGCCTTCCCAGATCCAGAAGGTGGGCCGACCCGGGTCGTGGTCGGCCTCGGCCAGCGCGTCGGCCACCCGCTCCTCCCCGAAGCGCACCGGCACGTAGGTCGGAGCCCCGATGGTCGGAGCCCGCCCCTGCTTGAAGCGCTGGGTGTCCGGGTGATCGACCTCGAAGACCTTCACCTCCGGTCCGGCGAGGCGCCAGGCGCGGGCGTCGAGCCCGGCGCCGAGCAAGACCAGCTGGCCGATGCCCTCCGCGAGGGCGCGCTCGACCTCGGCGTCGATGGCCGCCGTCCGCAGCGCGATGTGATCGACCAGCCCGAGCGAGGCCCGGCGCGCGACCTCCCGCAGCCGTGGCCGATCGGCGACGGCGCGGACGATGCCCTGCAACGGCCCGGACACCAGCTCGCTGGCGTGGGGATCGCGCCGGCCGGGAGCGATGGCGCGCGCCGCGGCGACGATGGCCGCGGTGAAGCTCGGCTTGCCCTCACGCATGGAGCACCGCCCGCAGCCGAAGCGCGTCCGCGTCGAGGATGGCGCGCACCCGCGCGAGGCGGGTGGCGTGGACGAAGGTGTGGGGCAGGTCCTGGCAGAGGATGCTCTCGACCTCCACGCCGGCCTCCTCGAGCGCCGCGGCGAAGGCGAGGCTCTCGTCGCGCAGCGGATCGAAGTGGCCCACCACCAGCCGGGTCGGCGGCGATTGCGCGAGGTCGCCGTGCATCGGCGAGAGCCGCGGGTCGTTCCGGTCGACGCCGCCGGCGTAGCTGCCGACCATCCAGTCCATGGTGCTCCGGTCGAGGCCGTACCCCTTGCCGAAGAGCGTCTTCGATGGCCGGTCGTGCACCGCGTCGGTGCCGGGGTAGTAGAGCAGCTGGAAGCGGGCGGGCTCGCCCGCCCGGCCGAGGGCCTGACCGACGACCGCCGCGAGGTTGCCGCCAGCGCTGTCCCCGGCCAGCGCGACCCGATCCGGGAGCAGCTCGTAGCGGTCCGCGGCATCGCGGAGGCCGTGCACCGAGGCGAGGCAATCGTCGACGGCGGCGGGGAACGGATGCTCGGGCGCGAGCCGGTAGTCGACCGCGGCGACCGCGCAGCCGGAGACGCGTGAGAGCCGGCGGCAGAGCGCTTCGTGCGTGCGCAGCGAGCCGACGACCCAACCGCCCCCGTGGAAGTAGACGACCAAGGGCACCGCCCGGCCCGGCGCCGGGTGATGGATGCGCACCGGCACGCCCTCGACGCGCAGGTCGCGGGTGCGAGGCGCCGGGGGCTCGGGGACCGCCATGACCTCCTCGACGAAGAACTCGTACTGGCGGCGCGCCGCCTCGAGACCGAGCTCCTCGAGCGGTGGCTGGTTGGCCTTCTCGCCGATCGCGAAGAGCACCTGGAAGGCGGGGTGGAGCGCCTCCCCCTCGACCACCTTCGGCTGGCGCGCCAGCCGCCGCAGGACCGCCGGCGGCAGCGAGAAGAGGGTGCGCGCGAAGCGCGATTGGAGCTTTTGTAGGAGCACGGCCCGCGAATGCTACGCGAAAAAGGTGCGGCGGGCGCCGGAGGTGGCCGGCACCCGCCGCGGGTGGGTGGAGTGAAGGTGGATGATGAGCCGGCCGGTCAGCAGACCGTGCCCGGCGGCAGACACTCATAGGTGGCCCAGCAGAGCTGGCAGGTCGCGTCGCCGTCGCAGCCGGCGACCCGGCAGTCGTCCGAGGGGATCTCCTCGCAGCTGTTCGGGTCGACGCAGACCCAGCAGCCGCCCTTGACGATGGCCACGCCGCCGGCGCCGCACTCCGGCTTGGGCCCGTCGCAGGCCGGCTCGCCTTCGTGGTCGCAGGGGAGCGGGACGCAGTCGGCGCGACAATCGAGACAGGCGAGGCAAGAGCCGCGAGCGCAACCCTGGCAGTACATCTGCTCGGGACACTCGAGGTCGTTGGTGCAGCCGACCTGGCCCGGGCAGCTGCCGTGATAGCTCTCGCACTCGCTCATGCTCCCGTAGAGCCGACCGCAATCGCCGCCGACGCAGTCGCAGCCGGAGATGCTCTCGCAGTNNGCAATCGCCGCCGACGCAGGAGCAGCCGGAGAGGGTCTCGCAGTAGTCGCCGTTGAAGCGCACGCCGAGCACGGCGTCGCACGGGCCCTGGCCGTAGGCGCGCATCGGGTCACACGTCGGCGCCGGGCAGTCCGGGACGAGGCACATCTCGTCCGCCGGCTGGCAGTTGTCGGCCACGCCGGGACAACCGCCGGGGCAGCACTGCTCGCCCATGCCGCAGACGCCGTCGCCGCAGGGCTCACCGCAGAAGATGTCCGGGCAGGCGGTACCGGGTTCCGCGCAGATGCCGGGGCCGCTGGGATCACAGCCGGTGCAGCACTCGAGCCCGCCGCAGTCGGCGCTCGTGGTGCACTCGTTCGTGCAAGTGATGGGGGGACACTCGCCGCCCGGACCGCTGCAGTGGGCCTCGCCAGGGAAACAGCCGGGACAACAGACGGCGCCCTCGGCCTCGCAGACCTCTCCATCACAGACCACGGGCTCGGGGCATTCGACGGCGATGCAGCCCGCGCCCTCGGGCGCGCAGATGCCACAGCTGGCGTTGCAGCAGTAGGTGCCATCGGTGCAGGTGTTGGCGCCGCAGGGCTCACCGGGGCCAGCGTCCGGGCGGGGTCCGGCGTCGCTGCCGGTGCCGCCGTCGTCGGAGCCGATCATCACTGAGCTGGAGCAGCCCGCGAACGCGAGCGCGGCGAGGGGAAGAGCGAAGAAAAGGAACTGTGGAAATCTCATCGGGGTGCCTCCGCACCGGCCGTCTCTCGGCCGGTTCTGATGAGGTAGTGGCCCACCTCGGCTCGATCCGTCACAAAAAATCTCAATCGGCACAGGCACGGCTCACCCTGCCGCGGAGCGGCGAGCTCGGGTGGGCGGCGAGGAAGCGCTCGGCGGCCGCCCTACCCTCGTTGACGCGCCCGGCCTGGCACAGGGCGCTCGCTCGAGCGCCCTGGCGCTCGGTGGCCAGAGAGCCATCCGGGAATCGGCGGGCATGTTCAGCAAGGATTTCGAGAGCTTCCTGGTGGTTGTCGGCGTTGGCCGCCGCGTGCGCGCGGCGGATCAGGGCGAGCTCCGCCGCCAGGGTCTCCGGCGAGGAAGGCTCGGCGGGCTCGGTCGCGGGGGCGGCCGGCGCGCGCCGAGGCGCGGGCCGGGCCACCGGCGGCGCGGGCGCGGCGGGCTGTGGCACAGCTTGGCCCGGGTCAGCCGACTCCGACGCCG